>Ga0210040_10002159_pt1 | contig 28206 bp, 27 predicted proteins | sample CryGeyCG12114_NA_FD_185462 | JGI IMG/M metagenome (GOLD analysis project Ga0210040, IMG submission 185462) | Groundwater microbial communities from aquifer - Crystal Geyser CG19_WC_8/21/14_NA (SPAdes) (version 2) | ecosystem: Environmental > Aquatic > Deep subsurface > Groundwater | place: USA... | reverse complement strand
GAGCGCCGGCCGCTCGGGGGAGTCGCCTTTGCCGCCGCGATGGGCTATAAGCACGGCAGGCCGTCGCGCGCTCCTCCAAGCGCCGGCGGCCTAGGGCCGGCTTGAGGCACCCGCCTGCCTCGCCGGCCCGCCTTTTACGCCAGCCATGTGGCGCCCCTGCGACGAACCGGGTGCCACGCCGCCCGGTCGCTGCGCCGGAAGGGATGGCACGCCCAGCCTCATCGGCCCGCCGGCCTGCACCGACAGCGACAGAATGAGCTTGAGCTGCAGGATTCGCCGGTTCAGGTCGTCCGGCCAGGGACCTGTCTTCATCACCGCAGAAAAGCAAGCAGCCCGCTGCCCTGCCCTAACATGCGCTAGAAAGCGGGCCCGTTCGGGAAGGCTTCGCCGGGCAGACCGCGGGACGGCGGATGGGCCGGGCCTGCGCGGCGGGACAGGCCGCACACGGCGCGCGCCAGTCCGCCGGCATCGAAGGGCTTCTCCCAGTAGGGCACGTCGCGGAAGCGCGGCGGGATGAATTCGCGCTCGTAGCCGGTGGCGAACACGAAGGGCACGTTGCGGGCGCGCAGCGCGTCGCCGATGGGAAAGGCCGGGTCGCCATCCAGGTTCACGTCCAGCACCGCGAAGTCGATCGTGCCGGGGGCGGAAAGGGCCGCCATGGCCGCGCCGAGCCGGGCAATGGGGCCGATCACCTCCGCGCCCTGCTGGCGGAGTGCCTGGGCCAGGTCGTCGGCAATGAAGAATTCGTCCTCCACCACCAGCACCCTCTGCCCCTCCAGGGACTGGGCCCCGGAAAGCTGGTTTTCCGGCCGCGCAACGGTTATTCTCATCTGGCTTGGCTTCCCATGACGGCGCGTTCTGGAAATTGGCGTCCTCGCCTGTCCGTTGCTCGCGCCGAACGCACTTGCCCGCGAACTACATAGGTTAATCCGGGCGAAGATTGATCGTCCTAAGGCTGCCCTTGGCTTGAAAGGCCTGGCCGGAGTGTTGATGGACCCCCTGACTTCGAATCCGATCATCCTCAAGCTGGAACAGTTCGCCCGCTTCTCGGCCGAGGACAAGCAGGTCCTGAACCTCGCCGCGGCGGAGGGGGTCCGCCAGATCGGGCCGCGCGGCGACATCATGCGCGAGGGCGACCGGCCGCAGACGCTGAACCTCATCCTTTCCGGCTGGGCCTGCCGCTACAAGCACCTGGAGGACGGGCGCCGGCAGATCATCTCCTTCTGCCTGCCGGGCGACGTCTGCGACAGCCACCTGTTCCTTGTCCGGCAGATGGACCATTCCGTCGGCTCCCTCACGCCCGTGACCTTTGCCCAGATCCCCCGGCGGCGGATCGAGGAGATCGCGGCGAAGTACCCACGGATCATCCAGGCCCTGTGGTGGGACTCCCTCGTCAACGCCGCCATCCAGCGCGAATGGATCGTGAGCCTGGGCCAGCGCGACGCGATGGAGCGCATGGCGCACCTGCTGTGCGAGATCTTCATACGCCTGCGCGCCGTGGGGCTGACCGACGGCCATGCCTGCGACCTTCCGCTCACCCAGGCGGGGCTGGCGGACGCGATGGGACTCTCGGTCGTGCACGTCAACCGCACGCTGCAGGAGCTGCGTTCCACGAAGCTGATCGCGCTGAAAGGCAGAACGCTGACGATCCCCGACCTTCGCGCGTTGCAGGACGCGGCGCAGTTCAATCCCAACTACCTTCACCTCGATGGTGATGGACGGCATCTCGATGCGAATGAATAGGTCCCGAAGCCGCGCGCGGCTTCCGCCCGCGAGGCGAACCGCAGTTGGTGGCCCCTCCGCCACGGCCATCCTTCGCCCTCGGGCCGGGGCCGGAACCCACGCCCGCATGGGACAGCCATGAACGAGTTCACGGCCTCGCCGGGATGGCCGCCCGGCGGCGGGATCACGGCTGCCCTGGCGCGCGCCACGGACTGGTCGAGCACCCCGCTGGGCGATGAGTCCGGCTGGCCGCCGGGCTTCCGGACGGCGGTGGAACTCTGCCTCGCCTCCGCCTTCCCCTGCTTCGTTTCCTGGGGGGAAGGGCTGGTCCAGATCTACAACGACGCCGCCATCCCCCTGGTGGGCGAGCGCCACCCCGAGGCCTTCGCGCGACCGCTGAGCGAGTTCTGGCCCTATGCCTGGGAGGTGATCCGGCCGCTGGTGGCCGAGGTGACGGAGCGCGGGGAAACCGTCTCGCGCGAGGATTTCGCGGTGCGGTCCACCGGAGGCGACCAGAAGGACGAGCGCTACACCTTCTCCTGCAGCCCGCTGCGCGACGCGACGGGCAAGGTGGCGGGCCTGTTCTCGACCGTGATCCAGACCACCCGCCGCGTGCGCGCCGAGGGCAACCTGCGGGAGCGGGACAACGAGGCGCGCGGCGCCTTTCTTCTGGCCCTGGCCGACCGCCTGCGTCCGCTGGGCGATCCGGAGGCGATCATGGAGGCGGGCTCGGAGATGGTCCGGGGCCATCTCGGCCTGGCCTCGGCCAGCGTCGGTGCCCCGGGGGCGGCGGATGGGGACGGCACGACGGCCGCGCGCCCTGGCCCTGGCGCCGCCTCCGCGCCGCCGCCGGCCGGGGGGCGGGATGTTTTCGTCGAGGGCGCGCCGGGCGGCCCGCCCGCCCGCGCCGCCATTCCCCTGCACAAGGCAGGGCGGCTGGCGGCCTGGTTCCACGCGGTGGACACCGGCCCGCGCGCCTGGCGGCCGGCCGAGCGCGTGCTGCTGCGCGACGCGGCGGAGCGCATCTGGGAGGCCGCCGAGCACGCGCGCGCCGAGGCCATGGCGCGCGAAGGTCAGCGCCGGCTGCGCTCCCTGGTGGAGGGCATCCCGCAGCTGGTCTGGCGGGCATCGGAGGGCGGGGAATGGACCTGGTCCAGCCCGCAATGGCGCGCCTACACCGGCCTGCCCGAGGCGGAGGCGCTGGGCCATGGCTGGCTGGCGGCCCTGCACCCCGAGGACCGGGAAGCGGCGATGGCGGCCTGGCGCCAGTCGGAAACCTCCCAGGGTTTCGAGGCGGAGTTCCGCATCCTGCGCCGCGGCGACATGTGCTATCGCTGGTTTCAGACGCGCGCGACCCCGGTGCGCGACGAGAACGGAACAGTGGTGGAATGGCTGGGCACCTCCACCGACGTGGACGAGCTGCGCCGCATGGGCCAGCACCAGCGCCTGCTGCTGGGCGAGCTGCAGCACCGCGTGCGCAACACGCTCAGCGTGATCCGCTCCATCATCCGCCGCACGGTGCAGGCGAGCGGGAACCTGGACGACCTGGCCATGCACCTGGATGGGCGGATCGACGCCTTCTCGCGCGTGCAGGCCGCCGTCACCCGCAACCCCGAGCGGGGGATCGACCTGGCCCAGCTGGTGGCGGACGAGCTGCTTGCCTTTTCCGCCCGCGAGGGAAGGCAGGTGCGGATCGAGGGGCCGGCCGTGACGCTGCGCCCCAAGGCGGCCGAGACCATGGCGCTGGCGATCCACGAACTGGCCACCAACGCCATCAAGTTCGGCGCGCTGTCCGCGCCCCAGGGGCGGGTGGACGTGGACTGGGAGGCGAGGCTCGCGGGGGAGACGCCGCGGCTCATCTTCTGCTGGCGGGAAAGTGGCCTGGGGGCGGTCGGCCTGCCGGAGCACCACGGCTTCGGCACCGAGATGTTCGAGCGCACTCTGCCCTACGAGCTGAACGCCGAGGTCCGGCACGACTTCGTGCAGGACGGCCTGCGCTGCACGATCTCCCTGCCCCTGTCCGACCGCCTGGTGAAGGAGGAAACCCTGGCCGCCCTGGGCCTGGCCGGGTGAGGGCACGCGCCCGGCCATGGCCGGGCGCGCTCAGGCGAACTTCACGGCGTTCAGCGCCTCCAGGAGCGCGGGGATGCCGACCGGCTTCTCCAGGTGCGGCGCCCCGCTGAAGCGGGGGTCGATGGTCCAGGGGTCGTAGCCCGTGATGAACACGAAGGGCACCCCGGAGGCGCGGAGGCTCTCGGCCACGGCATAGACCTCCTCGCCATCCAGGTTCACGTCCAGCAGGGCCAGATCCACCTGCTCCGTCTTCAGGATGTCGAGGGCGGCGTGGACCCGCGGAACCGGGCCCAACACCCGCCCGCCCAGGCGCTCGATCATCCGGCGCATCTCGTCCGCGATGAGGTACTGATCCTCGACGACCAGCACGGACCGCCCGGCCAGGACCCTCGATGGCTCGCCCAGCATCATGGGCTGTTGTTCTCCCCAGCGTTTCCGGGCGCGCTTCCGGGCGCGCTTTCGGCGGCCTTGTCGTGCCCGTTGCCGGATCGGGCGGGCGCGCCGTCCAGCGCGATCACGCGCGGGCCGAGCGGCAGTTCCATTGTGCAGCGCACCCCGCCCGGCTCAAAGTCGAGCGAGGTCGCGGCGCCGAGGTCGTAGGGCAGGCCGCGCTCGATCAGGGCGCGGCCGAAACCGGTGCGGACGGGCCTGCCGGCCTGGATCCGGACGCCGTGCTCGCGCCATTCCAGGGCCAGCCGCCCGCCCCCGCTGGTGTTCACGATGCGCCACCGCACCACCAGCCGCCCCCCGGGAAGGGACAGCGCGCCGTGCTTGAGCGCGTTGGTGGTCAGTTCGTGCACGCCGAGGGCGAAGACCTCCGCCGCGCGGTCCTTCAGCAGGATGGGCGGGCCGCTGATGTCGAGCTGGCGGCCGTCCGGCCCGAGGCTCGCCGCCAGCTCGTCGCGCACCAGGGCCTCCAGCGCCACGCCTTCGGTGCCGCGGTTGGCCAGCACGCTCTGGGTGCGGCCGAGGGCGTCGATGCGGCCCGAGAAGCGGGTGGCGAACTCCTGCAGGCTTTCCGCGCCCGCCAGCGAACGGGAGGTGATGGAGCGAACGACGCCGAGGATATTCTTCACCCGGTGCTGCAGCTCCGCCAGCAGCAGGAACTGCTTCGCCTCGCCGCGGCGGCGCTCGTCCACGTCCTGCATGACGCCGAGCATCACGCCGCCCGTCTGCGTGCCGCTGAGATGCACCCAGACCTCGCCCGCCGGGGCCAGGATGCGGACCTCAATGTCGAGCGGCGCGCCGACGCCGCCCGTGGCATCGTCGAGCGCCTCGGACAGGCGGGCGCGGTCATCCCGGTGGGTGGTGGCCAGCAGGGCCGCAAGGCTGGGCGGGGGCAGGAAGGTGAAGGCGGTCTCGAAGCCATCCGAATGGGTGAAGCGGCCGCTTGCCACATCCAGCTCCCAGATCACGATGCGGGCGGCCGCCGTGGCCAGACGCGCGCGGCCCTCCGCCGTCCGGCGCGCGGCCTGGGCCGCCGTGGTGGCGGTGATGTCGAGAAAGGTCAGCACCGTCCCCACGGCGAGGTTGTCCACGCTGCGATAGGGAAGCACGCGCACCAGGAAGCGGCCGCCCTCCGGCAGCCCGATCTCCCGTTCGGTGGTGGAAAGCGTGCGGAGCACCCGCCGCACGTCCTCCTCCAGCTCCGGATAGGGCATGCGGGAGGCGATGTGGGTGATCGGCCGCCCCAGGTCGCCCTCGATCAGGTGGAACGCCTCGGACACGCTGGGGGTGAAGTTCCTCACCCGGAGGTCGTTGTCGAGGAAGATCGTCGCGATCGGGGTGGATTCGAGCAGGTTCTTGAGGTCGCTGTTGGCGTGGGCCAGCTCGCCGTTGACGGTCTGCAACTTCTCGTTGGCGGATTGCAGCTCCTCGTTGGTGCTTTCCAGTTCCTCGATGGTGGCGCGCAGGCGGTCGCGGGTGACGGCGAGCTCGCTTTCCAGCCGGTGGACCAGCTCGTCGCGCAGCACCGCCGGATCGAGCGCGGGCTCTTCCGGGGGAAAGGCCGCGTCGCTGCGCTGGTCGTGGAACAGGACCACGAAGCTGGCGGGCTCCTCCGCCGATTCGCCCAGCGGCTCCACCGTGAGGCCCACCCGTCGTGCGTCCTCGTCCGGGCCGAGGCGCACGGGGGCCACGCGGGCCGGCCTGCGCTCCGCCGCCGCGCGGTGGAGCGCGGCGCGCAGGTCCAGCCGGAGGTCGCGGTGCACGAGGTTCAGGAGGTTGAGGCTGGCCGTGCCGGCGGAGGGATCGAGATAGGGGCCGGTGCGGCCGGAGAAGTTCAGGACCAGGTATTCGTCGTCCACGACGACATAGGCAGGCGCGTGGCGCTCCACCACCCGCTCGACCTGCCGGGCGATGCCCAGGCCGCCGGCATTGCGGAGTGTCGCCAGGATGATGCCGACCGCGGATTCGCCCTGCTGCTCCGCCAGGGAAACCGGGAAGGTGTCCACCGTGCCGCGGCGGCCGGGGGCCTCCTCCGGCGGCGAGAGCCGCAGCCGGCCACCCTCCAGCGTCGCCATCACGCCAACCGGCGCCACGGGAAGCTGGTCGGGCTCCAGGCGGTCGCCGTCGCGCGGGATCCGGGCCGGAGGGCCGCCGGCTCCGTCCAGCATCTTGAGCAAGGCGGACAGGTCGAGCGCCTCCGCCGGCTCCGAGAGGATGACGAAGGCCGCGCCGGTGCCGGGCGGGATCAGCGAGAAGAAGCGCAGAACGGAGTGCAGGGCGGGCGCGGACCCCCCGAGGCCCACCACCGCCACCGGCCTCGCCGCCCCCTCGTCCTCGCCGCCGAGTTCCCCGCGCGCCAAGCCGCCAACCTCCCGCCCCCAGCCGGGAATACAGTCGTCAAAACCCGGACGCACGCCCTAAATGTCGTTCGTGCCGGCGTGGGCCAGGCGGAGCCCCTGGGTCACAGCCCGGCGCAGGGTGGCCGCGTACCGGGCGTGTTCGGCGGCGCGCGCCCCGTGGAGCCCGGCCACGGCCTTGCGTCCGGCCTCCCGTGCGTCCCGGACCATGCGGCCGATCAGTTCGGTGCGCTCCACCATCATCCGCATGGCCATGCGGAGCGCCTCCTCGATCCCGTCCTCCGGAGCCGGCCCCAGGGCCTCCGAGGTGAAGGCGTCGCCAGCCCGGCGGCGGTAGCGGAGCGGCCCGGCCTCCGTCACCTCGGGGAGCGTGCCATGGCATTGCGGGCAGGTGAGGGCCACGGGCTCCGCGAGCGGCCGTGGGCCGAGGCGCCATCCGGCGGCGATCTCCACCTCCACCGCCCGCAGGGCGGCGAGGGGCATGTCGCCGGTCTCGGCATCCAGCGGGTGCTGCACCACGGCCAGCCCGCCGGCCGCCTTGATCGCGTGCAGCCCGGCGGCGCCGTCGTTCAGCAGGCCCGTGAGCACCACGCCGATCACGCGCGGCCCGAAGGCCGGGGCGGCCGAGCGGAACAGCGGGTCGATGGCCGGCCGCGCCATGTTTTCCCGCCGGCCGGTTCAACAAATCGCCACGATGTCGCGCCGTGCCATCCGGTTCATGCCGCGGCTGCCGCGATAGCCCTGTGGAAAGGGAAACATGCGGGCACCGCCGCGGTCGCGCGCCCCCCTGCGCGGGGTCCCGGCGAGCGCGCGGCAACCCCGGGCCATCCCCCGGCGCTGGACCTTGCGAGGAGACCCGATGCTCAACACCTTCCAAGACGCGCCCGCCGGCGCCGCCGCGCCCCAGTTCATGTTCGCCACAGGCATCGAGAACAGCAACCCGCGGGTGGACGGACGGCGGGTGGACCAGCTGGAGGCCAGCGGCCATCTCCGCCGCTGGGCGGAGGACTTCGCCCTGGTGCGGGAGGTCGGCTGCAACACGCTGCGCTACGGCCCGCCGCTGCACACCACCTGGCTGGGCAACGGGCGCTACGACTGGAGCTTCGCCGACGAGACCTTCTCGGCTCTGCGGCGCCAGGGCACCTATCCCATCGCCGATCTCTGCCATTTCGGCGTGCCCGACTGGATCGGGGACTTCCAGAACCCGGACTTCCCCTGGCTGTTCGAGGACTACGCCGAGGCCTTCGCCCGGCGCTTCCCCTGGGTTCAGCTCTATACCCCCGTGAACGAGATGTATGTCTGCGCCCTGTTCTCCGCCCGCTATGGCTGGTGGAACGAGCAGATGCGCAGCGAGCGCGGCTTCGTCACCGCCATGAAGCACCTGGTGGAGGCCAACCGCCGCGCCATGCGCGCCATCCTGCGGGTGCGGCCGGACGCGGTGTTCATCCAGAGCGAGTCCGCCGAGCAGTACCATGCGGCCTCACCCACGGCCTGGCCGGAGGCGCGGCGGCGCAACGCGGAGCGCTTCCTGTCGCTCGACCTGAATTACGGGCATCCCGTGGACGCGCCGATGTACGAGTACCTGCTGGACAACGGCATGACCCGCGCGGAATACGCGACCTTCCAGAGCACGGACCTGAAGCGGCACTGCGTGCTGGGCACGGACTACTACGTGACGAACGAGCACCTGGTGCTGGACGATTGCAGCACGCGCGCCTCGGGCGACGTGTACGGCTACGCCACCATCATCCAGCAGTACTACACGCGCTACCACCTGCCGCTGATGCACACGGAAACCAACCTGGCCGACAACGGGCACGGCAGCGCGACGGACTGGCTGTGGAAGCAGTGGGCCAACCTGCTGCTGCTGTGGGAGACGCCGGTGCCCGTGCTGGGCTTCACCTGGTTCTCGCTGACCGATCAGGTGGACTGGGACACGGCGCTGCGCGAGAACAACGGGCATGTGAACGCGGTGGGCCTCTACGACCTCGACCGCCGGCCCCGCCAGGTCGGGCGTGCCTATCGCCGCCTGATCCAGCAGTGGCGGGAGGTGCTGCCGGCGCGCAGCCTCTGCCTGCAACTGCCGCTGGCTCCCATGACGCAGGAGTTCCCGACGTGAAGCTTGGCCTGGTGGGATGCGGGGCGATCGCGCGGGCGCAGCACGTGCCGGCCCTGCTGGGAGGGCACAGCTTCGACCTCGTCGCGATGGCGGACCCGCGCGCCACCATCCCGGGCTTCTCCGGGCACCACTACGCCGACCACCGCGCGCTGCTGGAGGCGGAGCCCGAGGTCGCCGCCATCTCCGTCGCTTCCCCCACGGGCACGCATTTCCCGGTGGCGCGGGACGCGCTGCTGGCGGGACGGCACGTGCTGCTGGAGAAGCCGCCCGCGACCACCCTGGCCGAGCTGGAGGAGCTGCGCGGCATCGCCGCCGCGCGCGGGCTGGTGCTCGTCACCTCCTTCCACGCGCAGCACAACGCGGCGGTGGAGCGGGCGCGGGAGATCATGGCCGGGCACCCGCCGCCGGAGCACGTCGCCATCGAGTGGCGGGAGGATTTCGAGCGCTGGCATGGCGGCCAGACCTGGCCCTGGCAGCCCGGCGGCTTTGGCGTCTTCGACCCCGGCATCAACGCGCTGTCGATCCTGTGCCATCTCATGCCCGAGGCGGCGTTCCGGGTGGAGGAGGCACGGTTCCGCGTGCCGCCGGGCGCCGTGACGCCCGCCATGGTGGACATGCGGCTGGGATGGGAAGGCGGCGCGGGCCAGGTCGCTTTCGAGTGGCGCAAGGGCGGGCAGGATGTGTGGGACATCACGCTCCGGGGCGCCTTCGGGGAGTTGCTGGTGCGCGGCGTGCGCACGCTGCTGCTGGACGGCGCCGTGATCCTGCCGGAAGGCCCGAACAAGGAATATGCGGGGGTCTACCGCGCCTTCCGCGCGGCCATCGAGGCCGGGCGATCCGACGTGAGCCTGCGCGAGATGCGGATCGTGGAGGACGCGATGGCCGTTGCCGTGGTGCAGCCGGGCGAGGTGACCTTCTAGGTCTCCAGCGCCAGCAGCGCGGCCATGCCCGAGGGCGTGAGGCGGTACACGCCGCGCTCCACGCGCTCGAACCAGCCATACACGTTGCGCAGCAGGATCTGCCCGGCCTCCGGCGCCTGTGCCGCCATGTCGCGCGGGCGGGCCGGTCCGTCGCGGAGCGCGCGGGCGCAGTCGAGGGCCTGCTGGCGATAGGCGGTCATGATGGGAGTGCGGGTGGCGCCACCCTTGTTCGGGTCGCCGCGGCGCCGCTTGTGCTCGCGCAGGAGAAGGGCACGGCGGCGGGGATTGGCGCGCGGGCGGTAGGGGGAGGGCTCGGCCAGCACCTCGACGCCCCGGCCGGGATCGACGCCCAGCAGGCCGAAGCCGAGCAGGCGGCAGAGCTTGCGCACCCGCCCATCCTGGTCGCGCCCGCGGCGGGAGGCGCGGACGGCGAGCCAGACCTCGTCGGCCGCCGCCAGCCGGTCCACGCCCTGGAGGAGAAGTTCGAGCGTGAAGCTCATCTTCATCTCGGTCACCACCAGGAAGGGTGGCTCGCCCGCGCGAACCGCGACGATGTCGCAGCCACAGACTTCGCCCTTGGCCTCGTAGCCGAGGGATTCGAGGTGGGCCTTCACCTCGTCGTAGAGCGTGGTCTCGTGCGCCGCCCGGGGTGGCGCGGGCGGCGCGGCGCGGCGACGGCGGCGGGCCATTCAGGCCGGCGGTCAGGCCGCCTTGGACTTGGCCGCCTTGCGCTTGTTCTTCTTGGCGCCCGCGAAGGCGGCGACCTTGAGGGAGGGGCTGGCCTTGAAGCGCACGGTGGCGCCGGCCTTCACCGCGACCTTCTCGCCCGTGCGGGGGTTCAGCGCGGTGCGCTTGGGGGTTTCCCGCACCGTGAAGGACCCGAAGTCGGGGAGGGAGAAGCGGCCGGTCTCGATGATCTCGGCCTTGATGGCCCCGATGATGTCCGCTGCCAGGCGGCCCGCGGCCGCACCGGTCATGTCGGAGGCATTCTGGATGACGTCGGTGAGGAACTTCTTCGACACGGTAAGGCGATCCTTGTGTTGGGCCGATGGTCGGGCCGGGCGGCGCGGCCGCGTCGGCGGAGCCGGAACGAAGCACTGAAAACCACGCGCCTGCCGGCACGTGCTGCTCTTAGGAGGGTCGCGCCCCGTTTGTGAAGGCGCCTCCACGTGCATCGTGCCGCAGGACGGCACCGGGCGGACGGATATTACACGCCGAGCGCGCCGGAGCGGGCGGAGATCAGGCGCCCAGCACGGCCCGGGCCTGGACGGCATCCGCCGCGATCGCGGCCTTCAGGGCATCCAGCCCGTCGAAGGTGGCGTCCTGGCGCAGGAAGCGGTGCAGGCGGATGCCGACCTCCTGGCCGTAGAGGTCGCCGGACCAGTCGAATAAATGCGTTTCCAGCCGGGTCTGCGGGTCGCCGCCCAACGTGGGCCGGCGGCCGACATTGGCGACGCCGGGCACCACGCTTCCGTCCGCCAGGCTGGCGAACACGGCATAAACGCCGCGCGCGGGCTCCAGGTGGCGGCCGAGCCAGATATTGGCGGTGGGCCAGCCCAGCTCCCGCCCCAGGCGGTCGCCGTGAAAGACCTCGCCACGCACCTCCCAGTCGCGGCCCAGCAGGGCGGCGGCGCGCTCGGGGTAGCCGTCCTGCAGGGCGCGGCGGATGCGGGTGCTGCTGATCGGGCCTGCGGAGTCGGAAAGATGCGGCACGATGGTCACGCCGATGCCGCGCGCCTCCGCCCAGCGGGCGAGAAAGGCGGCGTCCCCGCCGCGGCGGTGGCCGAAGGCGAAGTCGGCGCCGCAGGCCAGGTGACGGGCGCCCAGCGCGCCGTGCAGCACCGTGTCGCAGAAGGCCTCCGCCTCCATGGCGGCCAGGGCGGCGTCGAAGGGCACGGCATGGACATGCGCGCAGCCCGCATCGGCCAGGGCGCGGGCCTTGGCGGGCAGCAGGGTCAGGCGGAAGGGAGGGTCCTCGGGGCGGAAGTGCTCCCGTGGGTGCGGCTCGAAGGTCAGGGCGGCGAGCGGCAGGTCGGGCCGGGCCGCATGGGCCGCGGCCAGCACGGCGCGGTGGCCCGCATGCACCCCGTCGAGGTTGCCGAGCGCGACCGTGCCGCCCCGCGCCGCCTCCGGCAGGGCGTGCCAGCCGGTCCAGACATGACAACCCATGGCAGGCCGGTTCAGGCCTGGGCCACGCGCTCGATCCAGCGCGTCACCTCCGGCGGGCGGAAGGCGGCGAGCTGGTCCAGGGCCTGATCCGCATCGCCGGCGGTCAGGGCCAGGGCGCGGTGCTCGTGCTTCACGAAGCCTTCCTCGGCCATGGAGTCCAGCATGGCGTTCAGCCGGCTCCAGTAGCCCTTCACGTCCAGGAAGACGGTGCCCTTGCGGTGCAGGCCGAGCTGGGACCAGGTGAGGACCTCGAAGGCCTCCTCCAGCGTGCCGAAGCCGCCGGGCAGCACCACGAAGCCGTCGGACAGCGCGGCCATCATGGCCTTGCGCTCGTGCATGGAGGAAACGACGTGCAGGCGCGTGACGGAGCCGTGGCCGAGTTCCCTCTGCATCAGGTGCTCGGGGATCACCCCGTCCACCTCCGCGCCGCCCTCCAGCGCGGCATCGGCCACCACGCCCATCAGGCCCACCTTGCCGCCGCCATAGACCAGGCCGAGGCCGCGGGCGGCGATGGCGTGTCCCAGGGCGCGGGCGGCCTCGGCATGGGCGGGGTCGGCGCCGGAATTCGCGCCGCAGAAGACGCAAACCTTTTTCATTTCATGATCCATGCCCTGCAATGTGGCACCGCACCACGCCGCTATCCAGCCGAGGGCGGCTCACTTCTGCTATGTGGAGGGGCCGGGCAGGGGCTCGGGGATCATCACGACGGCCTCGCCCTCCAGCACCAGAACCCCGGCGGCGGTGCAGTGGGTGCGAAGGGTGGCGCGGCGCCGCTCCGGGTCCAGCCCGGTCACCTCCGCGGTGGCGGCGACGGTCTGGCCGATGCGGACGGGCGCGCGGAAGCGCAGGGTCTGCGAGACATAGACGGCGCCGGGGCCGGGAAGGCGGGTGCCCAGCAGGCCGGAGATCAGGGAGGCCGTGAGCATCCCGTGCGCCACGCGCCCCCCGAAGAAGGAGGCCGCGCCGGCTTCCTCGTCGAGGTGCACCGGGTTGCTGTCCCCCGAGACGGCCGAGAAGAGGAGGATGTCCGCCTCCGTGATGGTCTTGGCGAAACGGGCGGACTGGCCCAGCCGGAGTTCCTCGAATCGAATGCCCTGCATCTGGTTTCCCCTGTGCCGGGGGAGCATGGACAAGTCCGGACCCGGGCGCGAGAACCCCCCTCCGCGTGAACGGAAGGACGAGGCGACCATGGCGGCAACCCGGATCGGCACCAGCGAGGCCCTGCTGGAGGAACTGCGCGGCTGGGTGCTGCACGAGACCCCCACCACCGACGCGGCCGCGGTGAACGGGCTGATGGACCGGGCGGAGGCGGCGCTGCGCGAGGCGGGCGCGGAGGTGACGCGCATCCCCGGGCGGGACGGCTACGGCGACAACCTGATCGCCCGCACGCCGCCCTCGCCCTCCACCGGGAACCGCAAGCCGGTGCTGATCGCGGGCCACCTGGACACCGTATGGGACAACGGGACGCTCGCCTCCTCGATGCCCTGGAAGGTGGAGGGGGAGAAGGCCTTCGGGCCGGGCATCTACGACATGAAGGCGGGCTCCTTCCTGGCCTTCCACGCCATGCGCGAGATCCTGCGGCAGAAGGTGCGGACCAACAGCCCGATCACGCTTCTCCTCACCCCGGACGAGGAGGTGGGGAGCCCCACCTCCCGCGCGCTCATCGAGCAGGAGGCGCGCGGCGCCAGCGCCGTGCTGATCCCCGAGCCCGCGGGCAACCCGGGCGGCGCCTGCGTCACCGCGCGCAAGGGCGTCGGGCGCTTCGTGGTGAAGATCCAAGGCGTGTCCTCCCATGCCGGGGGCAACTGGTCGGAAGGGCGGAGCGCCGTGGTGGCGCTGGCCGGGCTGATCCAGACCGTGCACGGCATGGTGGACCTGGCGGGGGGCACCACCACCAACGTGGCGCCGGTCTGGGGCGGCACGCGGCCCAACGTGGTCCCGCCCGAGGCCGGCTGCGAGATCGACCTGCGGGTGGCGAACCCCGAGGACGGGGCGCGGATGGAGCGGGAGATCCTGGCGCTGGCGGGCAGCGAGGACGGGATCACCATCACCGTGGAAGGGGGCATGAACCGCCCCTCCTTCGCGGAGAACCCGGACATCCTGAACCTTTACGAGCGCGCCCGCGCCCTGGCCCGGGAGGCGGGCTACGAGCTGCCCAAGCAGCACCGCGGCGGCGGCTCGGACGGGAACTTCACCGCGGCGCTCGGCATCCCCACGCTGGACGGGCTGGGCTGCACGGGGGCCGGGGCCCACGCGCCGAACGAGCACATCCTGTGGCGCGACCTGGCGCCGCGCGGGCAGGTGATCGCGGGGCTGCTGGAGACGCTGTGAGGGCGCCCGCCCGTCAGCGCGCGGCGAGGACCTGCCGCAGGCCGGTCCAGCGCAGGCCGGGGTAGCGGTTGTTGTCGAGCGGATGGAGCTTGGCCCGGCCGTCGAACATGTTCTCCATGTACTGCATGCCCTGCCAGGCCGGGTAGACTTCCCCCTTCTGCGGGTGCAGCCGGCGGGCCAGGGCGGTCAGCGCGCGCAGGAACCCCAGCCCGCCCGCGCGCAGGGTGCGGAAGCGCGTGCCCGTGACCTGCCCGGCGATCGCCGCCAGGTCGCGGGCACTGGCCTGGTCGCCGGCGATGCGGAGAAAGCGGGGCGTCGTCTGGTCCAGCGCGGCGGCGGCGGTGAAGGCCGCCACGTCGTCGCGGGTGGTGAAATCCATGGGCTGGTCCGCGCTGCCCCAGTAGAGCACGCGCTTCAGCCCGAACAGGATGATCGGCGCCTGGTCCGTCAGCATGTCGGCGAAGGCGCCGTTGAGGATGGAGGTGGCGGCGATCGGCGCGCGGTCCAGGCGCGCGTGGAAGTCGCGGCGCAGGTCCAGGTTGCGGTTGGCGCCGGGCGGCAGCTTGGTGAAGTCCAGCGCGAAGTCGGATGGAATGAAGCGCGGCACGCGCGCCCGCACCGCGGCCTCCAGCAGGGCGGACTGGTTCTCCACGATCGCCTCGTGCAGGCCGCTGAGGGCGGACACGACGCAGGCCGTGCCGGCGCAGGCCTCGGCCATGGCGGCGGGATCGGCGTAGTCGGCCTCCGCCACCTCCGCGCCCAGGCCGCGCAGCCATTGCAGCTTCTCCACGGGCGTGCCGCGGCGCACCAGGGCGCGAACCGGGGCGCCCTGGCGGAGGATGGCCTTCGCGATCCGCGCGCCGAGGTCCCCGGTGCCGCCGGCCAGCAGGATGAGGGGGGCCGTGCTCATCCCAGCGGCACCTCGCCCTCGTCCTCGCCGGCCCAGTAGTGGATGCGGCCGGCATGGACCTTGATGAGGATGAGGCCGGGGGTGTCGATGCCCTGCTCGAACCAGCGCTCGAGGTCCGGCACCCAGTGCTCGCGGAAGGCGGCCTTGTCCCGGATCAGCTCGGCCTGGCCCTCCACCGCGATGAAGATGGGAGGCTTGCCCAGCAAACCTTTGCTGCCGACGAAGGAGAGGCCGACCTTGGGGTCGCGCCGGATGTCCTCCACCGTGTGGGAGGCCTCCCAGGTGAAGAAGTGGGAATCGCCCTTGTAGGCGACGTCGCCGTTGTTGCTCATCGGGCGCGCGGCGATGTCGCCGCTCGCCGCGCGGGTGGAGAGCATGGCGAAGTCGATGTCGGCCATCCGCTCCGACAGGTCGGCAAGGGTCATCTGGCTCATCGGTTCTCTCCTCGTTTCCCGGCATCAACGCCGCGGCGCCGAGGTCGCTGCCCGCCGGGCGCCATTCGCGCCCGGCGGAACCTGCGATCGGCTCAGAACCGGAAGCGCGTGCCCGCCAGCACGGTGCGGCCCGCCACCGCGAAGCCGTTGGCGGGCTCGAAGCGGCTGTTGGCGAGGTTGCGGCCCTCCAGGAACAGGGCGGCCGGCTCGGTCGCCTGCCAGGTGGCGGTCAGGTTGAACAGGGTGCCGGCCTTGTTGTCCTGGGCCAGGGTGTTGGCGGTGCCGTCGTCCCGGTAGGAGGCGAAGGCGCCCTCGCGCGAGCGGCCGTAGAGGATGACCTCGGGCGCGACGGTGACGGTTTCGCCCAGGCGGAGGGTGGCGTTGAGGGCGAGCTGCTGCTCGGGGCGGCGGGCGAGGCGCTCGCCGCTGCGGGCGTCGCGCGCGTCCGTCACGGTGTAGGCGGCGCTGGCCGTCAGCCAGCGCGTGGGGCGCAGCGTTGCCGTGAACTCCCCGCCCTTGATCCGCGCGCGGTCGATGTTCTCCAGCGAGGTGAAGGCGGCGTCGAAGTTGATGAGGTCGCGGATGCGGTTCTGGAAGTAGGTGGCGCCGAGCGTCACGAGGTCGCGCTGGCCGGCGAGGGGGATGTCGAACTCCACCCCGGCCTCCCAGCCCTCGGAGGTTTCGGGGCGCAGGTCCGGGTTGCCCTGGAAGAAGCCGGTGATCACGCCATAGCGCTGGTAAAGGGAGGGCGCCTTGAAGGCGGTGCCATAGGCGGTGCGGATGCGGGCCGAGATCTCCGGCAGGGCCAGCACGGCGCCGAGGCGGTAGGTGGCGTGGCTGCCGTAGTCCTCGGCGTCGTCATTGCGGATGCCGGCGGTCAGGTCCAGGCGGCGCAGGAGGCGCACCTGATAGCCCGCGTGGATTGCGGTGCTGCTGGCCGAGGCGTTGGTGGTGGTGCGGAAGAAGGAGCTGCCGGAGGCCTGGCGGACCTCCTCGCGCTCATGCGTCAGGCCGAAGGCGAGCTGGCTCTGGTCGAAGGGGCCGGCGTCGGGCAGGCGGAGCTGGTTGCCCCAGTCATAGACCGTGCGCTCCCCGCGGTAGAGGTCGTCGGTGGTGGAGGAGGAGAGGCTGTCGGGCAGGTTGGTGTAGCGGCGGCGGTCCTGGCTGCGTGCGATGCGGAAGCCGGTGGTCCAGGCCTCGATGGGGCGGGCCTCGGCGCGGAGCTGGCCGGTGAAGCGGCGGTCGTTGAAGGAATAGTTGGGGTCGTCGTCCGGGACGTTGTCCAGGCCGCCGTGGTTGTCGCGCCAGTTGGCCAGGCCCTCCACGCGCAGGCGGGCATCGGGCGTCCAGCCGAGCCGGGCGGTGCCGGTCAGGCCGCGGAAGCCGTCGCGCTCCCCGGTGTTGGTGGCGAAGCGGGGGGCGGTGGCGTCGGTGCCGCGGGTGGAGAGGCTGCGCAGCGAGAGCAGGTAGTCGAACTGGCCGGCCGTGCCGGTGATGCCCGCGCCGGTGCGGAGGGTGCGGTTGCTGCCGCCTGCGAGTTCGCCGAAGACCTCGGCGGGGCGGCCGGGGGTGGCGCGGCGGGTGACGATGTTCACCACGCCCCCGATGGCGCCCGAGCCGTAGAGGGAGGAGGCGGGGCCGCGCAGGACCTCGATCCGCTCCACCTCCAGCCCCAGCAGGTCGTTGCCGAAGTTGAAGGCGCCGTTGGGCTCGGAGGCATCGTTCACGGGCACGCCGTCCAGCAGCACGAGGGCGTGGCGGGAGGCGGTGCCGCGGATAAAGGCGGAGGCGGGCTGGCCGATGCCGCCGGACTGGATCAGGGCGAGGCCGGGGACGGTGACCAGGGCCTCGGCGAGGGTCTGGTAGCCGCGCTCCTCGATGGTCTGGCGGTCGATCACGGTGACGCTGCCCGGCACGCGCTCGGCGGGGGTGGGGATGCGCGTGGCGGTGACCACGGTTTCCGCCACCGCCGCGCTGGGCTGGTTCAGGGGCGGGGTGGGCTGTGCCAGGGCCGCGGGCGCGGCGAGGCCCACCAGGGAGAGGCTGGTGAAGGAAAGCAGCAGGATACGTCGCATCGGGGTTCCCCAGGCGAGCGAAACACGGTCTGCCGCGCGGCCCCGGGGACGATGTCCCGAAGAGGCCACGCGACGGTGGACGCGGTTCCCGCATGCGGAAGGGGCGGTGGGCCCCCCGTATGGTCCGTTGCGCCGGTGCACCTCGCCCGGCACGCGCGAGACAGCTCTGCGCCGGCCGGTCTCCTGACTCGCGGCCTCCCTTGCGGGACCGGCCCCCGCCTTCTCGCGCCCCGAGGGGCACAATGGCGAATGGGGGGCCGGAATGGGCCGCCTACAGTTGCGAGGGCAGTTGCGGATCAGTGCCCGCGGCCTTGCCGGCCTGGGGCACGTCGCGCATTCCCGTTTCAGCCCTTTCGGGCCACCGGCGCATCCGCGGGCTTCTAGCGCGGCCGGGGTTGGAAGGCGATGGGGGTGTGGCCCCGAAGCGCGGGTGGTGTGTTCCTCAGAGCACGAGGCCGAGCGCCTTGATGCCCACCCAGGCCAGCACCCCCAGCACCCCCGTGGCGAAGGCGCAGCCCAGCACGGTGAGGGCGACGCCCCAGCCTATGGTGCGGCTGTCGTGCTCCACCAGGCCGAGGGCCATGACGATGTTGCCGAAGGCGGGCGGGCCGTTGGTGCCCGGACCCGGCAGGATGAGCATGATCGCGACATAGACGGTCAGCCAGCCGAAGAGCTTGTCCCCGAAGGGGGTGGCGAAGGGGCCGGGGCGGGGGCGGACATATTGCTCGATCCGCCACAGCCACTTGGAGGAGGCGCCGGCCAGGCGCAGCAGGTCGGTGCGCTTGATGGACTGGCGCGCCATGAAGGCGGGCAGCTTCGGCACGCGGCGGCCCAGGCCCATCTGCGCGCCCAGCAGCAGCAGTGGCGTGCCGAAGACGGTGGCCATGCCGGGCAGCAGGGAGGGCAGCAGCAGGAGGAGGATGAGCAGGCCGAAGGCGCGGTCGCCGAAGGCCTCGGACATCTCGCCGAGCGATATGCGCTCCCCGGGGAAGGTGGCGGCGACCTCGGTCACGATGCGCGAGATGGGCGCGCCCTCGGTGGAGGCTTCCGCTCCGGTCAGGGGCGCGATCGAAGGGCCGTCCATGTTGAGCGCAGTGCTCCCTGGTGTTGCGCCGCGGGCGCGTTCCGCGTCCTTCGCTGCGCGACGGCTCACGATCCGGTGTGGCGGCCTATCTGGTGCGCCGGGGAGGCCGGCCCAAGGGGAGGGAAGGCATTGCCTTATTCCGGCTGGAACCCCGCGAGGCGCAGAAGCGCGGCGTTGCGGGAGACGTCGTCGCGGATGAAGGCCTCCAGCGCGGGTTGGGTTTCCTCCACCGGCTCGAAGCCCAGGGCGGCCAGGCGCTGCACGGTGGCGGGCTCGCGCATGCCGCCCGCCACGGCCTCGTGCAGGCGGGCGACGATGGCAGGGGCAGGGCGCGGGGGCCCCAGACCCCGTACCAGGAGTAGAACTCGAAGCCGGGCAGGCCGGCCTGGGCAAGGGTGGGCAGGTCCGGGGCGAGATCCGTGCGCGCGGGGGTGGCGATGCCGAGGCCGCGGAGCTGGCCGCCGCGCACCATGGGCAGGATGGCCAGCGCCGCGTCGAACATGAGCTGGGCGTTGCCCGCGGCCACGTCCGACAGGGCCGGGGCGGTGCCGCGGTAGCCGACGATCTCGATGTTGCTGCCGGTGACGCGGTTGAACTCGATGGCGCTGAGATGGCCGGCGGCGCCGAGGGAGGACATGGCGAAGCTCCATCTGGAGGGCTCGCGCCTCGCGGCCTCCACCACCTCGGCGATCGTGCGCTGGGGCCGGGCGGGGTCCATCACCAGCACCAGGGGGCCGCGGGCGCTGCGGGCGATGGGGACGAAATCGGCCACGGGGTCGTAAGGGGCGGCCTTCATCACCTGGCGCGCCATGGGGTGCACGCTGGCCGAGCCGAGAATGGTGTGGCCGTCCGCCGGCGCCTGCAGCACGGCCTGGCTGCCGATCGAGCCGTTGCCGCCCGCGCGGTTCTCCACCACCACGGGAACGCCCAGGCGCTCGCCGATCTTCTGCGCGGCGAGCCGGGCCAGGGCGTCGGTGGCGGCGCCGGGGGTGTAGGGCACCACCATGCGGATGGGGCGGCCGGGCCAAGGGGCCTGCGCGCCGGCCTGGCCGGACTGGGCCCGCACCGCGGGGGCGGCCAGCAGGGCGGGGGCCGCCGCGAGGACCAGGCGCCGGGTTGTCATGCCACGCCTCGTGCCGGCCCTGCGCCGGGTGGGCGATCCTGCCCCGGCCTCACGGGGCTTGCCACCCCGCCCTTTCGCCCGGTGGCCGCCCGCCCCAAGTGCCGGGCATGCGGGACGTGGACATCGCGCTGTGCCTGGCGGTGGATGCCTCCTCCTCCGTGGACCATGACGAGTTCGGGCTGATGATGGGCGGGCTGGCCGCCGCCTTCCGGGACCCGGAGGTGGCCGCGGCCGCCGCGGGCGGGCCGCGCGGGGCGGCGGCTGTTTCCGTGCTGCTGTGGTCCGTCACGCAGGAGGTGGCGGTGCCCTGGATGCTGGTGGACGGTGCCGGTGGCGCCGCCGCCCTGGCCGATGCGCTGGATGCCACGCCCCGGCTGGTGCCGCCCGGCGCGACGGCGCTGGGGGAGGCGATGCGGGCTGCGCTCGGCCTGCTGGCCGCCTTTCCCGGGCGGGCGGCGCGCCCGGTGGTCGATGTGTCCGGGGATGGGGCGGGGAATGCGGGGATGCCGCCCGCGCCGGTGCGGGACGCCGCGGTCTCGGCCGGGGTGGTGGTGAACGGGCTGGCCGTGGTGAACGAGGAACCGGACCTTCCCGCCTACTACGCGGCGCAGGTGATCGGCGGGCCCGGCGCCTTCGTGATGGAATGCCGGGATTACGCCGATTTCGCCGAGGCGATCCGGCGCAAGCTGCTGCGGGAGTTGCGCGGGGCGCTCACCGCCTGAGAATTGCGTGCGGCGGGGCCGGGGCGGGTTGTCCGGCCATGGCGCGCGGGTGCAGCTTGGCCGGGCCCATTCGCCCAAGGTCGCCTCCATGATTTTCCTCACGCCCGGCCCCGTCCAGACCCGCCCCGAGACGCGCGCGGCCATGGCGATCGACATCGCGCCCTGGGACCGCGACTTCGGGCCGGAATACGCGGCCATCCGCGAGCGCGTGCGCGACATCGCCGGCGGGGTGGAGGGGGTTCACGCGACCCTGCCCCTGCAGGGTGCCGGGCACTTCCTGGTGGAGGCCGCGATCCGCACCTTCGTGCCGCCGGGCGGTCGCATCCTGGTGCCCAGCAACGGCACCTATGCCGACCGCATGATGCGCCTGGCGCGCGAGGCCGGGCGGGAGCCGGTGGCGCTGCCGGTGCCCGACACGCGCGGCGTGCGGGCGGAGGAGGTGGCGGCGGCGCTGGAGGCGGATCCCGGCATCTCGCATGTGTGCATGGTGTATTCCGAGACGGGCAGCGGCATCGTCAACGACCCGGCGGCGGTGGGGGCGGCGGTGCGCGCGGCGGGGCGGCGGCTGATCCTCGATGCCGTGTCGGCCTTCGGCGCGCTGCCCTTCGACCTCAAGGCGCAGCCGGAATGCGACGCGGTGCTGTTCACCTCCAACAAGTGCCTGGAGGGCATGCCGGGGATCGGATTCGCGGTGTGCCCGATGGACCGCGCGCGCGGGCAGGCCGGGCAGGCGGGGTCCTGGTGCTTCGACCTCGGCGACGTGCTCAAGCACGCCGAGCGCCAGGGCTGGGGCTCCTTCCGCTTCACGCCGCCGGTGCAGGCGCTGCACGCCTTCGCGGTGGCGCTGGACCTTTACGCGGCGGAGGGCGGGCAGGCGGCGCGGCTGGCGCGCTATGCCGAGAACATGCGGGTGCTTCGCGCGGGGGCGGAGGCGCTGGGGCTGGTGCCCTATCTCGATGCCGAACACCAGGGGCCGATCATCCTGACGCTGCACCAGCCGGAAACGCCGGGCTTCACGCTGCAGGGCTTCGTGGAGGCGCTGAAGCGGCGCGGCGTGCTGATCAGCAACTTCTTCACGACCCAGTCGCCCACCATCCGCATCGGCTGCATCGGGGCGGTGACGCCCGACGACATGCAGGTGGCGCTGCGCGCGATGGGCGAGGCGCTGGAGGAGCTGGGCGCGGCGCGAAAGGCCGCCTGAATCCGGCCGCGCCGGAGGGATCCTGCTCCCCCCGGCGCGGGACGGTTCAGAAGCGGTAGCGGACGCTGGCGCCGACGATCCAGGGGTCGATGTTGGCGTGGCCGGTGATGGCGCCGCCGTTCACGCTGACATCCGGGCGCAGCCAGAGCTTCTTGGCGTCGAGGTTCACCAGCCAGCGCGGCGCCAGTTCCACGTCCACGCCGAAGTTCACGCCGTAGCCGAAGGCGTTGTCGATCGCGACCTTGTTCACCGGCGCCGAGCGCGAGCCGCCTTCGCCATAGAAGATGGTGTAGTTCAGGCCCGCGCCGACATAGGGGCTGATGCGTGCGGCCGGGAAGGGGTGGAACTGCAGGTTCAGCGTGGGCGGCAGGGCCCAGACGCGGCCGAGGTCCACGTCGCCGATGGCGCTGTTGCGCACGTGCACGTCGTGGCGCGTGGTGGCGGCGATGAGGTTCAGCGAGACCTGCGGCGCGAGGAAGTAGGTGAGGTCGAGCTGGCCGGTCGCGGTGTCGCTCGCCTCGGGGCGGCCGCCGATGGCGCTGACGCGCCCGCCGCCCTCGGGCAGCACGCCGATCAGGCCTGCGCCGAGCACGATGTCGCCGGCCTGCTTGCCGCGCACGGGCTGGCCGCCGAAGTCCTGGGCCATCGCGGGTGCCGAGAAGGGCGCCAGCGCGGTGCAGGCCAGGAGGGCCGCGGCCAGCGCACCGGTACGAATCAGCATTGGGGTCCTCGCTATCCATGGGCGGCAGGTTGCCGCCGCAGGACGCGGGCTACGCCCGGCGCGATCGTTGCGCTTTGATTTGCATCAATGATTGTTCATGGATCAGCCGGCGGTGATGTTCGCGCGGCGCACGACCTCGCGCCAGCGGTCGATCTCGGCCTGCTGGAAGCGGCTGTAGTCCTCGGGCGTGGTGGGCACGACGTCGAATCCGATCTGTTCCAGCCGCGGGCGTGTTTCCGGGTGCAGCAGCGCGTCGCGCAGCGCGCCGGCCAGGCGGTTCCGCAGCGGGACCGGGATGCCCGCCGGGGCCATGAAGGCCTGCCAGGAGGTGACCACGAAATCCTCCAGCCCGGCTTCCCGCGAGGTCGGCACGCCCGGCAGCACGGGGTGCGGGCGCTCGCTGGTGACCATGAGGGCACGGAGCCGCCCGCCGGCGATGTGGCCGGCCACCGTGCCGAGGTTCTGGAAGGACAGGTCGACGTTGCCCGCGATCAGGTCGGTGGCCGCCGCGGCGCCGCCGGTATAGGGCACGTGGGTGATCTCCGTGCCGGTGCGGAGCTTGAAGAGTTCCGTCGTCATCTGGTCCGAGGAGCCGACGCCGGAGGTGGAGTAGGAGGCACGGCCCCCGCGCTCGCGCAGCCACGCAGTGAGCGCCGCCATGTCGCGCGCGGGGTGCTTGTCGTTGACCACCAGCACGTTCGGCGTGGTGGCGGCCAGCACGAGGGGCGCGAAGTCGCGCACGGGATCGTAGCCGAGGTTGGGGCGCAGCGCGGCGTTGATGGCCCAGACGCCGATGGAGCCGATCATCAGCGTGTGCCCGTCCGGCTGCGCCCGCATCACCACGCGCGCGCAGACCTCTCCGTTGGCGCCGGGGCGGTTCTCCACCACCACGGGCTGCCCGATGCTCTGCGCCATGCGGTTGGCGGCGGCGCGGGCCACGATGTCCGACGGGCCGCCGGCCACGAAGGGCACGAGGACGGAGATGGGGCGGCTGGGCCAGGCATCCGGCGCCTGCGCCATGGCGGCCGACATTGGGGCGGCGGGCGCCAGGAGCAGGGCGGGGGCGGCCAGCAGGGCGCGCCGGCCGGGCGCGGGGACGCGGTGGGTCATGGATTCCTCCCGGTTCTTGTTCCGGGAGCATGGCATTCGCCGGAGGCTCCGGCCAAGCGCGGCCTTCTTGCCGCCGGCCGGGCCCTGCCTTAACCCCGGGGGCAAGGGCTGGCAGGGGACGTGATGTTGACGGATCTGGAGATCGCGCGGGCGGCCACGCTGCGCCCCATTGCCGAGATCGCGGCGCGGGCGGGCATCCCGGCGGAGGCGCTGGAGCCCTATGGGCGCTTCAAGGCCAAGCTGGGCACCGATTTCGTGCGCGCCCAGGAGGGCCGGCCCGAGGGGGCGCTGGTGCTGGTGACGGGCATCAACCCCACCGCCGCCGGGGAGGGCAAGACCACCACCACCATCGGCCTGGGCGACGCGCTGAACGCGCTGGGCACGCGCGCGATGATCGCGCTGCGCGAGCCGAGCCTCGGGCCTTGCTTCGGGGTGAAGGGGGGCGCCACGGGCGGCGGGCGGGCGCAGGTGGGCCCGATGGAGGAGATCAACCTCCACTTCACCGGCGACTTCCACGCGATCACGGCGGCCAACAACCTGCTTTCGGCCATGATCGACAACCACATCCACTGGGGCAACGCGCTGGACCTGGACGCGCGGCGCATCGCCTGGAAGCGCGCGATCGACATGAACGACCGCGCGCTGCGGCTCGCGGCCGTGGGGCTGGGCGGGGTCGGCAACGGCTTCCCGCGGGAGGACGGGTTCGACATCACCGTCGCCTCCGAGGTGATGGCGATCTTCTGCCTGTCCCGCGACCTCGACGACCTGCGCGCGCGGCTCGGGCGGATCATCATCGGGCAGACCAGGGACGGCCGGGCGGTGACCGCGCACGAGCTGAAGGCCGACGGCGCCATGGCGGCGCTGCTGCGCGACGCGCTGATGCCCAACCTCGTGCAGACGCTGGAGGGGAGCCCGGCGCTGGTGCATGGCGGGCCCTTCGCCAACATCGCGCATGGCTGCAACAGCGTGATCGCGACGCGGCTGGCGCTGCGCATGGCCGACGTGGTGGTGACGGAGGCGGGGTTCGGCGCGGATCTCGGCGCCGAGAAGTTCCTGGACATCAAGTGCCGCATGGCCGGGCTGGCGCCTTCCGCCTGCGTGGTGGTGGCAACCGTGCGCGCGCTGAAGATGCATGGCGGCGTGGCCAAGGCGGCGCTCGGCACGGAGGACGTGGCGGCGGTGCGGCGGGGCGTGTCCAACCTCGAGCGCCACGTGGAGAACATGGGCAAGTTCGGCCTGCCCGTGGTGGTGGCGCTGAACCGCTTCACCTCCGACACGGATGCCGAGATCGCGGCGGTGCAGGAGGCCATGGCGGCGTTGGGCACGCGGGCGATCCTTTGCACCCACTGGTCGGACGGCGCGGCGGGGGCGGCGGAGCTGGCGCGGGCGGTGCAGGGGCTGGTCGCGGGCGGGACGGCGCGGTTCAGGCCGCTCTACCCCGATGAGATGCCGCTGGCGGAGAAGATCGGGACGGTGGCGCGGGAGATCTACGGCGCCTCGGCCGTGGCCCTGCCGCCGGCTCTGGCCACCCGCCTCAGGCGCTTCGAGGAGGCGGGCTTCGGCGGCGCGCCGGTCTGCATCGCCAAGACGCAGTACTCCTTTTCCGCCAACCCCGCGCTGCTGGGTGCGCCCAGCGGGCATGTGCTGCCCGTCCGGGAGGTGCGGCTCTCGGCGGGTGCGGGGTTCGTGGTCGCGGTGTGCGGGGACGTGATGACCATGCCGGGCCTGCCGCGCCATCCGGCGGCGGAGACGATCGGGCTGGACGCCGAGGGGCGGATCGACGGGCTTTTCTGAGCGGCCTCCGAAACCCGGGGCGGGCCAGGGCGTTACCTCCCCCAACACGCGGAGAACGGGCCGGAGGCGGCGGGGAAAGGCACCCTCGCAGCCGCCGGCCCGTTCTTTGCTTTGTCCCTGGCACGGCGATCGCATGCCGGGGCCGTCCAGGTTGCACCAATGCCGATCCTCACCGTCCGACACGTCACGACCTACCGCTACCGTCAGCCGGTTTCCTTCGGGGAGCACCGGATGATGCTGCGGCCGCGCGACGGGCACGACCAGCGACTGATCGAGGCACGGATCGACATATCGCCGGAGCCTTCCTCCTTCTGGTGGCTGCACGACGTGTTCGGCAACAGCGTGGGCGTGGCGCGTTTCGCGACGCGGGGACGGGAGCTGCGCTTCGAGAGCACGATGCGGCTGGACCACAGCCCCGTGGAGGCGCTGGACTTCCGGCTGGAGGACCATGCCCGCAGCCTGCCCTTCTCCTATTCGGTGGAGGAGATGCCGGACCTCGCGCGCTCCATGGAGCGGCACCAGCCCGATCCGGACCGGGTGGTGGACCGCTGGGCGCACGGCTTCATGCGCCCGGACGGGCCGACGGGCACGCTGGACCTGCTTGTGGCGATGACGCGGGCGGTGAAGCGGGACTTCACCTACATCCCGCGCGCCGTGCGCGGCATCCAGGAACCCTGGCGCACGCTGGAGATGGGCAGCGGCACCTGCCGGGACTTCGCCCTTCTGATGCTGGAAGGCGTGCGGTCGCTCGGCCTCGCGGCGCGATTCGTGTCGGGATACCTTTATTCGCCGGGCATGCAGGGCGAGCGCGAGGGCAGCCATGTGGGCGGCGGCTCCACCCATGCCTGGGTGCGCGTCTACCTGCCCGGCGCGGGCTGGGTGGAATTCGACCCCACCAACGGCATCGTGGGCAACCGCGACCTGATCCGCGTGGCCGTGGCGCGCGACCCGGCCCAGGCCGTGCCGCTGCACGGGCGCTGGAAGGGTTTTCCCGACGACGCGCTGGGCATGGAGGTTTCGGTGCGGGTGACCGAGGAGGGCGACCCGCCGGCACCTGAACTCCGGGCCCGCGTTCCGGCGCTTCCCGGCGCATGAGCCTGCCGCTTTCCATTCCCGGGGGCCTTGCCCCATCTTCCCCGCGAGCACCGGAGACCTCCGCCTTGAAGATCCATGCCGGCTACGACATCACCTATGAATGCCCGCAACCGACACCGATGCTGCTGGAGCTCAGCGTCCATCCCTCGCGCATGGGCGACGTGGTGGGGCCGCACCTGATCACCTTCGACCCGCCGATCGGGGCGACGGAGTACCGAGACGGCTTCGGCAACATCTGCCACCGCATCGTCGCCCCCGCGGGGCGGCTGACCATCTCCACGCGCTTCGACGTGCTGGACACGGGCGCGCCGGACGTGGTGGTGCCGGAGGCGCGGCAGATCCCGGTGGACCAGCTTCCGGACGACACGCTCGTGTTCCTTCTCGCCAGCCGCTACTGCGAGACGGACCGGCTGTCGGACCTCGCCTGGTCGTTGTTCGGCGGCGTGGAGCCGGGCTGGGCGCGGGTGCAGGCCATCTGCGACTACGCGCATGAGCGCATCACCTTCGGCTACGAGCACGCGGACGTGTTCCGCACGGCGTTTTCCGGCAACACCGACCGCGTGGGCGTGTGCCGGGACTACGCGCACCTGGCGGTGACGCTGTGCCGCTGCATGAACATTCCGGCGCGCTACTGCACGGGCTATCTGGGCGACATCGGCGTGCCGCCGGTGGATGCGGCGATGGATTTCTCCGCCTGGTTCGAGGCCTATCTCGGCGGCCACTGGTACACCTTCGACGCGAGGCACAACACGCCGCGCATCGGGCGCATCCTGATGGCGCGCGGACGGGACGCGACGGACGTGGCCATCACCACCACCTTCGGGCCCTGCACGCTGGCGGGGTTCAACGTGGTGACGGACGAGGTGAGGCCGGGCCAGGCAAGGATGGGCGAGGCGAAGGCGGGCACCGCGCCGTGACGGAGGCCGCGCCGGTCACGGTGCACAACGCGCAGGGTGCCTCCCCCTTCGTGTTGCTCTGCGAGCATGCGTCGAACCACATCCCCGCCCGCTACGCCGATCTCGGCCTGCCGGCGGCGGAGCTGGGGCGGCACATCGCCTGGGACATCGGGGCGGCGGCGCTGGCGCGGCGGCTCTCGGCGCTGCTGGACGCGCCGCTGCTGCTTTCGGGCGTCTCGCGGCTGGTGATCGACCTGAACCGGCCGCCGGGGGCGCCCACCAGCATTCCCGAGCGGAGCGAGGACACGCCGATCCCCGGCAATCTCGCCCTGGATGCGGCGGAGCGGGCGGCGCGCGAGGCGACCTGGTTCCATCCGTTCCACGACGCGGTCACGGCGTTGCTGGACGGGCGGGCGGCGGCGGGACAGCCCGCCATCGTGGTGGGGGTGCACAGCTTCACGCCGCGCTTCCAGGGGGTGGAGCGGCCCTGGCACGCGGGGGTGCTCTTCGCGGAGGCGGAGGCGTTCGGGCGCGCCCTGGCGGCTTCCATCGCGGCCGGCACGGCGCTGGTGGTGGGGGAGAACGAGCCCTATCGCATCGAGCCCGGGGTGCACGACCACACCGTGCCGGTGCACGGCGACCGGCGCGGCATCGACGCCGTGCTGATCGAGGTGCGGCAGGATCTCCTGGGCGAGGAGGCGGGCATCGAGGAGTGGGCGCTGCGGCTGGCCTCCGCGCTCGGGCAGGCCGCGGGGCGGCGGAACTAGTCGGGCGGGCGGAGCAGGTTCTCGAAGGGCTGGAAGGCCGCCTCCAGCCGCGCCGCGGCAAAGCGGGGGCCGGGATCGTCCGCCACCAGGCCGCCCAGCTGGGACGCGTGGGCGGCGACCGCGTGCCGCTTGGCCT
>Ga0210040_10002158_pt1 | contig 28211 bp, 24 predicted proteins | sample CryGeyCG12114_NA_FD_185462 | JGI IMG/M metagenome (GOLD analysis project Ga0210040, IMG submission 185462) | Groundwater microbial communities from aquifer - Crystal Geyser CG19_WC_8/21/14_NA (SPAdes) (version 2) | ecosystem: Environmental > Aquatic > Deep subsurface > Groundwater | place: USA... | reverse complement strand
GAAAGTGTTATGAGGGAAACAGGCGTGTAAGAATGTAGCTTTCGTCGTGTCGCACTATGATGTGAAAAGTGGAGATGGGCATTCGAGACAAACTCCGGCGGTACGACAGCCGCTCCTTTTTAAGCCGCTTATTCAGGCTGATATCACCGGACATGACTCCGCAATCGTTTTTTACCATGGCGGAAACCGAGATTGGTATTTTCGCATATCTCTATCTCATTGTTGCTTTCGTCCGTGTTGGTCGTGCGTATGGTCGTGGTCATGCTCGTCCTCAGGTTCTGGACTTGATCGAGGACTGATTTCGGCTCCGATAAATTCGCTGCTTAAGTCACCATACTTGCTGTCCTGAGAAACAAATTTGACCCGCACACGTCGAACTCCGCGGACTTTCGACCCTGCCCTTTCCCTGACAGCCCTCTCGATGGCATTGATCTGTTCGACCGATAGTGAACCAGGCACGGCAAGCTCAATATCCATCAAGTAATTTTGGCCTGATTTGACGCCCTGAACATCCGTGATCTCAATCAGTTCCCCAGTCTCAATCCCCCGAACGCCGCTAGCTGTATCGCCCTTGATGGCCTTTGACGCGGCTCTTTTGACTGCCGTTTTGATTTCGTCGTCCACAGTAACATCTCCGAGCTCAAGTAATGCGGCTGCTGTGTTGTTCCATCCTGCTCTGATAACCATGGCGGAAATAATGAGACCACCAACAGGGTCTAGCCAAGAGGCATCGGCGAAGACGTGGGCACCTCCGATTGTGAGTAGAGCAACTATGCTCGTAAGGGAGTCGATGCGATGATGAACAGCATTTGATGCTAGAACGGACGATTTACGCTCGCGAGCGATCTTAATAGCTGATTTGTGTTAGCGAAGCTACGCAGCCATTGTCGCTGACACTTACTAGCTCTGTATAACCATTCTTTTACCACGATGGATCCACCAGCAAGCCATGCAGCATTGATGTCAGGAAGTGCTGCTCCATGCCCGTGGCTATGACCCAGAAACGAAAACAGACCGTGAGAATGCTCGCCGTGTCCTTGTACTGCGTCCACGAAGAGTTGCGTGTAGAGGGCGTCGAGGCCGTTCAGGCCCATTCCAACACCACCGAAGAGTAGCAGACCGCTCACGCCCAGGGCACCCAGGCTTTCGACTTTGCCATAACCAGTCGGGAATCGTGCAGATGGTGGCTTCAAAGACCACGATATAGTTGCCAGCGTCATGAAGTCCGACACAAGATCTGTAAGAGCATGGAAGGCATCGGCAACCAGCGCTTGTGAATGGAACATGTAGCCCCCTATTCCCTTACCAACAGCCATACCCAAATTCACAAATAGCCCTATTCTTGTAATTCGGACGCCGGCATCCTTCTTGTTCGCGGATGTCAGATAGGCAGTATCATGACTATGTCCGTGACCATGGGAATGGCCTGCATGGCCTCGAACCTGTGTAGCTGACATCGCTGGTTTGGTTATCTTCAGGATCGACTTGTTGAGCGCGCAGTGGCCCGTGTGAGAGAAGGTGGAAGTGATTTGGGTAGGCCTAGTGCCGCGAAGTAAAAGAGTTCTTGTACATTGTGGTGTGGAATGTCGAACGTGGTTGTGAAGTAAGCGACGTGTACTCTTCACTACTGACCGCGTTTCACGCATCCAAAGCAGCGTCAGCGGCATCTGGGCCGACAAGCGCGCAAAACCACACTGGGAAATAATTTCTGTGTTGATGCCTCAGCCCATCATACTCTTTCCAGCTCGGAAGGTGACGTTAGGCGCAGCGAACTAATCTCAAGCTACGCATCAACAGTCAAATAGCTTTCGGTACACACCTCATCACGCAATCTACAGGGCCCAAACTGCGCTCCATATCTGCAAGGGACGGGAAGCATTTCGGCGAGATTCCTTGGCGTGGAAAGTCGATGACAGCCGTAAAGAGAGAGCCGACTCGCAGCTGGCCCTTCTGACATTGGTGATCTTTTCGAGACGCAACACGTCCTCCATCATGTACCGCCTATGTCCAAACCTCTTATGCGTATACCCTTCACGGGCCCTCTTCCTCCACCCTTGATCGTACCCAAGTCCGCTGACACCTTACATGGCGCCGTCACAGCATTGTCCGAATTCCTGAATGCCGCGCGAGGCAATGCAGGTTATGGAAGCGATAGAGGCAAAACAGTCCTCCTTACTGGCGCAGGCATCTCGGTAGCTTCTGGTCTCGCAGACTATCGTGGCACGAAGGGCACCTACAAGCTGAATAAATCATACCGACCTATCTACTACCACGAGTTTCTTGCGTCCCACGAAGCACGGAAACGGTATTGGGCGCGGTCCTTTCTTGGTTGGACGAACTTACAAAAAGCTCGTCCAAATGCTGCACACCATGCAGTCCGTGATCTGGGCAAGGAAGGCTTCATTAGCTCGGTTATAACACAGAACGTGGATTCGTTCCACCCAAAGGCACACCCAGACTTACCTGTCATTGAGTTGCATGGCTTCCTTCGAAGTCTGGTCTGCACTAGCTGTCACAAGCTTATGCCGAGAGACGAGTTCCAATCATGGTTAGCCAGACTCAACCCAGCATGGAACGAATTCCTGGCCGAATTACTCCGATCTGGTGCGTTGGACACAGAAGATCCAGACGAAAGAAGGAAGAAGGGATACAGTACAAATCCGGATGGTGACGCAGATGTGCCAGGCGCACCATACAATACTTTCCGCTATCCTGCTTGCCCTACTTGTTTGACAAGGCCGCCTGTGTTGAAAGACGGAAGAAAAGGCCGAGTCGAGGTCGATTCTGATGGAGGCTGGTCGGATAAATCCGATTCGGGAATCCTGAAACCCAATGTGGTCATGTTTGGCGAGAGTATTCCCGCAGGAGTTAAGACGGCCGCAGAAAGAGCAATAGATGAAGCCGGGAGAGTGCTGGTCATCGGCAGCAGCTTGGCCACGTACTCAGCATGGAGGCTGATCAAAAAGGCCCACGACTTGCAAATGCCAATTGGTATCCTTAACCTCGGTGGAGTTCGCAAAGAGACAGACATCTTCCCAGCACATGATGAGATAGTAGACGGTACACGTGCTTTTAGAGCTAGCTTGGCTGCAGAAGACGTTCTGCCAGCGGTAGTAAAGAATCTATCGCACTAATACAACTTCAACTTGAAGATGCCTGCGTTCCTTTATCCGGCTACTTGCGTATCACAATCATCGTACATTTTGCTCTATTATCAACTGGATCAACTGACAATAGCCGTCCTTTCTACCGTCATACGAAACAGCAATACGGCAAGACACGATTTTTGAACTTCACTCTTCTGTCCGGTCTGCTCATGCCTTCCCCTAGCTTTGTCTACTGCGCTTTCTCATCTACCACGTGAAAGAGGGAAAGACGGAAGGTGTAATCTTGCATTATCATTGGAATATCGCCTGCTGTGCTTGCCTCCAACCCATCTCCGAATAGTGCCTGTATCGTTCAACGCGAGTTCGATCAGGAACAATCTGATTATCATAGCGGTCTATAGCGGCGAGTCGGGCTCCCATTCTCGTCGTCTTCGTCGTCCTCGTCACCCCGTAGCTCCTTTTGACTATCTCCAAGACCTACGTTGTGCAGCAATCCGTTCAAATCCTCCTCTCGCTTTCTTGTGATGGCGTCCCTGAATTCCTTCTGCTTCTTGACATCTTCTGCGGTCAGGATCCTCCCTTCACTCTCAGCACGTCCAACAGATTGCATTGTCGTTCTTCGCGACGCAGGCGTCGGCGTCTCTGGCAACCGCGGCAAGGGTGAGTTTCCCAGAGGTAGGTCCATTCCTGTCTGTGGAAATCTTCCCTCGCTTGTCTTCGACCCTTTCACGCTTTCCTGGTGGAAATTGGTCACCGAGCAGCCGAAAGCATTATTGCGACCAGGATAAAAGTCATAGATTTCGTCCAGATACTCTTGCTTGCTCTTTCCGGGGTTGTCGCTGTAGAACATCTCTTCTGCAAGCAGGCGTGTGCGAAGGTGGCTTGCATCTTCCATGACCTCTTGTACTGTCGGTGGAGTCTCTTTGCGATACACTGCTCGAAGCAGTTTGGCAGTTGCCTCATTCGCTGGGTGGTGCGCAGGATCAACAATGGGGTGGAACGTATCTAGCGGCGCTGGGAAACCTCCTTGTCCTGAGGCCCAAAGGTGCTGTGTACTTTCTAGCGAATTTGGCTTATGACCATTTTGGAAGACATAGTTGTCCCTGGCCCAAAGCCAGTCGGAGCCTCGTGCTTGATATGGCATGGCTTTGAATGAACACTGATGTCAAAAGGTACCTTGACAAGTGTGGTGCTGACCGAGACAGAAGATGGAGATGGCTCGTAGCAGAGAGCTGGAGAGCGCAGGGTGCACGACTGCGTTTACGTCTGCTGTTCGTGTTTGCATTGCGTTGTGACTACTGCTGCAGCCAGGCAGTCGCATGGTAATAAACGACTAAAGGTTAGAAGCGGGTTGATGCGGTCGCGGAAACACAGGAGATGCGTGTGTTGAGTGTTTGGCTTCGGTTGGAGATACCACGTGGAAGGTCTTGATGAGAACACAGTGGGTTACTGGGCTCACAACTCTGCAAGGGGGCTTGGTCGAACCTGTGCTGAAGCTGGGTGTTGAGTTTTCTCCTCGCAAACCTTGTAGACCTGGGTGCTCTCGATGTTCGACAAAGGTAAGAGTAAGCTGCAGTAAATCTTAGCTAGGAACAAAAGCTTCACTACATGTCCATCATCATACTCGGTCTTTACCACATCAAACCTGCTTGTAAATCATCTCCCTCAATGTCATGTCGGTTTGATGGTAGCAATACACTGTCGTAGCCAGTTCCCGCATGCAAGTCGTTTTCCGTCGGCCTTTTTTCATAGTGTCGTGGAGCGAGGGCTGTTCTTGTATGCTTGCGCGCTCGAACTTCTCCTCCATCACCTTTGGCACTGTACCTCCAACCACATACCGAAGGGCGGCGTGCGTTGCTTTCAAGGAGCCTGCCGCATCTGTTGAACAATTGTGAATGAGACTCCGGTTCTGGCTCTGGACCCTGTTGACCAACTCTTGAAGCTACTGCTGTCGGGTCTACTTCGAGACATCAAGTACTTCTTCTTACTGATAATTATGGGAGATCCTTGGGAGACACCATTGTCATCCCTATAGTTGTTTAGCACGGTACCACCGCCGACTGGTAGGGGGCCGATAATTTGTGCTGATGGTGGGGTATGCTGGATAGTTTTCGTCTTCCCAAGCACACCGTTTTCGCTCGGCCGCTCTTTTCATTCTGCAAGGTGTTAGCTCTTTCAAGCATGCCCAGGGTCACGTCGTCCTCTTGACTTGCCTTCTTGGCTCCCACTTCTGAGTTCTACTGGAGCCGCTGACACAGGCGTGAAATTCGGTGTAGATGTCGAGGTGCCGCCTAGATATTCAGCTTCCTTGGGCATTATGGTGTTGTACGCCTTTTCCAAACTGAGTTTCTTTCCTCAAAGGTAGTGTCATTAGACCAGGCTCTATACACTCCTGGCGTTGCTCGTACCCAGTCCATGGAGGATACTTTGACAGAGAATCGGTCGAAGAAAATGGTCTATAGAAGCAAGAAGCAACAACGATGGATGTACTGTGTTAAGTGACTCAGAAGAAGAAGAAGAAGGGGTCTGTACATGAGGCCAAGGTTTTGCCATTGCAGTCCGCTACATCATATGCAAGGATAGGGAAATGGTATAGAAGTAAGATGATGGACTTCATTTACAACTTTTGTATCTTTTGAGAACCGCTTCTACCCTTGTCAGCTAACCCAGACGTGGTGCTACGTGAAAAACTTACTATGCTAGTAAGTGTTTGGCTGCGTGGTCAACGTGGTCATCAGCAAAGCTGGCCATGGTGAAGTAACTGTGATCATAATCTGGCTGATACCTGATATTGACGCCCTTCTCCTGTCCGATATCCTTCGCCGCGGCAGCGAAGTTCTCAGGCAACAGTTGCTTCTGTTTGTAGAAATTGTCCCCAGTGCCCTGTCATGGTCAGCTTCATATGAGCAAAGACGTTTGCGTGACGTACCACGTCAATGAGAATGTCCAAAGGACCGTCATTCCACTTCTTGAGCAGCTCCGTGGAGTCATACTCCGCACCTTTCGATTCCCAGTCTGACTCTCCAAAATAGCCTTTGAAGGCCTTTTCTCCCCAAGGAGCCTTCAAAGGATTGGCGATTGGAGCGAAAGCGCTAACACTCTTGTACTTGCCAGGATTCTTAAGGAACAAGGATAGTGCCCCGTGACCGCCCATGGAATGTCCACTTATGCTGACTTTGCTGGAGTCGATCTCGTCGAAGCTTGAGAACACCGCCTCCGGCAGCTCTTTCGTAATGTAGGAATACATTTTGTAGTTGGATGACCAAGGATCCGCGGTTGCATCGACATAGAAGCCAGCACCGGAACCGAAATCGTAGCTATCGTCTTCGCCCTTGATACCAATGCCACCTACTACGTGTCAGCGCATTAGACTGCGGTTGGAGAATATACATACGCGGGCTCGTGTCAGGATACAGGATTGCAACGCCCTTCTGGCTTGCACGATGCTGAAAGAATCCCTTTTCAGCACAATTGTCGCCAGTGCAGGTCAAGCCCGACAGCCATATCAATAATGGCACTTTAGAGCCTTTCGACAAAGCTTGCGGTGGCAGGAAGAGGTTGAACTTCATCTCGCAGCCCACGGTGGATGCATTGTGAGCGCATTTCAGTAGCTTTCCACCGAAATTCTTGATGGTGGTGTTGGTAGTAACAGACATTTCGAAGGACTTTTTTGGACAGTTGTCAGGGACCGGGAAGCTTCCCAAGGCCGGAAGGGGTGCCCATTGTTATAACCACTCGCCGCCCGCGAATTGATCTGTTCGGCAATAACAAAAATGACGTTGGAGAGAACGTGCCCCGCAGACTTGGAGAGAGCAAGCATGAGCATGAGCATGAGCATGAGAATAACGAGCATGAGGGGCTAAGGAGGCCTAAATTAGAGGCTGCCGTGATCAACTTTGGGGGGCCTTTGTGTCCCCGGAACGGGTCGCAGATCCCGGCATGCAAGGCTGAGAGGCTTCAGGAAGCAGAGAGCGACAGCGGAGAAACTACCTACCTACTGTAGGTAGGTATCTAGGTACGTTTTCGAAGTTATCGACAACGACCAGAAGAGGTCTTGTTTTTCGACAGCCTGCTTTCGTACTGTTCTCTACACTAACGCTGCTATTGGGTGCTTCGAAGGTCGAGTTTGGGCGTAGCCGGGGAAGAGAAAGACGACACAGAAAACCCCGCGATCGATGTCGAGACCCTAACCTTCCATCGTGGAATTTGATCTGTGCTTCAAGGCATACACAGGTGTTGCTTCGTCGTCGTAACTGTGCGAGGAACACCTCACATCTAGCGAGACGCGAGCATGTTGTTAACCATACACTCATATTGCGCTATATGTGTACACGCATTTGTTCTCCAATAGGTAGCTTTCGTGTGCCATGCTCAACTAAAGCAGTGATCCAGATGTATGCTAGCCGCAAGGCTGCGTACCTGAGAACATCTCCATGCCGGTGCATATAATCAATTGCACAACGATCCACGTCTGCTTCGGGTTACGTATCAGACTTGCGACGGGACACTGAACACTGAACAAAGCATAACTATTCCGTCATATAATACACACCTTGATTGTCCCCTCGGCTCACATCGCCAGCTACTGTCGACCGTCCGTCCTTGAAAAAGCCCTCACTTTCGCTCGCGTAGCACTTCCTTATATTCCAATTGTGATGTCTACCACAGCCTCGAGCGGAGCTATGGCGAGCTTTACTGCGCCCCAAGGAGCCACAAACTCTGCTGTCAAAACAATTCTGTCCACAAGACCTGATTCATCAAGCCAGCCCGCATACTCATTCAGCTTCACACCTTATCTTCGCACAAACAGCATAGCAGCTATCGCAGCCAATGTACCGGTGTGTCCTGATTACGCCGCTGGACACTGTCCGCGAGGACGCCGCTGTCCGGATCGACACCCTACACCTGCCCAACCTGCTCAACACCATTACGGGCGCAATAACGATAACTACGTTTGCAAGCACTGGCTAAAAGGCCTCTGCAAGAAGGGCGACGCATGCGACTATTTGCACGAATACAACCTTAGAAAGATGAGCGAGTGCCAGTTCTACAATCAGAATGGGTACTGTCAGAATGGGGACGAGTGTTTGTATGTGCACGTGAAGGAGGATAGTAAACTACCTATGTGCGAAGACTACAATCGCGGATTTTGTGAAAAGGGTCCGAGGTGTGGCAAGAGACATGTCAGGAGGAAACTTTGCGAATTCTACCTTGCAGGCTTCTGTCCTGACGGAAGAGAGTGCAAGAACGGTGTACACTTGAGCAGCGGCGTGAAGGCTGGGGGTCTCGATGAGGACAGAAAGCGGCGAGACAGAGTAGAGGATCTGGAGAAGAGGGAGGAGGAAAGCAGGAGAGACTTCACCGGCGGCTGGAAGGGTGGCCGAGGCGAGAAGAGAGGTGGTAGGTGGAAGAACAGAAGGGATAGGCGGTGAGTAGTTGTATAAGTATGGAGTCACGGACTACGTCGAGATGCATGCTGGTACGAACGTTTTGGTTTACAATATCCAGGAAGGGTTATGAACATTACGAGTGCAGGCGGTGGGCAGCTTGATTGAGCAGGGATTCTGCCGGGTATCACGTATCAGTGGCAAGCACATCTGATATCCGTTGCAGGCTGTGGCTCTTGAGCCCTGCACAACAGCTCACATCCATGGGCCAACCTTATTGGCGTTTTCGCCCTGCAGTCCGCAAGTCAGATCCACTAGTAGCAACGCATGAGTCCAACATCAAGCACGATTCGAACATGGCCATAGGGTACGAGCACTCAACACGCTTCAGACTCTCGCAGCGACACCAATGTTTGTTGTCCTTTACCAGACCAAACGTATTCCTTAAAGCCACGCACAAGGCAAAAGCACTGCGGAAGAGATGTACCGCAGTGGAAGTACCGACTCGAGAGAGCCGAAGATTGCACCGGTGATGTCCTCTTGGGAACTCATGGATTGAGCCCCGCCCGAGGTGCAACGAGTGGAAGTCAATCCACCACAACTGTTCTCTTGGGCACAGTCCAGCCAGTGTTCGAAGTGCGTGTGTGGAAAAGAAAGAAGGAAATAAAGCGAGGAGCAAGCGGTATATGTTGAATGCTTGCCAGTACGGCGTACCGCAAATAGTTGCGTTGCGATGTCCAATTTGACGACCACTGACGACGAACACAGTGACAAAGAGGTGCTGTCCGACTTGACGTGCTTGGAGGAAGGTGTGCGCCGCTGGCATTGGCAGCCAAATTGCCTTTGAAGGAGCCTGTAAGGCGGAATTGTCGCATTACTGGACTCTGGAGACATACCTGAAGTACTGCACCTGTACCTACCATCTTCCCTCCATCTTGTCGTCAACCATCAAAGCTTCCCAGCTTTCGGCGTAACCAGGATCTTGATGTGGTTGTCCTTGTTGTTCAGCAGCTCGTGGAAGCCCTTCTCTACAACATCGTCAAGGGGGATGCGGCCGGTCACCATCTGCTGATAACCTTCGATCTTCCCTGTCACAATCAGTCACATTGTACTCAACACACCAGGTGTACAAGCATGCCTTCTGCCATCATTTGTATCACATCTCGGAAATCGGAGTCGTTGTAGCACATCGAAGGCTTGATAACCACCTCCTTGGTAAACCACGGGAACAATGGGACCGTCACAGGATGTTCCCATAATGCAATATTGATGTAAGTCCCTTCGAATCTTATCGCCTCCATGCCAGCTTCTAAAGCTTTAGCGATACCGGCGCAGTCGAATACCACGTCAACCCCTTGGTCATCCGTCATTGAGCGACACCGTTGTCCAACGTTGTCCGTCCTAGGATCAAGCACAACGTCTGCAATCTTTGCCGTCTGTTCCCGTCTGATCGAGGTCGGTTCGGAGACGATAACTCGCTTCACACCATGTGCGCGAAGCATTACAATTGTTGCGAATCCTACAGGGCCACCACCCAGAATCAGGACGCTTTGCTTGTTCCATTCCTTCACGGCCGTGAGCTTGATGGCGTGCTCGGCCACCGCCAGAGGCTCGATCACAGCGGCAAAGTCAAGCGAGACATTTTCCGGTAGAGCGTAGAGCATCCTCTCCTCTACACCTACGACTTCCGAAAATCCACCACCGCCACCACCGTTATACCCAAGAAATCCAAAATTGGGACAGCTGTGGTCGGCTCCGGTGGAGCATTGCCGACAGGAACCACAATTCAGACGAGGATCCACCATCACAGCCTGCCCAGGCCTGAAGTGCGAGTTTTCAGGTGCAGATTTGACGCGACCACAGAATTCATGGCCCAAAATTGAGGGCAGCGTATCACCAGTTATCGGATGAGGGTTGCCAGGCTTTCGAATTGTGTGTGGCCCTAGGAGAATGAGACAGGTCATACAGAGTTGACTAGATAGCATACCAGAGAGATACTCATGGAGGTCTGAGCCGCATATCCCGCACCATTCTATTTCTACGAGAACTCGTTTGGGTGCTGGGCTGGGCTCCGACACCTCTTCAACTCGGATGTCATGTCGATCATGGTATCGTGCCGCTTTCATGGTTGCCGGGCCTTTGTCTAGCACATTTAGTTGGCTTCAATGGTATCTGTAGCACGTAACTGTACTTATCAGACAGAAACGTTTCTGATCCCCTCACACAGTTGTACTATCTCCCCACATAGACAATCGATGGCGACAGTGTTCCATAGTCGGCCTTTAACCTCCGAGACCTCGGCAGATGCGCTTGTGCACGACATCCAGCATTCCCACGATTGCCGGATTCATGCACAATCTCACCACACTTAGCAACCCAGGTCAGACGCCGCACTTCAAGTGGAGGGCATGATATTCAGGCAACATGTCGGCTCTTGTCATCACCCTCCTTGCCTTCATTCCCATCGCTCTATTAGGCTTGTCCTTTTTGCGCAGCACGGTTTTGACAAAATACCTTGACGAACCTGGCACGAGAAGAGATACCCGATGAACGGCCACGATGACTTGCCGTACCCGCGCTGTATATGCGTTGAAGCATGATCAATCCGCACCAGTTTGAATGGTATGATTCGCCAACCATGTCTAAACATTCGGACCATGACCGCAGCCATCGATGGCTTGCTGGGCTTCCAGTAGTCAAGTCAGTCCAGGTTGAAGGCCGAAACTATCAAGATCGTTCGGGATCAAGGAACAAAGCGGGATGAGGAGCTGTATCCTCGATGCACCCATTGCCATGGCGAGAGCACAACCAAATATTCCGTCAAGGACGTGGTGGAAATGCATACGACATGGCTCGACGTCACATGAGAAGTTTCCAGGCACAGGTTCTGCTGCCAGAAACACCGAGTAGAGTACTCCCGCAGCTTGCGTCCTGGATGGTTACTTCGAGCCTACTCGCGCATCGTCGTTCCTCCTCGATATGGTGAAGACCGCTCTAGAAGCAATCAAGCTGCCAACTGCAACAAGTTTCAGCTTGTGGGGTTGAACGAACATCTATATCGATGCCAAGGAGGAAGGATGCTTGACAAGGCACAGACGAAACACGGAGCTACATCGAAAGAAGGCATGGCATGGGAATCTAGCTCTGAAATGCCTGCAATGGAAGGGCAAATGGAAACACGGAGGATGATCAAGGCAAAACAGGCTCGCGGTCTGCCCGGAGGATACATACTGGTCCCAGCTAGTGAAGAACAATACACAAGCCGGGAAAACACTCCATACTGACAGACATACTACAGGTATTGGTTGACAATGCCGACCCCAGTGTAGAGGCAAATATGTGTAATGTTACTGTCATATCCATGTCCAATGACAATTGCAGATTGAGATGGCCAGCACTAGTTAAAACGATCCCGTCCTCCCATAACCCCGAAAACTGCTGTTCCACAAAACACAAAACAAACCAAAGATACACCCCAGATTCCGTCCTCGTCCACGTGCCTCACTTCGTTTCGTCGTCGACCATCCTGTCCTTGACAAACGCCCACCCTACCGTGACATGATCAGCATCATCTTTTCGCCGATGTCCCAAAGTCTGCCTCTACCACCTTCTGCGTGCGTTGCTTTTCCACCCTGAACTCCGCCACTAACGCTAAGTGATCGCTAGGGAAATGGAAGTTGGGAAACCCTGGCACGCGCTTGAGGTACTCTGGATCAACTTCGCCAAGCAAGCCTTTCACTCGTAAACAATTGGAGGAATACCAGATGTAGTCTAACGTGTCCACAAATTGAGGGGTGTAGTTCGTGAATGGCATTGAGTCAATAGGGGCATATGCCGACTTGAGTGTGAACGCATGTGACATGCCTCCTTTAGAAAAGGAGCCATAGTCACGCCCATCGAGATCGGCGTGCTCAGCATCAATACCTTTTTTGGTGAGCAAGTCGTATACGGCTGAGCCGGTACCTGAATTGAAGTCGCCACAAATTATCAGAGGTATCTGTGGACCGCTTGTATACTCTAAGCTTGGAGCTGGTTCGGGAAGAGGTTCGGTGTCTTCTGAGTCAGAAAAGCGAAAGAGTTGCTTGTTCGTCGCCGGTGGGATTTTGCAGTATCGTTCGGAGAGCTTCGACAATTCCTCCATAAGGACTGCTGCTTGAATGAGTTTGACGTCGTTGAACGCGGGGTCCCATGGGAAATGGGTGTTCACGACGATGACCCGTGAGCCTGTCCAGCGATTTTCCAGTAATGCTACAGTGGCAATGGTATCTTTCTGCCAGACACGGTTGAGCATGTCTGCAGAAGCCTTAGCGCCAGGCCTCTCGACTGCCTTTCGGCCAAGGACAAGATGTTGTGTTTCCAAAGCAATGTATTTACGATCTTTCCAGAAGGTGCCGCAGCCATCCACGAACTTCGCATTATCGCCAAGTGTCTCAGCGCGACTCTTTTGTGCATAATAACCCTTGTATCCTTGTACAGAAAGCGCGGAGCGGAAGTACTCGTCGTGACTTTGTTTATCAAGCTCTTGTAAGCACACAATATCGGCGTTGAGTTCGCGGATCTCGTCAAGAATAAGACTTCTTCGGTAGCTCCAGCTGAGGACGCGCTCTGCCACATAACCATAGAGTTGCGGAGTTGCATAACGCTCGCAGAGGATGTTGTATGTCAATGCTTTGAAAGTGTCATCTTTGTCACTGGTGTTGACACTGCCTTCCAGATCATGCCATTCTCTTTCATGTGGTGGATTGGGTTCCGGCATACTCTCCCGTAGGTACGTTACAAGGTTTTTCGTTCCGCCTTCCGTGATCTTATTCGCTTGTCCATCCTCAAGTGGATTGCCTTTTATACCCAGAAACTCAAGTTTGTAGAGATACCCTATCTCGTATGGCAGAGTTTGAAGATCATTGTCGAAAAGGACGAGATGCTTGAGGTTTGTGAGCATACCAATCTCTTCTGGAAGTTCCAGCAGACGATTTTGCGACATGTCTAGATACTCCAGCCGCTTGAGCTGGCCAATACTCGCGGGTAATACGGCGAGACCGTTGGCGTTGAGGTCGAGCCGTTGCAGGAACTGGTAGGCACTGAACAGAACAGGAGACAAGGAGCGCAAACCTTGCCCGCTTAGATCCAATTCCGCCCACGTTTGCCTCGAAGCACCTAGTGCGTTAGTATCCGAACCCGGGAAGCCGGCATTCATATTGTCCGCAGCCGCATCTAGTGGTACGCCGTATGTTACACCTTTAGATTGATGAGCTACTGTTCTTGCACGCTGGTTCGGACCCGTCATTTCTCTTGACTCATTGTAGTATCTCTGTTGTTCTTGCCAGTGCTCGTTGTCTGCCTCTTCATTTTCTTCATGCTGCCGACCATCTCGCGCGCCGTTTGTACCATGATCGTGTGCATAGTTCATACGGGGAGTAGCACTTTGAAAAGTACCAGACGAGATGTTGTGCTGGTGTCCTAGGTGACCTCCGTGGTGTGTGTTATGGTGCTGGTTAACTTGGCTGTGGTGTCCAAAATGGTTCTGATGCTTGGGCATGTGTATCTGGCCATACCGCTGATGATTCTGCCCTCCATTCATCATACTATAATGGCTCTGATGGCTGTTCTGGTTGTACATGTTAAAGTTGTGACCAAGTGCGGGATTCACAGGAGAGCGCGAAGGCGAAGGCGTGTCGTTATTGAACGGTCGTCGAGGCGCGTGAGGTGAGGTGCCCCGATTGTGGTTTCGATAGTTGTTGTGTTGGTTGTGCTGCGAAGGATAGAACGGTCCGGTCCCAGCCTGGTGGACCAGATACGAACCATCTGCCATCTATAAAGTCATGCAAGGTACTCGCAGGAGATCGTAAGATACGAGGCACGGTAACGTTGTGAAAGTGGTGGGAGGGGACCGCGAGGAGGTCTGTGTGATATGGACAACAGCTGTTTGGAGTCGTTCTTTTCTTCGTTTGCACATGAGAGATCGAGCGAGTAGGTACTGATGTCATGCAAAGTCAAGATAAGCTGGCTTGACCTGGCGCCGTCGTGTTAGCGGACCGTGTATTGATGCCGGTGGTAGGTCCTTCAAGTTGGCGACCGGCAGAATCGTAGCGCAGTCAGAGATAGCCTAGCGACAGGCGTACACGACCGCTCAGTCCGAGGATAAGGAAATGCTTGCAATCGAATTGAAAGTTATGCAGTATCGCAGATATGTCATAAGATGTTGCTTGATCTGACAGGAGAACACCTCATATGTGTCGCGCAGTTTCATTGAGATACAGTAAGTACCTACTAGTGGAAAGGTCTTGGCGGTCCCTTCAACTAGTACAGTAGTACCTACCTACCTAAGGTACCACCTGTACAGTGCCCAGTGCTCAATGCGCAATACGCGTGATCTATATACGTTTCTATTTGGTCCATGAGTGAATAGCCACTTGACCAGCCTTGTTTGCTATCTAAACGTCGGTCATGACTGGGTTTGAAACCTTAGTACATACCCGATGTTGCCTACGCAGTTATCAATGCGGATCTTTCTTCAGAACGACCTTCCTTTTCATCAACACAAAGCTGCTGCACCCAAGTCGGTCAAGTGCAAATTGAGTCTGATCAAGCATTGATAATGGAAGGTAGAGCCACGGTTCCGTTGAAAATGTTTCCAAGCGTCAACCATCCCGACAATCAGCTCGTCCAGCACACATGATGAACCGGAACTCAAGCAGTTGATCAAACATGAAGCAATTACCGCGATCACCTTCTATATGGTTGCATGGAACCTCCAAACGCCCACGTGAGCCTAATCGTCCAGATTGCCTCAAATGCGACACAGTCGATCTCGGCTTGCCCCAGTGTATCACAAGATTCGGGGTATACAAGCATTTCCGAATGCGACTGTTCCCTAATGCTATGGCGAATTGGTTCTTCAGAAGTTCCACAATTCAGAGGCAACACGTACTGACTAGGCACGTTTACTATGACACCAAGCTGGGAGTTCGTGGCTCTCTTGAAGTTGAGACCAACGGAATATCGAGCTTCGCGCTTGTCGCCACACTTGTGTGTGTGACGAACCACAACTGTGGAGCCCTGTTCTGTGCCAGAGCTGACTCGGAAATGGCAAGTCTTGTCCTGTTGCTCTCTCATCATGAGTTCTACTTGTCGTGTCCATCATTGGCACACTCCTGCATGTTCTCTATTCCTGTGCTTCACGATTCACGTATGCTCAAGGACAGTCCCAAGCCAGGGCACAACCACGATCCGATACAACCTCGGCGTTTTTATGGCCTATCTGGCGCGCCACGCCTTGAGTGGCCTGTGGCAGGTCGAATGAAATGGCCATAGTTTTCTCAACCATGTGATGGAGTCTTTGGCCCATCGACTCTCGACAATAAAGCCGGTCGAACACTGGTGTTACCTCTTGTACAGAGGCGTCTTATGAGTACGAGTGCTTGAGAGACCGATACTTTTTGAGGTAATACCTAGACAAGTTCAGAATGTTGTGACGGCATATCCCGGGTCGGAGCCCTTACAACGCTTCGATCTCTTTCTTGACAAATTCGGCACGTTCTATTCCCTTCCGAATCTGTTCTTCATCCCTCAGGTTTGCTTGACTCATGAAGGCCTTGTGGAGACGAGGCCTGAAATATCCGTAGCCTAAAGGATATGACTTTCCCATTTCGAGCAATTCTAGATATGCAATGTTAGCACGGCCGACAGCGGTCTCGCTCGGATACTCGTACCCTTGTACACATTGATGACTTGCCTCCGAAGCTCAGTATTAGGCATCTTGTTATCAAAATCAACGGCCGTGAACCCTCAGTAGTTCTGTTTCGGCAAGCAGCCTTCTGTATGAGCTTGAGCCGGACATTCACCCGCTGGAGATTGGACGATGGAGATTGACGTCAACCATGCCAAGCCGAGCTGACCTCGGCGTAATTGGGAACTCGGCAAAACTAGTCCCGAAGCTTGCGCACCTGCGACTTTTGGCAGATGGTCGAGATATTGCATGTACTGCAGCACAGAGCATGCTTCGCCGAGATGATAGTAATCCCTAGCCCTCTCATTCGCGCAGGCACATGGCCTGGTCTATCCAGGTGTGCGCTTTCACAATGCCGACGCTTTGCAACGGCGAACTCGGTCGCCGAAGGGAACCAACCCGATGACACTCCCAACCTTAGTTCACGATGGCTGTCCGATGTGAAGGCGCGTGTCGGTAGATGTATAACTTTCGGTATGTCTTCTCAACAAGTAGATGAAGCAGCGATGGTTTTACAAGAGGTCTCCACGGACTGGCGGGCACTTGTTGCAGGTAGTGAAGGATACCTCACCAGCAAAGAAAGAGCCGGGCTATACAAGCAAGCTGTTGTCTGGGGAGAGCAGGACTCGATGGGTCATGTCAACAACGTCATGTATGTGAGATATGCAGAGAGTGCTCGTTGCAACTGGACCCGCAATTTTGGGAAATACTTTGATCCTACTCACAAGAAAGAATGGACGGAATTGCTGTCGTCGAAGAATATAGGCTTGATCCTGAAGAGCATTACGGTCGATTTCAAGTTCCCGATGACTTGGCCTGATAGAATATCTGTTTACCATAAACTGAGGTCCAACCCGGACAAGTCGAGTTCATCGCTTGTACTGGATGTCACTATTTTATCCGAATCTCGGCAGAGAGTGGCAGCAAGATGTCTCGAAGATGTGGTAGTGTACGACTACAAGCAAGGGAAGAAGACCACCCTGGCCCCATTCATGCTTGAGCAATTTCGAAAAACGTTTGAACTGCAAGAGAAGGCAAGAAAGGAAAACAGTGCAAAGGTGAACAGTATCCTCGACCGAGTTCGGGTGCTGGAGCAACAGACATGGGATAGAGCAGATGCCAAAGAAGACTTCGGATCAGCGAGCTGTTGAGAGGTTACAGAAAACACTGTTGACAAATCTGCAACGAGGGTCAGAAGCCAGGCTAGTGCCTCTCGCTTGGTTGTGAGCTATATCCCAACAGGTCACCTTCAAGGCAAACAGTATTCGAAGTTGTTCAATGGCCCTATCGGTCCATTGTTTCATCAACAATTGTCACAGACAACGTTGGAATGAGGCTCAGATAGACCGCAAGGGAAAAATAAAGATACGGCAACGGAACGCTCATGCCTCGACCATGCTACAACGTCAAATCAAACATGGGCAACACACATCGGTGCCACAGCCCGACCGGGTCATGTCGCTCGCTGATGTTATGCTGAACAGGCTTCGACTGACGTTGTCGGACAATGCACGGGAACAAAGAATAATGTCAGGACATCAGCAACACTAACAGCATTTCTCTTTCACACGGAAGTATCCTGGAGACATCAAACCACGGTCAAGCAGACCACTATACTCGAACGTACACCATCAGAGCGGGAGCATAGATCATTGTACCGTGGTACTCGTGCGACCTTATCTGTAAGCCGGCCACGTGAACAAGCAGCCTACTGCTTACGAGTACCCGGTACCTACCATTTGCATGCGAGCTCGGCACTTGCTAAGGTCACGCCAGAGGGAGAGGTGCCACGGAAGCCTGATGAACTTGAAACCACAACGTGACGGCATTCGGAAATCCGCCGCTGCAGTGGGGGTGATCGACGGCTAGTGCAGGGAAAGCCTTCCAAGCTTGAGAGCCTGACCAGTGACTAGAGTGGCAGAGTGACCTCAGGCGAAGCAAATTCAAGCAGCAGCTACTAGTAAAACCTCCATGGCCGGGTAGAATGCCCGGACGATCTCAGTACCTGCACTCTAGAGGGTACGGGCGACCTGTCGGCTACCTCCCTACCTAGGGACCTAAGGTAGGCAGGCATGTTTCATCATACATCCAACACATCACCCTTCCAAGGTTGAGATGGGCCTGGAGCACGCCATGTGTGCGAACCAATGCATGTTTTACAACTAACTTATAGTACCCGTAGATGCTTCGAACAAGCACCCCGTACTAAGTACCTAGACGTGCTAGAGTCAATCATATGTGACAGCGGGTATGCAGTGACAGGTCGGGAACTGTTTTGGACTATTATTATCAGGGAGATGAGCATTGCAGACCGCCACCATCAATTGGCGACACGACACGAAGAAGGTAGCTTAGCAGCCCTAAGCTTCATGAATCTCTGCTGGTCGTTAACGTTAACTATGTAAGGATTGAGTCCAATACTACTAGTCGATGCCGGTAGTCATTCAATTGGAGCATAGCGGACAAGACTGTGTTGTTGTCTCTCGGGCAAATTGTCTGAACACTGAAATGATGGAGGAGTGACGCTGGGGCCAATTCTATAGCGGCTTTGCCAACTTGAAGGTGTTTCTTGTCACGGTGTTTTCAGGGAGGCCGCTGCCAGTCAGCAGCGCCTGCAGCCATTCAGAAGGGGCGCTTTCTTCTACTGCACAGTGCCCACCTCGCACTTACCTAACTAAACCCTCTGGCGCCTGCGCCTGCGCATCCACACGCCCACACCCACACTCACGCTTGGCCCTGCAAGCCTTGATCGTAGCCTTAGCCTGCCAATGCAAACTGCGTGTGGCTTCTGACTTGTCCATCACATAACTTACTCATTTCGTTCTCACAGTATCCCGCACACAATATTGTTTAGGCATTGTAGCGATAAGCCCGACATATTTCGCACATATTCCGCACGCTCTCGCTATTTTCCAGTAACTCGTCCCAGTTGGCTTGCTGACTCCGCGTCGTCAAGCTGACTGGTCGCGAGCCCTGTCATAGGAGGCTCTCCCGAATGCCACGAAATCCCGCTGCAAAGAAAAACCAACACAACAACCGTCACGAAAATGGCCTGGTAGGCCCTGGAAAAAGGGTTGCCAAACAGAAGTCGAATGGTCAGCTTAATGGTACTCCCAAGGGCTCGGTTCCCGACGAACCTCTGCCTGTCGCGTCCGTCAATGATTCTCTCACAACCGGTCAGCCCACCAGCTCTTCAGCCTCTGCGTGCTCCGAGTCACGAGCTGATAGTACACAACTCCCACGCCCGCTGGTTCTAAAGAAACGAGATTCCGGGTCCTCTTACGACGGTCAAGAACAGGGTCCGAAGTGGGAGACAATGAACGGAGCTGCCGTCGCGGGACAACGTCGCCCAGATCCCGTATCCGCAAAGAACAAAAGCGCACAGGACGTCAATGCCATGCAAATCGCTTCGACAATCCTTCGGTCTTGCCCGGCTGGGGATACGGTCGCACTCCTGATCGTTCTCCTGGCCCTTCCGTCCATGATCCTAACGGTCGTCCAGGCGCTATTTGCATCCCTCACTCTCATGCCCGGAACCGGCGTCTCTCCGATTTCATTCCTTTCACTCTTTGACGTGTTCCAGGGTTCCGCCGGATCACCGTCATTGGGAACCATGGGTGTGGTGGATCTGATATGCTTTGGACTCTGGTTATGTTTGTGGAATTGGGCTCAAAGCTTTGCCTTGGATCTGGCACAAATACAGATCGCGATCACACTTGGGAATGGCAATTCAGGCAAGAACGGAAGTGTGAATACTATCTGCTTCGCGCTGGTGCTTCTCATGCATTCGTTGCGAAGTAGAGGTATACGTCGGTTCCTGATTTCCAACCTTATTCCTTCCAATCTGCTATCATACGGTCGGGTGGCCGAATTCCTGCAATATCTACCAAGCGACTCGGATTTTGGTGACACCCCTGGATCGCCCTCAAAATGGCGCAGTCTCTTCGCTATACACATCCTAAGCCAAGCACTTATGGCTTTTGTCCGGCGTAGAGTCTCAAGCACTCAAACGAGTGCGACATCGAAACCGAGTAAACGAATGGATACGGAAGCATCTGCGGGCACTACCACAGGTTCTGAGACCACCAATCCGGATGCAACAGGCAATACTTTCGCTGCGGCTCCCGTGGACTATCAACCACCACCTACGCCAGGCTTCAAAGAGGGTAAAGAGAAGGGGCTTACTGCAAAGAAGAGGCGTCGTCAAGCCAATCAAGTTCGGAGTCGTCAACCATTCTGGGCTGCCTTAGCCAGTACGAAAGTGCATGTATTACGCGAAGTCGAGCATACCAAGGGACTGCCGGCTGGAGCAAGCAACGAGAATGGAGGCTTTGCTTTTGATCAGCGAGAAGTCGTATGGGTGACCCATGTCGATCCTTCTTCCATCCACTTCGAGGCAGTCTATGAAACTGAAGGCAAGCAGGATAAAGAACCGGTGGGCGAAACCAAGCCTTTCTTTGTTCGGATCAACGGTGCTCGGTGGCACTCCGTCTCAATCGACTTTCTAGGCGATACTATGCGCGGGGAAGAAGACTCCGCCCAATGGTGTGGTGTTATATCTGGTCTAGCACCAAATTGCACTTACACATGTTCGTTCTTCGCTGAAGATGACGATGAAGAATTTACTTCGGTTCAAGTGAGGACTCCGGCACTTTCCGAAAGTGACATCGCCAGTTCTTTGGCACCTGCACCTACACGTCAACCGAACCGCCCATCGTCGCCGACCACGACGCTCAAGAGCTCGATCTCTAGTGCTGAGGCGAAGTTGAATGAAGCACGCAACCGACTCAACAGAACCCGTAACCAACACAAGAAGGCTTTGTCTCGTGTCGAAAGAGAAATTGAGAATGTCAATTCCAGACTTAAGTCTAGCAGCGACGACAACAAGCAACGTCAGAAATTGCTTCAAGCTGAGCGGACCATCCGTCAAGCCGAAGAATCCACAAATTCGATCGATACAGCACTCGACGATCTCGAAACCATTCCGGAGGAGGAGATTGTGGATTATGATGCAAGCAAGAAGGCGTATGAGGATCAAAGTCAATTGTTGGCAGATGCGAGCGAAGTGTTAAACAAGGCCAAGTCAGATGCAAACAATGAGCTCGCCTGCGTCAACAATGAGCTGAGCCAAATTGCCACCCGTAAGGAACGCTTGACTGGTCGACAAGCAAAGTTGAACGAACAGCACGATCGCATCACTACGGCCAATGCTCAGGGTCTGAACGAGAAGGAGAGAAAGGCGGCGGAAGCGAGCGCGAGGGAAGGTGATCAGAAAAGACGTGAGGTCGAGATTCTTGATGGTATCAACACCTTGCGGAGAGAGCTGAACAGCATCAACGTTCTGCAACAAGAGTGTCATCAGCAGATTGATGCAATGGACCGACAAGCACTCTCACAATATCGCGATGCAATGCTCAAGGACCGTGGCCCTTTGACACCAGAAGGCGAATTGCCAGGCACGCATTCACGAACTAATAGCAGTCGGCCGTTTGGGTTTGGCACTTTCCAACCTTCCTCGTTCATTCCTTCTATGGCAGCGCCTGAGCAGCGTCCTTCTCCGTTCTTCGATTATGCTAGGACTTTACCATCCGACGGTCGTCGGCCACGCTCTGATACGAATCGCTCCGCAGGTGCTGCAAGCAACTTCTCTGCCGACTTTGAAGACGCTGATCCAATACCGCCTATGCCGAGTACTACCGACTTTGACAACAACACTGGACTCAATGGACGTAAAAGCAGTGGCAGTAGTCGAGGCCAGAACAATGGCAGTCCTGCTGCTGGGGTGATTGGTGGAGGACTTCGTAGTCCTGTACATGGTAGTCACAGCCCTGGACAACTTCATGGGACTAAAACATGGTAGCTGTCACATGCAGATCTTGCTGCATCGATGGTCTTGGACGCCTTCCGTGGTGGAAGATTAGATAGCTTGCAATTTGAAGTGTTGGCTGGTACAAGCCGGTTCCAAATGGCAGCAGATGTCGAATCTCCAGATGTTGCGAGTCTTGCTCGAGCCTCCGACTTGTAAACACGCGTTCCTGACTAAACTGCATTGAGCTAGGCGTCTATTATTGTACCTACACTGCGTCAGACGGGACTCCAATTATTCGGTCTGACTGCGGGCACTTTTCGATTACTGGTCTCGACGACTACTTCAGATCTTGGATACTCTTGCTCACCCTTCGTATGCGCAATTTGTTTCCCACCTTCCGTGCGTTGGCCTCCAGACATTCCCTCGTCACATCGTCCCACGCCTTTTCGAGATTGTCTTATCCCTCCCTCTGCCTGCACACATACTCCACCATGCCTAAGGACAAGGACAAGGGTGCAGCTCTCAAAAACCCAAAGGGTACCCGCGACTGGTCTGGCTCGGACGTCGACCTCCTCGAAGACATATTCGCCCAGATATCACGTGTAATCCGCAAACACGCTGGCAAGAAACTCGATTCTCCCGTCTTCGAACTCCAAGAAGTCCTCAAGGGTAAATATGGCGAAGACAGCAAACTCATATATGACCTCGCCGACCAAGGCGGCGAACTTCTCTCTCTCCGCTACGATCTCACCGTCCCCTTCGCGCGCTGGCTCGCCATGAACCCGAACGTAAAATCTTACAAGCGCTTCGCAATTGGCAAAGTCTACCGCCGCGACCAACCCGCGATCGCAAAAGGCCGAATGAGGGAATTCTACCAGTGCGACATTGATTTCGCTGGCGCTTCCGACCCCATGATTGCAGATAGCGAAGTCATTGCTATCATCGTCGACGTCTTCGAGTCATTAGGCTGGCAAGACCGCTACACAATCAAGATCAACGACAGGCGCATCCTAGACGGGTTGTTCGAAGTTTGTGGCGTCCCAACCGACAAGATCCGTGCAATTTCCTCGGCAGTCGACAAGCTCGACAAGCTGCCTTGGTCCGAGGTCAAGAAAGAGATGGTCGAAACCAAAGGCCTCGAAGAATCAGTTGCAGACAAGATCCAAACGTACGTGACTCGCAAGGGTGGAAAAGATCTTCTTTCTAGCCTCCAGGCCGATGAAGCGCTCCTGGCCAACCCAAAGGCCAAATCCGGCGTCGAGGAAATGGCCCTGCTGTTCTCCTACCTAGAAGCCTGGGGTGCCCTTGACAAGGTTTCATTCGACCTTTCCCTCGCCCGTGGGCTCGACTACTACACAGGCATCATCTACGAGGTTGTGACCGAGGGCTCTGCTCCTGTAATGGCCAGCAGGCACCCAGCTGATAGTGTCAATGGCATCATCAACCCCTCCTCCACCACCCAGACGACGCAGAAACAGTCGAAAAAAGAATCCAAAAAGTCATCAACAGCTGACGACGATGAAGACCGCTCTTCGGATCCTAGCGTCGGTGTCGGTTCCGTCGCCGCAGGCGGTCGTTACGACAACCTAGTCGAGCGCTTCAGGCCCGGCGCAGACGTCCCCTGTGTCGGTGTTTCCTTTGGCGTAGATCGAATCTTCAGCATAACCAAAGCCCGCCTAGCGGCCGGCGAGACATTCTCCTTCATTACTTCCTCAAGCCCAGACGTGTACGTCATGGCGTTCGGTGGCGGTGGCTTCTCCGGTATGACGGCGCAACGCATCGGCATCACGAAACTCCTTCTGGACGCAGGCTTGAAAGTCGAGTTCACATACAAGAAGAAGCCCAAACCCCAAGTACAATTCAAAGCCGCAGAGACCGCCGGAGCACCCTTGTGCGTGATCCTGGGCGAGGATGAACAGATGAAGGGCGAGGTCAGGGTGAAGGAGATGGGTTTACCGGACGGACACCCGGAGAAGGAGGGCGTTTTGGTCAAGATCGACAACCTCGCCGAAGAGGTCGTGAGAAGAGTGGAGATGAAAAGGGTGGTAGGTACGACGGAAGGACTAAACATCGCGGAAGACGGACGGAATCCAGACACGAGTAGGCCGGCGACACTAGAGTCTTGATGTTCAGCTACTATACGTTGGTCACACATGCCTGTGGCTGCATGCATACCTTGCAATGAAACACAAGAGATGACCATCGGCCATTAGTTCAATTTGCATTTTTTGTTTCTATCCTGTCGTCTTCGCTCCTGCCCATCAACAACACATTCACTGGCACAGTAGCACGAGTTCTTCGAGGCTCAAAGAGTCAACTACCTGCTTCAACAAGTGTCTCTGACCTCTCTCATGTCCAACTGCTCTCTTTTCAGCATCGCCTAACACAATACCCGCGAAATTGACTTCGACGGAAGAAAGCTGAAGATATGGGGTTCGAGCTCACTTGTGTACTCGTCAAGCCAAGTGGACCACTGCCGACACAGCCTGCAATGGCATTATCCGTGTATGATGTGATTGAGCCACTCTTGACTCCTGGTGAAACGGCTCCGAAGGATGCATTCGGGTCGCTTTGATTGCTGCTGGTGCCCGCAAGACTCCACGGTGATTGGGATTGTGAAGGTTGTGCCTTTCTTGATTGCACCCTCAAGGTAGAGAAGCAATTTGTGACAACCCAAGTTGAGTCACTGCTGATTGCTTGTGATGTCAATTTGTGTGGTACAGTTAGCAGTCAAGGTCGAACGAGGACGAGCCAAACCTTGAGAGGTCCGTAATCGAGTAACACACCGAAAGCGGTCGAGCATACCACCTTTCCTTCTTGTCGTAAGTGTTTTACTACAGCAAGCCGAAAATTGTAGAATTCACAAGGTTAGGATCCATTTTCGTGCGTTGGTAGGTAGCCGGACTGAGGGATGATTGCGTCTTGCAAGCTGTCGGTAGAAGAGAGGGCAGTGGTCAGGAATGCCTGAAGAAGGATTAGGAAAACGCTCAAAAATGTCATCTTGTCCACTCGAGAGTCTATCGAACGGCCGATCGTTGAACAAGAAGCGAGCAGAAGCTCAAGGTGCGAGCATATCAGAACGTTAGTCGAGATCTGGCTTGGAAAAGGGGAAAGGCCACGACTGTGCCAAGTAAGGGAAAGAACGACGGCGAAGATGTTTTCCGAATTTCGGTTAGTGAAAGTCTGAAGGGATCGCCATCGACTTCTCCCATATCCACGGCAGAAGACATTGCGAGTAACTCGTTGCTTCAACTAATTGCGCTAAGTGTGCACCAATCACGATACATTGTGGTCAATTACCTTTGAAGGTCAAAGGAAGATATGAAGCCTTCAGATCCCACAACCAGCCAATTGGCATCCTCCTGTTGTGAGTCTTCTCGCGATGTAGTATGTTCTGCACTTTACCAACTTGGGAGCACGTTAGTACGATAGCGTAGTTGCAAGAAGAATTTCGTGCAACCGTAGAGTCCCCTCGATTCCAGTCTGCGTGTTGTCTGCGTCACGTTTCATGGTAAGCTCGATTGGAGATAAGCCGACTTGATGTATCATGCCAAGAACAAGAGATTCGACCATATAGACGAAAAGGAACAGCTGAGTTTTGCACGAGCGGTCGCCTGCTTGCAATATTTGCCTTGCACGCGCCTGAGTGCGTCGACCCCATCCTCGTGCCATCAAACGCTGGATTTCCTCGTACATCTTGACTCGTCAATCTCGTGTTCGGGCTGCAAGTCTCAAAGTTCCCACCCGTAAAGGTCACAGCTTGATCATGGTTCGCGCCAGATTGAGATGTATTGGAGTGTACGGTGCTATCCGCCATGAGCGTAAAGGTGGGTTGTTGATATCAAGAAGGCGTCAAACAGAAGCTTCTAAACTTATGGAAGGTGTCGACACGTAGGATAACTCATGCACGGTGAAATGGCTGATCCCTTATTTGAAGAATCTGCCCACCATATTTCCTGCTAAGCTTCTTGCTATACCGCTTCCACTGAAAGCACTGCCTGCAAAATTTGAGGCCTGACCAAACTTGTCGCATCTCGAGAACGCTACCGAATTCGTGATTGTAAGGACGAGTGCGATGACTGTAGGTTGTTAGGATTCATGAGCGCATTCGCATCACTCCAACGTCTCGATCTTGAAATGCGAGGCTTGGGCAACTCACCAATTGTCACAAGCCAGATAAGGTTCTGCAGCCTCACGATTGCGAGTATAGCAAGGCCGACCCATAGTGCAGGGGCGATGTACATGCTCAACCAGAAGAACCGCTTGTCCGTGGCATTTTGAACTCTGCTTCCTTCTGGCGCACTTTCAAATACCCAGTGGCTATCGCCAGTACCAGTGTTGACTTCGTTCCACCACCGCAGGCCTACCAGACGTCTTCCAGCGATGTTCTTAAGGTAGTAGAAATCGATTGAGAGTAGTAGTAGAGTGAGAATGAATACCAGAACGAAGTTTCGAATGAATAGGACGCCGAACAAGTACATCAAAAGACTGCCTAAGCAAGGCTACTTAGTTATGTTCATAAAGCTGGGACGGAGGAAATACCAATGCGAAAGCTCAAGTAGCAGAGCAGCGTAATTGGGTGCGCACTGAGACGCCAATTCAGTGTGCCTGGCTCGTCCGCCATGGTGAGGACGCTGTAATGGAACTGGGTGACAAGGGGACTGGGAAAGGATGTGACTTATTCTTGTTCGAGGATGCCGCTCTGCGTCTTCGCGAATTGCGAGGACACCTGGGCAAATCACCCAGGGTGCCAAGCGGCACTGTCAGAGGCGGATACTCGAACGTCAGGCTTTGGAGCCCCTGAACCTGCGCTCGACGACCCCTTTTGTTGAGCAAGATACACAGCTGATCATGAAGCCGGTCGACAAGTCATGAGCTGTGCTGAAGTTGGGCGGCAGCCATCGTTGCAGACCTTCGTATGCTGCAGATGCACTATCGGCCCCTGTAGCAGAGTCGGCGCCTCGGATCAGTTCGGACTTCCTCGGTGTGGAAATGACATTCCGCTATGCAGTACTAGTAGAATATCCGCTTGCATGCGGAGAGGTCTTTAAACTTGCGAACGTTACGCGTCCGATCAAATGCATGTAGATGTTGTAGCTGGCAAGTAAGACTGCAATGCCACCGCCGCATCCAACTCTACCGAAGCCATTCGCGTCGAGACCCACCAAACATGCACTTGACGCCGCAACAGAAATCTATCAAAACCCAGCCTTCCGCAAGCGACGGACGATTGTCTACACCGGCGCAGTCGCAGCGATCACAGTAGCTGGAGCATTGCTCGGTGCAGTACTCAAGACTAACGAGCAAGCCGAGCAGGAAAAGGTAAGGCCAGTCGTCGGTCACATACACAGACGAAAACTAATCTGGTGTCTTCAGACTGTCAAGCAGGAAGCGGAGATCAATACGACGGGTCAGGTCTCTCTGTTGGAGACACGACGGGCGCAGCTTATGCAACAGAAACAGCAGTTAGAGAAGAAGATTGAAGATTTGAGACTAAGACAGCAGAAGCGAGAGATAGATCAAGAAAGACGACACAATGGTCTGAGCCAGAAGGAGACTGGGAGGTGACCATGTATATGGATTGTGTGCGCTGACTCCATCTCACTGTTCTGCTGTATCAGACAGTGCCGAAAAGGTCACTCTCTCGCCATACATTACGCTCACATGTTACAGCTCCATATAGCCGAGAGCAGGCCGAACTGCTCCCATACCAGGCGAATTGTGGGACTCCACTAAAGGCACGGAGCTGATATCTCTCCAGCGTGTGCTTGCTAAGCATAACGGAGATCTCGTTTTCGATCAAACTAAAGTGGCCGACAGCTTTCCGCTGTGGTAGGAAGTTTGTTGTTGGTTGGGTAGCACATGGAGAGAGGACGAAACCGATGTTTGCTGGATGAGGATTTGTGCATGCAAAACGGTTGGAAGGAGATGATTTTGAGTCGGGACTGTATGGTCCAGTCGACCCACGAGGTGGATGGGCTGTCGTTGGGTGTAGCGCCGAAGTAGTGTTCCGGCCAATGTTTCTCGCCCCCACGAAGAGAAGAACATCATCGGCGGTTGGCATCATGGTTCCATTTGGGAAAGGGCGCTAAGGGGATGGCGAATCACCTCGTAGGTGACGGAGTGGACAGCTAAGGCCTTGAATTGAAGTATGATCTGGCCAGCTACTTATGAGCGGATCA
>Ga0210040_10002155_pt1 | contig 28264 bp, 22 predicted proteins | sample CryGeyCG12114_NA_FD_185462 | JGI IMG/M metagenome (GOLD analysis project Ga0210040, IMG submission 185462) | Groundwater microbial communities from aquifer - Crystal Geyser CG19_WC_8/21/14_NA (SPAdes) (version 2) | ecosystem: Environmental > Aquatic > Deep subsurface > Groundwater | place: USA... | reverse complement strand
GAGCAGCAGGACAGCGGTGGCGAGGGCGAGCAGTGGCTTGCGCAAAGGAGTCTCCCGAGGGCGTGGACGCGGACAGCGAGAGCAACGTAAGCCTGTGATGTCAGCCGTACATCACGCGGATGTTACGAGCGGAAGTCGCTTTGCAGGAACGCCTGACGAGGCCGCATGCTCGTGCTCGTGCAGATCTTGGTGCTCGGTGCAGGGGCCGTCGGAGGGACGGTCGCGGCGCAGCTGGTGCGGTCAGGGCACGACGTCCTGCTCTGCGACGCCGACCCCGCGCACGTCGACGCGGTCAACGCGTCCGGCCTCCGCGTCGTGGGGCCCGTGGAGGAGCTGACCGTGCCCGTCCGGGCGGTGCTGCCCTCGGGGCTCCCGGACCGGGTGGACCGGGCGCTGGTCGCGGTGAAGTCGCACCACACCCGCGAGGCGGCCGAGCTGCTGCGTGACCGGCTCGACCCCGACGGCTACGTCGTCTCGCTGCAGAACGGGATGACCGCCGAGGTGCTGGGCGAGGTGCTCGGCGCGGACCGCGTCGTCGTGGGCTTCGTGAACTTCGGCGCCGACCTGGTGGAGCCGGGCGTCGTGTCGCAGGGCAACGTCGCCACGGTCCGGGTCGGCGAGCTCGGGCGCCCGGTCACGGCGCGGGTCCGGGAGGTCGCGGAGCTGCTGCCCTGGGCCGAGGCGACCGACAACATCGCCGGCTACCTGTGGAGCAAGGAGGCGTACGGGGCGATGCTCTTCGCCACCGCGGTCTCCGACCTGACCATCGCCGACGCGCTGGGACGACCGGCCTACCGACCGCTGATGCTGGCCCTGGCCCGCGAGGTGCTGGCCCAGGCGCCGGTCCGACCGGAACCGTTCGACGGCTTCGACCCCGACGACCTCGAGGGCTCGCTGGACCGGATGGTCACGTTCAACGCGGCGAGCGGCAAGGCGCGGACCGGGGTGTGGCGCGACCTCGCCGTCCGGCACCGCAAGACCGAGGTCGACGACCTGGACGCGGTCGGCGGCCCCCTGGTCCACCAGGTCGCCGAGCTCGTGCGGGCGATCGAGCGTGGCGAGCGGCGCTGCGAGGTGGCGAACCTCGACCTGCTGGCCGCGTACGAGCGCCTCGACCGGATCGGCCGGCCCCTCGCGGCCGTGGTGCAGGCGCTGCCGGCACCGGCGCGGGCGGCGGACGGGCCGCTGGTCGGCGTGCCGGTGGCGGTGAAGGACATGATCGACGTCGCCGGCGTGGTGCGGGGCAACGGGAACCCGCGGGTGATGGCGGAGACCGCCCCGGCGGCGGACGACGCACCCGTGGTGGCCCGGCTGCGCGCCGCCGGCGCCGACGTCTTCGCCACCGCGGCGCTCCTCGAGTACGCCGCCGGCGCCCAGCACCCGGGTCTGGACGAGGCCCGGAACCCGGCCGACACGAGGCGAACGGCGGGCGGGTCCAGCGGAGGTTCGGCGGCGCTCGTGGCCGCCGGCGTCTGTCTGGCCGCGCTGGGCACCGACACCGGCGGGTCCATCCGCATCCCCGCCTCCTACTGCGGCTGCGTCGGGCTCAAACCCAGCCACGGGCTGGTGCCCGCGGCCGGCGTGACGCCGCTCGCCCCGTCCTTCGACCACGTCGGCGTGCTCGCCGTCGACGTCACCACCGCGGCGGGGGTGCTGCAGGCGCTGACCGGGGTCGAGCCCCTCGCGCCGCCCGCGCCGTCCGCCCTGCGCGTCGGTGTGCTCACCGCGGAGGTGGCGGACCCACGGGTGCAGCCCGGCACCCGGGACGCCGTCGAGGCGGCCCTCGCGTCGCTCGCCGCCGCCGGCGTGGCCCTCGTGGACGTCGACCCGGCACCGCTGCACGCGTTGCACGTGGTCTTCGAGCCGGTCCTGCTCTTCGAGGCCTGGCGCGAGCTCGGGCCGCTGGCCGACGACCCCGACTGGTTCGGCCCGGACACCGACCGGCTGCTCCGGCTCGGGCGCGACGTCACCGGGGCGGCGTACGCCGAGGGGCTCGCACGGCGAGCCCGGCTGCTGCCCGCCGCCGACGCGCTGCTCGCCGACGTCGACGTGCTGCTCGGGCCGGCGGTGCCGTTCGTGGCGCCGGCCACCACCCCTGTCATCGACTCGCCGGAGGGCGAGGTGGAAGGACTGTTCTCGATGGGTGCCAACCTCACCGGCCAGCCGGCCGTGGTCCTGCCCTGCGGCACCGACGGCGGGATGCCCGTCGGGCTGCAGCTGATGGGCCGTCGCGGCGGCGACGCCGACCTCCTGGCGGCCGCCGCGACCGTCGAGCGGGTCCTGCGCGGAGACGCGGCGTGAGCGGGTCGGCGGGGCTGGTCGGCCGTACGGCCCTGGTCACCGGTGCGGCGCACGGCATCGGGTCGGCCATCGCCGCGATGCTCGCCGCCGAGGGTGCGACGGTGCACGCCGTCGACCTCGAGGCCGACCCCGGACCGGCCGGGGTCGACCGGCTCGACGTCACCGACCCGGCCGCGGTCGCGGCGTTCGTCGAGCGGGTGGGCGGCGTCGACGTCCTCGTGAACAACGCCGGTGGCGTCCGAGGCCAGAGCGGCCGGCCGTTGGAGGACGTCTCCGACGACGACTGGGCGTCCGTGGTCGACGCCAACCTGACCAGCACGTTCGTCTGCACCCGTGCGGTCGTGACCGGCATGAAGGCCCGCGGCTGGGGACGCGTCGTGAACATCTCCTCCGGCGCCGGCCGCAGCGTCAGCCTGACCGGGATCCAGGCGTACGCGAGCGCCAAGGCGGGCCAGATCGGCCTGACCCGGCAGACCGCGCACGAGCTCGGTCGGTTCGGCATCACCGTCAACTGCGTCGCCCCCGGCTTCGTGCTCTCCAACCCGAGCACGCAGCGGCAGTGGGACGGCTACGGGCCCGAGGGCCAGGCCGCGCTGCTGGCCGGCATCGCCGTCCGCCGGCTGGGGACGGGGGAGGACATCGCGAACGCGGTGCGCTTCTTCACCTCCGAGGAGTCCTCGTGGGTGACCGGCCAGACCATCGCCGTCGACGGCGGTCACGGCATCTTCTGACCTGCCCCGCGCGGGCACGTCGGACCGACAGGAAGGAGCCGCCGTGCGGCTGCAGGTGAACGGGGCCGAGCTCGAGGTGGAGGTCTTCGGCGACGAGGACGCGCCGCTGGTCGTCGCCCACCACGGAGGCGGCGGGATCGGCTCGCTGGCCGAGCCGCGCAGGACCTTCGGCCCCCTGGCCGACGAGTACCGCGTGCTGGTCTTCGACGCCCGCGGCTGCGGGCGGAGCGAGGCCGTTCCGCCGTACTCGCACGTGCAGTGGGCCGCCGATGTCGACGCGCTGCGCCAGTGGGCCGGGGCCGAGCGGTGCGTGGTGGCGGGCGGCTCGTACGGCGGGTTCATCGCGATGGAGTACGCGCTGGCCTATCCCGACCACGTGTCCGCCGTGGTCCTGCGCGACACGTCGCCGGACTCGTCGAACCTCGCCCTGGCCTACGAGAACGCGCGTACGCAGACCCGCGTGCCGATCGACTGGGAGCACTTCGACCGCTACTGGCAGGGGCGGGTGCGCGACGACGCCGAGCTGAAGGCGCTGTGGGCCGAGCTGATCCCCCTCTACGACCACGACCACGACCCGGTCCGCGACGCGGCGTCGGTCGAGGCGGGGATCTACCGGCACGAGTCGCACAACTGGTGCTTCCAGCAGAACATGCCGGTCTACGACCTGAAGCCCCTGCTGCCCTCCCTGCGCTGCCCGGTGCTCGTCACCGTCGGACGCCACGACTGGGTGACCCCGGTGGCGATGTCGGAGACGATCGCCTCGCTCGTGCCCGACGCGCGGCTGGTGGTGTTCGAGGAGTCCGGGCACTCGCCGCAGGTGGAGGAGCGGGAGCTCTTCCTCGCCACGGTGCGCGCGTTCCTCGCCGAGGTCGTCGGGACCGGCGGCTCGGGGAGCAGTGGGGCCTAGCCCCGGAACGCGTCCTGCAGGAGCCCGCGGGACGCACCGATGTGCTGACGCATGGCGACCTCGGCCGCCTCGGGGTCGCGCGACTCGAGCGCGCTGACCAGATCGGCGTGCGAGAGCATGTCCGAGGCCTGCGGCTCGTGGGTCGTCCAGTAGGAACGCCAGAAGCGCAGGTTGTGCTGCAGCAGCCGGTCGACCGACTCCTGCAGGATCGCGTTCCCGGTCACCCCGGCGAGGTGGAGGTGGATCGCGTGGTCGGCGTGCAGGTGCTGCTCGATCTGGTCGTCGGAACGCACCCGGTCCGCCTCGGCCGCGAGCTCGCGGAGCCGTTCGAGCTGCGCGGCGTTGGCTCGGCGGGCCGTGAGGTGGGCCACCCCGCACTCGATCGCCTCGCGCGCCTCGAACATGTCGAGCACCTCGGCCAGGCCCAGCGGGGTGACGTAGGTGCCGCGCCGCGGCACCACGGTGACGAAGCGCTCTGCGGCGAGGCGCGCGACGGCCTCGCGGATCGGCATCCTGCCGAAACCGGTCTCCGTCGACAGCTGCTGCTCGTTGACCACGGTGCCGGGTGCGAGCCGCAGGTCCACGATCATGTCGCGGACCAGGGCGTACGCGAGGTCGCTGGCCCGCGGCTCCGGCCCCAGCGGCGAACGCTCGCGCAGCTCGGCGACGACGGTCGAGGACAGCCGGAGCCGCTCCTCCTGCACGTGCACCTCCGGGGCCTGGTCGGACTCAGACGGCCGAGCATAGGGCTCGTCCCCGTCGCGCCCGCCCGGTCCGGCGGCACCCCGGCCCCAGACGCTGGGGCCGGGGTGCCGAGGCCGATCAGCCCAGGGTCGAGGTGTCGATCACGAAGCGGTAGCGGACGTCGCTGCCGACGACCCGGTCCCAGGCCTCGTTGATCTTGTCGGCGGAGATGACCTCGATCTCGGCGCCGAGGCCGTGCTCGGCGCAGAAGTCGAGCATCTCCTGGGTCTCGGGGATCCCGCCGATGGCGGAACCGGCCAGGCTGCGCCGCCCGGGCAGCAGCGAGAAGGCCTTGACCGACATCGGGTGCTCGGGCGCGCCGACCTCGACCAGCGTGCCGTCGATGGCGAGCAGCCCCATGTACGCGTCGAGGTCGAGGTTCGCCGAGACGGTGTTGACGATCAGGTCGAACGACCCGGCGAGCTGGGTGAAGGTGTCGGGGTCGCTGCTGGCGTAGTAGTGGTCGGCGCCGAGGCGCAGGCCGTCCTCCTGCTTCTTCAGCGACTGGCTGAGCACGGTGACCTCGGCCCCCATGGCGTGCGCGATCTTGACGCCCATGTGACCGAGCCCGCCGAGCCCGATGATGGCGACCTTCTTGCCCGGGCCCGCGTTCCAGTGGTTGAGGGGGGAGTAGAGCGTGATGCCGGCGCACAGCAGCGGGGCGGCCTCGTCCAGCTCGATGCCCTCGGGAATGCGCAGGGCGAAGTCCTGGTCGACGACGATGTGGGTGGAGTAGCCGCCGGCGGTCGGCTTGCCGTCGCGCCCGACGCCCGCGTAGGTGCCGATGTTGCCGTTCAGGCAGTACTGCTCCAGGCCCTTCAGGCAGCTGTCGCACTCCCGGCAGGAGTCGACCATGCAGCCGACCCCCACCCGGTCGCCGACCTTGTGCTTGCTGACGTCGGAGCCGACCTCGGCGACCACGCCGGCGATCTCGTGCCCGACGACGATGGGCCAGCTCACGTCGCCCCACTCACCGCGCGCGGTGTGGATGTCGGAGTGGCAGATGCCGGCGAACTTGATGTCGATCAGGATCTCGCTGGGGCCGACGTCGCGACGCTCGATGGTGGTCGGCTCGAGCGGTGCGGTGGCGCTGGGGGCTGCGTAGGCGTGCACGGTCAGCATGGGGTCTCTTCCTGTGGTGTACGCGGTGGTCCGGCCGGACCAGGCTCGACGGACGTCGGCCAGTCACGGGGAACGCGCGTGACGCGTGATTCTCGTCGAAGCGGCCGCATCTGCAGCGGTCGCGCGATGATGTGTCACAGCGTACCTGTCGGGGCCTGGGACGGCCGGGGCGCGAGGACGAGCACCGGCACGGGGAGGATGGGGTCATGTCCGTCTCGCTGCCCGACCCCCGCCTCCTTGCTCCCGACTCCGTCCCCTCGCTGCGCTGGGGCGTGATCGGCACCGGCATCGCCAGCCCCTTCGTGAACGCGATCCACACGCACACCGCGCAGCGGGCCGTGGCCGTCGCCGCCCGGGACGCGGACAAGACCGCGGCCTTCGCCCGGCGGCACGGGATCGCCACGGTGCACAGCACCGCGACGGCGCTGATCGAGGACCCGCAGGTCGACGTCGTCTACGTCGCCACCCCGCACCCGCTGCACCACGACCAGGCGCTGGAGGCGATCGCCGCCGGCAAGCACGTCCTGATCGAGAAGCCGATCGCCATGTCGGCGGCGCAGGCGCGGGAGATCACCGACGCCGGGCGTGCCGCAGGGGTGCTGGTGCAGGAGGCGATGTGGACCCGCTACCTCCCGCAGTCCGACATCGTCCGCCAGGTCCTCGCCGACGGCCTGCTGGGCGACGTACGGCTGGTCCGTGCCGACTTCGGCTTCGTGTTCCCCTTCGACCCCGGCCACCGGCTCTGGAACGCCGAGCTCGGCGGGGGAGCGCTGCTCGACGCCGGCGTCTACCCCATCTCGTTCGCCTCGTCGGTGCTGGGGGCACCGACCTCCGTCGCCGCGGCCGGGTCGCTCAGCGCGACCGGGGTGGACGAGCGCGCGGACCTCCTGCTGACCTCGGCGAACGCGACGGCACTGGTCTCCACCTCGCTGGTGACGGCGCTGCCGGTCACGGCCTCCGTCCTCGGGGCAGAGGGACGCCTGGACGTGCTCAGCCCGTTCTTCGGACCCTCCGGCGTCACGCTGACGATGCGGCCGCGTCCCACCGGTGCGGTGTCGGCCGAGGAGACCGTGACGTGGCGCGACAAGACGTTCGCCGTGGCGAACGAGGGGCTCGGCTACCAGGCCACGTACTTCTCCTCCTACGTGAGCGAGGGACGCGTCGAGTCGCCGTTGCACCCCCACGCCGAGGTCGTCTCGGTGATGGCGACGATCGACGAGGCCCGGCGCCAGATCGGCGCGGCGGACGATGAGCGTCGTGCCGTGCTCGCAGCCTCGACCAGGAGCATCTGATGGCGCTGACGATGGACCCCGAGACCGAGGCCGCCCTGAGGGCGTTCCTCGCGGAGCAGGGCGACGCCCCGCTGCCCGCGGTGGGCGACGTCGCCGCCCGCCGGGCTGCGTCGGACGAACGGTCCGCGCTGCTCGCCGCCCGGCAGCCTCAGGTCGTCGGGGTCACCCGGAGCGACCACACCCTGATCACGTCCGACGGGGCGGAGATCCTGCTGCGCTGGTACGCACCGACCGGGGCGACGGGCGGAGCAGCCGTGCTCCACATCCACGGCGGCGGGATGATCATGGGCAGCGTCGAGCGCGACGACGCGGGCACCGCCTCGCTCGTCGAGGCCAGCGGCGTGCCGATCCTGGCGGTCGACTACCGGCTGGCACCCGAGTTCGCCCACCCCGTGCCGGTCGAGGACTGCTACGCCGCGCTGCTCTGGCTGGTCGACCACGCTCAGTCCCTGAGGGTCGACCCGGCTCGCGTCGCCGTCATGGGTGAGAGCGCCGGCGGCGGTCTGGCCGCCGGGGTCGCGCTGCTGGCCCGTGACCGGTCGGGTCCCGCGCTCGCCCGGCAGATCCTCGTCTACCCGATGCTCGACGACCGCACCACCGAGCCGGACCCGAGGTTCGACGGTCTGGTCACCTGGAGCTACGAGGACAACCTGACCGGCTGGCAGGCGCTGCTGGGCGGAGCCGTCGGCACCGACGACGTGTCGCCGTACGCGGCACCGGCCCGTGCCACCGACCTGACCGGTCTGCCGCCCGCCTACCTCGACGTCGGCGACCTGGACATCTTCCTCGACGAGGACCTCGCCTACGCCGGCAGGCTGGCAGCTGCCGGCGTGCCGGTCGAGCTGCACGTGCTGCCGGGGGCACCGCACGGTTTCGAGGGGTACGCGCCGAGCGGCGAGCTCACCGGACGGGCCCAGGCGGAGCGGGTGCGCGTGCTGCGCTCGCTGTAGTTCCAGCACCTCACAGCAGCGGACCAGGCGTCCGTGGTTGTGTGTGGACATGGACTTTCGCTACCTCGGCAACTCCGGCCTCAAGATCTCGGAGGTCACCTACGGCAACTGGCTGACGCACGGTTCGCAGGTCGAGAACGACCAGGCCCTGGCCTGCGTACGCGCCTCCCTGGACTGCGGCATCACGACCTTCGACACCGCTGACGTCTACGCCAACACCAAGGCCGAGACGGTCCTCGGCGAGGCGCTGAAGGGCGAGCGGCGCGAGTCGCTGGAGATCTTCACCAAGGTCTTCGGCCCGACCGGGCCCAAGGGCCACAACGACGTCGGGCTGTCGCGCAAGCACATCATGGAGGCGGCCCACGGCTCGCTCGGGCGGCTGCAGACCGACTACATCGACCTCTACCAGGCGCACCGCTACGACTACGAGACGCCGCTCGAGGAGACGATGCAGGCCTTCGGCGACCTCGTCCGGGCCGGCAAGGTGCTCTACGTCGGGGTCAGCGAGTGGACGGCCCAGCAGCTGCGCGACGGCGCCGCGCTCGCGAAGGACCTCGGCTTCCAGCTGATCTCCAACCAGCCGCAGTACTCGATGCTCTGGCGCGTCATCGAGGCCGAGGTCGTCCCGACCTCGAAGGAGCTCGGCATCTCGCAGGTCGTCTGGTCGCCGATCGCCCAGGGCGTGCTGACCGGCAAGTACAAGCCGGGCGAGCAGCCCCCGGCCGGCTCGCGCGCGACCGACGAGAAGGGCGGCGCGAACATGATCTCGCGCTGGATGCGCGACGACGTGCTGGAGCGGGTGCAGCAGCTGCGTCCGCTCGCCGAGGAGGCCGGCCTGTCCATGGCCGCGCTCGCCGTGGCCTGGACGCTGCAGAACGACAACGTCGCCACCGCGATCATCGGCGCCTCGCGGCCCGAGCAGGTGCAGGACAACGCTGCGGCGGCCGGGGTCACCCTCGACGCCGACCTGCTGGCCAAGATCGACGAGATCCTCGAGCCGGTCACCGAGCACGACCCGGCCAAGACGTCCGAGAGCTCGCCGAAGACCCGCGAGGTCTGAGCCCGGACCGCTCAGGGGCTCCTCGCCGGAGTCAGCCCTCGACGGCCTGCGGGTCGTACGAGGGCTGCTCCGGCGGGTCCTGCTCGACCCGCAGCCACCGGGGCACGACGGTCTGGAGGACGGCACCCAGACCCAGCCCGACGAGCATCACGGCGCCCATCGCGGCGGGCGTGCCGCCCAGCACGCCGGCCAGCGGGGTCCCCAGGCCACCGATCCCGAACGCGAGCCCGCCCGACAGCGCGGCGGCGGTTCCGGGGGTCGCCCTGCCGAGCGCCTGCGTTCGGGTGGAGGACCCGGTGATGATCAGGCCCTGCGCACCGGTCACGACCGCCAGGCAGCCCCAGACCGCGGCGCCCGGCGCCGAGGCGAGGGCGCAGACGAGCACACCGGCCGACGCCGCGGTGCCGACCAGCAGACCGACCGACAGCAACCGGTCCTCCGAGACCCGACCGACGAGCCGGCCGAAGAGCAGCGTCGAGAGCACCATGCACGCGGCGTTCGTGGCGAAGACGAGGGTGTAGAGGGTCTCGGAGTAGCCGTAGAACTGCTGGAACACGAACGAGCTGGTGGCGATGTAGGCGAAGAAGCCGATCGTGGCCAGGCAGGACGTCGCGAGGTAGAGCGTGAAGCGCGGGACGCGCAGCAGGCCGACCATCCGCCGCCCGTTGGCCGCCAGCCCGACACCCGCGGACCGACGGGCCGGGGGCAGCGTCTCCCGAAAGCTGACGACGGCCGACGCCAGCAGCGCGACCCCCACCCCGGCGAGCACCCAGAACGTCAGACGCCACGTCCCGACGTGCAGCAGCACCCCGCCCAGCAGGGGGGCGACGGCAGGACCGACGGCGTTGATCGACGCCAGCGCGGCGATGACCCGGGCCCGGCGCACCTCGGTGAGGACGTCGGTGACCATCGCGCGTCCCACCACCGCACCCGAGGCGCCGGCCAGCCCCTGCAGCAGGCGGGCGGCGATCAGCACGGGGGCCGTCGGCGCGAGCGCGCACAGCACCGAGGCCAGGACGAACACGGCCGTGCCCCCGACGAGCAGCCTCCGGCGGCCCACCGCGTCGCTCAACGGACCGATGAACAGCTGTCCGACGGCGAAGGACACGAGGAACGCGGTCAGGGAGAGCTGCGCCACCGCCGCGCTGGTGTGCAGGTCGGCCGCCAGGGCGGGCAGACCTGGGATGTACATGTCGGTCGCCAGCGGCGAGATCCCGATGACGAGCGCCAAGGGCAGCAGCGGGGGCAGCGGCGAGGGCTCGCCCCGGACGGCGGGCTCGGGCGCAGTCATCGGTGTGCAGTCCTTCGGCAAGGGGGAGGAGCGTCCTTCTCCAGGGACGCCCTGCATGCCTACCAGGTGCCGGCCCACGCCTGCACCTCCCGCTGGTGGCGCTGATCCGGCCGGCGCCTCAGCGTCCTGCGTACGCGGCCGGGTCGATCCCGTCTCGATCATGAAACGCCAGAAGAGCGGGACAGCCTCCGCGACGGGCCGTACGACACGGTCGTCGTGCCCGGTCCCGGACACGTGCTCGACGAGGCACGGTGCCGGGTGCCACCCGGACCATCGAGATCGGCGAGCGGACCACGACCGTCGGGAGCTGCTCGGCCAGGTCGACGTGCTCCGCGTGCAGGACGGCCCAGGGCCGCGGCGGGAAGTGCGGCCACCCCCTGCTCCTGGCTCTGGCTGGGTGACCGTATCCGTGTCCGCGGGGTCAGGTGACGCGGACCCGCTCGCGTGCAGGCGACGGCCAACCGCTGTCGCGTGCGTTTCGTGATCACGCCAGCCGTACCCATTTTTTCAGCGGCCGTTTAAGTTGTGCGCGAGACGTTCTCAGAGACGTCGTCGACGAAGGAGCATCCGTGGGACGTTCGTGGGGGGCCAGGGCGCTCGTGGTGGCCGGGGCGGTGGCGCTGGGGGTGCTGCCGCTGGCGGGACCGACGTCGGCGCAGGCGGGACCGGTGTCGGGCGGGGCCGAGGTGGCGACGTCGGCACCGGCAGCACCCCCAGCAGCATTGAAGACACCGGCGAAGACCGACAGGAAGGTCGATGCGGTCGCGACCCCGAGGCTGACGTGGTCCACCTGCTTCGAGGACGCCGAGTGCACGACCGTGAAGGTGCCGCTCGACTACGACCACCCCACGGGCCCGAAGGTCGCGCTGGCGCTGCTGCGGGTCAAGGCCCGCGACCAGAAGCACCGGATCGGCAGCCTGTTCGTCAACCCAGGCGGGCCCGGCGGCTCGGCGGTCCAGCTGGCCTACTCCGCCAGCGGCGTCCTCTCCCCGAAGGTGCTCGACCGGTTCGACGTCGTCGGCATGGACCCGCGGGGCATCGGCTTCAGCGACGAGGTCACCTGCCTGTCGTCGAAGACGCAGAAGGGCGTGCTGGCCGGCTACGCGCCCGACTTCCCGCTCGGCGCCGAGCAGGAGAAGGCGTGGATCGCCTCCGACAAGGCGGAGGGCAAGGCCTGCAGCAAGAACGCCCTGGCCACGTCGATGTCGACCGCGGAGGTCGCGCGCGACATGGAGCTGATGCGTCGCGCGGTCGGGGACCAGAAGCTGACCTACCTCGGCTTCTCCTACGGCACCTACCTCGGCCAGGTCTACGCCAACATGTTCCCCGACCGGTTCCGCGCGCTCGCGGTCGACGGCGTCCTCGACCCCGTCGCCTGGGCCGGGAGCAAGAGCAACGCGTCCCGCCCGCTCGAGGCCCGGCTGAGCTCGGCCTCGGGGGCGTACAAGGCGCTCCACGAGATCCTCGTGCGCTGCGACCGGGCCGGCGGGTCGACGTGCTCCTTCGCCCCGGGGGACCCGCTCGCGAACCTCCGGGTCATCGCCCACCGTCTCCGCGCGAAGCCGTTGCTCATCAGGGACGAGGAGTTCGGCACCTACTACACCTTCACCTACTCCGACATGGTCGGCTCGATGCTCGACGCCCTGTACGACCCCGCGGGCTACACCCAGGTCGTCGACCTGCTGTCCAGCCTCTGGGTGCTGAGCGAGCCGCCGAACCCGGACGCCCGTACGGCCGGCACACAGCGGGCCGACGCCGCGCGCACCCTGACCCGGGTCCGCACCGCCGCCGAGGGCAACGGCAGACCCCGCTGGGACCCGACCGGCACCTCCGGTCGCACCTCCTCCTACGACAACAGCGTCGACGCGTTCGCCTCGGTGACGTGCACCGACTCGAGAGAGAAGACGAAGATCTCGCGCTACCCCAGATACGCCGCCCAGGCCGACGAGAAGGCGCCCTACTTCGGACGGGCCTGGCTCTGGAGCAGCTCGATGTGCGCAGGCGACGTGTTCACCGGCCAGGACGACGACGCCTACACGGGCCCGTTCGACGTGCGGACCACGGCACCCGTGCTGTTCGTCGGCGACTACTACGACCCGGCCACCAGCTACAAGGCCGCCGTCAGCGCGTCGAAGCGGATGCCGAACAGCCGCCTGCTCAGCAGCGACTCCTTCGGCCACACCGCGTACGGCACGTCGGACTGCACCACGAAGGCCGTCGACGCCTATCTGCTGGACGTGACGCTGCCCAAGAAGGGCACCGTCTGCGTCGGCGACGTCCAGCCCTTCCAGCCCGGCCAGGACGACGAGCTCGCCGCCACCGTCCGGCGGGAACGCGCCAGCCACCGCCCGCTGACGGGTGCGTTCCCGACGCAGCGCTGAGGTCCTCGGCTGGTCCGTTCTGCCGCTTTGCCCTCGGTCGCAAAAGGGATCAACCAGGCCCGACCGGGCAGCTTCGGCCGTCCTCCTCGGAGAAACCCATGTGCATAGATAATCTATGGAACCTAGCCACCGCAGGGGCGGTCACAGCTACTCACGGGGAGCCTTGAGCTCGGGGGAGCGACAAGTCGCAGGTGGCTGTCAGTCCTGGCTTGGAGGACGTTCCTGCACGGGGGAGCGATCCGTCCGCAGGTCGGTGGGACGTCCTTCGAGCCGGTGGTCTCGACCGGTCGGTCCCGGTGCGTGCTCCAGGCGAACGACCCTCAGCCCGGCGCGCGCTCACGGTTGGCGACGCGCCACAGCACGCTGGCCAGCAGCCCCACGGCACACAGGTGCGCGCCCGTGCACCACAGGCACAGCGCGTCCACGCGGAACAGCTCGACCCAGACCAGGTACAGCGCCATCACCACCCCGGCGGCGGCGCCGAGCACCCGTACCGGGTCGAGCACCCGGCGACGCCACCCCGCGGGGGACACCAGCAGCGACATCGCGACGAAGAACAGCAGGCCCAGGAGCGCGACGGGCACCCCCAGCAGCGACGACCAGACGCTGGAGGTCACCTTCGCGCAGTTGATCGTGGCGCCCTCCGGGCAGGCCAGGAGCGCCGGGCTGGTGTAGTGCTCCACCGTCAGGTAGGCCGACACCACGAGCCCGAGCAGGGCGATCACGAACGACGGCTCCACCCGCCGCCGGGCAGGCTCGGCGGTCGCCGGTGCCGGTGCGGCGTCGGCCCGGTCGGCGTGCACGCCACTCATCCGAGCGTCTTCGCTGCAGCCTGCACGCCGGCCGAGCCGCACACCGCCGCGGGCAGCTGCTTGGTCGTGGTGCAGACGGCGGCGGTGACGACGTTCGCGGCGCCGTCGACGCTCCGTGCGACGGGGGAGGTCGGGTCGGACAGCGCGGCGGCGACCTGCTCGTGGGTCATGCCCTGCAGCACCTGCGGGGTGAAGGAGGCGCCCGAGATCAGGTACGTGCCGCCGACGTCGACGAACGGGATCGACCCGCCGCTCTCCACGTAGGGAGGGGCGTTGTAGGTCGAGAACAGCTGCTCGTCCGCCGCGCTGAGCGAGTCCAGCGGTGCGTAGCCGCTGCCCGCCACCTGGTTGCTCTCGGTCTCGACCCCGGTGAAGGCGACGGTCGGGCTGGTGTAGGACGCGCCGTGGAACGACAGCGTCGGGGTGCTCGGGAACACGTCCTGGGCGGCCGACGCCGTCTGCCCGAGCCCGGAGTACGTCCCGAACCGCGACATCGCCACGACGACGGCCCAGCGCTCGGCGGCGCAGTACGGGCAGTACTCGGCGCCCACGTAGAGCACGCGGGGCTTGCCGTCGGCGGTCAGGGCCGGTGCGTCGACCCGCTTCGGCGGCGTGACCCCGGACCCCGCGCCCACCTGGTCGAGCACGGCGGCGGGGACCGACGACACGGCGGTCACCACCCGGTCGGCGGCCGCGCCGGTCGCCGCCGGCTGCACGACCGGTCGGTCCCCGACGCCACTGACCTTGACCACCACCAGCGCGGCGACCACGACGACCACGAGCACGACGGGCAGGACGAACCAGGTCAGCCGCCGACGCCGCTGCTGCTGCTTGGCCTGCTCGGCGGCCAGGCGGGCTCGGGCACCTGCCCGGGCGGAGCTGCTCGACGACCCGCTGGCGGACGACTTCTGCGATGACGATGGCACCGACCCAGTCTGCGCGTCACCTCGTCCGGACGTGGGTTCCCCCGGCGGGTGTGGTGCGGCCGAGCTCTCGTGCCCGTGCCCGTCGACCTGGTCAACGCCCGGGGGGGCTCCTGCGCGCCGGCCCCGTCGACTCTCCCGGCACCAGGGTCGCGGGGAGCAGGCTGGGCGGCAGCGCGTCTCCTCCCTCGAGGATGCGGATCAGGGCCTGCACGCCGAGCTCGCCCAGCTCGGCGCCGGGGGAGGACATCGCCGTCAGGGCGGGGTCGACCGACGTGCTCATCTCGGCCGAGGTCAGGATCGAGAGCACCGACACGTCCTCGGGGATCCGCATCCCGTGCCGGAGCAGGCCGGAGACCAGCCCCGGCGCCGCGAACTCGTTCAGGACCAGAACGGCGGTGGTCTCGGGCCAGGTGCGGAGGATCTGGTCGCCGACGACCCGCCCCGCGTCCGTGGTCTGCTCGCACTCCACGATCACGGCCTCGAACCCCCGCTCCGCACCGATCCGCCGATAGGCCGCGGCGGCGCGGACGTAGGGACCGTACGTGCGAAAGCTCGCGTCCGCCTGGCTCCCGGTCACCAGCACCAGACGTCGGTGGCCGAGCCCGACCAGGTGCGCCACCGCCTGCTCCATCGTGCGCTCGAAGTCGATGTCGACGTAGACCAGGCCGGTCAGGTCGCCCGAGCGTCCGATCAGCGCGAACGGGGTCCGGGTGTCCCGCAGCACGGCGACCCGGGCGTCCTCGAGCTGGACCTCCATCAGGAGCACGCCGTCGACCAGGCCCTGACCCAGCAGCTCGGTCAGCTCGTCGGCGTCGTTGCTGACCGGCCAGAGCACGAGGTGGTAGCCCGCCTCGCCGGCCGTCCGCGCCGCGCTGGTGATGAACTCCATCCCCGAGCCACCCAGCTTGTGCTCCATCGCGGGATAGACCAGGGCGACGATCCGGGTGCGTCGGCTGGCCAGGGCGCGGCCGACCATGTTGCGGCGGAAGCCCAGCCGCGCCATCACCTCCTCGATCCTGCGTCGGGTCTCGGGTGCGACCGGCTTCGAGCCGTTCACGACGAAGGACACCGTCGCGATCGAGACGCCGGCCGCCTCCGCCACCTCACGCATGGTCGTGGCCATCGCGCCCGCCTCCAGATCTGCACCGCGTCCGTACGGGCTCAGCGCTCAGCGTGCCCGAGGCTGCAGCGCACGGAGTGGGGAAACCAGCCCTTGACAAACGTTTTGGCCCGTCACAAACTCCCTGCAAGCGCAGTTAAGCGCTTAACCGTCCGTCTTCAGCGCTCTCGACCCGCATCGTCCGGGGTCCTGCCTGGCTGACGACATCTGGTCGAGTCAGCAAAGGAGCTGCACTGATGATCACGAAGCGACTGGCGGCGATCGCCGCACTGGCGACGCTCGCCCCCCTCACCCTGGCGGCCTGCGGCGGGAGCACTTCCGGGTCCGCCGGCGGATCCTCCTCCGCGACCGTCGACAGCCTCAAGGTGCTCGACTACTACACCGACGAGCCCGGCAAGACCCAGATCGGCGACATGCTGACGGCCTGCGGCACCTCGATCGGGGTGCCGAAGATCGACCGCGAGGTCGTGCCCGGCCCGACGCTGATCCAGAAGGTGCTGCAGCAGGCCTCGTCCAAGTCCCTGCCGGACGTGCTGATGCTGGACAACCCCGACATCCAGCAGATCGCCGACACCGGCGCGCTCGCGCCGCTGGGCGACTACGGCATCACGGCCGACGGCTACGCGCCGGGTCCGGTCGCGGCGGCGACCTCGGGGGGCAAGCTCTACGGCCTCCAGCCCGGGGCCAACACGATCGCCATCTTCTATCGCAAGGACGTGCTGGCCAAGGCCGGCGTGAAGCCGCCGACCACGTGGGCCGAGCTGCGGACGGACGCCAAGAAGCTGACCGTCGGCAAGCAGTACGGCTTCGCCTTCAACGCCACCGCCGACTACGAGGGCGCCTGGCAGTTCCTGCCGCCGATGTGGAGCAACGGCGGCGACGAGACCGACCTGAAGAGCCCCCAGGTGGCCGGCGCCCTGCAGCTGTGGAAGGACCTGGTCGACGACGGCTCGGCGTCCAAGAGCGTCGTCAACTGGAAGCAGTCCGACGTCAACGACCAGTTCATCGCGGGCAACGCGGCCATGATGCTCAACGGTCCGTGGCAGGAGCCCGCCCTGGACAAGGCGAACGTCGACTACGGCGTCGTCCCGTTCCCGGTCGACCAGGCGGGTCAGACCTCGGTCGCCCCGCTCGGCGGCGAGGCGTGGACGGTCCCGATGACCGGCGACCAGGCGAGGATGAGCAAGGCCGCCGAGCTCGTGAGATGCATGAACTCCGACGCGAACCAGCTGCTGCGCGCCAAGCAGGGCGGGCTGGTGCCCACCAAGCTCGCGCTCGCCTCTCAGTTCAAGCAGGAGGTGCCCGCGATGGCCGGCTTCACCGACGCCGTCGCGGGGGCCCGCGCCCGCACCGGCAAGCTCGGCGCCACGTGGCCGGACACGGCCAAGATCATCTACACCGGCGTGCAGCTGGTCCTGACCGGCCAGGCAGCGCCGGCGGACGCGATGGCCAAGGCCGGCGCCTAGCGGGGTCGGCGAGGACAGGGAGCCGGCGCATGTCGGACACGAAGACTCTGACCTCCGCGACGCCCAGGACCACGCCGGCACCGGCTCCGGTGCGATCTCGCCGGAGCGGCAGCCGGCGCCTCGAAGAGCTCACCAAGGTGCTCTTCGTGGTGCCGGCGGCCCTGGCGATCGTCGCGCTGTTCGGCTACCCGGTGGTGAAGAACGTGGTGATGGGCTTCCAGGACTACGGCCTGAAGACGTTCTTCACCGGGCAGGCCCCCTTCGTGGGGCTCAGCAACTACCTGGCCGTCGTGAGCGACGACGTCTTCTCCAAGGCCGTCGTCAACACGGCGCTGTTCACGCTGGGCTCGATCGTCGGCCAGTTCGTGATCGGGATGCTGCTCGCGCTGTTCTTCCACCGGAGCTTTCCGCTCAACGGGGTCCTGCGTGCGCTGTTCCTGCTGCCCTGGCTGCTGCCGCTGATCGTGGGCAGCGCCGCGTGGCGGGCGATCCTGGAGCAGGACAGCGGCATCCTCAACGTCACGCTGGAGAACCTGGGCGTCATCTCGACCCCGGTCCCGTGGCTGACGTCGCCGCAGGTCGCCCTGGTCGCGATCATCCTGGTCAACGTCTGGCTGGGCATCCCGTTCAACCTGACGCTGCTCTACAGCGGGCTGCAGGACATCCCCGACGAGCTGTACGAGGCCGGGGCACTGGACGGGGCGACCGGGTGGAAGGCCTTCTGGTCGATCACCTGGCCAAACCTGCGCGCCGTGGTCAGCGTGGTGCTGATGCTCGGGGTGATCTACACGCTCAAGGTGCTCGACATCATCCTCGGGCTCACCCAGGGCGGACCGGCCAACGCCACCCAGACGATCGCGCTGCAGTCCTACCAACGGTCCTTCGTGGAGTTCAAGTTCGGTCAGGGGGCCGCGCTGAGCAACATCCTGATCGTCATCTCGCTGGTCTTCGCCGTGATCTACCTGCGGGCCAACCGGCGCCAGGTCGACGAGTAGGAGGGAGGCGACCATGTCTGCTGTCACGTCCAAGAAGCACGCCCGAGGCCCGGTCCGCACCGCGATCGCGATCGTCCTGCTGGCCGTCCTGCTGTTCCCGGTCTACTGGATGGTGAACATCTCGCTGCAGCCCAGCGGGAACGCGCTGTCCGGCACCTTCTTCCCGACCCACCCCAGCCTGGCGGGCTACGCCTCGGCGATCCACGACCAGGGCCACAACCTCGTCACCAGCCTGCTGATCGCGGCGGGGACGGTCGTGCTGACCCTGGTCGTCGCGGCCCCCTGCGCGTACGCCCTGGCGCAGTTCCGCTTCCGCTGGATCAGCTGGGCGCTGCTGGTGATCCTGATCTCGCAGATGATCCCCGGCATCGTCATCGCGAACGCCCTCTACACCGCGTACGAGCGGCTCGGGCTGCTCGACTCCATCCCGGGGCTGATCATCGCCAACTCGGCGAACGCGATCCCGTTCGGGATCTTGATCATGCGGTCGTTCATGCTCGGCGTGCCTCCCTCGATCGTGGAGGCTGCCCGGGTCGACGGGGCCGGGCTGCTGCGGGCCTTCCTGTCCATCGTGGTGCCGATCAGCCGCAACTCCATGATCACCGTGGGGCTGTTCGCGTTCCTGTTCGCCTGGAGCGACTTCATCTTCGCGCTCACCCTCACCACCAAGGGTCAGGTCGTCCCGGTCACCCTCGGGATCTACCAGTACCTGGGGGCGCACATCGCCAACTGGAGCGCGGTGATGGCCACCGCCGTCCTCGCCTCGATCCCGGCGATCATCCTGCTGGTCGTCGCCCAGCGCTACATCGCCGCCGGTGCCACCGGCGGAGCCGTCAAGTAGTCCTGAGTCACGCAGTCCTGAGTCACGCAACCGTCAACCGACCCGCAAGGAAGAGACACCCATGTCCTCCAGCAGCACCAAGCACCTCAACGTCGTCGTGTGGGGAGAGAACCGGCACGAGCAGATCGAGCCGCACGTGGCGAAGATCTACCCCGACGGCATGCACACCACGATCGCTGCAGGGATCACCGAGAACCTCGGGGAGGACGTGTCGGTCAGCACGGTCACCCTGGACGACCCCGAGCACGGGCTGACCGAGGAGGTTCTCGCGGCCACCGACGTCCTCGTCTGGTGGGGCCACGCGGCGCACGCGGAGGTCGCCGACGAGGTCGTCGACCGGGTGCACCGCCACGTGCTGTCGGGGATGGGTCTGCTGGTGCTGCACTCGGGGCACTGGTCCAAGATCTTCGGCAAGCTGATGGGGACCAGCTGCACGCTGCGCTGGCGCAGCGACAAGGACCGCGAGCTCGTCTGGACCGTCGACGCCACCCACCCGATCACCCAGGGCGTGCCCAACCCGATCATCATCGACGCCCAGGAGATGTACGGCGAGACGTTCGACATCCCCGCCCCCGACGAGCTCGTCTTCATCTCGTCCTTCACCGGCGGCGAGGTGTTCCGCAGCGGCTGCACGTTCCGCCGTGGCCACGGGAAGATCTTCTTCTTCTCCCCGGGTGACCAGGACTTCCCCGTCTACCACCACAAGGACGTCCGCCGGGTGATCGCGAACGGGGTGCAGTGGGCGGCGAGCGACTTCCCCCGCGCCATGCCGACCCTGCTGCGCTACGACATCGAGGACTTCTTCAACGGCCGCGGCTACGGCGGCCCCATCGAGAGCCACGACGAGACGCCGGAGCCCGCCGGTGCCTGAGCCGGTGCGACTGGTCCAGGTCGGGGCCGGGAGCATGGGCCGCGCCTGGCTGCGCAACCTCGCGGCCAACCCCGACGTGGAGCTGGTCGGCCTGGTCGACCTCGACGCCGACGCCGCACGTCGGGCGGCCGACGAGGAGGGCTTCGCGGGCCTGGCCGTGGCGACGTCCGTCGACCAGCTGGACACCCGGGAGCAGGCGCAGGCCCTGGTCAACGTGACCGTCCCGGTCGCCCACCACGCGGTCACCATCGCGGCCCTGCTCGGGGGGCTGCCGGTGCTGAGCGAGAAGCCGCTGGCCGAGTCGGTGAGCGAGGGGCTGTCGATGATGGCGGCCTCCGAGGTGGGCGGGCAGCTGCTGATGGTCTCGCAGTCGCGGCGCTACTGGCGCAACCTGTCGGCCTTCCGCCGGCAGATCGCCCAGCTCGGGCCGCTCGGCGCGGTCAGCTGCGAGTTCTTCAAGGCTCCGCACTTCGGCGGGTTCCGGGAGGAGATGGCGTACCCCCTGCTCGTCGACATGGCCATCCACCAGCTCGACCTGGCCCGCGACCTGATCGGCGGCGAGCCGGTGTCGGTCTTCTGCGACAGCTTCAACCCCTCCTGGAGCTGGTTCGTCGGGGACGCGGCCGCCGTCGCGGTGTTCGAGTTCGGCGATGGGGTCCGGTTCAGCTTCACGGGCAGCTGGTGCGCACCGGGGGCGGAGACGTCCTGGAACGGCCGGTGGCGGGTCAGCGCCGCCGGGGGCACGGCTCTGTGGGACGGCGACGGCGAGCCGGTCGCCGAGGACGCGGAGGGCTCCGCGGTGCCGGCGGTGGTCGAGGACGAGCCGGAGCAGATCGCCGGGTCGCTCGCCGAGTTCGTCTCGGTGCTGCGCGACGGCGGTGTCCCTTCGGGCGAGGTGCACGCCAACGTCCTGAGCCTGGCCATGGTGGAGGCCGCCGTCACGTCGGCGGAGAACGGTCGCCGGGTGACGGTCGCGGAGGTGCTGGACGCCGCGTACGCGTCGGCGGTCGAGGCGGAGCAGGACGAGGCCGTGCGCGCGCAGCTGGTTTCCTGGCCCTCGGTGCACGAAGCGGTCGGACGGCGCTGAGGCGTCCGACCGCCCTCTCGCCTCGTCCGCGTGGCCGCTCGTCCGACGCGATACGCGGCCGGATCGGGCCGTCGGCGCTCGTCACGGTCCGACAGATCCGGATCGTCCGTTCCGACGTGGGGGAGAACCGCTGATCCGGACAGAGTTTCTCCTTGCCGTTCACAGAGCTTCTCCTCGGCGTACTCTCAGGATGTAGGTACCGCGGGGGCGGCATGGCTGCTCGCGGGGGACCTCGAGCTCGGGGAGCGATTCGCAGGACTCGTGCAGCCCTGCCCCAGAAGACGTCTGTGCACGAAGGGCGGCCCACGTCTGGTCCTTCCGGAAGAGCCTTTCCGGATCCTCACCAGCACGGTCGTCGGTCGACACCGACGCCTTCCTCGCTGCAGGAGAACCGGCACGTCCTGCGCCGCCCCGCCCTGAAGGACACCCATGTCCACTCGCTTCGACCAGTCGACGGCCCCGTCTGTGGCGTCTCGCTACGGCAAGGTCGTCATGACCATGAGCCCGGTCCAGGCCAAGCTCCTGGCAGCCTCCATCTGGCTGGCAGACCTCGGAGACGCTGACCACCTGGCGCTGCTCGACACCAGGGCGGAGATGTGGTGCGGCGCCGCCAGCCTGCGCGCCTCGAGCACGCGGACGAGCAGCAGCACCAGCTCGACCGCGGCGTTCGAGGACGCGCTCCAGCGGGGGGAGCGAGCTCGAGATGGAGGCGGTCAGGTCGTTGAAGGCCACGGCCATGGAGGCCGCGACGTTCGCCGAGCGGGCCGTCCTGGTGGCGGCGGACACGGCCAAGGCAGCAGCCCTCGACGCGCAGCAGGTCCGGGCAGCCGCCACGACCACGACCGCCAGCGTGATGGCCGAGACGGTCAGGCATCAGGCGCTGGCCGTCCAGGACCGCGCGGACGCCGAGGCGCGTGAGGTCGCCGCCGCGGAGACGCTGACCGCCGTCGGGCTCATCAACCTCTGAGCGACGCTGCTCCTCGCCGTCCTCGAGACTGCTGCTGAGCACCTGGCGCCGAGGTCGGTGTCAGATGCTCAGCGTTGTCGGGAGTCGGGCCTGCAGGACCCGCGCGCTCGAGGCCTGGGACCGGTTCGAGGACCTCGACGCCGTCCGGGTGATCAAGGAGCTCGAGCGGTGCAAGATCAGAGGCTGCCCGGGAGGACCCCGGTCTGCACGAGCTCGGCCGCCACCTCGCGCAGCTTGACGCCCGTGAGCTGGGACGCCTTCGTGAGCAGGTTGAAGGCCTGGTCCGAGGTGATCTTGTGGCGCTCCATCAAGATGCCCTTGGCCTGCTCGATGCCGCCGCGCGTCAGCATGGCCGCCCGCATGTTGGCGGCGTCGTCCACCGCGGAGGCGGCGGCCGAGGCGTTGGCCACGGCGAAGGCCACCCAGGAGGCGACCTCCTCACCGACCGCGATGTCGTCCTCGCCGAACGCGCCCGAGCGGGTCGAGTAGTTGTTCAGGGCGCCGATCGTCGCCGCCTGGAACGGCAGCGGCACCGACAGCGAGCTGCCGACGCCCTGGGCGGCGGCGTGCTGGGCGTAGTCCGGCCACCGCATCTCGGTCCGCATGTCCGCGATCAGGAAGACCTGACCCGAGCGGCCGGCGTCGACGCACGGGCCGTAGTCGCGCTCGTACTGCAGCTCGTCCGCGTCCAGGGCCATCTGACCGTCGTGGGCGGCGGTGAAGGGCTTCTCGTTGCGGATCAGCGTGATCGACGTCGCCTCCGACCCCGGCATCGCCCGTCGCGCGATGCCCGTGAGCTCGGTGAGGACGTCGGAGAGCTCGCGGCCGACCAGGAGGACCCTGGCCAGCTCCTCGTGCAGCGTCGTCATGTCGACCACCTCTCACCACTCCTGTACGGCGCAGCAGCCTCGACACGCTCAGCGACCGCCCGATGGAATATCTTGTCCGCCCTGCTGACTCCAGACCCTGCGGAGATCTTGGCCGACGCCCCCGCTGGCTCGCACCCGGCGGGCTCGTACCGGGGCTCAAGATCTCGTCCCCGAGGCCTGCCGCGGGAGACCTCCGGGACCGTCGGAGACCACCGATGCTAAAGCACGACCGAGCGTGGGCCTGCAGGGTCGCGGCTGCCGCTGCTCGTCCGCGGGGCCCTCGTCGTTAGCCGACCCTGCGAGCGGGTAGAAGACTGCCACGTCTCCACGGTTTCCTAGGACCCGTGAGGGACGAGGGGGTCTGGGTCAAGAAGCCGGCCCGGCGGCCCGGCAGGGCGGTGGCCGAGGCTTCAGCCTCGGTCACCCCTCGCTGCCGCCACCGGTTCGCAGGCTTCGGACCATCCTTCGTCCGGGTCCAGCGGAGTGCCGACGCTGCCCTCAGCTCGAGGCTGCGGCCGTCTCGGTCCTCGAGGTGCTCCAGCGCCCTGCTCACCCTGCTCCGCCGACCGTCGGACCCGGGGGCACCTCGGCAGCCTCGTCCTCTGCGGGGTGGTCCTCCACGAGTTCGTCGTCCACGGGTTCGTCCTCCACGAGGTCGGTGAGACCCAGCAGCCGGTCCATCACGCGGAAGCGGTAGGCCGCCGTGAGAGCGAGGAACCAGACCAGCAGCAGGGGGAGAGCCGTCTGGTAGACGATCCCCGCCGGTCGGGTCAGGCCGAAGTAGCTGCGCAGGCTCGGCACGAGCAGGGCCGCGACCAGCCCGGCCAGCAGCGCGACCACGAGGACCGCCGGGCGCTTGTCGGGGTGGGGCCGCGTCCAGGCGGCGAACAGGCGCGTGGGCGGTTCGAGGAAGAGGATCAGCAGGATCGAGGCCAGCGACACGAAGGTGGAGAGACCCGTCTGGGCGCCGACCGTGGCGGCCTCCTGGACGAAGTCGGCGTCGACGCCGTACGCGAGCCCGGTGTACTGCTGGAACTCCGCGACCAACCGGTCGCGGATGTTCGGGTCGTCGAAACCCTGGGTGATGGTGGTGAAGAGGTAGGTGTAGGCGGCCACGGCGAACCCGGCCGTCAGCACGCTGGCGGGCAGGACGAAGCGCGCGAGGTCGAGCAGCAGGCGCGGGTGCGGCCTGGCCGGCCGGGCCCAGGCGGTGAGGAAGAGGGTGGGCAGGCCGACGGTGAAGAGCGTCAGCCCGGTCTGCGCGGGCGAGTACGGGAAGCCGAGCCCGAGCATCGTGATCGTGACGATGATGATCGCCTGGGTCGCCACGCGGGTGAGGAAGACCTGCGCGGACACCGCGATGCCGCTGATGATCCGACGGCCCTCCCGGCGGGCGGGCAGCAGCGAGGCGAGCGAGTTGTCGACGAGGACGACGTCGGCGACGTCGCGGGCGACGCTGCTGCCGCTGCGCATCGCCACCCCCACCTGGGCCGCCTGCAGCGCGCGGGCGTCGTCGACGCCGTCGCCGACCATGGCGACGTAGTGGCCCTGCCGGCGCAGGGAGACGACGATGCGTTCCTTCTGCGCGGGCGCCACGCGCCCGAAGACGGTCGCCTGCGCCACGAGCGCGTCCAGCTGGGAGTCGGTGAGCTCCTCGAGACGCGAGGCGTCGACCGGTGCGGCACCGGCCAGGCCGGCCCGGACGGCGAGGGCGGCGACGGTGTCCGGGGCGTCGCCCGAGACCACCTTGATCGCGATGCCCTCCTGCTCGAGCCGGGTGAGCGTCTCGGGGACGTCGAGGCGCAGCTCGTCGGTCAGCGCGACCACGGCCAGCGGCTCCAGGGCGGGCAGCGCCGGGCTGCCGTCCGTGGTTCGCAGCACGGCGTCGGTGGCCGTGCTGTCTGTGACCGTGCTGCTGGAGGCGCGGGCGAAGACGAGGACACGCAGCCCCTCCGCCGTCCGGGCGCGCACCTCGGCGTCGAGGTCGGCCCCGAGAAGGGCCGGCGCGAGAACCTCGGGCGCGCCCAGGACCCAGGTGGACCCTGCCGTACGCACGGCGCCCCAGCGCAGGGAGGAGCTGAACGGCACCTCCTCGAGCACCGGGACCGCTCGTCCCGGCAGCTGGGCCGACAGCGCGGCGCTGGTGAGGTCGGCCGCACCGGAGCTCCGGGCGTAGGACCCGAGGGCGGCTGTCACCTCCGCGCGGTCGTGCCCGCCGAGCGGCACGACCTCCGCGACGGTGAGCCGGCCGGTGGTGAGCGTGCCGGTCTTGTCGGTGCAGACGACGTCGACGCGGCTCAGGGACTCGACAGCGTTGACCCGCTGCACGAGGGCACCCCGGCGGGAGGCGGTCACGGCGCCCGCCGTGTAAGCGAGCACGATGAGGAAGAACAGGCCGTACGGCACCAGACCCGAGAGCACCGCCGCGGTCTGCACGACCCGGACGAGGGCCGAGCCCTCGAGCGCGGCCTGCAGCAGGATGGCCCCGCTCATGAGGACCACGACGACCATGATCAGCCGGACGCAGAACGCGATCTCGCGCTGCAGCGGCGTGGTGTCGCCGGTGGCCCGCCGGGCCTCGGGGGTCAGCCGGCTCGCCCGGGTCGCCGCACCCACGTCGCGAGCCAGCTGCAGGGCGCCACCCCCGACGCTGTGGCTGCCCGAGAGGAGGTCCTCCCCGGGCGTGCGTCGCTGCACCTGCGACGTCCCGGTCAGCAGCGACTCGTCCACCTCGACGACACCCTCGAGCACGGGTCCGTCCACGACCAGCTCGTCGCCGGGACGCACCCGGACGACGTCGCCACGGACGACGTCCTCGGGCAGGACCTCGGTGTCGCGCCCGTCCCGGACGACCACCACCCGGCTGCGCTCCGCCAGCTGCAGCCGGTCGAGCTGCCGCTTGGCCCGGATCTCCTGCACCGCGCTGATCACCGCGTTGAGGAGCCCGATCGCCACGCTGATGAACGCGTCGTCGTAGCGGCCCAGCGCGAGAAGGGCGGCGCCGATGACGAAGAGGATGCTGTTGTAGAGGTTGAAGACGTTGGTCCGCAGGATCCGCCGGTAGGTGCGCGCCGAGGCGCTCACGGCCACGTTGCCCTCGCCGCGTCGCCGGCGCACCTCCGCCTCGTGGCTGGACAGGCCACCTGCGGACGTACCGACGTCCGGCTCGGGCAGCGGGTCTCGCGTCGAGCCGGGCACGCTGCTCATTCTGGGGCAGGTCACCGGCAGCGCCGGGACGACGCCGCGGCAGGGTCCGTGCCGCGTGCGGGCCCGGTCACCCGTCGGGGTCGAGGCGGTAGCCGAGGCCGCGGACGGTGTGCAGGGTGCTCAGCCCGAACGGGGCGTCGAGCTTGCGGCGGAGGTAGCCGATGTAGACCTCGACGATGTTGTCGCTGCCCTCGTAGGCGGAGTCCCAGACGTTGTCGAGGATCTGGGCCTTGCTCAGCACGTCTCCGGCGTTGCGCATCAGGTAGAGCAGCAGGCCGTACTCGCGCGCGGTCACGCTGATCGGCACGGTGCCGCGGGCCACGGAGCGTCGGGCCGGGTCCAGCACGAGGCTGCCGACGGTGATCAGGACGGGGCGCTCGGGGGCGCCGCGTCGCACCAGGGCCCGTAGCCGGGCCATCAGGATCAAGAAGCTGAAGGGCTTGGTGAGGTAGTCGTCGGCGCCCAGGTCGAAGGCATCGGTCTGGTCGTACTCGCCGTCCTTGGCGGTCAGCATCAGCACCGGGGTCCAGACCTTGCGGCTGCGCAGCTGCTTGAGGACGTCGTAGCCGTTGAGACCGGGCAGCATGATGTCGAGCACGATCGCGTCGTAGGGGTTCGAGGTCGCGGCCCACAGCCCGGTGGGGCCGTCGGAGACGATGTCGACGGAGAACCCCTCGGCGACCAGACCTTCTTTCACCACGTCGGCGAGGCGCTGCTCGTCCTCGACCAGCAGGATCTTCACGCGGCGCTCCTCAGGCTCGTGTCTCCCTCATCGTGCCGTGCACCGGCTGAGGCCGACCTGAGCGCACGGTGCCACCCGCTGCACCGGTGCCGTGCGGCGCCTCCGCTCAGGTCGACCTCAGCGCAGGTGCGGGAGCGTGACCGACGTGGAGATCGTGCCGGGCGGGGACCCGGCGACGAGGGAGCGGGGACGATGATCCACGTGACCGACGACCTTCGAGCCCCAGGGGACGGGCCGCGTCCCAGGACGGTGGGCCTCGTCGCTCGCTGGGGTTCCCGCATCGGCGTCCGGGCACGCTCGGTCCTCGTCGCGGTGGTGGTGGTCGTCGTGGCCGTGCTCGTGGGCGGGTCCGGCCTGGTCTTCGCCCTCCAGTCCTCGCTGGAGCAGTCGGTGGAGGCGACCGGCCGGGCGCGGGCGGCCGAGGTCGTCTCCCGCATCGTGACGAACGGGGTGAACGCGACCGCGGACAACCTCACCGACCAGAGCAGGACCGACGCGGTCACGCTGGTGCTCGACCGGTACGACCGGGTGATCGGGTCGTCACGCCGGGACGCGGACGCCGCGTTCTCGGGCCAGCGCCCGGCGGTCGGCGCGTACACCTCGGTCGAGCTGGACATCGACACGCTCGACGAGGGTGGGGAGTGGAAGGTCGTGACCACTGCGGTCGACTCGGCCGACCAGACGTACTACGTCCAGGTCGCCGTCCCGGTCAGGACCCAGCGGGCGAGCGTGCAGACCGTCGTCGTGCTGCTGCTGGCCGCCACGCCGCTGCTGATCGCTGCCGTCGCGGTGGCCGTCTGGGTGCTGGTCGGGCGGGCGTTGCGCTCGGTCGAGCAGATCCGGACCGCGGTCGCCGAGATCGACGCGCGTGCGCTCAGCGCCAGGCTCGAGGTCCCGCCGACCCGGGACGAGATCGCCGCCCTCGCGCGGACGATGAACGCCATGCTCGACCGGCTGCAGGCCTCCGACCGTGCGCAGCGGGCCTTCGTCTCCGACGCGAGCCACGAGCTGCGCAGCCCCTTGGCCACGTTGAGCACCGCCGCCGAGCTGGCGGGACGCACGAACGACGAGGAGGTCCGGACCCGCCTGCTCGACACGATGAACGCCGAGCTCGTCCGGATGCGCGGCCTGGTCGGCAACCTCATGACGCTGGCCCGCGTGGACGCCCAGGACGTCGTCGGGGAACCGCTCGACGTCGACCTCGACGACCTCGTCGACCACGAGGCCCGACGGCTGCGGACGACGAGCCGGTTCGCGGTGCAGACCCGCATCGAGCCGGTCCGTGTCCGGGCCGACCTGGCGCGGGTGGCGCAGCCCCTGCGCAACCTGGTCGACAACGCCGAACGTCACGCCGCGGGGCGGCTCGCCCTGACGCTCACGACCCAGGGCGACGACGCCGTGATCTGGGTCGACAACGACGGCCCGCCGGTCGATCCGGCCGACCGCGAGCGGGTGTTCGAACGCTTCGTCCGCCTCGACGCGAGCCGCTCGCGCGACGCGGGCGGGAGCGGTCTGGGCCTGGCCATCGCCCGCGCCGGCGTCGGTTCGCAGGGCGGCGACGTGCGCGTCGTCGAGCACCCCG
>Ga0210040_10002154_pt1 | contig 28264 bp, 1 predicted proteins | sample CryGeyCG12114_NA_FD_185462 | JGI IMG/M metagenome (GOLD analysis project Ga0210040, IMG submission 185462) | Groundwater microbial communities from aquifer - Crystal Geyser CG19_WC_8/21/14_NA (SPAdes) (version 2) | ecosystem: Environmental > Aquatic > Deep subsurface > Groundwater | place: USA... | reverse complement strand
TCTATAAGTAAGCTAGCTAAGGCTTAACTTAGGTATTTACTACTAGTAATAACTTACTTAAGACTATTATCTATAAGAATATTAGCTACTATAAGCCTTATTATAATAACTATAGTATTCTATATAATGTAAGAATTATTACTTACCTACTTTAACTTATAATCTACGCCTAGTATAGTAACGTAGCTATCTATCTTACCTTTATAGATATCTATTAAAAAAGGCTTACTATAATAATATAGTAGTACTTTCTACCTATACTTTAAGACTTACTCTTTACTCTTAACTACTTTAGAGTAGACTACTTTCGTAGTATAGAATAGGATAATATTAAAAACTAAGACTAAGAGTACTAAGATACCTACTAGATATATATCTAAGTATAATAAGTATAGTATAGTATAAAGCTAAAAGTTAAAGACTAGATTAAAGAACTATAGATAACTATCTTCTTATTAGAGAAAGAATCTTAGTATAAGCGTAGTCTAAAGCTTTAGTAGCTAATTACTATAATTAAAGCTTAACTAACTAAATTATCTAAATAAAGCTTAGTCTAGATCTATTAGCAATTAGCTACTTAGTAAGCTATTAATAGTTATACTAGATTATATTAGAAAAACTAACTAGATAGACTTTAGAGAGTTTATTTTTAGCTTAAATACATTACGTATACTTACTAAGTATAAGCTATATTTAAAGTCTAGGATATTCTCTAGAAGTATATACACCTAAGAAGCTTACAGTAGCCTAAAAGAGTTAAAAAGAGTATTTTTATTTAGCTAAAGAAGTACTTTATAAAGCTTCTAGCTCTACTTAATAATTAATTAAGTACTTAAGTAGAATAGGCTAAAATAAAGTATTTTAAAAGCGCTATAGAAATAGTAAGTAAGAGGTTATTCTTAGTAGAAGAGGTTAGTTACGTTTTATATATTATAAGGAGTAGAGAATAGTATAATTATATATAAGAGTAGATACTCTAGCTACTATAGCTTTAGTCTTAATACTTCCTTTAAGACTAGATAAAAATAAAATTATTATCTTATCTATCTAGTAAGTACTTATAGATAATATTATATAGATTACTAGTAAAGTAGGAACTTTTTAAAATATAGAAGAATATGCTAACAGCGTACTAGAAACGCGTAATACGTTACTATATAGTAAGAAAATATAAAGATAGTATATTCTTCTATTATTGCGTATATCTATATTATCTTTTTATATCTTAAACGCTTAGGCTACTCTACTCTTTCTACGTTATTAAAACTTAGCCTTAACTATAATAGAATAAGACTTTCTATCCTTATAAACTCTAGTTACTAAAGTCTTAGAGTTTTATTATTATAATCTTTCTTATATCTTATCTTATATTAATAGGCTATAGGTTAAAGCCTTTAACTCTAAACCTATACTCTACTAGTTTAGGTTCTATAAGCCTAATAAAGATAATAATCTCTTTATAAAGCCTTTCTAAGATAATAAAATCTTCTTTATATAAAGCCTTAGCTAAGCGCTTAAATAGATCTACTAGAATATTAACTTTAAAAATATATATAAGACGCTCTTAGTATATATATCTTACCTTTACTACTAAAATACTAGCGTTTAGCTATCTATAAGTAATACTCTTAATACTATAAAAGTAGCTAAGTTTCTTATTAATAATTCTAGCTATAGTTCTACGTCGCTATCTCTATACTATCTTTCTATACTATTAACCTTAATTAACTAGAAAGAAAAAGAAAGATATATTATAGTAGAAGAAGTTAGTAGATATACTAAAGCTAATAGCTTTAAAGAAGCTAATAGACTTAAAGACGTAAACGTACTTAGAGAAAGTAATAGACTTAAAGACGTAAATATACTTAGAGAAGCTAATAGACTTAAAGATATAAATATACCTAGAGAAGCTAATAGACTTAAAGACGTAAATACACCTAGAGATGTAGCTAATAGACTTAAAAATATAAATATACTTAGAGAAGAAGCTAATAGACTAATTAAAAAGGCTAATAGAGGTAAAAGAGTAAAAGAGGCTAAGAAAGTTAGTAAGTATAGTTTTAAAAGAGAAAGTACTAAAGAAGAAGGTATTAAAGGAGAAAGTATTAAAGTAGTAGGTGTTAAAAGAGAAAGTATTAAAAGAGAAGGTATTAAAGAAGAAAGTATTAAAGTAGTAGGTATTAAAAAAAAAGGCGTTAAAGTAGAAAGTATTAAAAGAGAAGGTGTTAAAGTAGAAGGTATTAAAGTAGTAAGTATTAAAGAAGAAGGTATTAAAGAAAAAGGTATTAAAGTAGTAAGTATTAAAAGAGAAGGTATTAAAAGAGAAGGTATTAAAGGAGAAGGCGTTAAAGTAAAAAGTATTAAAGTAGTAAGTATTAAAGGAGAAAGTATTAAAGAAGAAGGTATTAAAGTAGTAAGTATTAAAAGAGAAAGTATTAAAAGAGAAGGTATTAAAAGAGAAGGTATTAAAAGAGAAAGTATTAAAGAAGAAGGCGTTAAAAGAGAAAGTATTAAAGAAGAAAGTACTAGAGACGCTAAAGGTATTAAAGCTATAAAAAGTACTAAAGATACTAAAAGTACTTAAGATACTAAGAGTATTAAAGTTACTAAAGATAATAAAGGTATTAAAGTTACTAAAGATACTAAAGTTATTAAAGGCGCTAAAGATACTAAAGATACTAAGAGTATTAAAAGTACTAAAAATAGGAAAGAAGCTAGAGATAGTATACTAGACTAAAGGAAAGTATATAAAGTACCTAAAAAAAAAGCTAGAGAAGTAGAGCTAAGTAGTAAAGAGTAAGATAGTAGTAGTATAGAAGTAGATAAAGAGATTATAAAGAGTAAGGCTAGTAGTAAAGATATAGAGGTAGTAAACGCTAGCGCTAGTCTAAGAGTAGTAAATTAAGTAAGTAAAGTAGCGCTAGCTTAAACTAGTAAAAAGTAGTACTTACTAGAGTATAGTAATTAAGCCTATTTAAGACATTCTAAGAAAAGATAATACTTAATATTAGCCTTAATAGAGTCCTATAATTTAAAAAGTCTTTTATTACTTAGTAGAGTAACTAAGAATAGTACTACTAAGCCTTAAAGACTAAGTACTAATAAGTAGTTCTTAAAGTAGTTTACGCTATAAGCCTTTCTTAATATTAAAGTAATATACTAATAGGTACTAGAATACGTAGAGCTAAGAGAAATAGTTAACTAGGAGTTAGTAGATTTATAAAAGCTTAAAGATACGTTAAAGCGCGTTAAAGTAATTCTAGGTCTAGTTATAAGCTACTACTATAGAGAGATATACGCTTAGTTAAGTAAAGCTAGTAGTAACTAGAATAAGTTATAAGAGCGACTCTAATTTATTAAGTAGTATAGTAACTATCTAAAGCTTACTAAGCTTATTAAGAAGAGCTCTAAGCTAAATAAGAAAAGCTATATAGTAAAGGTAAATGTATTTAACCTTCTTATAAAATAATAATATAAGTAGGTATAAAAGGTAAAGGAGTTAACTAGTGCTAAGTAGATAAGAAAGGATATAGAGAGAGATTATAGATAGGTAGCTATATAGTATAAGCTAATGTTAAATAAAACTAAGCTATTTATAGTTATGCTTACTATTAAGAGTACTTAGTCTATAGTATATAGAGATATATAAAGCTTCTTCTAATATTAGAAAGAAAATAGAGAGTTATAGCTATTAGTAATCTATCTAGCGTTATATAGACTTATAGCTCTTCTATAAGTACTTCTTAAAAGATACTTACTTAGTAATAGTAATATAAAGACTACCTTTATATTTAGAAATATACTAAGTAAAGCGCGCTCTAAGGTATATATATATATATTTATAGAGGTAGCTAATAATAAAGGTGTATAGTTTAAGGTTAACTAGTATTAGTATAATAGTATACTATCTATTTACGTCTATACTATATATTTTAGTACTATATACCTTACTCTATTTATATATTTCTATATACCTCTAAGTCTCTAAGCTATTATATAATTATACGCTACTCTAGTACTCTCTACTATACCTTTATATAATTGCGATTTACTACTATAGTTATTACTATAAAGGTAAGCTTAAAGTAATAATTATCTACGTAGATAGATTAGGATACTAGCTTAATATAGTTAGTAAATAGCTACTTATATAAGATAGTATAGCCTATATAGTTTAAGAATATATATAAATCTTATATTCTTCTCTTTCTTTTACTAGTCTACGCTATTAAGCCTATATTTAGTATACTTTCTACGCCTTTCTATACCTATTCCTTATATAATAGTGCTCCTAAAGCGAAAAGTAGACGCTATTAATATAGACGTTAATGTAAGAAATAAGTAGTATTAAATAAACTAAAATATAGTACGCTAAAGAAAGTAAAAGAGAGAATATACTTTTTAGCTATAGATACTACTTTAGTAACTAGCTTAGTAGCTACTAATACCTTTAATAATACTACTATAAATCTTTTAGTAGCTAGTATTTATACTTACTAGATTATATATATATAAGGATATGTGTATTAAAGAGGTAGAGTATATAGAGAATACTTTAGTATCTCTATACTACTCTCTTAGCTTAAATATAGATAAGCTTAAGGATATAAGTACTTTAGAATTTAGCTTTATATATAAGTTATTACTTAGTCTAGTAAATAAAGAGCTAGAACTAGGCTAGATAATACTAACTTATAAGTTATCTTCTCTACTAAGTAGAAGGTAAGACGTAAGTCTATTACCTTTAGTAGAAGAGTAGTAGTAGCTATACGTAAGAGTATAAGTAAGTACTATAGAAGTAAGCCTTCTACTACCTAAACTTCTACCTAATAAAAATAAGATAGAAGATATAGTAGAGTAGACTATAGATATAGAGCTGCTTAACGCGTAAGAAAAGGCTATATACGTCTTAAATACTATATTCTCTATAATATCCTATAATAGTAGTAAGTATATTTACGCTCTTTTTACTACTAGCTATTAATACACTCCTAAGGTACCTATAACTATAATAAGGTAGTAGATATAAAGGGCTAGTATATAATAGATAAGATTAGCTAGTATATTAAGTTAAATATCTTAGTAATAAAGTATACTATACTAGGTAGTACGCCTATTATTATACTAAGAAGCTTCTTACTAAGTAATAAAAGTATTTAATCTATACTTTCCTCGCTACTAAGACTCTTAAAAGATATTAACTAGTTAAAACTCCTTACTAGGCGTAGTATACTTAGCCTAGGCTAAGAGCTTCTTATACTAAGCCTAGCTAAAATAGAAAGAGACTTTACTACTTAATCTAGACTTAATAGTAGTAAAGCTAGTCTTAGCGTCTCTTTTAATATTAATAGCGTTATATTTAAGGTAATAAGCCTTACTATTTATTAAGGCTTATTTAAGCTATTTCTTACTCTTAACTTCTTCTAGTCTATCTAGTAAGACTAAAAGATTAACGTCTAGGGCCTTACTACGCTTCTTTATTAGATAAAATATATTATACTAAGATCTAGCTACTACTCCTCTAGTATTAACTTTATAACCTATATAGTCTTTCTATACTATCTTATAATAAGGGCGTATAGAAAGAAGAAAGTTATTAGCTATCTTAACTATAAGTCTCTTAAAGTACTCTATAACGCTACTATTTTCCCTATAATAAAATATAAGTATATTACCTATATTACTTAATATATACTTATTAGCTTCTAAAACGCCTATATAAAAGTATATACTAATTCTAAGATTAGATAAGGAGGTAGTAATAGTACTAGTATTAGACTAATAGTATAAATTCTATATAATAACCTAAAAGATATATAGATAGATATTATAGTATACTATACTACTTTATAAGGCTCCTATACGTCTTAAGGCTGTATATTCTATAACTTTATCTTTATTATATAAGTATATAATATAAAGCTTTTACTTACTTATAGCCCTATATAATAAGAGATATATAAGAAGTTCTATATAAATATAAACTATATATTCTATATAGCTCTAGAGCGCTACGTAAATTAAAAAAACTACTAGATTAATTTTATACGTAAAACTATCTTAAAAGAGGAGGAGTATATAGCGCTAGATAAGTAAGAGTATCTAAAGTATTATATTAGGAAAGTACTTTAGTAGCCTAAATAAAAAGCTAACTCTATTATAAGATATCTTATAGCTAGTCTATAGGACGTAAGCGCTCTTACTATAAAGATATACTAAAAGTTAGTACTATTTATAAGAGGACTAGTTAATATTAAGGTATATAATATAAATAAAGAGTAGCTTACTATACCTATTAAGAACTATAGCCTATTTAATAACTATAGTATAGAGGGATTTAGATATATAGAGGATAGACTTAAAGACTAGTATAAAGTAAGTATAGGCTATAAGATAGCTTCTAAAGAGTAAGTAACACTTAAGCGCCTTATTAGAATACTAGAAGTAATAAAGAAGTAGCTATAGGCTACCTTTACTAACTTAAGTAGTAGCTTTTATAGTATAAGAAAAGAATACTATATTACTTTTACTCTCTTTAAAGCCTATATTAGCTAGCTTTCTAGGCCTATAAAGCTAGTGTAAGAAAGTAGTATCTTTATACTTAAACTACTACTTTAGCTACCTTTTTAGATTATAGATACTACGTCTCTTAACTAGTTTAGGATTATAAACGTAAACTAATAGCTATCTTACCTTAAGTCTATTATTAAGATAACTACTAATTTTAGAGTAGAGAAGAAGGAGTATAATAGCCTAATAAGAGACTTAGATTAATATAGCTTACTAGCCTTTACTATATACTACTTACTTAACTTAAGTCTAGGCTACTACGTATCTAATTAAAGTATATAGTAAAGGTAGTTATAATAAAAGAGGTAAAAAGAGCCTAATATAGAGTAATACCTACTACTTAAAGAAGGCCTTAATATAAAGGCTATCTCTAAGGCCTATAAGATAATATAGTTTCCTTTAGCTAATATAGTAAGCTAGAGGCTACTTAAAGACTAGATATTACTTCTATATATTTAGTAATTACTACGCGTAATATTAGTAATTAGTAAGATAAGCCTTTACTACCTATTTAAAAAGAAGGATATTACGCTTAATAGTGCTACTCGCCTAAATAGTTAACTTACTATACTAAGCTTACTACTAGAGATAGCTATATAAGAGGTTAGTAGTCTTTCTACTTAAGAAGTATAAGTCTCTATATACTATATAGTAGCGTAAGTCTATATCTAGGCTTACTAGTAGTAGATATAAAGTATACTTTAGCAGCGCTTTATATAGTATATAAAAGCTAAGGCTATAAGGTCTAATATTAAGATAACGCCTTTATATTTCTAGGCCTTTATTATAGAGTATAGTAGTACTAAAGATCTCCTAGATAGTCTTATTAGTATAGGCTATAGGTAGATCTAGAGCGTTTTTAGTATAGTAGTAGATATACTCTTAGTATCTATCTAACTAAGCGCGTAGATAAGTAGGTTTAAAATATATAAGTCTAGTATATAAAGTAAGTATATTTAAACTTTATTCTTTCTTAAAGATAGCTAGTTTATAAAAGCTACTTTACTTTTTATTATACTTATATAGAAGTTTAGTACTATTATTATAAGAGTACTGCGTAAGCACTAGGTTATAGATAATACTATAGTAATTATTAGTAAAGAGGAGTAGAGATATTTTCTCTATAAAATAGCTACTAGCTGTATATTTACTATACTATAGTATAACTTTTTCTTACTAGCTATATTATAGCAGCTACTAAAGAACTAAGCTAAGTAAATAGAGCTAGAGTAAACTAGCTTATATACTACTACTACTAATTTTAATATCTATAATACTATAGAGTATAACGTATTACTATATGTATAAGTAGATAAGTATTAGCTCTATAAAGCGTATAGTAAAGCTATATATTTAGAGTTCCTTAAGTAGATCTACTACTATAAGAGAAGGCTACTAGTATACTATAAGGTAGCAGCTCTAAAAAAGAGAAAAAGAAAAAATAGTGCGCTTCTACCTAGCTAAGTAGAAGCTTTATTTACGTATAGGTATATTCTTAAATAAGTAGTTTAATTTAAATAGTATACGCTTCTTATATATAGTAATATAGCTATAGAGATAGATAATAGCGTAGAAAAGGATAATATAATAGATAGTAAGGACAAAGATAAGCTACTATAGTAGATAGATAATAATATAATATTAGTATACTACTTAAGCTCTACGCTATAACTTATCTATCCTAATATAGAATAGTAAGTAAGAGTATAAATAAGAAGTAGGAAAAATTAACTAGCTTAGGTAATAGAGAATAAGCTAGACGTAGTCTAGTATAACTATAGATTAGTAGACTACTAAATTATTAAAATAGATAAATAGTAAGTATATAGCGTTATTATAGCTAAGGCCTATAGTAAGGAAAGGCTATAAAGTATAAGGTCCTATATTATCTCTAAATAGAAGCCTTATTATAATTTACTATTAAGTTAGGACTAGTATATATATATATATTACTAGCTATACTCTATAAACTAGTTAATACTCTCTTACTATTAAGCTATACTACTCCTAGAGGCGTTCTTTACTAGTATATATCTATAAAAGCCCCTAAGCACCTCTTTCTCTCTCTTTAATATAATAAACTCTTTAAGCTTTAGTATAGTTACTTTAATTATCTAGACCTCTATAAGCTATTACTATTTATATCTCTAAGTAATTACCTTATTAATCTCTATTAATACCTATAATATAAACCTTCTATAATAGAGTAGCTACCTAAAAAGCTAGAATAGCTAGACTACTATACTATAATAGAGCTAGATTAGTATACTACCTAGAAGTAAATATAGTAAGTAGTTTATTATCTGTATATTAAGTACTATCCTAATAGTAGACTAGCTAGAGTATAGCTAGATAAAGAGAAGTTTAAAGAAGTAACTAGATATATAGAAACCTCTTTATTTAGAGCTTAAGACTAACGCTTATAGGTTAGCGTAGTATATAGTATTATTAGTAGTCTCTAGATAAGATAAAAATATAATATATAGTATTTATAAATTATTAGTAAGTAGAAGAGTTACTACACTATATTTATAGTATAGTAATAGTAATAAGACTAAGTAGCTACTTAGGTAAAAGGCCTAAGAGTAGTAAAACTAAGTATAGAAGTAAGAGTAAGTAGAAGTAGTAAGATAATAAGATAAAGTATAGGAAAAATAGTGTATAGAATAAGAGGCTTAAAGGCGTACTAAAGCTAAGCTTAGGGCTTAAGAGGATTACTAAATATAAGAAGTTAATACTAATAATAGCTTATTACTACTAACCTAAAAAGACTTACTTAGATAGCGCTAGCTAGATATAGAGAAGCGTAACTATAACTAAGTAAGAAAAGTATAAAAAGCTTATATTAAAGCTATAGAAAAATACTTAAAGAAAGCTTAAGAGAAGCTAGAAAGAGAATAATAATATATAGCTATAAAAGAGATAGAAAAAAGAAAGAATAATATAGGTAATATACTATACTAGAAATAAATATAGACTTAAGTATAAATATAGGCTAATATAGAGCTAATACTAGACCTTAATACTAGAGCTAAAGCTTAGATAGAGCTTAAATAATAAATACGTTTAGTTAAAAAGTAGTATATAGTAGATAAATAGTTATATAAAGTCCTAGAAGAAGCTTACGCTTAGCACACTTATATAGTATATAGTAGAAGAGCTACTAAAAAAGTAGTAATAGTTTCTAGCTAATATCTTAAATACTGCGCTTAAGCGCCTAAATAGTGCTAAAGACTATTACGCTTAGACTAAGTAAACTCTTAAATAGCTAAAATATAAAGAATTATATAGCTTAAAGAAGGTAAAGGCCTATAAGTAGTTATATAGAAAGTACGCTAAGCGTCTTAAAGAAGTTAGTAGTAAAGGAAATAAATATATTCTCTATAATAAAATTATTAACTTAGAATAAGAGCACCTAGATTAAGTAAGAACGTGCAAATTTTATTATATAAAGAAGAATTTAAAGCTTAATAGGATATAGAGGTATCTAAATAGAAGGCTACTTATATATAAGCTATATTTAAATTGCTTAAGTACTTTTAGCGTATAAGTAGAGATAAATAAAGTAATAAGGAATAGTAGTAAGGGTAATAAGAATAAGAAAAGAAGAGGGTAATATAGGATATTTATAGTATAGTAATAGAGAGAGTAGTAAGAGTAGATATAATAGTAATAATAAGTAGAAGTAACTAAATAACTAGAAGAGCGTATAGAATAAGAAGCTTATAAGTGCGCTAAAGTAGAGTATAGAGTATAAAAAGATTACTAACTATAAGGTATTACTACTAAGAATAGCTTATTACTACTAACTAAAGAAGACTTCTTTAAATAACGCTAGTTAAAAACTAAGAAGAGAAACTAAGAATAAGTGCTTAAAGCGTAGGTAGTAAACGTTTAAGTAGCTAAGTAAAGGCTTAGAGACCTTAAAGAGAAAAGTAAAAAATAGAGAAGTAAAGAGATAATACTATACTAGATATATATAGTTATATATATAAGAGAGGAGTAAAGAGACTATAAAGTACTATCTATTTATAGATATATATATAAAATAAGAGTAAAGAGATAATACTACACTAAATATATATAGTTAATCTTTATACTTTATATTCTATATTAGGTAACTAGTAGATTTTAAAGTTATAAGCGTCTATAATTAATATCTACTTTATTATAGTGTACCTATTATAGGTTAGTATAGCTTCTAGATAACTCTTCTACTTAGCTTAATTGTAGTTAGTATATCTATTAAAAGAAAGTATATTAAATAATAACTATATCTTAAGGTACTTAAGCACTATATACTCTAGTATAATAGGTATAGATAGAACCTAATTAGTAGTATAAGATTAAGTAAAATTACTTTCTAAAGGTTTAACCTAAACCTTAATATTTATATATATATATTTATTTTTTAGCTTTACTTACTATAGTATAAAAGCTAGCTGCGTAATAGTAATAGTCTTATAATTAGAGGCTATATTATACTACTATAGACTTTAGTAATAAACTCTTAAAAAGCGTATAAGCTATAAGATAGCGTAAACGAGATTTAAGAGAAGATAGTAATTAGGCGTTATAGTTATAAGTTATTAAAGATCTAAGGTAAAAGAGAGTATATAACGTAAATTACCTATATATTATATAGAGATAGTTTAGATAAGATAAACTAAGAAGAGAAATTAAGAATAAGCGCTTAAAGCGTAGGTAGTAAACGTTTAAGTAGCTAAGTAAAGGCTTAGAGACCTTAAAAAGAAAAGTAAGAAATAAAAGAGTAAGAAGATAATACTATACTAAACACGCGTAGTTATATATATAAAAGAGGAGTAGAGAGACTATAAAGTACTATCTATCTATAGATATATATATAAAATAAGAGTAAAGAAATAATACTATACTAGATATACGTAGTTATACGTATAAGAGAAGAGTAAAGAAACTATAAAGTAGCTAAGTAGAGGCTTAAGAACCTTAAAGAGAAAAGTAAAAAATAGAAGACTATAGCTACTAAGGCTAAGGCTAAGACTAACTAGTAGAAGAAGAATAAAGATAATATATAAGAAATAGAGGAATATATAGAGTTACCTCCTATATATAGCCTAGAAACTAAGGCTAATACTATTCTTTAATAAGAAAATAAACGTTAAGTATATATAGCTAAAAAGCAGTATATAGCCTTAGAATAAGAAGCTAGAGTAATAGAAAAAGCTTACGCTTAATATACTTATATAGCTAAAGAGCTACTAAAGAAGCTTATACTTAATATACTTATATAGCTAAAGAGCTGCTTAAGAAGTAGTATCTATAAATTCTATCTAAATAGAATAACTACTATACTAATTTAGGACTTTAGTAATAACTTTAAAAGTAGAATATAGCGTAAGTTTATTAATAAGAAGAGTAAGCTAGAAAGAAGAAAGAAAATAAAGTAGCTTAATAGTAATAATATAAAGCTAAGATTAAGCGTAAAGAGTAAGAAAAGTATTACTAAGAAGTTCTTAAGTACTAATAGTAAGACGCCTAAACTAAAGTAGAACGCCTTAAGTAAAAAGCTAACTACTAACTTTAAAAGATAAGATAAGATAGTAGAGAAGACGTAGAGACTAAAATAGACTATTTAAAAGAATAGTAGTTAGCTATATAATAAAGGTTTATAGAATAAGTATATAGAGTATAAGAAGTAAATACAAAAGTAGCTATAGAATACCTAAAGAACTTATAAGAGTAGAATAAGAAGCGTAATACTAATAAAGAATAATAGTATAAAGATAGTAAGTAATAAAGCGAAAAGTAAAACTAAGACTAGAACTAAGACTAAGATAGATATTTAAGTCTATATAGTTTAAAGATAGAAGCTAAAGTAATAGCTTAAGCTAAAATAGAATAGTAAGTATAACTTAAAAAAAAGTAGTATATAGTAGATAAATAGTTATATAAAGTCCTAAATAAAGCTAGAGTACGTTAAACTTAAGCTACTAAAGAAATTCTAAAAAAGTACTAGTAATCTCTAGTAGACGCAGTCTTAAGTAGTTTTAGGTCTTAATAAAAATACGATAATTAGTATCTTTAAATTTTAAGTAAGTAGAATAGCTACTAGATAAACTTAGGTATTTAGTAGTAGCTATAAAAGTAGTAACTAATATAAATATACCTTTAATAAGAATAAAAGAAGTAAAAGTAAGAACTTAAAGCTAGTTAGAGAGAAAAGGCTAAAGAATAATAGAAGTACTAAAAAGAAGACTTTAAATAGAGATAGGAAGAAGCTAGAACTAAGGTATAGAGGCTAAGGTAATAAGCTAACTATTATATCTAAGAGTTAAAAAAAGAGTATAAGAATATCTTAAGTACTAAAGAATAGGTACTTAGAGAACGTTAGCTTACTATATAAAAAAGATTAAGGTAGTAGGTAAGTAAAGCTTAAGTAGTTAATATAAAAGTAGCTAAAGAGTATCTTAATAAACTATAAGAGTAGAATAAGAAGTAGAAAGCTAAGGAGGAATAACGTAAAGATAATAGGTAATAAAATAAAAAGTAGAACTAGGATTAGAATAGAACTTTATAATTATATAGCTTAAAGATAGAGGCTAAAGCTATAGCTAAGGTTAAGAAAGAATATTAAGTATATTTTATAGAAAAGCGTTACGTAGCTAAGGAATATAAAGCTAGAGTTATAGAAGAAGCTTATACTTAATATACTTATATAGCTAAAGAGCTACTAAAGAAGTAGTATAGATTTCTTACTAATATCTTAAATAATACGCTTAAATACCTAAATAAACTTAAAGACTACTACGCTTAGCCTAAAGAAATATTTAAATATTTTAAATATAAATTTTTACGCAGCTTAAAGAAAGCTATAGCCTATAAATAGTTATACTAGAAGTATACTAAGCGCCTTAAGGAAGTAGGTAAGTAAGGTAATAAATACGTCCTCTATAATAAAATTATTAATCTTAAATAGGAATATATTAACTAGGTTAGAACGTGCAAATTCTATTATATAAAGAAGAATTTAAAGCTTAATAGAATATAGAAGTATCTAGATAGAAGACTACTTATATATAAGCTATATTTAAATTACTTAAGTACGTTTAGCGTATAAGTAGAGATAAATAAAGTAATAAAGAATAGTAGTAAGGGTAATAAGAATAAGAAAAAAAAGAGGTAATATAGGATATTTATAGTATAGTAATAGAGAGAGTAGTAAGAGTAGATATAATAGTAATAATAAGTAGAAGTAGCTAAATAATAAAAAGAGCGTATAGAATAAAAAGCTTATAAGCGCACTAAAGTAGAGCGTAGAGTATAAGAAGATTACTAACTATAAAGTATTACTACTAAGAATAGCTTATTACTACTAACTAAAGAAGACTTCTTTAGATAATACTAGTTAGAAAGTAAGAGGAGAAATTAAGAATAGGCGCTTAAAGTATAGGTAGTAAACGTTTAAGCAGCTAAGTAAAGGCTTAAGAACTTTAAAGAGAAAAGTAAGAAATAGAGAAGTAAAGAAATAATACTATACTAGATATACGTAGTTATATGTATAAAAGAGGAGTAAGGAGACTATAAAGTACTATCTATTTATAGATACGTATATAAAATAAGAGTAAAAAGATAATACTATACTAGATATATATAGTTATATGTATAAGAAAGGAGTAAAAAGACTATAAAGCACTATCTATCTATAGATATATATATAAAATAAGAGTAAGAAGATAATACTATACTAAATATATATAGTTATATATATAAGAGAGGAGTAGAGAGACTATAAAGTACTATCTATTTATAAATACGTAGTATAATTTAGGACTAATATAAGAGCTATCTTTGCTTCTATAGACCTAAAGCCTTCTTTATCTATAAGAGTATAATAGCTATACTATTTAAGGATTTAGAAAGCGTATATAATAAGATCTACTATAATATTATAGCTATAGTATTCTTACTAGATATTAATATATAGAAACTTAAGGAAGAAAAGGTATCGCTATTAAGTAGAGCGTAAAATACTAAGTTAAGAAAAATATATATACTATATAAGAGCTTAGTATAATAGGTATCTTAGAAAGAAATAGCTAGAGCCGTTTAGATACCTACTATTAATAATATATCTATATAAGCATAGCTACTAGATAGTTTTATACTTTATATAAATATTAACTTTAATATATTTAAATCTTTTTCTAATATAGAAGACTTCTCTAACGCTGTTATCTATCTAATAGTATCTTTATTACCTCTTTTACTTAAAAAGCTTAAGTTAGCCTTTAGAGTTTAGAACTCTAACTCTTAAACTAAATATACTAAAGCTAGCTTTATAAGTTTAGTAACTATATTATAGTATAGTATAAGTTTAGTAACTATATTACCTTTTAACTCTAATATAGAGGATAGCTATAGGGCTTAGGACTTCCTCGCTAATATCTACTTATTAAAGAAAAGTAAGTTAATATTCTACTATTATATATAATATTAGTACTAATATTATACTTATAATAGGCAGTAAATTAGCTTTTATATTAGTTATAACTAGCCTTATTATAAGTATATATATATAAAGTATATATAAGATAAATACTAACTTTATACCTCTACTATTTATAGTAGGCGCTAGCGTATACTTCTAGTATAACGCGTCTTTATATTACTATTATATAAGGTAATAGAGAGATAATAATAACTCTAGCTAACTATATCTATAGAGCGCTTAATTACTTAGTTTTAAAAGAACCTAATAAGGTCTTATACGTAAAGAACGTCTTATAAGACTTAAAGGCTTATAGTAGTACCTAGTAGGCTTATTATTATAGTATCTATAGTAAGAATATCTTTTTATAATATAAGTTCTATACTAACTATATTAGAATATATAGTATAGGGTACCTTACTAAGTATAGCTATAATTTAGGTACTACTACTTTCTTAGCTACTAGACTTATATAATATAGACTAAGATATTATAAATCTACTATAGCTTTACTAGTTTTAAAATAGTAATAATAAAACCTCTTCTATCGTCTTAGCTCTTCGCGTAAAAAATATTATACTAAATATATTAACTATAAAAGCTATAGACTATATAGAGAATCTATTTAGACTTAACAGTTCTATAGCTAATCTAGGCTATATTAAAGACGTTACTACTTAAATTATAGATAAGTAGTTAGTTAGGATTACTCTTATATCTAACGTCTATACTAATAGTAGGCTTACTATAGCTTTTATAAAGACTCTTAACTTACGTAAGTACTATTAATAAGACGTAATAAATACTTTTATCTAAGAGGTATAGTAAGGCACTAAGATAATAGTATATTACTCTTATTAAAGATATCTCTAAACGCGTTAAGGTTAATTAGCTTAAAATATATTTAGTCTTTAGTAATATAACTTAAACCTTATATAAGAGTTAGCTACTAAGAGAATAATCTTTCTAGTATACTAGATACTATAGAGTTCTTACAGCTTATATATCTAAGTACTATATATTATTAATAATAATAACTAGATATAATAGTTTTTTATAAAGGAAAAGTTAGCGTTAGATATAAAAAGTTCTTAGAAGGAGTAGATTTCTTATATTATACTTTACTTCTTTACTATAAAGAGTAGACGCCTATATAATAAGCACTTATAAGCATTAGAAATATTTAATATAGAAGGATATTAGGATACGTATCTACTAGTATTAGTATACTTAGTAATAGTATAAAAAGATTAGATTATATTCTATACTTATAGCTACTACTCCTGTATATTACTATCTTAATAGATTATTAATTAACACTTCTACTATATCTAATATTAATATTAATAGTAGGATTGCAGCTACTTTTATAAAGACTCTAAACTTATATATATACTAGTAATAAAGCGTTATAAATACGTTTATACCTAGTACGTAGTAAGGCGCTAAGATAATAGTATACTATTCTTACTATAGACGTCCTTAAGCGTATTATATTTAATTAGTATAAGATATATAAGTTAACTCTATAGATATAACTTAGAGTATGCGTAAGACTTAGCCCTTAAGAGATTAAATTCTCTAGTATATTATATATAATTAGGATACTATAGCTTATTTATTATATACTATATATTATTAATAATAATAACTAGATATAATAGTTTAGAGTATATTTTATAAAGGAAAAGTTAGCGTTAGATATAAAAAGTTCTTAGAAAGAGTAGGTTTCTTATATTATACTCTACTTCTTTACTACTAAAGAGTAGACCTATATATAATAAGTACTTATAGGTATTATAAATAGTTTATTTAGTAGGATATTAGAATAGGTATCTAATAGTGTTAGTATACTTAGGAATAGTTTAAAAAAGGTTAATTTATATTCTATATATATAGTAGCTACTCTAGTACGTTACTATTACTCTACTTAGCTCCTAAATATTTAGTTATCTTACTAGTCGCAGCTATATCTTCTACTACTTACTATATTAATCTAGCTCTATAACTCTAAACCTTACTATTAACCTACTTACGCTTATCTTTATATTTCTACGTCTTACTCTTAGCTTCTCTCTCTTCCTTAACTATAGGTATAACTTTACCTCCTCTATCTACTAACTCTACTAATTAATCTTCTAACTCTAATACCTAATCTCTATAATATATCTAATTATATTACTTAATATATTATACTTATTTACCTCGTCGTCTTTTAAACACTTCTCTACTATACTACTACTACTATAACTAGCGCTCTTTTTTAGAGTATTATAGTAGCGCTTATATCTAGTACTTTTAATTCTATTAACCTACTTATTATATAAGTTATCTTATTTCCTTACTATTATAATAGGTAATTAGTAAGATATTAGATTAGGCGTTATACTGTTTATACTTATAATAAAAACTAACTTAGCTAAGACTTAAGAGTTATCCTTAAAGCTAAGCTTAAGTAGGTATACTATATTAAGTAAGACGTTCTATTATAATTACTTAAGTTTATAAAGAAGGTACTAACTATTAGTTAGATTACGAAAATAGAAGCGATGCTTATAAAGATAATAATATAATTTTACTTTCTATTAAAATAGAGGAGAATCTGCGTATTAAATAGTAGATTATTAAAGAACTATTCTTTTTACTAGCTATTACGCTATTTATATTAGTTAATAAGAACTACTCTATATTACTATTAAGCTACTAGTATATACTATTACTAGTAGTAGTAGATACGTCCTTTATACGTATAGAGATAATTACTACTTCTATTTTATTAACTATAGTTACTACGTTATCTAATAACTTTAATATAACGCCTCCTACTATAAGTACTAATACTACTACTATTAACTATAACTTAGACTATACTAACTTTCTTATAATATAGCTATTACCTTATCTATAAAAGTTAATTAAAGACTTTAAGCTAATAGATAGGATGTATAAGCTACTTCTTCTCTCTTTTAATAATAATAAAGAAAAAGAACCCTATATAATAGAGACTTAATTTTAGTACCTTATTAATAGTAAAGATCTCTATTAATTACATAGATAAAAGAGAAGTAAAGAGATTATATAGTACTAAACGTATAGTTACGTATATAAAAAAAGAGTAAGAAAACTATAAAGTACTATCTATATATAATTATATAGGCGATAGAAGAGTAAAGAGAATATATAGTATTAAATACGTATAGTTATATATATAAAAGAGGAGTAAAAAGACTATAAAGTAGTATTAATACGTAATATATACGTATAAAAGAGGAGTAAGGAGACTATACTATACTAAAGGTATATAATTATATATATAAAAGATAGGTAAGGAAACTATATAGTACCTAATAGTATACTTATAATAGGTAGTAAATTAGTATATATATTAGTTATAACTAGCTTAGTTTAGGCCTTTATATATACTTCTAGTATAATATAACTATAAATAGCTCTTATATAAGTAGTTAAGATATAAAGATAACTTTAGCTAACTATATTTATAGAGCGCTTAACTACTTTACCTTAGCTAAGCTTAATAAAACTTTATATATAAAAGATGTACTATAAGGACTAAAATGTTATAGTAGTACCTAGTAGGCTCGCTATTATAGAATATATAGTAAGTACTTCTCTTCTAATATAGTTTCTATACTAATTATACCTAGAGTACTTAGTATTTAGTACTCTACTATAAGTAGTAATTTTATATATTTTACCTCTTTCTTAGCTTCTAAACTTATATAATATAGACTAGGATATTATAACTCTACTATAGCTCTACTATTTTAAGAATAGTACTAGTAAGACTTCTATAGTCGTCTTAGCTCTTTGTATAAGTAATATTATACTAAATACTTCTACTATAAAAGTAATAAGCTATATAGCGAGACTATTTAGGCTAGATAGTACTATAGCTAATCTATACTATATTTAGGACTATATATAGTATATAGTTAATAGGTAGTTAGTTAATACTACTATTATTATATCTAACGTCTATATAAATAGTAGAATCGTAGAGGCTTTCGTAGAGGCCTTAGACTTATATATATACTATAAATAAGATATAATAAATACTTTTATTATTAGAACGTAGTAAGGCGCTAAGATTATAGCGTATTACTTCTACTATATATACTTTTAAAAGCGTTAAGTTTAATTAGCTTAAGATATATTTAGTTTTTAGTAATATAAGGTAACTACCTTAAATATACACTATTAGGATATTAGCTTTTAGGTATACTATATATAATTAAGCTACTACAGCTTATATATTTATAGTACTACCTATTATTAATAATAATAACTAAATATAATAGTTTAGAAGTAAAGGTAGGATTATAAAGTAGCTTAAAAATAAAAGTGTAAAGATAAAGTAAAACGCTAAGAGTAAAAGAAACGCTATAAAGAAGATCTAAAGAGATAATAAGAAAAAGCTAGAGACTATTATCTTTAAGAGTTAAGAGAAGAATAAGAAACTACTCTAAATACTAAAGAATAGAAACTTTAAGAGTATTAACCTACTATGTATAAAAGATTACTCTTAGGCTTACCTATAGTAATAGGCTTAGTTATTAGCTTAGTAACTGTATTCTTCTTAGAATAGCTTCGCTTTTTAGAAAACTCCTTACTATTCTTACTATCTTTATCCTTAGTAGCCTTATGCTTATAATAGTAATAAGTAAAGAAGTAAAGACTAAGACTAGAATAAATAATTAGAGCTATATAGGCTAAAGATAAAAGCTAAAGTAACTACTTAAGCTAAAATAGAATAATAAGTATAATACGCTAAAAAGTAGCGTATAGCTAATAAATAATTTTAAAAAGTCTTAAAAGAAGCTTACGCTTAATAAGCTTAAGCTATAGAAGAAGTACTAAGAAAGTACTAGTAGTCTCTAGCTAATATCCTAAATATAGCAATTAAACGCCTAAATAAGTCTAAGAACTAGTACGCTTAACTAGAGTAAAAGCCTAAGTACCTAAAGTAAAAGATTTTATATAGCTTTAAGAAAGCTATAGTACGTAAATAGTCTTATTATAAGTATACTAAACGCCTTAAGAAAGTTAGTAGGTAAGGTAATAAATATATCCTATAAGATAAGATTATTAATTTAAAATAAGAGTATATTAATTAAGTAAGAATTTATAAATTCTACTAGCTAATAACCTCTTTACTAAGCTAACTAACGCTTCTAAACATCTTAAATATAAGATTTCTTATAGCTTTAAGAAAGCCTTAGCTCTATCTATAATTACGTAAGTAAAAGAGAAGTAAGAAGATTATATAGTACTAAACGTATAGTTATATATATATAAAAAGAGTAAAAGAACTATAAAGTACTATCTATATATAATTATATAGGTAATAGAAGAGTAAGGAGAATATATAGTATTAAATATATATAATTATATATATAAAAGAGGAGCGAGGAGACTATAAAGTAGTATTAATACGTAATATATATATACGAAAGGAGAGTAAGGAGACTATACTATACTAAAGGCGTATAATTATATATATAAAAGATAGGTAAAGAGACTATATAGTACTAGATATATATAATTATAGAGATAAAAGAAGAGTAAGAAGAATATATAATACTAAATATACGTAATAATAAAGTACGTTCTATTATAATTACTCTAGTTTATAGAGAAAGTACTAACTATTAGTTAGACTATAAAAATAGAAGTAATACTTATAAAGATAGAAATATAATCCTATTTTCTATTAAAATAAAGAAGAATCTACGTATTAAATAGTAGATCTTTAAAGAACTATTCTCTTTACTAGCTACTACGCTATCTATATTAGTTAATAAGTCTTACTCTACGTTACTATTAAGCTACTAGTATATACTATTACTAGTAGTAGTAGATACATCCTTTATACGTATAGAAATAATTACTACTTTTACTTTATTAACTACGTCTACTATATTATCTAATAACTTTAATATAACGCCTCCTACTATAAGTATAGATACTACTAACTCTTTAAAGTAGTAAGCTCTTTCTACTTTTTAAACCTAAAATAGTAGATAGTAGATACGTAATTAACTTTCTAATAAATATCTATTTATTTAAGACTTTTAGAAGTAGTAAGTTAATACCTTACTATATACTTAATATTACTAACAGCGTACTTACTTTAAGGTAAATCTACTAAGGTATCTATTATAATCTCTCTTATCTAGGCTTTTATCTACGCCTTAGGATTTTACTATTAAAGAGTAGATATATATATAGTAAGTACTTATAAGAATAAGTATAGTAGTAAGTATAGTATTTATAGCGTAGCGTAAAGTACTATACTAAAGTAGGGCTAGTGTTACTTAGCGTTTATAACCCTTTTTCTTTAGAAACTAAATAAAAGTAGTCCTATATATAGTAACTCTCTCTACCCTAATATAACTAGACTTTATAATAACTTTATTTCTTAATCTATTATATTTACTTTCCTTAAAGCGTATAGGCTACTAAATATTATAAGTAGTTATTATCTCTCTACTATATAGAGCGTACTATAACTATAGCTACTCTCCTTTATCTTTAAAATATTTAGCGTTATTTTAAGGCCTTATAGGATAGTAGTACTACTATAGTATAAGAGCTTAACTAGCTCCTAAGCGCTAATACTCTAAACGCTCTATCTACTAGCTTACGTAGTAGTAAGTCTAGTAAGGCCTCTTTACTATAATATATATTAACTTACTCTATAGAGAGCTAGCTATTATATATAGAAATAATACTTAAACGCAATTTTAAATACTTCTAAAAACTCTAGATAGTTATTTCTAATCTTTGTAATAGCTTTACTATAACTATTAGTATGCTAGAACTCTACTAGCTATCTACTTCTAGTACTCCTATAACCTAGTAATTATAGAAAATAGATAATATACTACTTATAGTGTAAAACCTACTACTACGTATAGCGTAATTAGTACTATTATTAAAGATAGTAGAAGAAGAAGTAGATAATATACTATCTATAGTATAAACTCTACTACTACGTACTTTACTATTAAGACTATTATTAGAGGTAGTAGTAGAAGAAGTAGATAATATACTACCTATAGCGTAAACCCTACTACTACGTACTTTACTATTAAGACTATTATTAGAGGTAGTAGTAGAAGAAGTAGATAATACGTTACCTATAGCGTAGTTAGAAGTAGAAGAAGAAATAGATTATAGGTAATATTAGCTATAAGTGCGTAGAACTAGAGATAATACTATTAATAAAAAGAATAAAGATACTAGCTAAGAAGTAGATAAAGAAATAGATAATAGCTACTCTATTATACTTCCTACTATATAGCTAGATATAGTATCTAAATTATATAATAATCTTCTTTAACTTATTATAGACTAGATAAAAGACTCTTAACTAGCTAAGATCTATAGAGAATATATTATACCTATTAAAGGTCTTCCTATATAGTCTAACGCTACTACTATAGAGGTACTATAAGCTATTAATAATAAGATAGCTAACTAGTCTATATACTTCTATAGATTTAAGATTAGTACTAAGAAAGCTAGTTATAACTTTATACTAAATAGAGCTATCTATATATCTAATATTAGTAGAGTATATAAGCCTTCTTTTACTAATAAGCTAGTATTAACTAGATTATTTAGAGGCTAGATAGTATAAGATCTAATAGTATAGTAGAATAAGACTATCTTAGACTTAAAAGTATAGGTAGTATTCTTATAAGAGCTAAAGCGTACTCTTTAATACTATATTAATAAGCTAGAATTACTTATATTAGACTACCTTAAGTAGGTCTACGCGCTACTATAGCCTATAAGTACTATAATTACTCTCTCTAATACCTCTAATATTCCTAGAATTACTACGCCCTATCTCTACTATAGTAATAATAATACTACCTCTATACTACTTTATATTAAGGATACTAGCCTAGGCTCTATAAATATCCTACTTACTAAAGTACCTAAAGTGTAGATCTTAGTCCTACTAATAGCTTAGTACTATTTTAAAGAGATACTCTAGCGCTTATATCTATAGTATAAGCTATTATATAGCTAGAGCGTCTATTATATTAGTATAGTACTCTCTTTTAGTATTCTTAAGTAATATAAGATCTCTTTTACTATTATATAGTAAATAGTAGGTAATATAATTATTACCTTACTAAACTTATACTACTAAGTCTTTAACTAAAGTCCTAACGCTACTATTACTATTAACTTTAAAGTAATAGGCGTATCTAAGCTTCTACCTACCTATTACTAGTATACTTCTTAGTATAGTAGTAATTCTAAGATTCGTTCTACTCTAGAGGGTAAGTATAAACTATAAGTAAAACTTAGAGTAAAAAAAACGCCTATACGCTCTAAGCGTGTTATAATATAATCTACTAGTAAACCTACTTCTTATCTAAGCTTTTATCCTACCCTACTACCTTAAAGAACCTTTTAGGAATACTTTAAATACTAGATTCTTATTTATAATACATTTATACTATAGTAGATACTTAGTAATTACTCTAACTTAGAGGCTTTTACTAGTCTTTAAGAAAAAGGAGAGTTTACCTCTAAATTCTATATAAGTATACTACGACTTATAGCTAAGAGTACTACCTATAAGTATTAATTACTCTCTAAGCTTAGTAACTACTCTAAATAGTTTAAGTTATCTAAGAAGGCGTTAGAGATAGGTAGCTTACGTAGTCTTATCTTTCTTTATAAAGATAATAACGTTAGATTTATACTTCTTAAAAGATAATTAAGAAGAGAGCTAAAGATATAGTATTATATTTCTACTAAAGTAGAATTAGAGTTAAGTAGTCTTTACGTAAATCTAAATCTAATTAGAGTACTTTAAGGTTTAGTACTAGAAGGTATATTAAGTAAGATATATACTACTCCTACTCTACTTATAATATATATAAAGTATAGTACTAATATATAGTATAGACTAGTATACTACAGTTCTTATATAATTAGCTAGTACTTAAATATTACTTCTCTAGCTCTAAGACTAAGCTACCTTCTACTATAGAAGTATTACCTCTATCTCTATAATATAAGTATATATAATAACTTCTAACACTCTAGATTTAAGACTTATACTAATAATAGGCTACTAGCTATTAAGCTCTAAATACTATTAAAGTAGAGACTAAAAGAGGAACTAAGGAAGAGACTAAAGAAGAGGCTAAAGAAGAAGCTAAAAAAGAAGCTAAAGAAGAGGCTAAAGAAGAGGCTAAGAAAGAAGCTAAGAAAGAAGCTAAAGATAAGAGTAAAGAAGAAACTTAAGAAGATAAAGGATAAGAATAAGAGTAAGAAGTATAGGAGTAAGAGTAAAAGTAAAAGTAGAAAGTAAGTAATATTAATAATAACTTAGTACTAGTAATACTACTTTAATAACGCGTTATAAGTCCTAGTAAATTACTATACTCTTTATAACCTACTACTTAGCCTAACGCTAATATAATATAAGAGCTTAAGTATAATATTAAGGCTCTCTATCTTTAGCTAGATACTTTAGCTTTATATAAAGTAAGTAGCCTAGCGACTATATATAGTAACCTAAAATAAGCTAGTTATATACTATAGTTAGTTATATAATATATATTACTAGAGTTTACATTCTAGTCTTAAAGTGTAGATATCTTATAATATAACTTCTAGAAGTAGTATCTAGAAGATACTAAGATATTAGCTATAGAGTAATTATAGTTTTAATCTCTTATATACGCTGCTTTAGAACTTTATAGTAAGATAGTATATACTATAAATAAATACTATATACTAGCTCTTTATATTAGAAATACTTAGGCTAGCTACGTATCTAAAAATAAGAAAGCCTCTAAGAAACGTAAATATACTAATACTACTATAAAGAGTATACTAGATATAGGTATAGTAGGGCATATACGTACCCTTATAAAAGAGTAAGTATAAAGTAATATTACTACTACCTTTTCTCTTATATAGTAAGAGTATATCTATAGTATACTTATAACGTACGTTAATAATAGAAAGTATCTCTACTACTTTTATAAGGAACTTAGATACTAGATTCTAGCTACGCTTCCTTATACTACTATAAAGCCTTTACTTATACTTACTACTTAAGTCTTCTATAGCTATATAAAGGTTATTAAACTAGCTAAGTAAGATTCTTTTCTAAATCTCTTAATATATCTAGCTTCTAGACCTAATAGTTAACTATATTAGCTATTATAAGCTTAGGACTAGAGTATACCTATTACTAAGTTTATTTATAGCTTTCTTTAGGCTTATTATTAAGCTATAGATCTATAGTATCGTCTACTTAATTCCTAGTACTACTTACTATAAACTACTAGTAAGCTATAATAAGATAGAGAAAGTATAAATTAAGACTACCTTTTATACACTTAATATTAGAGATTCTTAAGGAGTATTATTAAGCTTATTATAGTAACGTATTATAGTAAGAAGAAGTTTATAGAGTATAGTATAAGTGCATATAAGAGAGATACTTAGTAGTAAAGTAGATAAGTATAGGAAAGGCTAGTAGCGTAATATATTATTACTAATTACTCTTACTATATAATATACTTATACTCTACGTATCTATTATAGATTTAAGCCTCTTCTCTCTTAAGTATAAAGTAATATAATAATAACGTATAGAGTAGAAGTAGTTATTATCTTATATACTACTTTAGTACTATTACTTCTTTTATTTTCTAGACTATAAAGGCCCTTTACTCTTACCTATAGAAGAAGAGGATAATATACGTACCTAGAATAGTATATTAAGGCGTAAAAATAAATCTAACTTTTTATTTATCTTTAGCTTTTAGTTTAAGATAATAGTATCTACTACTTCTATAAAGCTACTTTCTTCTACTTTATAATAACCTTTAGCTTATTAATTATTAGTAATTATTAGATAAAGAGCTACCTTAAGAAGTGTTAAGTATAAAGAGGAAACTTTCTTCTAGTTTTACTATTAAATATAAGTATATATTACGTAGAAGCTAGAGCTAAGTAGGAATCTACTATAGTATATACTATATAATACTTCCTATAAAGCTATAGGATGATATCTCTTACTATTAAATAATATAGAGAGATAGTAATAGTTATTAGTTTAGGTATATCTTTTACTTAGCTCTTTAATACGTAGTAGAGATATTAGTTCTACTATTACGTTAATAATACCTTTACCTTTATATTATCGTCTCGTATTTATAACGCATTATAAGTATATTCCTAATCTCTATAATACGTCTAATTATATAACTTAATAATACGTTATGCTTACTTACTCTATCTTCTTTTAAACGCTTCCTTTTTATCTACTATACTACTACTATAACTACTACCTATTTTTAGAGTATTATAGCTGCGCTTATATCTTATACTATTAATTTTATTAGCCTTTCTTATTATATAAGTCGTCTTATCTCTAGTTAATATAATAAGTAATTAGTAAGATACTAGATTAAGTATTATATTCTTTACGCCTATAACTAAACTTAGCTTCTCTCTCTCTCTTTAATATAATAAACTCTTTAAGCTCTAGTATAGTTACCTTAACTACTCTAACCTCTATAAGCTATTACTATTTATCTTTTTAAGTACTTACTTTATTAATACCTATTAATACCTATAATATAAACCTCCTATAATATAGAGAAGAGATAACTTATAAAAGCGTTCTTACTAGTTATTCTCTAATAAAGTTATATATATATATATATATTTAGCTAGTTATACTACTTATACTACTTAAGTAGTACTATACTTAGGTATATTTACGCTATATCCTTTACGCTTACTTATAATAGCTATAAGTAGTTCTTCTTCTAATAGAGATAGATTTTAGGTAAGAAAACTAATCTACTTCTCTTATTCTTACTAGAGGCGTATTTAGGTTGCTTTTTACTCTTATAGCCTCTACTAAATACCTATTAGTATCTATATATAGTAAGTTAAAATATAGTAGAGTATAGAGACTATATAATACTATCTATATATAATTATACTTATAAAAGAGGAGTAAGGAGACTATAACGTAATAGTAGTGTTACTAAGAGAACTATCTAATCTAAGTTATACTTAGATATAGTAGTATTATAGTTATAAAATAAAGAGCTTACGTAGTACTCTCTATATATAAGTATATATATAAAAGAATAGTAAGGAGACTATATAAAGATATATAAGCCTACCTACTTACTAAATATTATATAAGTTATCTATAATCTAGAGAGCTATCTTAACCTCTTCTAAGCTATAGCGCTTAATACTATTACTTACTCTAGACTCTATAATAAATTATGCACTATTTTTATAAAATAATAACGCTCTTTTATAAAACTATATAACTTTTCTTTAAAATAATAATCTCTAAGATAATAGTTAAAATAATATTCTTAAATAATAATATTATTAAGAAGTAATATAGTATTTTTATTAAGATAATAATAAAAGATCTAGTAAAGCTTTTTTACTTTCTTCTCTAGCTATATATTAGATTATAGCTTAGATAATATATATTATTATTTTATTAAGGTAGTTTCTCTAAGTCTTAGCTTTATACTAATACTAGCTCTAGACTCTCTTTATAAAGCTCTTCTTACGTCTAGATATAGGTATTAACATACTCTTTAATATTTACTATTAACTCTTTACTATTAAAGTTGTCTTTCTAGCTTAGAGTAATACTACCTATCTAGGTTAGAAGCTATATCTAAACTATAACCTTATTAATACTTAAGGTCTAAACAGCTCTAGCCTTCTCTTCTTAGAACGCTTTCTATACTAGTTTCTTATTATAGGCCTTTATAGATAGCGCCTTATAAGTAGGTAAGATTAAAGTTAATTCTTCTTTAAGCTAATTTAGCTTAATATTTAGAGATAATACTATAGCTTAAATAGTATTACAGATATTCTTATATAGGCTTTCTAGATCTCTAAATTTTATACTTAGTTATTATAGTATATAAAGTTAATAGTGCTACTACGAATTATAATCTTTACGTTTAATAAGGATTTAAACTCTCTACCTACCTAATATCGTTTACTCTTTATAATCTAAGAAAGAATATAATAGCTTATATATCTATTTTACTAGTGTAAGTATCTATCTATATATATTAATAGTATAATACTATCTATACTAGGCTAATACTAGCTTTAGATTCTCTTTATAATATTCTCTTTACTTTTTATAATTAACTCTAACTT
>Ga0210040_10002153_pt1 | contig 28265 bp, 41 predicted proteins | sample CryGeyCG12114_NA_FD_185462 | JGI IMG/M metagenome (GOLD analysis project Ga0210040, IMG submission 185462) | Groundwater microbial communities from aquifer - Crystal Geyser CG19_WC_8/21/14_NA (SPAdes) (version 2) | ecosystem: Environmental > Aquatic > Deep subsurface > Groundwater | place: USA... | reverse complement strand
TGACACTGACAGCACATGTTCTGCAACTTCCAGACCAAAAGTAATCAAACTTACCTACAATTTTAAATTACCCGGTAACTCAAGCGCACAACACTTTCTGTCATAAATATTTACGTACAAGAAGCATAATCTTGAAACATTCAACATGGAGTTTTTACAAAAATACAATCAATATGTCGTCACATGAAAAGTTAAGATGGATGCAAATATCAATGCAAAAATATTCGTATATATAGCTCTGACCATCTTTGACGACGTGGAATTGAAGCATGTTATTTGAGTAAGTTGCTATCCTTACCAAACAACTTCGTGCATCTAAGAATTACAAAACGGTACTCAATTTGTTTTCACTGCCAAACTCATTATCAATCCTAAGGTATTTTATGATTATTTAAATGTTAGATATAGATTTCTGAACAAATTTGCAATTCATAATGACAGCCAAACCAAACAAAAAATTAGTTTTTCTTAATACTTGCGTATTGTGTGACAAACCCGGGATTAAAAAATGTGGCAGCTGTTTCATGGCACATTATTGCGGCACCAGGCATCAAACACAACATTGGAAGTATCACAAAATCAAATGCAAAATCATCTCTATTCAAGAATCAAGTCCAGGCGTTTTGTCTGCCATTGCTGCGAAAAATATCCCTGCCGGAACTTTAATAATTGAAGACTACCCGATTTTTATGTCCCTGGATCCACAATGTCCTGCAAGGAATTTACTTAAAATTCTTGAAGTGGCTGAAAGTCTACCATTTCCATGTCCAGGGTGTTTCAACGGAAAAATTCTGCAGTCTAGTCTTGAAACTTTTCGATGCAAGAGATGTGGCGTTCCAGTGTGCTCTTCAGAATGCGAGAAAGATTGCAGGCTGTATACTCCTCATTCTAATGGTGAATGTGCCGCATTGCGAGAAATCCTGCGAGAGGTTCTAAATAATATAACACATATTATGTGATTGCATCATTAAAATTTTGCCATACAAGCCCGAATTAAATTGATTTGTAATTTTAGAAAGAAAAACGAACTTCAGTCAAAGTTGCTTTGCTAGACATCACAGTTTTACGCATTTTGCATGAGGCCAGTTCGAACCCGAAAACATCAATCGGTGCTCTCTTTTCTGAAAATGCATTAAAAAATTGTGGCATACCGGACTCAAACTCAACTATGGATTCAATGGACACCCTCAAATCAATTTATGATAAAAGTATTAAATACTGCGGGAATCCAGATTTAGTGCGCAGAATATTGTGGGGTTTAAAGTCTTTTGGAGTTGCTCTCAAATGCGCTTATGGGTATGTTTACAAATAGTATTGTGACTGGTTGAATTTGATGCGTTTTGAGAAATTGACATTTAGCTGTTTGTACAGAAGGAAAGCTCTTTTCTCAGTCATTCCTTGGTTTCTTTCCCCACAGTCTATTCATAATGCTGCCTTGAAAATAGAAGAAGAGTCCGATTACTACAAGTTGCGAATTTTCAGTTCTTGCTTTATTCCAGCTGGGCGAAAAATATGCCTTGATCCTGAAGCGCTTATTTGTCCGTAACGCATAGCTTTTCTTTGATTTTATATTATCCTCAATTTTTCTAGGCTACGGAAAAATAAATGTATTTTTCATCTTTACTGACATGGAAATCAGTTTATGAGTGCAGATTCTGCAGATACGTATTATGAACAGCTCGAATGTATCTTCTGTGTACTTTTCTTCAATTCAATTCATCCAATGAAGCTCACCTACGTACAAGCTAAAGGAAAAACAAAACTTCACAAAATCTTCACACAATGTAACGTAGTACCTTAATGTGAGCAGAACAGCTTGAATATTGCTCACTAACTTAACCCATAGTAAGTACCTTTACTTTTACATTGTAAGTACTGTGTATTAGCTAGTTAGTGGAGATAGCTCCTAACAACTTGCTGCAAACGAAAACATACAATGAAATCTCCGCATGAGATTGTGGGTTGGTTGCGATGAAATCCCGAAGATCTGAGTCTACGTTTTCAGTCTCATTCTAGCCCACAGGAAGACAGCATCGTAAAAAGTTGTCGGTTCTTGTAACCTTACCAAAGTGTAGATTAGATGAAACTATGCCTTAAGTAAAATTCACCTTTGTATTGTGCTAATTGTGTCTATTACAATACACACTGTTTTATTTGTAAAAAAAGTATTGTGGACTTAAATAACAAAACTGGATTTGTATATGGCAAATGGCACACCGCCTGGAATAATCTAGTGTTGAAATTTCATTGTTATTCAATTCTCGGGTTTGTGAGTGAAATTCACTGGGTGCAGTTCAAAACCCAATATTGGGATGTGAGTTATATAGCGATAGTTGAAAATTTATTGCATTGAGTGAGTGATACATTATAAGTGGAATAAAATCGTGAAAAAGTGAGCAGTGCATTTGCATGATGCATTTGTGTTGTGTCATTCCTAATGGAAAAATTCAAACCGTGAAATCATAAATTCGAATGCCAGAGTGTAAAAAATAATGTTTCGACTCAGCATGGGGAAGAAAAATGTTTCTAATCCAAAAGTGATGCATGCACTTGTAATTTTTATTTTGTCAGGCTCCTTCTTGTGGCCATGTGTTCACTCCAGTAAGTATATCATTTATATTCTAAATATTTACCAAGTAGCATTAAGTGTGTGCATACATTAACTATGAGCAAGTGTTAAGTGAGAAATATCAACGAACTCTAAATGCCAACAAAGAGTGAGACATGTCAAAAGTCAAAGGATTTGCTTATAATCATAATATTATTCCCAAGTAATACGTTCATAGTTCAACATTTTAATGCACAGGCATCATTTTTGTTCCCACCGGTATAGCCCTTGTTTATGTAGTTTAGCTTTTTTTGCAACTTTTGTATGCAATTCTGATGATTAATTACGTGCTAAACTATAAATGATGATAACAATTTACTTGTGCCACCAGTGTTTTACAGAGATTCTGCATCTTCATCGGAAGAAAGTAAAAATGACACTTCAGTGGGTATTTCTCCACCAGTACTTAATTTGGCTACAAAAGCACAGATTAAGGTTAATGCTACTTGTGGCGAAAACGGTCCAGAAACTTATTGCAAACTAGTAGAGCACGTTTATTCCCGCACAAGGCCTTCACAGTGCCAAGTTTGCGATAGATATGGCTTGGTAAGGAATGTTATAGATTTATGAATCCCTATAAGATGATGACATTATTACAGTTCTTAAAAATATCATAGGGGCAAGCAAAAAAACACCCGATTCAGTATGCTATAGATGGGTCAAATAGATGGTGGCAAAGCCCCACACTTCAAAATGGTGGGGAATACAATTGGATAACTATTACCATTGATCTCAATCAGGTATATTTAAACTGGGAAAAAATGCGCTCACCTTTTGTGTAGAATACAAAACGTTAATTTTTATTTCGTATACTTTAAAAAGGTATATCAAGTAGCGTACATAATCATCAAAACAGCAATTTCCCCACGACCAGGGAATTGGATTCTAGAGCGCTCATTAGAAGGAGTTTATTTCCTTCCGTGGCAATACTACGCAATCTCTGATGAAGATTGCTTGAAAAAGTATGGAATCCCAGCAAAACCAGGGAAGCCATCATATGTGGCTGACGATGAAGTTATCTGCACTTCTTATTTCTCAAAAATGCCTCCGTTTGAAGGTGGTGAGGTAATTATTTGTTTGAACCCGTCATTAGTGAATGTTCAAGCACCAGTCCAAACATAAAAGAATCTTGTAAGAAACTGAAACTGTTGTCTGAATATTTCACGACATCCATTACTCACCCCAGTAAATAATTATAAATGCTTGACTACACTATTGTAGCAAATGATCAGGGGCGGAACCTGTGAGTATCTTGTTAAGTGCAAAGACCATAACCACACCCTTGAGATGCTCGTTCAATTGCTTTTAAAAATGCTTCAGCTATGAGAATATTGTAGCAAAAAATCTACCCATGTGCACTTTTGGCTTCGGGTGCATTATGTTTTCTTTGTATCAATAGTAGTGTCTAGCCTTATAGATAAAATTAAACATCAATGAAATTTCAAAGTTTTCTGATAACTACCTTGCACCCAAATGCTATAGAGTATAATGCAAAATTTCAACCAACGACTACGACTGTTGCAAGAATTGATGAATGTTCCATCCTAGTACTACATTTGAAAATATTTATTAGGAAACAGGCTATGCACATCGGTTATGAATAAATTGTCGTATTTGAATACATCAATATAAATAGATCCATACATCGCTAGTGAATGGACGACCTGGGGCCGAGATTCCTACAGAAACACTTACCAAGTTCACAATGGCCCGTTTTGTTCGACTCCGGTTTCAAAAGATCAGAACTCTTCATGGGGATTTGATGAATGTTCGTGGCAGTGCTTCACGAATGCTAGATAAATCTGTGATGAGACGCTACTTTTATTCAATTAAAGACATTTCCATTGGAGGTCATTGTGTCTGTTTTGGTCATGCAGATGAATGTGTCATGGACTCCAGGTCTAAGGTAAATGAGCAGTAACCAGAAATTGTGTTTAACATACTTCGCTTCCTATTTCATAAATATTCAACTTGATGTCCAACCTGTCAAAAAAAATTGATATTCACTAACACCTCGTCTTCTTTCGCCTATCTAGTATTTACGGAGTGTCCTTCAGAATTACTCTTTTAGTTTTATTGTTATTATTATAACCGGCGTCAAATTTTTGCAACAGCCAACAATCATTTGCATAAAATTTTCACTCTAACTTCGGCGCTCAATCATAACCAAATCGAAATCAATAAAAATTGTTCTGCTTGTTTCTTGGAGTAGAGCGCAGCTAGGGATCTTATCCAGAACGGATAAGATCAAACTCAAAGGTCTAAGTTTACTCAAAATTATGATCTCCAAATTAACATTTCTTAACTTTCCAACCCATCAACGAAATCAAATGAGACAGTAATGTATAGAGACCATGTCACTCACCACAAAAAAAAAACATTAAAATTAAAAAAAAACTTCTTATAGTACCGAAAGTTAAAAAAATCACACAATTTTTGTGTGAAAATGTACATGCATTGTCTCATCATACACACTAAAAACCCAAATTTGTTCTTGTTATGAAAACAGAAGTGATGGATTTTTTTAAAATGTTCACACTTACATTTTTAGCTCATCAGTGAACTTATTATTCTTCACGGCTCTTCAAAACTCAAGCTAATTATCAGAGATGCATACAAGTAAAATAATATCCTTTACATAATTTCTTTAAAATTTGAATTTATCGTTTTATTTTGATCCTGTTCGGTGCAAAATTACTCCAAGTCAAGAAACACTCAGAATTTTTCCGCTTACAATTATTAGCTTTAATATCAATCCAGAACAAAATGTTAGCATCAAAAATACTATTTTCTCTCATCAGAATGAAAAATGCATGTGTCAACACAACACTTGTGGAGATCGTTGCGACGTTTGCTGCCCTTTATTCAACCAGTATGAATGGAACGCTGGAAATTCTACTCACAGTGCATCCTGTGAACCATGTGAATGCAATGGACATGCAGATATTTGTGTATACGACAAAGAAATTCATGCCAAAAAACTGTCCATGAACACATTGGGCGTGCGAGATGGTGGGGGTGTTTGTCTGGATTGTAAAGTAAGTCGGCTTTCAGTTTTAAGCAATAAATAATATTGCACTAATATTTAAACTGAACTAATTTCATTATATTCAGCACCATACAACAGGCATCAACTGCGAAAATTGCAAAGAAGGTTACTACAGACCCCGAGGAATGAAACCCGGTGACTCTGAGCCGTGCAAGAAATGCGAATGTGACTTGTATGGTAGCAAAGGTCACTGCGTGCCAAATGAAGATGAAGCAAATGAAATGAATGCAGTGAGTTAATTATGTTAATCAATAAATTAGCTTGTGAGAATTCGTGCTCATTAATAAACCATTATGAATTAAGGATCCTGGGGATTGCGTTTGCAAGGAAGGATATGGAGGCAGAAATTGTAATGCATGTGCAATTGGCTACAAAGGGTATCCTCATTGCGTGCCTTGCCCATGCAATCTAGATGGGATCATCAACACTGAGTGTGAAGGAGATTGTGAATGCAAAGTAAGGGCTTGTTGAATCATCATCACCATTAGATAGCATTTTTACTTTTAGTTAGAACCTCCCTATGGATGATGAAAAATTTTACATCCCGCTTAGTGAGGTAAACAATGAAAGCTTTTGTGTGTAAATATAATGGAAAATTCTTATTTTGATGAGGGTGGATGATAATTATATAACATTGGTCAGTTTCTATTGCAGTGAGCTATAAACGTAAGTTGCTTATTAAGCTAATGTGTGTTTTTTATAGAAAAATGTGCAAGGAGAACTTTGTACAGACTGCAAAGAATCATTCTTCAATTTGATCAAAGCAAATCCTTATGGCTGTACCAGCTGTTTTTGCAATGGAGTTTCAGATCAATGCATCTCATCCGAATTCCCAATCAATCAGGTACATGAAACTGGTTTTATTTTTTTCTATTGATATGCAACAAGTAACTAGCTAATTGATATTAACACAGTGCAGCCGGTATTATCATGTGGGAAAAGATAATATCTTTAGAATCTTGATAAGCCTTTTTCTCGTATGGAAATCTTAATGTTACCCATTAGTTGTTCTACCTAGCTAACAAAGTAACTACAATGCTCATGTAGTACTCATCCCCTCGTTTGTTTACTTTGTATGCCTTTCCAGATAAGAGATGAGTCTAATTGGTTTGTCACTGACTTGTACGGAACGAAAACTGTCCCCTTGGTCTCTTCACCAAGTGGGAAATATACGATTCCCAATGAGGAGTTTGGCTCCTTCAAAAAGTACTACTGGGGCAATGCGAAAGCCTTCTCTGGAATGCATATCCACTCGTACGGGCTCCATATCGCTTTCCATGTTTCATGGGTACATGCCCGAGGGGATACTAGTGGTCGTCCCATTCCCGACTTTGATGTTATCGTTCAGGTTTTTCTTTAACTTTTATATGCGCTTCCCTGCATTGTCCTCAAGAACATTAACCATTTTGTTGTTTCAAGTCCATGGACAAAAATGGACTCAAGCAATATTACCATACACATACATGACTCCTCATTATTGTTTTATCATTTCATTCCATGCTTCTATGTGTGTGTACATGGTCCTTAGTTAGCTAGTCACCCACTATTTTTGTCTTGTTATCAATTCCAGACTTCTAAGATGATGCTTGCCTTTGGTTACAACTACCACGAAGGGAATAATGCCACCATTCATGTACCGTTGGATGAATTCAATTGCTTTGTCTTACCAGATGTGGACAATAATATCATTCAACGGTAATGTCTAATGAATAGGAGGATTTTTCCCTTACTCATCCTTTCTGTCTCTTCTCTTGTTTCAATAATGCACACATTATATACCATTCACAAACTATGTACCCTTTGCGTTTATTACTCACAAAGAAAGAGCCCACTCACCAAAACATTGATAAATATGAAAGTCTTACGGTTGACTCGGGTCTCACACACTCGTTTTTTTTACATTATTAACTAACTAACAAGCTCTTCATGATTATGGACTGTGCTAAGTGGCTTTTACGTGGAAAGTAATTGAATAAATGTAAGGGGTCAACAGAGAATGAGAAAAAAGGCGAAGGGAGCTCTATAGCTAGCTGTAATGGGATGAGTATAAGTTGTTGAGGAATGATGGATAGCATTCCGATACTGTTGTTGAGAGAGAGAGGGAATGTTGTTTTTACAGAGAAGTCTTTCCAGACACCGCCACCCCTTGTAGCAGAGAAGATGTGATGGAAGGTCTTGCCAATACTAAACGTTTATTGCTCCGAGCCAAGTACCATACTGACCAAATAGAAGGTGCACTTCACTACGCTGGCATGGAGGAGGCTGATATCAATGCGGTGGCCTTGGCTGGAGAACGAGTTGCATCCTCTGTAGAACTTTGTATCTGTCCAGTGGGCTATGCTGGAACTTCTTGTCACAAATGTGCATATGGGTACAAGAAGGCTTCTAAGGATGCGTTGGCTAAATGTACTAAATGTGATTGTAATGGACACTCGCCTTCGTGTGACTACCAAGGAAAGTGTTTGGTGAGAGAGAGAGTTTCACATTCTTTTATGATGTTAATGCTAATGAGTTTTGATGATAGAATGGGTAAAAAATTATCTGTATGGAATCATACAGTGCCCACCCATGCTCATTATTGTGAGAGAGAAAATTCAATTTTTTTTTGTATATTGTATTGGCGTGAAGAATAAGTGCTTTTTGCTTGGCAAGTAAGAATGCACTAGATAAGTATTTCGGTTTTTTGGGGGGACTGACTAGAGAGTGATAGGTGTCTTTGTTGTTAATTACATTATATTTTTTGCTATAGAATTGTGAACATAACACAAAAGGTGAGAAATGCCACCTTTGCAAAGAAGGATTTTATGGAGACCCTAGAACGGAGTTGGAGACTTCATGTAAACCTTGTGAGTGTCCATTGTCTCTACCGTCAAATAATTTCAGTCCCACTTGTGCTCTCAAAGGGAACAGTTATGAGTGTACTGCATGCCCACTAGGATATGATGGACCTTTTTGTGAAAGGTATGTTACGCTGTGCATTTTCTATTTATCCACTCTTTAGTTATAGTTGTTCCGGCAGAATCACTTGCTGCTGCTGCTTGCAGTGCATCTCATGCTTTAGAGAACCTATAGTTTTACTTATGATAATCATATAATACAGGTAGAGTTGTATCTCTTTTAGCAATGTTGCTTAACTAACTGAAACATACTCTCCTAGCTGAGGATTCAAAACATTGTTCTGTCTGTATAAAATTAAGTTCACCACATTTTATTTGGTTTTGAGTTAACGTTTTATGAGGCATGAGAAAAATGCATCAGGTTTTTTCTGTCAGTCGTAGTACATATTTGCTTGCTTATGTAGATTGGTAGACCTAAACAAATAAACCAGAGTAGTAAATCCCTTAAATGGGCTCACCTTACATTTGTACAAACTAAACACACACAAAACTGTAGATGCTCCAAAGGATACTATGGGAATCCCACACACCCAGGCGATTATTGCAAACCATGTGATTGCAATGTAGAGGCAAATGAAATCAACTCTATAGAAGGAAACATCTGTGACCATTTGACTGGAGAGTGTCTCGTATGCTCAAGAAATGCAATTGGGTGGAGTTGTGATGAGTGTATGGCAGGCTATTATGGGAATCCTTTGAATAGTTCATGTACTCGTAAGAAGGCACACATGTTAGATTGACATAAAAAATGCATTAATCATTATGCATGTACAAAGACGGGTTCCTTTTTTCACAGCTTGTGTGTGCAATGAAGAAGGATCTGCCGATATGAATTGCCATCGAGATACCGGGCAATGCAAATGCAAGAGAAATTTTTCTGGGGCACGTTGCGACACTTGCAAAGTTTGTTTTTCATATTTTGATTGGGTGCATTGGAGTTATTATGATTGGGGGCTGATGAAATTTGTTTTGTAAAGGAAAATCATGGGAATCCTTCTGAAGGATGTCCAAGTTGCGGTTGTAACCCGCTGGGCAGTATTTCAGCAGATTGTGACAAACTAACTGGTCAATGTATATGCAAGTCAGGGGTTGGTGGCCGATACTGTAATAAATGTTTGGATTATCATTTTGGATTTTCGTCTAATGGATGTTCTGGTAAGTCATTCAGATACTAATTATTCCTTTAAAAGCTGAATGTGATCTTCGGCTACTCATGGTCGAACAAATAATCGTTTTAAAAATGCTATGTTCGGCGTTAACGTAATACTTTTTCTGCATATGCTTAGAATGTGATTGTCACCCTAGAGGTTCAGATTCTGCTGTTTGTGATCTACTTGCTGGGAATTGTCATTGTTTGCAAAATGTTGAAGGTCGCAAATGTGATTCCTGTGAGGTAAGGCAATATAATATGAAAAATTAAAAAACTATTTTGTAAAATGGATGGTGATTGGTACAGCCAGGATTTTGGAATATTGGATCCGGTCATGGATGTGAACTGTGCGACTGCGATCCCATTGGCTCTATGGGAGATGTATGTAGTCCAGCAAACGGACAATGCTTATGCAAGCCAGGAGTTGGTGGTAGAAAATGTAATACTTGTATGGATGGATTCTTTGGATTTAGTTCTAAGGGTTGTAAAGGTAAACAAAAATCTGCCCGCAAGTCACCTAAAAATGGTTAAAAAAACAATCTTATGGTTATTTTGTGGTGTTGCTCATAGAATGTGAGCCGTGCAACGAACCCGGGCATATATGCGATCAGTTCACTGGCAAGTGCAAATGTCCTGCGAATACAGAAGGCATTGCATGTGAAAAATGTACAGTAGGTCATTGGGGCTTCAAATTTCCATCTGGGTGTGAGGTAAATCATACATTCAAATGTAAATCTTCTTCTAAACTAATTGAACATATCATTATTTCATTTGTATTTAAACCTTCCCAGCCTTGCAATTGCAGTCAACAAGGCTCTAAATCTCAGCAGTGTACACCTGGCACCGGGAAATGTACATGTAAAGCGGCCTATGTTGGCCATAAATGTGGAGAATGTCACCATGGGTTTTACAGCTATCCTGAGTGCGTTCCATGCTCCTGTGATCCAGATGGGACCTTTAAGCAGTATTGCAATGAAGATGGTGTCTGCAGCTGTACTGCGGATGGACAATGTCCATGCAAAGTAAAAATGAAAATTTGAAACTTTTAAATTACAAAACAGATAAAGGAAAAAAATCAAATCGTTTTGTCTGACAGGAAAACATCACTGGGAAAAAATGTGATCGCTGCAAAGCTGGAACTTATGGAATTGGCGTTGGGGATGAAAAAAGATGCATGGAATGTTTTTGCTTCCGGAGAACGAATCAATGCTCACAGGGTTTTTTCAAATGGCAAAGGGTACGTACGCATTGAACCCATTTAAAATATTTAAATGCTCTACATAATGAATTATTATGTTATACTATATTCTGGATTCGCATCACTACATATTGTTACGCAGGAATATTGATCATCATAAACATTTTAATTTGTATGTTAATCATGTCATGTTACTTGCCCATTATTGTTATATTGCACTCAACTCATCTATTTCCACTGATTACAATGTGCAGTTTGGAATGATAAATTCTCTAAAGTTGTGGGTGAAACGGTTACCTGGATCCGATAAGACTGTGCAATTCAATCCTATCTCATGGTATGAGGGCCAACAACGTTGTTACGTTAATGTGGGTGTTCACCAAACTTACTCAATATTTCATGCTTCGGCAAAATAGATTGAAATGGTGTTTTGTTCTCTGTAGAGATTAGAATGTACATATATTCATCCCCATGCTTGTTTGCATTCTATTCACACCCTCTTCTGTACGTGTTGTGTGCATAAATGTTGAGTAATTATAACCCGAATATCATCTCCTTTAAAACTGAACGACCGGTAAATGGAGTGGTTTCTATTCTATGTGTATAGATCGGCAAATTTTTTAACAATTGAATTTCAGATTTCATTAGTCTGAATTTTTCAAAGTAATGTTTTTTAGAAAGCAGTGTCTTCTCTGTGTGAGTGTAAATAATGGGGACGCACAAAGAATTGTAAATATCTGTCTATGTGGAAAACATTCGTTGAGTTATTGAAGACAAATGTTTTGAGTTACGTGAGTCTGCATTCAATGCAGTAATCATAATAACACTACTTGTGTGTACATACCTGGTTTTAGCTACAGCTTATTGACATGTAAATAACATTTGAACATTACGGATGAAGTTTGTTCATGTTGTATAATGTAGTGGGCAGCAAAATAAAAACTCATTGTACTTGGGTTGATATATATTGTACTATTGTACATAAGCTTTCATAGTAAATAACCTTTCAGAACTAGAATCGTTCTGATTCTACGTATATATTGCAAAAATACTGGCAATGTTGTAATATTCGTTTTGTATATATGTGTACAGATGACTGACTGGATTAATGTTTGCTGAAATGTAGAATAGTTTTTTCGTGTTCTATTTTTCAAATGCAAAGAAAAATGCTGCGTGTGGATACTGATGTTTTGTTGAATGAATTTAGCTTGCCATGCCTTCCAATCGTCATGTGGCACCATCAAGGGACAGCAGTCAACAACTACAAATCATTAACGGATTGCTCGCGATTCCAGATCAAGTACAAGATATTGTTATTGCTGAAGACATTTCTTTCAGTGCTCCATTGTACTGGCAACTGCCTCAGATATTTTTGGGGGACAAGGTAAACGAAATAAATAATGTGAGGTACAGATACAGCTATTGATGTAGAAGAAGAAACAATGTGCAAACGCTGAGGACTTTTTCCACAGGTTTTATCATACAATGGATATCTAAGATTTAGAACAGAATCTTTGAGTGGACACACTGTATTCCCATCTAAAGTATTAGATTCCTATCCATTGGTTCAAATCCAAGGGAATCACAAAGCGATTTTGGAACATTTTTCACCCGCCGGGATGAGCAGAACTAGCAAATTTTATGAAATCAGGTAAGATATTTAGATTGTACAAAAAAATTTCATAATATGAAGAAAAATAGCATGGAACATACATTTTTACTTAACAGGCTCCATGAAAGTGAATGGAAACTGAAACAGGGACCAAATAATGGTGAAGTAACTAAGGAAGTGATGATGGTAGCTTTACAAAATCTTCAGAATATTCTTATCAGAGGAACTTATTCTCCAGATGTGTTTAATACTTCGTTAGTAGAAACAAACTTACGCATTTTAAAGTTCTTTTAACCCTTTCAGTACAGGATTCCTTTCATTTTCTTAGGTTATTCAATGTTTCTTTGGACATTGCTATCCCAGCATTAAAATCGGAAGAAAGTATGGCCCACGGGGTAGAAGTATGCAATTGCCCTGCACAATACAATTCTACTTCTTGTCAAAACCCAAGGATTGGTTACTACCGTTGGTACAAACGAGATTATATTACCAGTACAGTCATCATAGACTTGATTGGGGAGGCCAAAAAGTGTGAATGCAATGGGCGGTCAGATATTTGCGACACTGAAACTGGATATTGTCAAGTAAATTAGCTTATGCTGTCTTTTAGTTAGTATGTAAACGCCGATAAGTGCTAGTTTCAAAACTAAAAGTCAGGTTGAATAAATATAGTGAAATCTTTTATAGTTAGATTGGACCTGGACTCTAAAATTATCAGATGTGGAAGCGTATTATCATGTTATTCATTTGAACCTTAACTGTACTAATTTTGTCACACCTTTGATTTTTTAATAGAACTGTGCGTTTAACACAGCCGGTCCCCATTGTGACGAATGTGCTCTTGGACATTATGGTGACCCAGCTACAGGATGCAGACCATGCCCATGCCCATCAATCTGGCACAATCACGCAGCATCATGTTTCCAACAGCCATTTTTACACCCTCCACAATTTCAATGCTTCTGCACAGAAGGGTATACTGGACCCGGGTGTGAAAAATGTGACTACGGGTACTATGGAGAGCCCGGAGTAAGAAATGGATACTGTAAACCGTGTAAATGTAATCGGTATGGAAGTGTGAGTGATGAGTGCCACGAGATCAGCGGACAATGTAACTGCCGCCCAGGTTTGACTGGCCGGGATTGCAGTAAATGTTCTGAACGCAATGTAATAATTGGAAAAGTATGCACTTCCTGTGATGATCATTGTACTGGTACAATGCTGAATGAATTGGAGTTCATGTATAGATCTTTAGAGCCTATCAGTATTGATCCGAATGCCGCCATTGTGTGGAGAAAATTGTTTAATTTTGATGCTGCGAGTAAAGAGATTTTTAACCAAGCGGGGAAATTAGTAGTCACTTGGAAGTTTTTGCAAGATTTACCGATGCATAAGAATTTAGTAATGATGATGACTACTCGAGCTTCAGATTTTGTGAGAGATGCTAATGGGATTGCTAAGGAAGTGAATTTTTGTAGAGCTAGCAGTGAACGTTCTCTGAATAAAATTACTACGATAAATATGCAGATGCGAAATGCTATCAATATGTTAAAAGATCATATGAGTGGGAGCATTATTGGTGATGTGAATCCTATTTGGGTGAAAAATGAAGTGGAAGCTATTACAGATAGTATGAGGGCTGTTAGTATTGACATAGGCCAAACTAGTTTGAGCACTGAAAATGAGTTAGCTGATGCTAATGATATTTATGACCAAGTGCTGTACACTTTGGGAAGTGGAAAGGATAGTCTGAATACGTGGAAAAGAGTGAGAGAAATACAAATGAACTTACAAAACTTGATGGACTTTGTGGAATTAGCGGATTCAAATTCTGAAGAGGTTTTTAATTGCGATTTATATGTTTGGTTTTGCACTGCATTGTTTTTACAGTTTTTGATTATATAGGCAATCAGACTTACAATCTTGGCAAAAGAACTTTTGGAAACGGGGAAAGTGAATGTGGACATGATAGATGAATTTTCAATGGACATGGAAGTGGAGACAATAATGTCTGCAGACAAAGTGAATGAAGGGCAGTACATTTTATCAGAAATTGAGCAAGTTTTATTGGTAATTTTTGTAATATATTTAATTTTCGGCAAAATTAAAACATTCAAATATTCATGCGCATGGAGGATTTTTCAGATGATGGAAGATATGATGAAAGATTTACGAAATACTACCAAAGATGTGGAGATAAGGGAAACAAATCTCTTTGAAATGATTCCCATGTACAGAGCTAAATATGCCCAGCCAGCTTTTGATCAAGCAAAAATGTTGAAAGAACATGGACAATATTTAGAAAAGTAAAAATTTCTGCCTTTCGGGAAAGAAAATGTTATTCTCAACATGCCCCATTCGTATTGTATTAATTTGCATTTGTATTATTGATATTAGATTTCTTGAGTCACTGAAGATGAACAGCTCTGCACCAATTGAAGGCGTAACAGCTTATGAACGGTTGACGGAAACTTTAAGAAAAGCGTTCGAATCGGCAAAAAATGCGTCGAATTATGCTGACGAAACTAGTGAAAAAGTAAAAAAATGCATATAATGTCATATCAGTTGCAAGTCAAGATCTTGCTTTTCATTTGACATATTTTTGATCACAGATAGAGTCATTTTTATCGAAATTGTCCCCCGAAAAAATGCTACAGGAATCTAATGATTTAATGAACAAAGGTCTTCAATTGTCCGGAATAGTGGAAACAACGTTACGCAACAATCTTACTAAATTGCAAACTACAATGAATGATCTGAAATGGGATATTACTGTAGCAAATGAGACGCTACGAAATATGTTCAACGCTATGGAGGAATTTGACGAAAGTAAGGAAATAGTAATTGATTTCGAAATTTTTGATGTTTATTCTCATTGTACATCTTATGTGTAGATCACAAAATAATGGAGCTGATGGAGCGGATTGAAGAAATTGTAGAAAGCATCACAGAAATAAATATGGACGCAATGGCACTAGAAGACAAAATCAGAACTGGGCTGGAACACCGAGTTGACGGTGTTTATAATGGATCTTCAGTTAGTGCAATTGATGTAACTTTGCAAGGTAAAACTTTTATGCCAGGTTTAAACACATAATATGACTGTCCGAAAAAACTGATTTTTTTTGTTTTCACCAGTTCAAAATGCTGAAAAAACGCTGACTCAAATGAATTCCCGAGTAATTCAAACCGAGGCAAAACTTGAACAGGCAGAAATTGAAGAAGACTCTATGAGAGACAAATTGAAATACTTACGGGCTCTAATTGCCCAATCAAGACATAAAGGAAATACGGTGAAAGTGTCTCTAGGGCCTGATCACACTGGAACATGTTTCAGACTTTTTAAATGGCCTATTATTGCTAGTTCTACCTCTATTCGATTCAATTTTGCTGCTACACGATTTTCCGACTCGTTGTTATTTTTTTGGCCCAGTTCGATTGCTGTAAGTGAAAAAAAATATTGCTTTCTTGCTTCATTCTATTTTTTCTTACATGCCTGTTCCGTTTTACTTTTACAGGAAGATTACATAGCAATAGAAATGATCAATAGTTATATCAAAGCCAGTTGGGACTTAGGTTCTGGGGTGCAAACATTGATTCATCCATTTAATCTCCAGACTAGTGAAAATTCTAATGACCCTGACCACTGGGTCAAAATAATTTTTGAAAGGTAAAATCTAAACCGATAAGTTTTGCAGCCTGCTCATGGGTGTCTTCTTTGTCTGGTGAAGATGGTACCACTAAAGACCATAGCAGACTCTGAGTTCTATTCTAACTTCTAAATTCTGCCTCGTTTACAAACCACGCTGACCTCGAATAAACCACCCAGATTTTTCAAAGCGACATATTTGAAAGTCCCTAATGGTGATCAGTGAAAAATTTCAAAAAACCTTATGATTTTTATTTAAAGTTCACAAAAATAAACTCATAGAATTGTGCAAGAAATTTGATTGGGGGAAATATGCCGATAAAAGTTTTGTTGAAAAAGATTGTCTGGGGTGCACTTATTAGAATCCTGCAAAAGTAAAGCTTTACTTTTTCCGAGGGAATTTGCAGAATTCTTACCTCTGGTAATCTTTTTCCGCAGAAACTTTTAGCGGCCATTTCGGTACTCACCTGCTTCAGATTGCGAAACTTGTCGTTTATATGGTTTGGAGATGGGAATTAATGTGTGATCTGTAGCTGGTTGCATGAAACTTTATAATGTTTGAAATGAAAATATTTTTTTAGAGTTGGATCTTCCGTTTTTTTGGAAGTGAAACGTGTAATTTACGACACAGACAAAGTTTACGTTTCTCCGGAAGACACAACAATCCGATACACTCCAGCTGAAGACGAAGATACATTGCTAGATTTGGCTCCAACTGATTTAATACATTTGGGTGGCATGTCAACTCAAGCCCGACCCAATTTGATTCCTAATGGGCTAAGTGGATGTGTTCACAATTTGTATGTCAATAATCAACCACTTGGACTGTGGAATTTTGTTGGGAATGAAGGTTGTGCTCCTTGTGTCCAATGCTTCATCGATACACTCTCATCGTCGTATACTTATTACAATAATGGAGATGTCGAATACAGTTTCAACGGACAAGGATATGCAGTTGTGAATCGGATACAATCGAATACTTTCAATTCAAGAATATTCGACATGAGTATGAAATTTCGAACATATGCTGACTCTGCCCTCTTGTTTGTCACTGTGAATGAGTCTGTAGGACAAAGCATTTCTGTGGAATTGAAACAGGGAAAAATTTTGTTCAAAGTAAGGCAAGGATGGAACGATGTAGAGAATGATTTGAACGTGGAGGGTAAAATTGCTTCTCGCTATGATAATGGCGAATGGCTGGATTTGAGGGCTGTATGGGTTTTCCAAAGGGGAACACAAACTGGTAAATGATGACGAGCTGACTAACTTGTGATTGTGTAGTTTTACAAATGCTGTTAATTTTAATTTGTATCCAGGCAAGCTAATTGTTGGCAGCGAAGATTTTACTCAACAGAAAGCTGGTTTGGATTTGTCCTTGGATTTATACAGTGCATCTTATCAAATTGGTGGTGTTTCACCTTTATTTGACGCATCAGTGTGGAAAAATGTATTTGATGTTGTACCATTTGTTGGTTGCATGAAAAGTATTTTCGTTAGTGGCGCCTCCTATGATCCACTTTCGGGAAGTTATTATGGTGTTCAGTCGCCATGTTCTGGAAGAGTAAGTTTTACGATATGGCAAATTTTTAAATGTTTGATGGAGTCGAATTGTCCAAATGGTGTTGAATGTGAGCATATGCAATCTCAATGGAAAAAATAATTATGTTACTACTTTTTTAATGGAGAATCATCGTTCTATTTTTCAGCCTATTCATCTTACCAGTTTTGATCAAAATGGCTACTCTGAATTCACTTCAGTTTCAATGGATAAAGAATTTAAACTTGGCATTAGTTTCAAAACTGTGAATCCTACTGGATTAATTTTACTATCAACATTTGCAGTTTCGGTAAATATTTCGGACTTGTACAATCATCTGTATGCATATTTTTTGTGTAATCCATCAAAGCAGCTTCTGAAAAACTGAATTTATATTTTTTTAAACAGCGGGACTCTACTGACAGCCACTACTATGCCATATACTTGGAAAATGGCAAACTAAATTTACAATTGGGAATACCCTTGGGACCCATAGATCTGGTGGATATAGATACACGATATGATGACGGACTTTTTCATGCAGTTCGCATAGTGAAGAATAACAGACGGGTAGTCTTGTATATTGATGACGAAGAAGTTGCAGATGGAAGGCTGCCCAAAAAATCTGGAGTAGTTTTTGCCCCTGATAATAGAGGACTTTTCATTGGAGGGACTACTGATGCTATTGTAAATAAATTTAAGGAGACTCCACTTCCAGTTACACGAGGATTCTCGGGATGCATTCAGAATTTATACTTTCATGACAAGTAAACATTGTAGATTTAAATGAAGAGATTATTTATTTCATTGCATGTAGTAGTATGTAAGTAACAAATTTATTCTTATTTTTCAAAGGCTGGTGGATTTTAATCAACCTATTACGACCAAAAACCATAAATTGGGTCAGTGTTCCGGTCATGATCAAATGAGTGACTTCTCGTCCATTCCCAACCGATTTTTATTCCCAAATACGATAGACCCCTTTAGTCATAGTGATCGGATAGATGATCGAAATGCGAGATTCATTGATCCTGCATGTGCTCCACATGATACTCATATTGGAATTGAAGATCCATTAAAAGCTCTACAATTCGGCGATTATTCGGATTCATATGCAACTATTAACTTGGGGAGAAAAAATCAGTTGAAAAATAGATTCAATATTACATTCTCGTTTAGAACATTGTATCCCAATGGGATGTTCATTCAAGGAATTGTAAGTTTATTTTGTAAATTCAATCTCACAGCTCATTATTGAATATTCATATCGACCTATGATATTTTGCCTGTTTTTTTTATTCACGATATTGTTTTACATAGAAAAAACGAGACAAAAGTGAAACGTGCCTTATGAGTTATCTGAAGGATGGCCAAATCATAGTGAAATTGCATGGTAAACGACCCCAAGATGTTGTTTCTTCCATTTCTAATTTAAACGATGGTAGATGGCATACGGTAAGTGGCATTTATTCCGTCGAAGGTTTTGTAAAAATCGAGAAAGGATTCGATTTAGTTTTATATGAAGATAATATTGAGCACATTTAGCTGGTTTTAAAATCTGAAGTACTAACTTTTATTGATGAACCAAACAGGCAACTATTGTGAAAGCGGATGGCAAACTGTACTTACATGTGGACTCAAGTGAGCCCACAAAAACAAAAGTTCCTCGACTTAAAGGAATTTCCAAAATACATATTGGTGGAGTTCCATTAGAAGGGCATCAGTGTTTTGACAATTCGGTAATTTTTAATTTAACTTCACTTAGCTATCAATGTGGCGTTATATTGTAACCGTTTCTATAATAACACACTATGTTTCCCAGATTCACCGCCCAGATTTTTTTAAAGGATGTTTCAAAAACTTAATCATAAATTCACAAGTCATGAATTTAGATGTGAATAACGCTCTACTTCATCATGTCAGTCCTTGCTTTAAAAATGTGGAGGCTGGAACATTTTTTGGTAGTGATAGTCATGCTATTCATTGTAAGTTTAATTTTTATTTATCTCTCTCATTTTGCCCTTTGTTAAACTTTGTCAAAATTTATATTTTTGTTTAATTCATAGCTCACAATGTAACCCTAATGGATCTAATGGAAATAGAGCTGGAGTTCAAAAGTGATTCCAAAGATGGTGCATTACTAAGTTTCGTGCCTAGTAAAATTTTTCGGTATCCTGCTTTCTCCATTTTGCTACAAGATGGAAAAGTAATTGCGATATAATATGTCAATTTTTTGAGTTTTTACAGCAAAAATATTTATGATTTTACCTTTTTAAAGGTTATTGCTCGAGAGTCAATCTCGGCTGATGAATACTACGAAGCAGCTGCAGAGTTCAAGGAGAATGACTTTGTTTGCAACGGCAAGTGGCACAGTATTAAAGTCAATTACGAAAAAGGGTCTATCACTCTCAGAGTGGATGATAGGCTACCAATTTTTGCATTAGTAGAGCCAGTAAATATTGATCGCATGGTCTATCCGCATGGGAATGCTGTGACAGGGTCATTATATATTGGTGGTGCAAATGGTAAAATGGAAAACAAATGCAAAACTTTACGTTGCTTATAATTTAGAATTAGTAGTAGTCTTGATTTGGGAATCTATATGTTTGTTTAGGCGGCGCAAATACTCTGTCTAATCCAAAGAGATCTCATTTCTTTGGATGCATTCGAAATATATCTGTCAATAGAAGAAGAAGAGACTGGACTGATATGGCTGTATTGAAAAATGTGCATCTTAATGCTTGCCCAATGGATTGAACCACCGTATTTTTTAGTATAAACAATAATTGAGTTTTTTTACTGTTTTGACTTTGACAAGGTGCATTTTTTTCATCTTTCGTTGTTATTTATTTTGTGCCATTATCAAGTTACAAAGGTAAATAATATATTACTCTACTACGTTTCGCATCTTCAAACAACAATAAAATGACGACCATGATGATAATATTTGTTTTATGAAGAATAAATCGTTCGAACTTGTTTATTTCTCACTTCGAGAGCAAGTGCCATAAACGGGGAAAGCATCTTTCACTTCTTGTGGGATTGTGTAATTGCTCATCTCAGATGCCAACAGATGATACCGTTGTCTCAACAAATGAGCTGATGCCTTCGGTTGACGTTCCCGTGTGAAAACACCTTTCTTGTTTCCAAGTACTCTCGTAATTCCTATGCGATAAACAAAGCATGAAATTATTGAAAAAGGATTGTTACTTTTTTATGTTTATGAATACCTTGGGCAGTCATAAAATCAGCAAAATTCCATATCATTTCGCCAATCAGACGGGAATTTATCCTCAAGTAATCAAATGCCTTGAAATGTTCTTGCATCAATACTGACTGATATTCTTCAGTGAAAACAAAAGCTGGATCCTATTTGTTTCATAACTGTTTAAGTTTCAGTGCATTAAATACGCCATAATATTTAAAACATTCACTGCACCATATGAAACCCAGGAATAGTGTCAGCGCCATATTCTGAAACAATAAGTGGTCGGTCAAATTTGGAAATCCAATTCTTCACATCATGAATCATGGACTCTTTGATCACTTCAGTATGGCCTGTATCTCCATACCAGCTGAAGTATCGATTTATGCACAAAATGTCCACAAATTGGGCCTGCGTGAATTCATAAACTTAGAAACTATAAAATTGTACCATTCTTAACCAAACATAGACCTAAAGGCGGAATGAGGATTACAGTGAGATCTTTTTCGTAGCTTTGAGCCACAACCAAAGTCGTAGGTCGGGTACGATCAAGCGCTTTTGTGTAAGCTATCACATCACTTATTGGATCAAATTGCACAGGCGCACACAACGATTGCATATAGAAAGAAGAAAAAACAAACACAAAAGCTTTAGGTTTTAGTATAGCAATACAAGAATTGCCTGCTTTATACGTACAGCTTTATCTAATTTCCAATCTTGATTCACTACTAGAGTGATTGGACGGTTGGGATCCAGTTCCTTTGCTGTGTCTACTATATCACTATAGTTTGTTCAACGGACGCATTGTTAGTTATCCCATTTGTGTTTCTTATTTTCTTGGATTTTGTACACGAGTTTGAATCGTTAATAATTGTTATAATTAGCAATTTACCGAAAATATTCTTCCGCAGCAGGTTTATCGGATCTGGGTTCATTTCCAACTGACCACATGACCACACTGGCCCTATTTTTGTCCCTATTTATAAGCTGTTCAAGCTGGTTTTTATGATTGGCCAACAGTTTTTCCCCGAATCCACTAAAATATTCCCAAAAAATGTTTCATGCATTTTCACATTCATTTCCATATGCAACTTTGATTGGATGTTTTTACTCTAAAGCAACCGCAGCGCATTCATCAATGATGACAATTCCTAATTCATCAGTTAGATCCATAATCTCTTCAGAATATGGGTAGTGAGATGTTCTGTATGAGTTTGCTCCGGTCCATTTGATAAGATTATGATCTTTCACGATCATCACATTATCGATTCCTTTTCCTCGAATCTACTCGCATATCCCCAAAAAAATTAATTCAATTCTGTAAACTTCTATGTAAAAATACTCAATAAGGCATTGGCATTTTAGTATTGACGTTGACGTTGTAATCAAACTTTTGGCTCACATTGAAATCTTCATGGCGTCCAAATCCACGGAAATAAAATGGCTGATTGTTGATCAAAAATGAAGTTTTATCCCAGTAGATAGTTCTGAATCCAATTCTGAGTCGATAAATGTCAATGATTTCGCCTGTCTCAGGATTTTTCAAAGTCACCTTAAATAGATTAAACCAATTTAAATTAATGTTGATGATTGACATGCAAATTTACATTCAGAATTCATTTTAATCAACCTTCAATGTGTACAAATATCCGGCATCAGCATCATCTTTGACCATGGTGAATGGCCACCATAGGGTTACATTTGGTACAACTATGTGTCCATCATGAGAATCTGCTACTACTTCTCCCATTTTGTTTTCCAACTGTGCATATACTTTCACATCCTTTGATTCAAAATCTTCTTCTGGCAAAACTTTTACAGTATAGTTCAAGTAACCTAAAACCAAAATATACTAACAAATGGTGCATGAAAATGAAAAATCTTTTGTCCCATTCATTTTTTTATTTTGTGAACCTGTCTCATCTTTGACATCAGTCAACACGGTGATATCATCAATATGCTTTTCTGGGGTAGCGTACAAATATACAGACCGATGAATTCCAGCATAGTTGAAGAAGTCGAAGTTATACGTCAAAGTGAAGTATCCTGGTGGGTACCTGTAGTACAAAGTTAATTGATTTTAGCAATAACTACTACGTTTATTACCTTTTTGACAGTCCAAAATTCTACCTCGGATCAGCTGGCCTAGAAATATGCCCTTGGGGAACGGTATCTTCACTTAAAGTATTGTCAACCGATACAACTACAGTATTTGGGTGGTCGAAATGTAGCAATGAAGGATTTAGTTCAGCTTGGAATGGTAAATGGCCCCCAGAATGATCCACTACTGTTTCGCCGTTTATCCACTGAAAGTACAAAAGCTAGAGATGCTAAAAGTAACTAACTAACGTGATAAAAGAAGTATTTGTATTTACCACAATGGCACGATAGTTGACTCCACCAAATCGAATAAAGATTTTATGATTTTTTTGCCATCCTTTAGGGATCCAAAATTCTCTTTCATACCAAACCCATCCAACATGGTCTCGTACCGATATTTTTTGCGTTATGTCATTGTAGCTACTGGGCACTGGCATGAGCTCAATCTCTTCATTCTGAAGTACAGTTTAGATAAACATTAATGGAAAACTCTTTCTTAAAGAGGTTACAAAATCATATTCGACCGTCAAATTAGTTTCATCTGTCTCATTTTGCCCCGAAGTATTCAACTCTTTAAATCCTGGCATGTGAAACGATTTATCATGTGAATATTAAAATTGTTCGGACAGAACATGTAATTTAACCTGTTTGAGATGAGAATTATTTGTGGGAGGAATCCAGAAATTCCATATTCCATCTAATGACTTGACTTCACGGGTTTCAGATTCTTGTGGAAATAAAATACCACCGCATTGAACTTCCAACGTTGTATAAGCTACTAAAAATACTACAGTATACAGCTTCATGCTGAAAGCTTTTTACACTAGTCTTTTCCTTGCGGTTTTCCAGAGCTCATTAGTGCAGAGCTTCTTATGGAATCAACAACTACAAAATGAATGCCTCATCCCTAATTCATGGCATATATCATGTAAGTTGGACACTAAATTGTTGATACGTAAATGCAGTCGAATAAATAAATAAATAGTCATGTGTAGAGTAACGCAAATATTTGCGTTAGATACAATAATTATTCAGGTCAATAAACAGATTTGTTGCCCACACTGCAATTGAGAGTATCTAAATGCAGTGAATTCTATCCTGTGTCCATTATTTACTAATTTCACTACACATTGCATACATTTTAGGTTTGTTAGGTGCACGAACTACTGCAATGGCATTGGGTTTCCTGCTTGCATAACAAGCATTATGTCTATAGAAATGTATATTATACCGATTTTACAAAAACTAACCAACTGAGCACTGAAAGTGAAGGATTTAGCTTGTTTCGTTTGTTCCTGTTCCATGCACACGTGTAGCGCAATTGAATACATTTTCATTGACAGCTATTTTTCACCAGCATTGGGGAACCTGCTACGCACTTTGTGATTTGTTGTTCCAAATATGATGATGCGAAGAATTAAATGTATGTCAACAAATAAAACACGTTTATTTTCATAAAATACACTGTTGCATACACATTAACGTTAGTAATAAATAACTTTGACTACGCAATCTTTGTTTACAGTCCTATTTGGTTCCTGACTTTGAGTATATTTTACTAAAAGCATAATAATAAGATACCCTGCATTTCTGAAAGACGTTTGATAAAAGTAATTAATACATAAAATGGTTGCATTAAAACCTGTCAACTATTACTACACCGGGTCTTCATGTATGTCCTCAAAAGTCCATGACCCATTAGTATGAAGTGTGAGTAGTTTCGTATGATATTTTCGAAGGGATGCACGATGACCCACACTGATAGTAGTTATCTCCAGTTGTTTGCATTCAGAGTAGACAATATGTTCCATATCTAAAGGTAATGCACTAGTTGCTTCATCCATTACAGCTATCATGGGCCGATGATAAAACACACGTAGAAAACAGAGACGCTGCATCTCTCCAGGTGACAGACTATCATAGCTGTGGATAGATACCAAAAGAAAACTTCAGTGGTTATTCCATTCCCCAAATATAAATTCAAAAACTGAAAAACAAACAAGTTAGTAAAAACTTACAGATTCCAGGATACTGCCACATCTAGTCCCCCAATGCGGTCAAGTAATGGTTTCAAACGCATTAGTTTCAGATATCTGATAATAAGTTGATCTTCTCCTTCAACTCCTGATGTAGGCTTTAGAGGGAATGTAACTTGCTCTCTCAAAGTTCCCCAAGTTAAATATGGCTTTTGGGGACAGTAAAACACAGATTGAGGGCCAGGTGGATAATGTCTCTTGATTGTCCCTTTAGCGTGAGGCCAAAGACCTCTAAGCAGTCTTATCAGGCTTGTTTTTCCTAAGCACAAAATTTGATATTGAAATGGAGCTAAATTACTTATTAAAATTATCTATTGAAATGAAATTGTTGACAAACAACTATTGAACGACCCGAGATTCATTTCTGAGCCTACCTGCAGAGCTACTTCCAACAACAAGAATTGATTCTCCAACATTGATTTTCAGAGAAAGATTTTTTATGAGATATTCTTCAGTACAGGGTGGTGTGAGCCAAATGTTAGAAAGTGTCCAAGCAGGTAATACTGAGTGGTCGTCGTCTTTTTTTAATGATATGGATTTTTCGTATACCGACTTCCGACGATTTTTATCTCGATCAGAATATAATTTAAAAGTACTTGCAGTCAAAATATCGTCATTTTGTGGAAACAAGTCATTCCAAAAGTCACCAATAACGTTAAGGCGCTCTATAAGCTGAGCAATACGGTGTGTGACTCCAGCAACATCAGTCACTTTGGCTGATAGGTCTACAAGACTTGTGAATGTGAAGATTAAGTAGATCAAAACAAAAGCGTTCTGAAAATACATAATAATAAATCAGCATGTGTTGAATGCATTAGTTTATTAGCTAATAAATATCAACTATTTAAAAACTTAAAACTTACTTGACTTATCAAAGCGCTTAATTCAGCGGCAGATAAATCATCATACGTTCCAGAGAAAATTGGGACGGCCAGCATCAAGTAACTCAATATAGATCCCAAATAGTTAAAAAGGCTGACAAAAAAGTTCAAAATATATTGACGCCAGTAAAGATTATGCTGAGTTCTAATAAGTTTGTCTAAAGATTCGTTCGCTTTCCAGCCTTCAAGAGAAGATGCTTTATGAAACGCAACAGATTCCGAATTGACTCGAATCAACATGTGAACGAAACTAAAAGGAACAATTGAATGTGTTACATTCTGCACATGATGGGAATGATTTGGTTAGCATATAAGCGAGCGATAACTTACCGAAAATCACCTTCACATTTCTCTTGTTTTATCACATATTTCACAATAGGAGTCATAAGTACTTTGTTAATCATTGTCGCAACAATGAAAAACAAAAAACAGCCCAATGGGCCTTGCCATCCTGATCTGTTAAAGAGAAAACATATTGTTCTTATAAAATATTTCAGTCAGATTGACTGATTAACGTTATTTTTAATAGTATTGCCGTTCAAATCCTTGATAACAGTAGTAGCCGATCACAAATGGAGATACGATGATTCTTGGCAATATTTCACAATAGGTGCTACAAAATTTGTCAATATCTTGAGTCATACGTTGATCACTGAAAATTGGAAAAAAAATTCTTATGAATAAAATCAAACCAAACAGTACATAATATAAAATAATACCATCATTTAGAATATTTGACTTACGGGTTGTCAATAACTTTGTCGAGTACATTAATTTGATAGTAATGAATGTCAGTAAAATATAGACGATGGACCGCCTTGCATAATAATTCTCTCCAAGTGACAGCTAAAACGTTTTGGATGTAGTCTTTTGTGCTCTTCGTCTACAACAAACAGCACAGAAGAAAAATACAGCAATTCAATACAAATTGTGATGTAATGATAAGTTTAAATTTAAATACTTACAAAAGTCACAGCCAAAATAAGACCAAGTGATTGCAATGTCTGACTTTGAAATCCTGCCATGTCCTTTTCTCCTAAAACGACATAAAATCCACTAGCAATCAATCCAACTTGATATGCCAAATATTCATCTGCAAATAGAAAGACTTGAATTACATTCACAGTGAAGATCACCTAGTGCATAATACATTATTCCGGCATTTCACTGTCAGAAAAATTAAGACACATTAAACATGACGCTGAAGGAGTAGATTTTGCAAAACAAACAGATCTGAAAATAAATTGAAATAGCAAAGCAATCCTTAAACCTCACAATCGACAGGTAATCTGGGATTAGGCATACACCAAATAAACGGAGGAAAAAAACTCACACAGTAGTGAAATGAAGAGAAGGAACAAGAACAAGACGGTGGCCAAGGAATGTGCTCGTAAAAACAACAAACCATGCAACCGATAAAATCTTTTAAGAAATGCCATGTCAAATCCTGATGCATCTTTCGTATTCACCCTTTGAGTTTGTGAGGATTGGGATTCACCACCTACATTGTGAGCTTCAGAAAACTCGTGATCGGGATTAATAACGTATCCATTCATTTCTTCTTTTTCTTGCTTCTCTTCTTCGACCAAATCATAGTCCCCATCTTCGTAGTTTCTTTTCCCACCTGAAGTGATGTTTAAAATCCTGCGATGAACTGCATCGGCTTCACTTATGCCAGGATTATCCGAAACTCGTTCCATAGCTGTTCACCTTACTTAACTCGCCTATATGTGTCATTAAAATGAAGATATCAAAGTTTAAAGGAACAAAGTTCAATCCCGAGATCCCGACTGAGGCGGAGGAGACATTTTTTTCGGCCATTTACAATCAATCAGCAATATCATTGGAAATTACCTGTTTTAAGACTAATATCCGAGTGCCTCATTAATTCTTTTTTTTTCGTCATTCAAAGTAGGTTTGTATTATCTTCAATCTTTATTATCTTCAAACACTTCTTATCTAGAGTAAACACAGACTGTTTTTGATTGATTATGGCCGACGATTAGTCTACCGAGCACAATGGACGGATATACAGGAGTGAAATGTGAAAGTATAGACAAATAATGAAGAATTGGCAAAGGTCAATTGGTCAACAAGCAGAAAACTTGAAGACGATAGAAAATTACGTCTGTTGTGGCCGTGAGAAGGAAGAGCAAATGAATGCATAGCCCAGCGCCCAGTCAGCCGTGCAATTGAAGATTGCTAACATTTTGGAGAATTTGCCGCCTTGGATCTATTAATTTGGTAGACTCAATGTTTACTTTCTATGTGTAAAATGTTATCAAATATGGCGTCAAGTGAAAAACGAATTTAGGGGCAGAAACTCTCATACTTACACTCAAC
>Ga0210040_10002152_pt1 | contig 28268 bp, 7 predicted proteins | sample CryGeyCG12114_NA_FD_185462 | JGI IMG/M metagenome (GOLD analysis project Ga0210040, IMG submission 185462) | Groundwater microbial communities from aquifer - Crystal Geyser CG19_WC_8/21/14_NA (SPAdes) (version 2) | ecosystem: Environmental > Aquatic > Deep subsurface > Groundwater | place: USA... | reverse complement strand
TTCCTTTTTCCCCTTTCCTGTGCAAACGAATAAAAGTAAATAAAATATCGAAGCTCTATGGGGTTATGTGTGCTTTGTGCTTCAAAAGAATTCATTCTTTGCCAAATGATAAGTGAAAATTACATAATAACTCTGTATATGCTTTAACTCCAAGTGTGTGGACGTGGACACCCTTTCTAACTTTACGTGCTTCTTCCAATGAGAGCCAGTCAGTAAAAGTACATATTATGAACGCTATATACACCCGAACTCATGTGCGGGTTCCATTTAGAATGTTTTCTTTTGGTGCTCAAAAAGCCCTTAAATCAACCACAATGTTTGTTTCCACATTTTTTGGACCACATCAAAGTACATGTATATTTCTCTGTTTACCTCAGATTTCCAGTTGGCTGAGTAGATATTGTCCTCTGGATCCCATAACATTAGTGTTAGTATGTATCTATAAATATAGATAGCTAGCTGGTAAGATTATTTGCAAAGGTAATTTCTTTGACTAGAATTTATTACTGATGGAGAAAGTAAGTAGAATCATTTTTTGTGGGGCTTCTTTGTCAGTAATGCAAGTTATCAGGAGAGAGAAGAAAAAAGGAAGATAGAGCATGTATAACCCAACCTGATGGTGTGTCAGATCCCATTTAGATTGTAAAGCAGGAGAACAGCGTGCCGATGAAGTGATACAGGAAGTTCTAAATGGGTACTTAAAAGTTTCTTTGAGAACTGGACGGTCACTCGCCACAGATCGTTGATTGAATAGGAATGGTTGGAATTAATTTTTGTTTGATTTCGACCACCACTACTCCATACTACTGTATGGGGAGGCCAGCATTCTGTAGGAAAGTATCCCAAGCAAATAGGAATGAAGAAAGGGAAAAGAAACTCAACGGTATTGTGCCTTTCAATTGTGTATTCTGTACACATATGAAACACGCCCATACAAAACTTTTCCGTTTACACTCACACCAGATGAGTTTTTCAAGTGAAAGGTCAGGCTGCTCAAGAAATGCATTCTCAAGGAAACTAAACGAGTCTTACATGTGGAATTAGTGCAGAGGGAGAAAAGGTGGCAATCATTCTTCCCCTAGTTGAGCTGCAAATGTACGTGGTCCGTGTTTAAAACTATTAGGTAGCGATGGGAAAATAATTCCACCATCATTTGTAGCTTGTTTTCATCCTAATTTAACCGCTTATAGTAATAGTCCAGCATAATCTTTACATGTACATAGCTCTATGACACAAATTGAATTGAATGTCTTTTGTTACATACAACTATTTGTAGAATATAATAAATACAAATATTTTGTCTATATATTAAGATATATAATATATATTAAGGAATCTTTAAAAGGGAACTATAAAACAATAAATGCGAAAACCATTGAGTAAATCATAATAAATGAGAATACTTGACACTTTCTCACTAACGATCCTATATTTGGCCAAAGATGCTTCCATGCTGAAATGAAGAACTAACCCTTTATTTCTTATAGAAAACACTAATTTAAAAATTAATGCACAGATTCTCCTCTCTGTGTCTTCTTCAAGTAGACAAAACTTAACTCACGAGAATGTTTATTTGATTTCCGTGTGTATGTGTGCGCGCTTCCATACATATGACTGGACTTCCTTGGTCTCGTAAAGTTGAACCCAGGAATTAATCTTGCCTACAAGTTTAGGCCAACCCATAATGCACCGTCTGGGAAGATACAAGTAGTTCAAACAGTACGTAAATCTATCTCCAGGATTCTACTATTCTGGTCACATTTCCAGATTGGTCCAGTAATGGAATTCTGGCTCATTAGATGTTATCAAAATGGACTCACATGCCTTTGAGATCAGTAAATTCTCATTGGGAGCAATACTATTTGAGAGCTATAGTAGTACTCTGGATCCTCAGTCAGTAGTCTCATCCATGCATTGCATTATTACATGGCACAAGGTTGAACCCACATGGTTACTTGGTCTACATAACTTACTGCTAACAAGTCTACCACTACACACAGGACTCACTACATGTGCTATAGTCTATATAGTAGTAAGAGGACGCACATTTCCCTCAACTTTTCAATCTTATGTACAAAGGAGAGCTCCTTTATCTAATGAATATTTATTCTACAGAGTCCCTGCAGAGGGAAAGACACAAAAACTTGGCCATCCTTTTTCCAATACTCCAGTCTGCTGCATAGTCTTACAAGTTAGTTTGTCCGGGCTTCCCTACATACAAGTCCCCGCAAGAATTTGTTAACTAACTAACTAACTAGCTTACAAAGGAACTGTGGGAAAGCATGGCCATGTCGTGAGACAGGACATTCTAATACACCTCAGCTACTTCGCTACTTATGCTTCCGATTCAACTGCTCTGACTATAAGAGACTTTGCTAACTAACTAACTAACTACTTATTTGTTTTGCCTAAAAGATTACCTTCTTCCGATAGTTTGTTGGTACAGCTTAACTTTTTGACTGGCCAAAACATGCACTCTTAGGTATATGAGATTAACCACAGTCCATAATGTACGCCTGTTTTCCGTCCAAAAGTTTGGCCCTTTTTCTGTTACAACAAAATGTAAAGTTTAAGCATGTTACATGTACAGTTTGCTCTTTCCTAATATATTCGCATCTAAAGTATGCAACTTTTAGTTGAACGTTATACTATACTGCCAAACACAGCAGGCCACATGCATAATTACATTGCTTGAGTGTAATTTGCTTTGTAGATTTAATGCCGCGTAGAGTGGATTCTGTAATTTGTTACCTGTAGGTAAAAAAGAAAAGCTGTAAAAAAAATACCTGGACCTCGACAACACAAAATAGAGAAAATATATACTATTGAAACTTCATTCAAATCCGAAAATATGTGCAAACTGAAAATGTCTATACAAATAGTATATTATTTTATTCGAACCGAGAACTAAGATGTGCAAATGTGTTGTCCGATATGTAGGAGCTTCGCTCTACTGGCTAATAATCTGTAAACTGGCCGAAGGGGTTGTGAGGGGAGACTTTTTTAGCACGGCGACATAAGCAGGAGAGAGCAGGAAATGCCTGTGTTCGGAAATTGCCCGAAGGTGATTTGCGACGGGTCTTTTTACTTTTCTCCAAACAAGGCGTGTTGTAAAAAAAGTACCGTCAGCGTCCCCTCACAATTTGTCGGAGTGGAGTCTCATTCAACACATTATATTGAAGATGGTGATCATCATTTCAATTGTAGACATTATTTATTGAAAAAAAATTACTGTAGATTTTGAAATGCTTAGTTTTCATGAATTTTTGTTACGCTGGTTTTCGTTTTGCTCAGACACAACTCTATTTTCATTGGTTGAAGCGTGATTTCTAAATTTTTGTGTATTTTAGATGTTATGCGATGCTGTGTAGGTTTGCTTTGCTAATGTTTGTGTTATTTCTTCGTAGCATTGAACTCGTGTGTTTATTGTTCAAACAAAAATGCTGATTGGCTAAAGTTCTCTTGCTTTCAGGTTTAGCAAATGTAATCTTTCCGATCTATGCATTTTGCAAGGTTTGCGTCACATCATACTTGTTTTTGAACTGTCCATAGCAAGGACAGTTTTTAGGGTGAAACGGCAAATCATGGTTCTAATTTATATTAAAGTTTTTTTTTTAAATGCATGAAGACAACAGTTGGACGCAATTCTGCTGATGAAGCAGAAAATTGTGGAAGATGCAAGGCCCATATTCTGATTTATATGATACAAGTTGAGCGTATTTTTTTAACAAGTTTCCCTGCACGTGTCAGATAGTTGTGTAATTTGGAAAATTCGACCCTACAGCACTTAAACGTAACACGCTCACACAAGTAATGTGCCATTGCAATTCTCAAGGAGGGAGACAGAAAGGACTCATGATAAAGGAAGTCATTGTCATCATGGTGAAAGCATCCGACTATCTGTCTTCACAGCTAAGTAATGTGTTACTCTCCCATTCACAAGTACATACTATGTGCGTATACTACCACAGAATTGAATATACTCTTAAATCCGGTATCTCATATCGTGGAATAAAGTCGGTCTGTTCACAGCTACTAACTAACTGGCATCATCACCGTGTTTTATTTTATCACCGCAATGTAAATTTTCCCCCTCCTATGGAGTACTTTTCTTTCATCGGATATATTCTTAAAAACTAGTGATCCGCTTCATTGAAATATGGAGATTGACAAATCTTTTGAATGGTTTTTTAACGTCTTGAGTAGTTGAGTAAATATCATGTGCTATATTAAAAGGGTGAACATAATTTCAAGATCAAAAGTATTTCACACTGTCTATTAAAAAGTACAATTAGTGTCCACAATAATATAACCCATATGCTAAATCCCATATTTTAAAAATAGTGTACCTTTTATTATTCATAATAAAATAACTTACTTTATCTGGTTATAAATGTTCTGTCTATGAAAAAAAAATTGGGAAGATTTAACATTCTGTTAATGCTTGTTTGCCATTATTTTGCAATTGTAATTTGCATTTATTTGCACATTAACTAACCTGTATAGTTGAAAATGGAACGGTTTTGCATTCATAAAATTGTTGATGTAGTATGCTATATTGTAACAATGAGCGTGCAAATGTAATGCATTCAAGATTAGCGATGCCAAACTGTTCAAGATTTTGTATCCAAATTCCGTATAGAATGGAATTTACTGTTGACTAAATTTCCTGTCATTCAGTTCTCTACTGTAACTACTAGCAAGTTGCTTTGGATTTGGACGTTATCTATGGAAAACAGGTCCCACGTGCTCATCAAATCAAAGGAACAGTGATTTAGGTTGAAACACATTATTTCGCATGAATCTCACAGCTGAAAAGAACGCATTAATGAACCTGATTTTGCCAGCGATGATTACACAACGGTTTTACAGAATTAGCTCGCTAAGGGATTGCCAGTTCCAGAAAACAAATGATGTGTTCCCAAATTTTACTTGAATACACTATGTAAAACGGGTGGACTAAAAAGTGTTAAGGGTTGCATAGGTAGTTCTTTTTCATGTTTAAATTGGTATTAAACAACCAAAAATGTTTCAACAGCGATTCTGTCAATGAAAGCCACCTTGCTAGACTACCTACCTAACTCCTTGAAAAGTTGAAATATGATTGCAAAATAACGATTTTCTCAACAAAAGTTTGAGAAACGTTTGAAAAATTTAGACAACTATTATGTGTCTCTTAAAATGTCAGTTGCAAAGACTGTGCACTAGCTGAAAAAAGTTGTGCGAAATCCATTTTTAACTGTTGGGGTATTAAATTGGTGCAATAAAGATAATTTATGTGCTTTTTTGATAAAATGGCACTATAAAAGCTGTGTGCAACGAGCAGAAAACAATGCATCCAACTTATTTTTAAAGGTCCGTAGCAAGTAATTGAGTTTGCACAATTGAAGCGAATGTAGAAGCACAACAATTTGGGCAATCAAATTACCAAACTCTATAATGCAATAAAACATTGAAAAATGCGAATCAGTGAGAATAAAATTAAATTTGAAATCAACTGCATTGCATCCTGTTCAAATTCTTCGAAATAGATTATTATTCAACACTAGTTCCACTGTAATTGCTCAACAGTATTGATTCATTCAGCATTCCATTTTGCGTCTTAATTGGCATGATCACTAAAAACAAAATTAAAACTATTTTAGCCATTATAACTTCTCATCATTCTTGTGTCAATCTATTTCTAAATTAATATTTTAATTAAAACGTTCTAAACTTTTGCAATTTATGCTGGATTGCAAACTACAATTTATTGTTCAATTTAATGTAGGAGTAAAAAAAACCTTGGGTAATTTTATTCGCCTGAGACATCTGATAACATATCAAATTTTTTCGGTACAAATATATTTTTTTGTAAAAATATATGCAATTTTTCTGTGTCTGAATACAGTGAATACACTAACATGATGTACACAGTACTTGATGAATCTGAGCATGCAAGAGAAAGTAAAAACACTCATATGAATATAAACTACAGGTGTCGTATCCTCCCACTGTAGTATCGAATTTCATATCATTGAAAATTCATGATAGCATTCAAAACCAATTGGGGATGATATAGCTAAAATATAGCATTGGAAACACGCCACCTGTACCAATCCAAAGGACGATATTCCAAAAAATATATGCATTACATAAAAAGCCCTATGACTGCCAACTAATACAACTAACATACAGAGCAAATGAATGAAAAATTTGTCTGCTGGCGACGTATCTAAAACAAAAATCCAATACCATCCAATACTCATCAATTTCGTATGACTGTTAAATCACAAAAAAAGATGCACCAGACTTTTGCATCCTAAAATTGTGTTCATCCTGTATTTTTATTTCCATACGGGAAACAGAAGCCAACCATGCGGAAAGGAAATCATATGTAAAATCCATAAGAGAATTTTTATTTGCTATTAATGTTTTGCAGCCAAAACTTGAGGAATAGCTTAAGAAATAGGACAAAGGTAAACAGCGATATATTTACCATACTAATGTACCGGTATACCCACCAACTATACAAGACTTTATATTTCCTTAAGAAAAAGGCTCTCATATTTCTTGTCTGTACAAACGCATTCTTTCCTTTACAGTGATTCTATATTTTGCCCAATCCCTTGATTTTACGCTCTAACAATTCTTACTCTACGAACAGGAAAGAATGTTTCTGACGTTCTTATTCTTTTTTTATTTTTCCTTCCCAAATATGAATTCGTACACACAGGAGAAAGAGATGAAAGAGTGCTTCTCTCATAATCATTTTATCCTGCACATACTAGATACAAATGCGTGCACTACGTTGGCATGTAGTCACAGCGCACACATAAGGAAAACAGCACATGCATGTAATCTACTATGTAGACGCATGCATAATGGCAAACATGTACATTTAACATTTTGTAGGATCAAATTTGTCGCTTTGTGAGCAAGCCATTTCGTAGACAAACAAATTGTCTCCGTCATAATAATTGTTTTGGTGAGTTAAAGTTATTACCGTCAGATAAAAGCGTCTTACCAGAAAATTTCAAATTACTTGCCAGCGCAAACTGGAAACTATGAACCCACAACCCTGCACACATTACATAACGTCTAAACAGAGACATAAACACAGACAAAAAAAGTAATACACATACGCAAAATCATAATTTTTACTATATCACATGAGTATTTTTAAAACACTACAATTTTAATAATGTTTTCTTACATAGTCCTTTTGAAATCTACACTGGCATACTAACTCAGCATTAAACCAAAACTATAACAACAATTGCAAACCCATTGTTTTCTCAAACCTCAAATTGAACGTTCCAGAAAAACTCGGATGCTCATAAAAATAAGTCTGTCAAGGAGAAAACACAACTGTGATTATGCCCAGGAGAAAAATCATGTTTTTGGACATTAATTTTAAGGTTGAATAAACCATATTATAGCCCCTCACTCGTCTTTTATTCCAATTTGACAAGAACTCAAGCAAACGTCAATTGATTGAAAGCGAAAAACCCAGGAGCCCATAAAACATTATAGAACACAGCAGCTCAAGCAACTCAAGCTCCACATTTCCTATGCACGTATACATCTTTGCTTCAAAACTATTCCTTCCAAAAGAGCACTTAAAAAAATTCCTCTTCAACAAAAAGGAGAGCAACCAGGTAGAGAGTCTAGAAAAATAGTAAAACCAAGTGGCACAATTGTTGATGAAATGCAATTATTATCAAGTCAGTGCTCAAAGAAACAACAAACAGAACGAGAAAAACAAAAAAGAAGAAAGAAGGAAACCAGCTGTTAACCAATGCTCATTCAGTCAATTTTAGACGTGAGATTGGTTGTAACTGCTGCATGGAACTCACGACTGTACTAGCTATATGGCTGCTGTTGGCACTAATAATGACACTTTTTGGACTCACCAGTCTTATGATCACTCGCCGCAATATAAAGCCCATAATCCTTGTCCGTATGGATGATGATACATACATAAAGTGAAATTAGCCGATAGCAACGGAATGAGGCTCTGTATATTACGGAATCCCTCATCTGTAGATCCAGTTTATGGATGAGGGTGATTCTATAGAACATAGTAACTATCATGGAAAACGTGCAAGCACAATAAATGGGGATCAGTCTGTTGAGTGATGTGAACGATTTGGCTAGGCGTCACGTTATGAGAGCCGTATATTAGCAAATTTCATTCTTTGGGGTTGCCTAAAAACACAGTCTTAAAAAATAGGAAAGCTTTATATGCTGAGTAAGTATTCTTAAATAAATATAACAATATTTTTCCATAAAAGGATGGAAAATTTTGCAAACCCATTTGTGTTCCCTGAACCAATGCAATATTCTGTACTATTAGTGCCGACTGACTGAAATGAGCACCATCCGAATATAAGTAGTGTACAGTACAGTACTTTTGGAATGGATGCAGAGTCCCAGTGGACACAAATGGACAAAAGCGGTCATGTTTCTTTCACGTTTTTACACATGGCATGCACTAAAAGCAGTGCTGATAATACTATTTATAACTATAAAAGTTATCACTGTATTTTTCTTGGGTGTAAACTGCACAGAACTAGCTGGCCAGAATGGATAACAAGAAAATTCTCCATTCCTATTCGCAAATATATGAATAAATCAAAGCAGTGGTAATGAACATATGCTATTTATAACTGATCTACCTAGAGTTCATCAAAGTCAGTCATCTAGCATTATTTATCTAATTAGTTGGCTGGCTCAGGCAACCAACTTAATTATTGACAAACCTAAGTCTTGCCTACCTATAAAACTTGAAAAAATGCATTGAAAATGAAAAAAATATCCAGCTAACCCGTTTCTCCCTATTTGCTCAAAATAAATGAGTTTCGTAAACATGTAGATTACTATGCGGATTATCTTATGACATATTTATTGGTAGGGAAACTTAAATGAGATTATTTGTGAACATGCACACCTTTGTCGTGTTTTAGTTTGGTCGGATTTATGCAACCAGGAGTGAAGATAAGGTTTGTTATGTATTTTTTTCCTTTAACAGTAGAGTTCAAGAGGATTTAAAAATGAAGATGAAAAATACGCACGACTTGAGTTGAATGGACTCTTTGTTGAAGGAATGTGGGATGCCTTGAGTTGATTGAAAATTATTAACAATCGGATTCCATGTAGTCACTGATGAAAGATAATGGTTGCAGAGAAATTTGGTGCTTTCGGGACTATAGACCCAGTCTTCTCAACTATGATTGAATAGAAAGTGATTAATGGAGCACTCAACAATAAATCACAAGTCATCGGCAGGTGTTATTTGTGAATGCAAGTTTTTGAATACAATAAATTATTTTTTGTACACGCTCACTTTTGGTTTTGTACTTTCCATTTGCTCAAACATCCCTGCCGATCGTTTTTTTTGTACTTTAGTCAGTTCTTATCCGGGTGAAAGTAAGCTCATTATATTCAGTTAGTTAGTTAGTAACACTTGACTTGTTTTACCACAGTTCAAAGTGTATAGGAGTAATAGAAATTGTTGATATGAAGCAATTTCCAAATATATGTTATTTTACTTCATCCTTTTCAAATAGAAATAAATAATATTTTGTCAAGTCAATTTGTTTAACTGAAATGCTCAGGCTATACATATCTCCATGTGGAATACGGCATCATTAGATCCGAGTTTCATTGCTGAGCACAGATATAATTTAATGTCTCTTCTGCATTTTGTAGACACTCTAGTCAGTTCAATTCAACTTGGCTACGGCTGTTTCCAAGCGCAACACTTTTACTGTGAGCAATGATTTTGCATATAAATGAGCATAAAAATGCAGATTTGTATTTTTACATGCTCATAGTCTCCATTATTAGGGCATAAAGTGGGGAGACGACATCTTCGCTGTGAACGCAAAGTAGAATTTAATTCGGAATGACAAAATTATGGAGCCCAACTAAATACTTGTTCGCCTTTTGCCGTTACAATGACTAAGTACACACGTTTCCAGCTAGTAACAACCAAAAATGCTTAACACTTGGAATGATGAGAGCTTTTAATGGAGCAAATTGAGCATAGTAATTGCTTTTTTTTGCCAACCTCAGATGGAATTTTTTCGTTTCCCAATTGTGACAAAAAATAAAGCCCAAGTTCATCGAATTTGAATGATTTATTACGTTTTCGCATTCAATTGGTTACACAATTAAATTTGTGAGGCATTTTAAATCAAATTACTGGAAGCGTCACAAAAAGTACGGGACTACAAAAAACTTACTTACTAGTACTTATTTACTTAAAATTACTTTTATATTCGATTGATTCAAGCGACTTGATTATTCATTTTAGCTGATTGCGGTCCTTTTAGTGAGAGTAAACGCAATTTGAAAATACACAATACTTTTCCTAAATACAAAAAATTTTTTTTCTAATAGCAATTTTAACCGATTGGGTAACAATTCAGTGTGTAACTGACAGAAATAAGATCGAGCGAACACAACATGGACTTCATACATGTAGTGATGCAGTAGCTTAGTTAGTAGCTACCACTACTTAGTTAGTTAATAATTTTCATTCTGTCAAGGTATACAATGTAATAAATATTAGCTTTAGCTTGCGGAAAACTTATGACGACGGATTTGAAAACTTATCCTCGAGCATAGCAAGCCAATTGATTTTTAGTCTTTCCATAGAACTGTAATATATTCAACAACACTTGCACTTTATATAATCTCATGAATTGACAGCCACGAGCCAACTAAGCCAGGAGTAACTTTTCACTATAAATATTTTGGTCTTGGAAAAGGGATTCAGGATAATAAATCTCATTAACCACTGTAAACTCTTCTGTTCGTTCATGTGTATTCAATCATATTGATTAATTTTGTAAAGCATGGTGCAAACAAACAATATGTATGCTAACTTGTTAGTAATCAATCAAAAACCAAATGTAAAATCAATATTATTCCCCATTTATGTACACAGACAGCCTACTAAAGTTGCAACTGCAAACCATTTCAACTACTATCCTACAATCCGTCGTACAAAAATTAAATCCCATTTCCCAACTATATTAACTAACCAACACTTTCCTCAGAGAAAGTAGGTTACTAATACTACAAACCAAACTGCGATCCACAAACCAACAATCTGCACAAAAAAACCCGTCCTCCATAATCTCTTGTATGTACGCACCACTAAAACAGATTCCCAATCTGTCCCATAACCGATCCAAATCTAGACAAACACATTTCCGCATGCCTCTTGGATTCACCATGCACATTTCCCCCACACAATCTCTACATGTACAAATCTCGTCAAGACCAATTGCAGACTCCCAACTATTCTGCTGTGTACACTCACCCTTGTATATTATTATTATCCCTCGCAAAGTCCTTGGTGGGTGTGTAGTCTGGACGCCTAATAAAATAATAAGTTTTTAGTTGCTTTCCCAACTGCTCATCCTATAAATACTCCTGTTGTTCATCTCTTAAGCACATTGTGAGCCGTATTCGTTGCATATAAAAGGCCATCATCATCTTCTCATGATGGGAACAGTGCACACAGAGGAACTGTGAACTAGTCACCTAATTCAATACTAAGTACTAACCAGCCAACTATACGTACAGTGGAGTGCCATGCACGCTCACACGATACAACTGTTTTTTTTCTTCTTATCCTTAAGCCATTTGAAATGGCAAGCTCGAATGTATCCAACTATCCATTTCCCGTGAGCCAAGTATCCCTTCCTGACTCGGTGTGGAACAAAACTCTCTCTTTTTGGGAGCTCACACACTGAGTACGTGAGTTGGGGAAAGTGTGAGCCGTACGTAGGCTAGCTGGGCACAGGACGACTAGTTTAGATAGTCTGCTACTCATCGTGGATGGTACAAGTAGAATGTAGTATGCATGCATGGAGCAGCTCTATCGGCAGCATTGGAGCACTCCATCCATGGTTGTGTGCGTGTATGCTGAACAAACGGATGAGTGTGCCTTGCATCCAGTCTACTGTTTGTTGCGCCCAAATGTGTAGAACAGTATATTGCTACTAGAAGTTGTAGTTACTAGCACACACTCACTGTAGAAAGTTTAGAGTAGCGTACTACTACACTACTACGCTCTCATTTAGTTGTACACAAAGCCAGTGGCATCAAGCTAACTAAATACCAAGTGCTTTCACTCTCAGACCCTCAGTTGGATTTTGCGAGTCACATAGTGCACGTATTACGTGAGTGTAAATCTACCGTTTGTCTGCAGTGTTTGTTTCAAGTGGAAACAAAATTTCCTTGTTCAAGGCTATCCTGTACTCATCAAGTGTTTTCCAGTCCATGTAGACATAAACTTTTTGTTTCTGCTAGTAAAGCTAGACAACCGTATGATTTGCATTCCGTAGTAGACACAATGGTTGTCAATTACCAGCGTAGTGTGTTTTAGCTATTGAGAAAGTTGATTTGGAGGGGGCCCGTTCAACCAGAGGATTGAAATCCAATCCCAAATGTATTTACTGTATAGATGAGCAATCAAAGTGGTCACTAGCCAGATATCTAGTAGGGAGACAAAAAGTTGAGGAATGTGTGGTGTGTAATTGGGACATACCAGGGATTACGAGATTGCATATCTGAAACGCACTCGAGAGAGTTGCTCAATTTTGACGCAAATGTTTGCGTAGGAGAATCAAAGAGCTCCAAACGTTTTTTGTAGTGAAAGTTCACAGCGACTGAATTGAAAGTGAGTGAAGGCACGTTAGGTTGAGTTGAAAAGAAAACCTGGTGGATGATAACTACTATGGGATCTTGTCGTGAAATAATAATGTTATAGTGACTGGTGCATCTGTAGCATGGTGGTTTTTAGATACACTCTGAGAACATTGTTTACGGCACATTCTAAACTTATTTCCAGCCCAGTGGACCACCAGTATGAGCATGTTATGTACGTACATATCACACAAATACACAGAGCAGTATGCCCAACTGACCAACAATAAGTGAGGAGGAGATCAAAGACAAGTTGTTCACAAGCTTCGAGTGGCTACCCGTACTCATATTATTATTATTGCTACTTGTACCAGCTCATATAGTTACAACTGAAGCAAGCTTCACACTTTTGTGTTCTGCACGAGCGAGTCTAACTAAGAATTCTGACAACATTTTCCTACGTGCTCCCCTACGGTAAAAATAATAATATAAGTAACTACCTAATCCCATGTTAAACTGGAACACAATCTCTGTAGTAAACACGGCCGCTACAACATGCGTACACAAATTGCATTCACCTGTTGTGGACGACCATTATTGAGTGAAACATTGGTTCACATTGGAAATAAGTGAGCAGTCTTGGTCGCCGCGAACCAACATTGCCCTAGTAAGACACCCAAGTAAGTAAGCTACAGAGTAAATGTAAATAGTATGTAGCAATAATAGTAAGTAAGTTATCGTTCGAAACTGTAAATTCTAAGTGAACTCATGTAGCCAGGACCACAACAAGAACTGTTAACGAACATGTTGTGTTTCCATACGCATACACTCTCATTCCAATCCCATGCATAGCTAGTTAGTAGTCCCCTTTACTCATCTAATGGATGGCCTCATGCATAAATTATGTGGGAGCAGGCTGCATGCCTCCTCTCATATGAATGTCCTAGGCTCAAGTCTCCCGAGAATTTCTCACAATTGGTTTACTACTAGTAGTAGCTAGCTGGAGCAAGCCAGTAGAATGTGAATAGGAGACACAGGCTCTCTTGTGTCATCATCATCCTCCTTGCAGATAGCAAAAGAAAGAGGATGTTCTCACGGGGAAAGAAGACTGGTGTAGCCATGGACCACTTTCTCCATCCATAGTCTTCCCACTTGTTAACATTTTAAGAAGAGTGCAAAAAAGTAAATTTGAATCCTCCTAGATTCGCAGTACGCAAATACACAACTTTATCCATATTTTACTGCATGGCTAACACACTAACTAGCTAGCTAGTAAGCGTTGCCAAAGATTTTCTCTCGGCCGAGAAATTTATGTACATGTAGTAATCACAACTAATTTTCTTTCTTGGTAAACTAACTGACTATATGGTAGTTCATGAATGCGTGTTAGTTATATTTTGAATATGTGTACATTGTAAGTTTTCTAGCTATGAGTATCCTATGCCTTGTTTTGTTTGCTAGTACCTGATTCTGACTGACTAAATAAAGAGTCATTCATTTTTTCCCTACCTTCCTGCTCGTATAAATAAATGTCTGTGATTCGCCTATCATTACGAGCTGGGCACAAAGGCAGTGCATGGCTGAAGAGGAGACATCCGTCTTTTCGCCAGCATGTTTTCGTTAGTTAGTTACATGCTCAAGGACTGGTCCTCTTCTTTATCGTCTACCAGGCTGCTCCCTCCATTTGGCTCCCATTGTGTGGGCTACAAGGAGCGTAAAAGAGCAAGATAATTTTCTCTTCCTATTAGATGTTCATGGGCTGATAATAATGGTATTCCATAGTGTACAGAAAACTTTGGGAAGGAAGTAAAAAAGACAGTGGCCTCCACAGGAAGGAGCCTATTGAATGAAATACACAGATGATAGTGGTAGGCTTTCCCAAGGAATGCTTATTAGCTCCACTGTGTGCTCTTTTTCGAAACATGATGGATTATGGAAAATGGGAGACGGAAGCAATGGTAGGTTTTCTAAAATGCCAGCATAATGTTACATGAGAAAAGCTATACCCGGGTTTGTTGTTCCATTTATATGGTGTAGGTAGATACAATATTTGTGTTATGTCTTAAAGCATGTACCACTCTGATTGCATCGTTCCTTAATGGAATTTTTAGGAATTTTACCGCAAGTCCAATGCAAAGATGCTCCTGTAAATAAGAGCATGTATTCAGTATAGTTTAAATAATGATGGTAACATGGCTCCATTCACAAAAGACTGTAGAACAATGGGCAGAACAATCCGATCGAAAACCGATTGGTTGGTGTGGACCAAAAACCGGCCGAAAAATTTTGGGTCGGTTTTGATTTGATATTAATTAAAACCGACCGATCCAACCAAAAAAACTGACATTTGCTTTTTACATGTTCACAAGATATTTACAGCTACTTAGATCTAATTTAAAAGTTTTTGAACAAATAAATTTTATTATTTCAAGATATCAGTAGTAGTTAATAACTTTGATATTTTTACAATAAAACGGTCAATTACATGCATCAGAGAATTATTGGTCGGTTCAGTGCGACTCAACGGCATCAGACCGACAAAACCGGACCGGGCAGAACATCCTATAAAAGTCATCTAACTAAAACAATGAGAAGAATCTTTTAGTATGTTGATTGGTTAGTTAGCATTCTGCCATGATATCATGCAGCCATTTGAAGTAGGTAGTTTAAGTTTTCAAGCCATAATAGGATTTCTTGCTCATGTTACCTTCAAACCCAGCTAGTTCTGAATGAACTTGGCTGAAACAGACAGTCTCTATTTTTGTACCTTGTTCTTGTTGATGATACGCTAATGAAGAGATAGGAAAGAAAGGGAATAAGTTTATAATCCATTAGTATCTCGAAAATCCATTCAAGACTTGAGCAACGGAGCCTTCCCCGTTGTTGAACTGTTCACAAGTTAACGAAGAATGAACAAATCCATTATCTATTGATAGCATGCTCAAAAGGCATTATCCGCGTAGGTTGAGTTATAAAGTAATTTCATCTCCGTTTTCAGTCCCCAGAACAATACTTACAATATATACTTTGGTTCTTTGGGTAGATGAGATACAATTTTGACAGAAACGTACCTCCCGTGTCTGGCAAACGATGACGGATTACGCGATATACCTTAAGAGAGCCCCAATTCAGTGTAGTAACTAACACAAAGGTTATTATTATAAAGAAGACAACAAGTTTAAATTTCTGTGCCTTTGTGGAGCGTTCTAAGGCTTTAGTTAATTTCGTATAATCATAAAGTATGATCAAGATTTAGAAGCTATTGAGAAAAGAGAGAGAGAGAGAGAGCAGGTTGGAAATTCGATTTTATTCATTCTGCTGTACAGACAGTAATTTTAGTATCCATTGTGACGTGAGTGAAAGGTTTCAGAGCCCAAAATTTGGCATATTGAATTCGTGAAATCCAATTAATCGAACTTATACCCAAATACATTAGTTGGTATTACAAGTATTATACTAGCTAAATTTAACTGCATAGTTTTCTATCCTACATTTGCATGGAGTGTAATAGTTAGTTAGTTAGTTTATTGTGATGTCCTAAATTTCCATATTGATCACATTACGCAAAAAAAGTTTGTTAGCCTTTTAACTGACACAAACTTAGGTTGGCTACTACCACCACTAGTGCTATCAAAAGTTGAGACAAGATAAGCTATACAAATCGCATTTACATGTTGCACCAAGTATTTTTATCTCCTTTCCTCCTTCTATCTCTTGCTCGTTTTTTACACGCTACATAAAAAAGGAACCAAAGATAAAGAAGTAAACTTCCAGTTGAATGAAAAACTTATTTCTCTTCTTTCACTTTTTCTTTCTCTTCTATTCTCAGTTAGTGTTGTGAGTTTACTAAACTTTCGAATACGCATTGGCCCTTTACAGATTGGATTTTGTATTCATTTCTTGAATAACTTTATTCATCTTCACATTTAAATTATGCAGTCTCAAGTTTCCGTCAAATCAATACAAGGTGCATGCATTGCATATCACTTTCACTTTCATACTCATTCTACTTACGAGAAAAAATTATACGTCTCTGTCAATTGACTTCACAAACAGCTCACTTGTTTTTAGTACAGAGACGTTTCCTCCAATTCAATAATCTCTCGTCAGTTTAATGCACATGTTTCCATACCATTCTTTCATAGCATTCTTTCATAGCATTGGTATAGCATTCTTTTTGATAAAAACAAACAAAATAAACTGACACTTAAATCCGTTTTACACCACCCACAGTAGCAGTCAAACTTTATATCTTGTTTCGGTTTCTTCCCTAAACCCAGCATTTACAAATTCAAACTGCAGACACGCATAAGGGAAATCAGTTTTCCTGAGCCTGGAGACACTGAAAAACGTAATATTTGCACAAGTATCCATTCCACATCTTATTTATGCTAATCTCCGGTCCCTTCCAGACAAAAATTTGACAATACCAGCACATTTCCCTCATTATTAACATTCAAATGTGATATTTGAAATGTGACTAACAATGGGAATGCTTTTGGAGGACGCATTAATTGTCAGTGGATCTAATATTCACATGGGGATACACAATTGCTGTCTCGGTAAACTTAACCTTTGTGAGGGACGTACACTTGTCAAATGTCAAAAGGATCTCTGCAACATGGACAGTTTAGAAATAAGCTGTGAGTCATTAATGTTTAACAAAGACGTTAAAAATGACTAGGATAGGAAAGATTTGCAAAAAAAAGTATTCACTTGCATTCCAAAATGTTGGGATACAACCTAATCTTTATCAAAAAGGCAAATTTCCAAAAGTAATATGATCCACAGCGAGTAGTGAGTGAGTCATTGACCAAATTTGCTATATACCACTGAATTAGCTGCATTGACGTTAAAATCATTGGTCTCTCACTCACAGTTCTGGGTGGGTTGTAATGAACAAGTCGACACTTTTCATCATCATGGTTTCAACTTTGATCTCCATCTATTCCATCGCTACTTACTAAATGAATGTGAAATGTAGTAGTATAGTGGATACTTGATGCACCGGAAAGTAAAATTTTCATCCTATGGGCCCATTGTTTTCATTTCGAGCACAAAGATCAACGTCCACATTACGTTAGAAACCCATTCCTCGTCTCCCATCCAGACGAGACTAATGTTTTCTGAAAGAAAAATGCCTACCAGGGTCCATTCATAGCGTACACTTGATGCGAAAGCGGAATGTGTTCCACTCACCTATGTATAGCACCTATACTCACATAATATATGTTACGTTTTATGGGAAAGGGTTAGGAATTTCCCATACCAAAGGTATACTCCATTGGATCAACTCTTTGCATCAATTATTGAACGGATGGGGGGCGCATAAATGCACACTTCAGATTCACACTCATGCATCCCGCGTACTTTCATAAAATGGCTCCAGTAAGGTTTAGTAAATGGCTATTCACATTCATTTTAAAGAACTCATCCACTTTTATGGACTGACACTTGTACGGCCCGTCCCAGTTCACAACTGTTTACCCATCTTTCCCATCCATTTTATCGCATCCAATTCCCATACACGCACATTTTTTTCTCTTTCACTACACTGACGGGAAAGAGATGTTATTACTTCACAGTCACACACACTACACACGTCGGTCGGTATTTACATGCGCACATTGTTGTTCCCATCTACTCACAGAAGGGCAACTTTTTGAAACTTGCTGTCTTCTAACTTACCACTCATATAGTAGTGAGTATACTAATGCATTGTAAAACGTTGTGTCTATACATGAGAGCAAAGTCCTGGGATCCAAAATAGACGCTTGCAACATCCTTTCATATTATTACTAGAACGTAACAGTTATTGATCTTTCCCTTTCAATCTTCGTTCACTCAGTCTGCACTTTCTAACTATTATTATTTTGCATTATATAGATGCCAATCATTCATTTCATTTTCACTGACACTTGCAAAGGAAGTAAGAAGAGTCTACAAAATATTTTGTAAATAAATACATTGCCCGGGATCCTATAGTACTCAAATATTTGCTTCGTTCAAGTGCACTGAAATCTATGAAATTGAATTCTATGCAGAAACGTTAGTTTGAATGCGAGAGTTTTGCGTTATTTTGGATAGAACTCATTCCTTCCAGGACCGGAAGCGAGATTTTAATTCGAGCCTTGCACCTTGGCCCACCAAGTTAAAATTTTATCCTATCAGATTGACATAGTGTCGATCAAGTTTGATCCATGGTTAGTTACTCCTGTCAAATTAGGGATATCTTGAAAGGGGGATGTCTTTCCTAAACAGTTAGTAAACGTCTAACTCACTCAAAGCCGATATGATAATGGAACAGTTTGCTCACTCTCTCAGTTCGTATGAATGAATTGTTTGCTGGTGCCGATTGTGAGCAGTGTCCCCATTTTCAAATTTCTGTATAAATTCAATGAACATATCAAAGAGAAGAAATAATTTTTGTGACAAAGTTTCAGAATCATTGGCAAACTAAATCCTGGTGTGTACAATAATACGATATTCCATAACACGATAAAGATTCAGGCAGACTGACTGAGTTCAATCCACAGCAATTGAAAGTTGTACAGGGGTGTCATTTAAAACTTTTTTACTGGCGATATTTTTTCACAAATGTTATTTTTTCATGTCGTTGTATCACAAGCGCGAAATCAGCTTTTGGTGGAAATCTCTGGGGAGCGATAGTGCAATGGATGAACTTGTCCCAACTTTACCTATTGCCTACGAAATATGATATGGCTTACGGGAGTTGTCAAGAGTTGTTGTCAGACTATAAGCCTACCGCAGAACACTATCTGGATGTCCTATATAAACTGGATAGTGCAAAGGAGTCCCTTGTTCTGCAAACTATAATATCCTATCACGTTTGATTGTTCTGCCAAGAGACTTCCGTTACTAACTAACTAAGTCTAAGCATTTAGTCACGTAACAGTAAAAGTACAAACTAAATCCAATAATAGTATAATTTAATATCAAGACATTTAAAATAAAGATGCTGTTCATAACAGCAAGATTTAATGGAAATGGAATTGCCCATTCTTAGTTAGTGTACTACTATGGTATACAGTTTGGAAACAAACTTGTAGTCTGGTGTAAAAAATGTTGCGACTAAACGACTAGAAAATAATAAATGAAAAGGCTGAAAGTGAAGAAAAAGTTGCTAAGAAGTTGGTGAAATAAATCTTTTAGTGTGTAGTGTTGTCGTTATAAATCAATCCGGGGAAACCTCATATAGACCACGACGGATAAAAAATAGATACATCCTCTTTTGAATGAATCCTATATAAATAAGAGCAACCATGTTAGTGTTTGATTTTCGCCTGGAAGAAGCACATTTTTTTTCAGCCCATGATGTTTCAATTTAAAAAGCTGGCCGTAAGTATAAAACCATTTGCTGTAATTGCTTCCTTGTGATGTCATCCCGTTTGGTAGCTTAAAATGGAATTTTTTTGGTAAGGTTCTAATATGTCAACTGTCTACCAATTCAATGATGATTAAATACTTATGAATGACATGGAGTGGCTCCTGGTATAATGGAAAGTCATCAGATTATTGTTGTCTAAGAATGTACTACCTCATGCCAAACTTATACGTGCTCACTGTAGCAGTAAAATATTGACATTTAGTCAGATAATGTCTATCAAAAAAGAAGCTTCCCTTCTCTTTTAGTCTACAGCTAGATGTCAAGTCAACACGGCAAGGATGGCGAGAAATGTAATTGCCATCACTTGTTTGTGAAATCTGATTATACTTAATGAGACTAAATTTGTCAAGTGAAGAAGTTAATGAGAAGTATTTCTTTCCTTATGCTGTATAGCAGAATCAGTAGTTATTTATCCACCATATGCGTCTCCATATTGTTATGAAATCAAGGGTGAATGCAAAAGTTTCCACATATACAGCAATTTTTTCGATGAAAGTATCCTTTTTGAAGAAATATTTATGATATGCACGATTAACATTTGTTTGAAATTTCAAAAACGAAAAGATTAAACCCCTGTAATAGTAAATTGGAGTGTGTAAAACTCATTTCTTGGAAAAAAACTGATACTGACTGAAAGTGTAGATGCGTTGGTCCACACTAGGATAACTTATTTTCCAAAATAGTTTTCAACTTTACGCTTCACTGGTGAAATATATCACACCACATGTACATTTCTATTGGGCGTTTTTGTTTCGTTTTTTTTTTGGGAATGTAGCTGCAAGACTGAATAGAAGTGAAAGTAATAGTTTTCTATAGAGGAAGAAATTTGTACGCGCGAACTTTCTTCATCTTGTTATGAATGAGAAACTAGTTTCAGAGTTAGATGGTATGCTTGCTCCTGCACATCATTAGTTTAGTTAGTTGTTCAACTTGGGAAAGCCATGTATCCATACATGATTAAAATGGAAGGAAAAGAGGAGAAAAAAAAACTTTAGGGATACGAAACATAAAATGTGTTATTGAGTGTGCACACTCTTACTTTTAGTTAGTTAGTTGTTGGCGTCTAAAATTTACGGTGTTTCTGAGAACATCTTTAGTCCTGCAAATAAAAAACTCTGGCTAGGGTAATTTAGTAAGATGCACACCGAAATACGTGTTTGCCTTAAAGAATTTTTTTTGGAGATGCTACTATTCCCCCCACACTAACCTTAGATTCTTTGAATGGACAAGTTGTGGTGAGAAATCTTTCTCATCACAGATTTTTTACCAAGTATAAGTAGCATAGCAAACGTGTCGTTCGTTGAGATATAATTTCCTGGATTCTCTCAACAAGCTCACTGATGCGGGCGAGGGAGTGACGAGAATTTTAATGAAACTCTTTGAAACATGTCTTATTTTGGTTAGCATCATTACTGTATACTTTATGTACTGGTTGCCAAAACTACTCACCGCATCATTCATTGCCTTCGAATGACACGACGACTTTAAGCTGTTCAATCACAAATCATTGATACAAAATAAAAATAATGCCGCATGTAAGTATAGACTCAAGGAAGTAGTCAAATCATAGTCATAGTTTCTAACTATTTTCCAACTAATTGTATCACAATGATGATGTCATTAGCATTAAAGATACTATTTTTTACATAGCATAACAACTGAGCAGCTTCCTTAAAGTCCCACTTGATATCCAAGAATAGCTCAATATCAAGTTCCTTACTAAAGAAAATTGAGAAACTACTGGAATCCACCACTGTTCTTCTTAGCTACAAAAAGTTTGGGCGCCATTCATTATTTTAAGGCAACCATTTTGGACAAAAAATAATTATAGCTGATAATGTAGAGGAGCTATTTACTTACCACCCCATACCCACCCAAAGCAAAAATGAGTGGATACGCACACAAGTGTTCATTAAAGCGAGTTTTACACACAACTCGAAATGATTTGGCAGAATGAAGGTTGATAGGAAACGCTGTCCACACTACAGCCCCTTTCCCTTTATTTTGTATCAAGAAAAAAGGTTGGAAGCTCTAAAATTGTAGACGTGCGTATTAGTCTCATCAACTTCAACTGTAATGAACTTGGGATTCCTGCAGACCTCACTTTAATGATCCTTAGAAAGTGTGCTCAAAAACTCAACTGAAAGAAACACCCTCCCTACTTAAAAAAAGTATAAAAATGATGAGAAAGATTTGTAATTTGGAAAGCTCAAGGAAGACTTGACAGATGAAAGTGTTAAGGATAAGATGGAATACCTTGAGAATTTTAATCTCCTTTGACGTCACTCACACTATATTTAAATTCATGATTACCTTATTCTTAAACCCCCAAATGTAATAATACTACTTGTAACGGGATTTTTTAAATCTGACCTTAATTACTCAATTATAAATAATTGGGTGTACAATTTTACAAGTTACAAACAGACGATCTACGACACAAATGTACAACGATTGATATTTTCTCCACAGCTCCTGTTGTAGGCTTTAGCTCAAGCTTTTTGAAATCTATGGACGAGGGAAACTAAATTCTGACTTGGGTCCGTGCTTAGTGCGGGTGGATGAATTGTTAGTTAGAAAAAACTCGAGTTCTTTTCTCGGCTATTTAGTTCCTCCACATTGGTCCTCTTTAACTCATTCTATCTGTCTTCATTTTCTGTTTTCCAAGCATTACAACAACATCTGACTAAAAGTTAACGATTCATGTCTCGTATATCTATAGTTGTTCCATTTTTCTCACCAGCGTCAACTTTTTGTGAGCCTGGCCAAAAAACTAAAGCTCTACTTTCTTTCCCATGGTTGAAGAAAGTCAGAAAACTGGAAGTCACGCTTTTTGCTAAGCAAATAGTAACTTAAGTGTACAGTGGTTAAGTAAGTTGGTTCGTGGTGTACTATGGCGTCGTAATTCGCAACCATACAAACTTTCCAGCCTTTTCCCCCATTCAAGTGTGGGTTTAAAAATGGAAGAAAAAGCTGGAGCTAGTCTATATGTAGTACACAAACTAGCTGTGCATAAAGAAATTATGTTCTCATATGAAATCGTAGGAACCAACTCCTGTGAGTGAAGATCTGTGTTTTTAGTGGGGACTGTTGACTCATTGAGCTTGTGCAAAGTCAGCAAAGTTCTCCGATCCTTCACATATTTACTTGCAATAAAAAACTCGTGAGTCGTTTATACTTTATTTGTCAGGTTTTTTAGGGATTATATGAGTGAGATAATTTTGTTGCTATCTAACAAAGGGCTGCCAACTTGTGTATAGTTAGTTAGATAGACTGGTTAATGTACCCAATTCTAGTGATATGGATAATGGGTATGACAACATATTTTTTTGCGTACATTACACAGCAGAAGAAAGACAATATCCAGTAATTGCATTAATGTACTATGTAACGACCAGATCTTCTAGACTCAAATAGCGTATTTGTACATTTTGCCGGTGACTCGGATAATATTATTATGCTTATCCTTTTTCATGCATCATGCTTTCTAGTAAAAAGGCTGGCCACGTTCTTTCGTGGCACTTTATAGTTTTCCTTGCTTACGTGATAAAACTATTTTCGACGGTTGTGCCATGTCACTTTGGTTTTCCCAATTGTGCCGTCCACTTTTCATCCAAATTTTATTATCACGTTGTCCGAGTCTGTACTTTTTTTAACGCACCCTGACTTTTAAAAACACAACACAGACTGAAAGTGTGAGAATGAAAGATAGTCTTCAAACCCAAACCACAAGATTTCTTATGTAATGAAGCTGGAGGAACAAAAAAATGTATGGCAAATCCAGTATTTTCAAACGCAAAAAATCATTGTCGAAAAATTCTTGTAATTTTGAGAACCACTATGCAGTGAGTGATATTTGCTGCTATTCCTTTAATTGTTCTGATCAATCTTTCTTTAGTGCATTCAAAAAACTTAAAAAATTTAAATACAACAGATTTGATAGTGAAAACAAAAAAAATTTCTACCCTATAATGCGGGACAAAATAAATTGCTTGCAAGAAACATTCTGCTCCCCGATTTTAAGATTAGAATGCAAAATGTTTTTTTTCGTAAATTCTTTTTACATCTTTTATTCTTTATGAAACCTCCTATTTATTACCAAGCTCTATAGCAAGGAAAGCAGCTATATAATAACATGGAAAGATATTTATGCATAGACTTTTTTGGGGTTTATTGACCTGCAGCTCACTATCTTTGGCATCTTTTTTTATATTAGATGTAACAAAACTCCTTTAACTGGTTCAGTGCATGAATTCAGTAATAATGGAATAATAGAACTGTAACCAAAATATTTACAAGTGCTTTTAACACAAATTTCAAAAGACTAGAAAAACTCATTGTTAGCACACCAAACTGTAGGGAATGATGAGTACCCGTTCATGCACAAACAAGGGTCTCTTTTGCATGCAAATAAGACGAGATGAAATTGGAAAGAATAATTTTGTGACCACTTTGTAAATGGTTATGATATCATTATTGGATCTCACAAAAAATTTGAAACCATACCAGCTGTGTTTTTTGAGTGTCGCCCCGTTAGTAGCTCAGGCATTAAAGTAGTTTGCATTTTAGTGGGACTTCCATAAAATATCCCAAAATACAGAAGCCCTATCAGTCACGCATAGAGCCTGTCTGAAAAATCCTCCATATTGACTCCATCCATGCACACACAATGCAATGTTGGTTGGGACGATGAGCCATGAATATAAGCTCCAGAATATGGCTTCTATTTGGTTGATTGCCTATGATATCGTGCAAACAAAAAAGTATCAGAGTTGACTTGGTAGACTTGAACAAACTACAGTTACAAAAACAGACTGTGTATGGCGACAAAAAAAAAGATTACCATAGTCGTCTGATGATGATAAACTCACAGGCTTCCATTCACTGTTTTGCATAAAGAAAACATTGAAAGAAGATTGAAGTGGGCTTATTCCTGGTGCACCTCAATTTATAAATCTTTTTATCGCACCCTTTTTTTTATGACATTCCTCTTCATGGTAGATTACATCTTATAGATTTATATACCTCATGGATGGAGTCTTCCAATTTATTATTTACATTTCCAATCCAACCCACACATTTATTTGCATTCTTCCAGATCTTAAGTAAAACTAACCCAGCCAGCCAACCACCACCTGACTGACTCTCTCTTTGTTTCCATCCCCATAAGTCATCAACAAAGAATAAGATGAGTTCACCATGTTACTCAAGTAATTTCCAACTTTCCACTCAACACTGATCTCTCTTGCCTGGTACATTCTATTCTCAACTCAAGACCACATTTCTACTTGCCAGGTATGTATAGCAAGTATAACAGTACTCGCATATTTTGTTTACATGCTTTTGTAGTACGATCACGTATCATGTATGACCGGGAAATGCGGAAACATGTAATTCAAAACTGACTTGGGGTCTCTCCCCTACACAACAACTGCGACCTGGTAATAGTAATATGGGAAAAGCACTTTACACATACTGCAGTATGTTGTGTAGAATGATGCTCCTATTGATTGTTTCCTTGCCAAGGTGTTTTGCCAAATATTAAAGCACGAAAGGGTCGCAGTGGAACAGTATCTCAAACCAAATGGCACTTTGGTGATTTGGTTCAAATCTTTTGAGTCCCTTTAACGTTTCCTCAATTCACGCCAAAGTACGTGTAACTCATGACATATAAAAGAGAAAAGTAGGAACATTGTTTTCTACATTTTTTATAACACTGAGGTCCTCACCAGCCCACTCGTTTTCACATGCTTCTAGCTACCATACATACTGTACTACTAACTTGTGATTTAAATCAAAACAGTTCCCTCAGGAACTCAAAACTCATTGCATATTTAATACTTGTGTGCAAATCTAAGCTCACTAAGCTTTAATTATTTGGTGATTACTTTTAGTTTAGTTAAAATTTACTGTTTTTGACAATGTGTGTTGCCAAACTGGTAAGTAAAAAGGAATGATATCAGTCTTTTAGATGCAATGTCGGAAAAACTAAAAATAGTTAGTTAGCTTATTCAGTCTATTTATAGTGCTTTGTCCATATGTTTGTAAAGCAGGTACAACATGTTTTACAAAATAGGCTTGCTTTATTATAAATGAATCCACTGCGGTAGTCAAATAAATGACACGATGACATCAGAAAGCTGTCATAATTGTGCATGAAGCAGTAATTTCCAGTCTCTCGAGTCAATGTTACCTTTTATCTTGTAGAGATGACAGTAATTTGTTACCCAAAAGCAATCATGTTCATGAAAGTATTCTGTCCTTCATCCATCCCTGTCCATTATTCATTCATTAACCTTTACATGCTCCAAGTTTAATTTCCTTGATGCACACATTATATATAACTTTCCCCCGGCTACAATATGTTGACTAGTATACTCACTAACTAAACCGCAAACTATCCCAAGGAGTATAGTAAACCAATATTAATGACAAATGGATCACAAATTTACTCAAAATTCACCAGTTCTAAATAACTTAGGATTGATATGAATGCTTGTACATTCAGAGAAGTTCATGAGACAATGCCCAAAGAGTTTCCTTTCATTTAATAAACTTTCTTTCCCCCGGCTCAGTCGTCCATTCATAAGTTTGTAGCAACATAGAGAGCGGATGTGAGCATCTCAGTCACTGGCTGAGCCAAATCATGAGAACCCTCCATTACTATACCAACGCAATGTGTACACCAGTCTCATTTATCATTGTTGATTCAAGCTTCATAAACAAGTAGAATCCAGTGGCCTAAAACTCACAATGGAAACCATAACAAGTTGTAGGCAAGTGATGAACAATTAATGGAGCTAGCTCACTAATACTACTACTATGCCATGGTAAATAAACCGGCTAGTAAGTAACTACAAACAAAAACAGAAGATGCTAAATGTTTATACAGTCAGGATGAAAAATGGAGCGACATTTACTCTCGTTAGCTTACTAGTAATTAACGAAACTAGGATAAACTTTGGCAAAGCTACTGCATTTGCAAACATTACATAGCAATTAATATTCATGAATATATGGCTTACGTTGGATTTTCCTTATCCTAGGCTCAAAATTAAATTGATCAAGTTGTTTGATGCCACTTTTGCATAACATAAATTAATATTGGCAGCCTGAAAACTATATAGCAAGAGTTTGATCCCCACTACCTATACTTAAGTACTGTGAGTATAAAGCGTGAAAAGTTGAGCAGGAAAAAAAAGACTAGATTTTTTAAACAACAGGAAAAAGGGCTCAAGTTAAAAGTTAAAGAGAAAGTGTTGTTTCATTTGTACACGTCCATTGTAATTTGAGATGCAGACAGGCTCATTATTAGAAAGAAGGGAATGTAATGAGACGTCTCTTGAGATAACAATCAGCAAAAACTTCTGGCACTCCTTGCATCACTCCTATCAGCGTGTGTGTGTGTGTGTGTGTGTACTCTTTTGTGAGAAATGTTAGTTTCATCTCTGACATATTTTATGCTTCTCCAATTACTCCTTTCCCTCTGTACATGTAAGCATGCACATAGGATTTGCTTTCTTCTCTTGAACGAATGGACAAATAAGTGAGGTGAGCTCTGAGTGTGCAAATAATTCTGAGCACGTGAGTCCACTTTTTTTTCACCCTATGTCACAATTGTATATGTACGTGGAAGAAAACAGTTAAGTGAATCTCTCATGAGAGCGTTTCTACTCTCTACTTGGTTCACAATTTTATCCTTGGTTAGTTAGTTTGTTAGTATACTTAAGGTAATGCTAGTAGCAGTGACTAGGGACTGACTATAAATGAAAACGGTTGTTTTTGTCCCATTTACTATTTATTAGTAATTTAATTGGGACAATGAATGCTCAAGTTTTAAATCTATTTGATGTGAAGGGAGTGTTGCAAAGTAAACAACATTGGGAAGAGAAAACAGTCCTACTGGGTTTAAATGTTTTGACCCCATGTGTTTTAAAAGATTCACGCTGTGAGTGTGAAATAATTCTTTACTTTATTAAATTAAAAAGGGCTCTAGTTTGTTTGGGAGGCAAGTATTTAACTATAACTAAAACTCTCGGCACCGTCGAGTAAAACTGTGTACACCTCTAGGTCCATGTCACTCTTAATTATTTGGAGCAACTGGAAGTTTGGTTCGTTCCTGATTAACTTGCACTTCCTAGGCATACCTTGCTGCTGCGTTCTTATTACCAACAGTTTTTGAGTTAGGGAAATATTGCGCCTCGTCCGTCCTATA
>Ga0210040_10002151_pt1 | contig 28269 bp, 31 predicted proteins | sample CryGeyCG12114_NA_FD_185462 | JGI IMG/M metagenome (GOLD analysis project Ga0210040, IMG submission 185462) | Groundwater microbial communities from aquifer - Crystal Geyser CG19_WC_8/21/14_NA (SPAdes) (version 2) | ecosystem: Environmental > Aquatic > Deep subsurface > Groundwater | place: USA... | reverse complement strand
CGGGTAGCGGTCCATGTAGAGGGCGCCCGCCTGCAGGGCGGGCAGGCAGTACTCGTCGGCGAACTCGTCGCGCGCGTCGGCGACCTCGGCCTCGACCGCGCCGCACGCCAGTGCGCGCTCCCGGATGGTCTGCAGGTCCTCACCGCCCTGGCCGACGTCGACGGCCACGGCGACGACCTCGGCTCCTGTGCGCTCGGCGATCCAGCCGATGGCCACGGAGGTGTCGAGTCCTCCCGAGTAGGCGAGGACGACGCGGTCGGTCACGGGTGCTCCTAGGGATCGGGGTGGGTGGTGCTGCACGTGCGGGGTGGTGCGCGTGCGCGGTGGTGCGGTGCGGCTGTCGCGGGGTCAGGCTCCCGTGCGCCCGGCGGCCAGGTCCAGCAGGCGGCGCGCCGTGGCCTCTCCGTCCGGTCCTCGTCCGATGACGAGCACGGTGTCGTCGCCGGCGATGGTGCCGAGCACCTCCGGCAGGACCGAGGTGTCGACGGCCGAGGCGAGGTACTGCGCGGCGCCCGGCGGGGTGCGCAGGACGACGAGGGGGCCGGAGGCCTCCGCCGTCACGAGCAGCTCCTCGGCCAGGCGCGCCAGCCGCGCGAGCGAGGTGCCCACCGCCTGCGCGGCGACCGGGGTCCGGTCCCCGCCCTCGCCGGGGACGGCGTAGACCAGGCCGTGGTCGGGGTCGCGCACCTTGGTGGCACCCAGCTCGACGAGGTCGCGGGACAGCGTCGCCTGCGTGACCTCCACGCCGTCGGCGGCGAGCAGGCCCGCGAGCTCGGTCTGCGAGCGCACGGGCCGGGAGCGCAGCAGGTCCACCTCGCGGGCGTGGCGGGCCGCCCGCGTCGAGGGGCGCCCAGGGCCGGGGGTCGCAGGGCCGGGGGTCGCAGGGCCGGGGGTCGCAGGCCCGGAGGTGGGGTCTCCGGGGATCGCGGGCCCGGGGCTCCCGGCGCCCGCGCTCACGCCTCCTCCGCCGCCGCGGCCGCGGCGAGCACGCCGGGCAGCGCGCGGGTGAAGGAGTCCGCCTGGTCATCGGTGAGGACGAGCGGGGGCGCGAGGCGGATCGCCGAGGGGTTCACGGCGTTGACGACGAAGCCCGCCTCGAGCGCGGCCCGGGCCACCGCGGGCGCCGCGGGCCGCGACAGGACGAGGGCCAGCAGGAGGCCCTCGCCGCGGACGCCGGCGAGCAGGCCCGTGGGGTCGTCGACGGCAGCCATCTCGGCCCGCCAGCGGGCGCCGAGGTCGCGTGCCCGCTCCACGAGGCCGTCGCGCTCCAGGACGTGCAGGACGGCGAGAGCCGCTGCCGCGCAGACGGGGTTGCCGCCGAAGGTGGTGCCGTGCTGCCCGGCGGACAGCAGCGAGCCCGGCCCGGGGCCCAGCCCGACGACGGCGCCGATCGGCAGGCCCCCGCCCAGGCCCTTGGCGAGGGTGACGACGTCGGCGTCCACGCGGCCGTCCGGCCCGGCGCTGGCGAACCAGCGGCCGGTGCGACCCACCCCGGTCTGCACCTCGTCCACGACGAGCAGCGCGCCGGCCGCCGCCGTGAGCTCGCGGGCCGCCGCCAGGTACCCGGGGGGCAGCGGGCGCACGCCCGCCTCGCCCTGCACCGGCTCCACCACGAGGGCGCCCACGCGCTGCCCGGCCTCGCCCTCCAGCGCCTGCGCGAGCGCGCCCGCGTCCCCGAAGGGCAGGTGCCGCACCCCGGCGGGCAGCGGCTCGAACGGCTCGCGGATGGCCTGCTTCGCCGTCAGCGCCAGCGCGCCCATCGAGCGGCCGTGGAAGGCGCCCTCCAGGGCGAGGACCTCCGGCCGACCCGTGCGCCGGGTCATCTTGAACGCGCCCTCGTTGGCCTCGGTCCCGCTGCTGCACAGGAAGACCCGGCTGCCCTCGGGCGCACCCAGCAGCTCGAGCAGCCGCTCGGCGAGCGCGACCTGGGGGCCCGTCGCGAAGAAGTTCGACACGTGCCCGAGCGTGGCCATCTGCGCCGTCACCGCAGCGGTCAGCACCGGGTGGGCGTGCCCGAGGGCGTTGACCGCGATGCCGGCGAGCAGGTCGAGGTAGCGGCGGCCGTCGGCGTCCCAGACCCAGGCGCCCTCGCCGCGCACGAGCACGCGCTGCGGGGCGCCGTAGGTGCCCATCAGCGCGCGGCCGTAGCGCTCGGCCACGTCCGCGCCGGCGAGGCCGGAGAGCCCCGGCACGGCGTCGGGGACCGCGGCGCCGCGCCCCGGCCCGGTGCCGGCGGTCACGACGGCACCACCTGGGTGCCGACGCCCTCGGGCGTGAACACCTCGAGCAGCACCGCGTGCTCCACCCGGCCGTCGAGCACCGTGGCCTGCGCCACACCGGCTCTCACGGCCCGCAGGCACGCTTCCATCTTGGGGATCATGCCGGCGTCCAGGCTGGGCAGGAGGACCTCCAGGTCCGCGGCGGTGATGGACGTCACGAGCGAGGAGCGGTCGGGCCAGTCGGCGTAGAGCCCCTCGACGTCGGTGAGCACGACGAGCTTGGCCGCGCCGAGAGCCGCGGCGATGGCCGCCGCAGCGGTGTCGGCGTTGACGTTGAGGACGGCGCCCGCGTCGTCGTCGAGCTCTCCGCCCTCCCGCCCCCCGGGGTCGTCGTGCACCTCCGGCGCGACGGTGGCGATGACGGGGATCCGTCCGGCCTCCAGCAGGTCGAGCACCGCGGCGGGGTCGACGTCGACGACGTCGCCCACGAGGCCCACGTCGACGGCCTCGCCGTCCACGACCGCCTCGCGGCGGACCGCCTGCAGCAGACCGGCGTCCTCCCCGGACAGGCCGACCGCGAGCGGCCCGTGGGCGTTGAGGAGACCGACGAGCTCACGGCCCACCTGGCCGACGAGCACCATCCGGACGACGTCCATGGCCTCGGGCGTCGTCACGCGCAGTCCTCCGCGGAACTCGCTCTCGATCCCGAGGCGCCCGAGCATGCTCGAGATCTGCGGCCCGCCCCCGTGCACCACGACGGGGCGGACGCCGACCGACCGCAGGAAGACCATGTCCGCCGCGAAGGCGCGGCGGAGCCGGTCGTCCACCATGGCGTTGCCGCCGTACTTCACGACGACGACCCGGCCGGCGAACCGCTGCAGCCAGGGCAGGGCCTCGACCAGCACGGCCGCCTTCGCGCCCGCGTCCAGCCCGGTGGCACCGCCGGCGGCGGTGGAGGCGTCGTCGGGGAGGCCGGTGGCGCTCACGTCGAGTACGCCGAGTTCTCGTGCACGTAGGCGTGCGTGAGGTCGTTGGTCCACACGGTCGCGTCCGCGCGCCCGGCCTTGAGGTCGACGACGACCTCCACGGCCCGGGACGACAGGTCGACGAGCGAGCGGGGCTCCCCCACCGACCCGTCGCGGCAGACCGCCACGCCGTTGAAGGACACGTCCAGCACCGCCGGGTCGAAGGCGGCAGACGTCGTGCCGACGGCCGCCATCACCCGCCCCCAGTTCGGGTCGCGGCCGAACACCGCCGCCTTGAACAGGTTGCTGCGCGCCACCGAGCGCGCCACCTCGAGAGCGTCCGCCTCGGTGGCCGCGCCCCGCACCTCGATCGCGATGTCGTGCTCGCTGCCCTCGGCGTCGCGCAGGAGCTGGGCGGCCAGGTCGGCGCACAGCGGCCGGAGCGCCCCCGCCAGCTCCTCCGCGCCCACGCGCACCCCCGAGGCCCCGCTGACCATCAGCGCCACCGTGTCGTTGGTCGACTGGCACCCGTCGGAGTCGAGCCGGTCGAAGGTGGCGGCCGTCGCGGCGCGCAGCGCGGCGTCGGCGTCGGCGGGCTCGACCACCGCGTCGGTGGTCAGGACGACCAGCATGGTCGCGAGCGCGGGCGCGAGCATGCCCGCGCCCTTGGCCATCCCCCCGCAGCTCCAGCCGCCCCGGGCGACCACGGCGGTCTTCGGCACCGTGTCGGTCGTCATGATCGCCGTGGCCGCCGCGTCCCCGCCGTCGGCGGTGAGGTCGCCCGCCGCGGCCGCCACGCCGGCGAGGAGCCGCTCGGGGTCGAGCTGCTCGCCGATCAGGCCGGTGGAGCAGACGAGCACCTCGCCGGCGCCGCAGCCGAGCAGCTCGGCCGTCACCTCGGCGGTGCGGTGCGTCGTGGCGAACCCCTGCGGGCCCGTGTAGCAGTTGGCCCCGCCGGAGTTGAGGACGACGGCGCGGCCGCGCCCGGAGCGCGCGACGACCTCCGACCACAGCACCGGGTTGGCCCTGCACCGGTTGGAGGTGAAGACGGCGGCCAGCACGTCGAGCGGGCCGTCGTTGACGACCAGGGCGACGTCGGGACGACCGCTGGGCTTCAGGCCGGCCGTCGCACCGGCGGCGCGGAAGCCGGCGGGAGCGGTGGTGCTCACGAGGCGCTCCTCCGATCGGTCACGGGTCGAGTGGTCACGGGCCGAGTGGTCACGGGCCGAGTGGTCACGGGCCGAGTGGTCACGGGGCGAGCCCCACGGCGGTGAGGCCGGCGCCCTCGGGCAGGCCGAGCGCCAGGTTGAGGCCCTGCACGGCGGCGCCGGCGGTGCCCTTGACGAGGTTGTCCACGGCGGCGACGGCGACGACGCGGCCGACCCGCTCGTCCAGCGCCACCTGCAGGTGCACCGCGTTGGAGCCGGCGACGTCCTTCGTGCGGGGCCAGCGCCCCTCGGGCAGGAGGTGCACGAAGGGCTCGTCGGCGTAGGCCGACGCCCAGGCGTCGCGGACCTGCGCCGCGGTGGCGCCGGGCCGGGCGCGCGCCGTCGCCGTGGCGAGGATGCCGCGGGGCATGGGCGCGAGCGTCGGGGTGAAGGAGACGGAGACGGGTTCCCCCGCAGCGGCGGCCAGGCCCTGCTCGACCTCGGGCGTGTGCCGGTGGGTGCCGCCGACGCCGTAGGGGGACATCGAGCCCATCACCTCGGCGCCGAGCATCGCGACCTTCGCGGCTCGTCCGCCGCCGGAGGTGCCCGAGGCCGCCACGACGACGACGTCGCGCGGCTCGCACAGCCCGGCGGCGAAGCCCGGCGCGAGGGCGAGCGTGCAGGCCGTGGGGTAGCAGCCCGGGACCGCCAGCCGCCGGGCGCCCACGAGCGCCTCCCGCTGGCGCCCGCCGCCGGCGAGCGGCAGCTCGGGCAGGGCGTAGGGCCACGTGCCCGCGTGGGCCGAGCCGTAGAAGGCCTCCCACGCCGCGGGGTCGGCGAGGCGGTGGTCCGCGGCGGCGTCGACGACGAGGACGTCGTCCCCGAGCTCGGCCGCGAGGGGACCCGAGCTGCCGTGCGGGAGCGCGAGCACGACCACGTCGTGGTCGGCCAGGACCTCAGCCGTGGTCGGCTGCAGCAGCCGGTCAGCCAGCGGCAGCAGGTGCGGCGCGTGCTGCCCCAGCGGCGTCCCGGCGCTGGAGGCGGCCGTCAGCGCCCCGACCTCCACCTGCGGGTGCCCGAGCAGCAGGCGGCAGACCTCCGCTCCCGCGTACCCGCTCGCCCCCGCGACCGCCACCGTGACCATGCGCATGACCATACACATCTACGGATGCTCATGCGAACGCGTGCGAGCCCGCCGGCCTCGGGGTCGCGTGCCCGGTGCGGCGGGCGGCGCGTCAGGCGCCGCGGAGGGCGGCCCCCGTGGCCTGCGCGGCGGCGGCCACGGCAGCCTCCCGCACCTGCGCGGCCTCGGGACCGGTCAGGGTCCGGTCCGGGGCGCGCAGCCGCAGGGAGAACGCGAGCGAGCGTCGGCCCTCTCCCACCTGCTCGCCGCTGTAGACGTCCACGAGGCGCAGGTCCTCGAGGAGCGGCCCGGCGCCGCGCCGCAGGGCGTCCTCCACCTCGGCCACCGGCAGGTCCGCGTCGACGACGAGCGCGACGTCCTGCTTGACGACGGGGTAGGGGGAGACGGGCGCCGCGCGCGGGGGCCCCGGGAGGTCGCCGAGGAGCACCTCGAGGTCCAGCTCGAGGGCGACCGTGCGGGCCGGCAGCTCGAGCGCGGCCACCGCGCGCGGGGCGAGCTCGCCCGCGTGGCCGACCACCGCGCCGGCGGACGGCCCGTCGCCCAGCCGGAGGACGACGCAGCGGCCCGGGTGGAAGGGCGCCCGGTCGGGGTCGGCGACCGCCTCCAGCGGGACGCCGAGCACCTCTCCCACCAGCAGGGCGATCTCGACGGCGTCGCGGGCGTCGGCCGCGCGCCCCCTGCCCTCCCAGCCCCGGGGCAGGCGGGCCCCGGACAGCAGGGCCGCGACGTGGAGGGGCTGGTGCGGGACCGACGCCCGCACCGCGGCCTCCTCCTGCGCGCTCGGCCGGGAGGCGGTGCCCGGCCGCGGCGCGGGGCTGCGGCCGGCCTCGGGCAGCACCACGGAGCCGAGCTCGAACAGGAGGACGTCCTCGGCGCCGCGGCCGACGTTGCGGCGCAGGACGTCCACGAGCGTGGCGAGCAGGCTCGTCCGCAGCAGCGGCTCCTCCTCGCGCAGCGGGTTGGCCACGCGCAGGGCGCGCCGGCGGTCGTCGCCCTCGGCCAGCCCCAGGGCGTCGGCGCGCTCGGGAGCGACGAACGGGTAGCTCGCCACCTCCACGAGGCCGGCCTCCGCCAGCGCCCGCGCCAGCGAGCGGACCGCACGCCGTCGCGGCGGCAGCCCCCCGGCCCCCGCACCGCCGGCGGTGCCCGGCAGCGCCCGCGGCAGCACGGAGGGGATGCGGTCGTAGCCGTCGAGCCGCGCGACCTCCTCGACGAGGTCGGCGGGCTGCAGCAGGTCGGGCCGCCACGACGGCGGGACCGCGCACCAGACGCCGGCCGCGCCCGGCGACCCGGCGGCTCCGGTGCCGCTGGCGGGGTCGGCGGCCCCCGGCCCACCGGTGACCGCGCACCCCACCTGCTCCAGCAGGGAGCGCACGCGCTCGGGGGCGTAGTCCACGCCGACCAGGCGCGCAGCCTCCCCGACGGGGAGGGCGATGGTCGGGGGCTCCGCCGGCGCGCCGACGTCGGTGAGCCCCTCCTCCGCCGTGCCGCCGCCGTGCGCGACGAGCAGGTCGACGGCGAGCTGGGAGGCCGCAGCGGTCATGGCGTCGTCGACGCCGCGCTCGAAGCGGCGGCTCGCCTCGCTGGGCAGCCGGTGGCGCCGGGCGGTGCGGGCGACCGACACCGGGTCGAAGACCGCGGCCTCGAGCACGACGTCGCGCGTCGAGGACGTCACCTCGGTGCTGGCGCCGCCCATGACGCCCGCGAGCCCGACGGCGCGTGCGCCGCCCGGGCCGTCGGCGATGACGAGGTCCTCCGGGTGCAGCGCCCGGTCCACGCCGTCGAGCGTCGTGAGGCGCTCGCCCTCGCGCGCGCGGCGCACGGTGATCGCCCCGTCGAGGCGGTCGGCGTCGTAGGCGTGCAGCGGCTGCCCGACGAGGAGCATCACGTAGTTGGTGACGTCGACGGCCAGCGAGACCGGGCGCAGGCCCGCCTGCACCAGCCGCCGGCGCAGCCACCACGGCGCCGGGCGCGCGGGGTCGACGCCGCGCACGACGCGGGCGGTGAGGCGCCGGGCCCCCGGGCGGCCCTCGAGGGGCCGCTCGTCCGCGAGGACGACCTCCCGGCCGCCCCCCGCGGCGGGGGCCTCGACGCCGGCGAGGGGGTCGCGGAACGCCGCGGCGACGTCGAGCCCCCGGCCGTGCGCGTGCTCGCGCCCGAGGCCGCGGACGCTGAGGCAGTAGCCGCGGTCGGGCGTGACGTTGACCTCGACGACGCGGTCCTCCAGGCCCAGGAGAGCCGTCGCGTCGTCCCCCGGGCGGGCGCCGTCGGCGGCGTCGCCGAGCAGCTCGGGGAGCACGACGATCCCGTCGGCGTCCTGCCCCAGCCCCAGCTCGGCGCTCGAGCAGATCATCCCGTCCGAGACGTGCCCGTAGGTCTTGCGCGCCGCGATGGCGAAGCCGCCGGGCAGCACGGCCCCGGGCAGGCTGACGACCACGAGGTCGCCCACGCCGAAGTTCCGCGCGCCGCAGACGATCCCGCGCGGCTCGGCCTCGCCGACGTCGACGGAGCACCAGCTGATCGTCTTGCCGTTCCTCTGCGGCTCCGGCTCGGCCGAGAGCACCCGCCCGACGACGACGGGGCCCGCGACGTCGCCGCCGGTAATCCCCTCCTCCTCCAGTCCGACGCGCACGAGCACCGCGGCGACGTCCTCCGCCGTCGCGCCCGGCTCGACGTCCGTGACCTCCGCGAGCCAGCTCACCGGGACGCGCATCAGACCTCCACCCCGAACTGACGGCTGAACCGGACGTCGCCCTCAACCATGTCGCGCATGTCTCCCACGCCGTTGCGGAACATCAGCGAGCGCTCGATCCCCATGCCGAACGCGAAGCCCGAGAACCGCTCGGGGTCCACCCCGGCGGCGCGCAGGACGTGCGGGTTGACCATCCCGCAGCCGCCCCACTCGATCCAGCCGGTGCCCCCGCACGTGCGGCAGGGGACGCCCTCCCCCGCCGGGTCGTCGGTGCGCGCGGAGGCGGCCGCCTCGGCCGCGGACGGCGCGCCCGCGCCGGCCGCCGCCCCCGGGGCGACCTGGCCGGTGCCGGCGCACGGCGGGCAGCGCACATCCATCTCGGCGCTCGGCTCGGTGAAGGGGAAGAAGGCCGGGCGCAGGCGCGTCGTCGTCCCCTCGCCCAGCACGGCCACGGCCAGGGCGTCGAGCACGCCGCGCAGGTGCGCCATCGTCAGGTGCTCGTCCACGGCCAGGCCCTCCACCTGGGTGAACACCGGGGTGTGCGTGGCGTCGAGCTCGTCGGTCCGGAACACCCGGCCGGGCACCGCGACGTAGAGCGGCGCGCCGTGGTCGAGCAGGGCGCGCGCCTGGACCGGCGAGGTGTGCGTGCGCAGGACGAGGCCGTCCTCGGGCGGGTCGACGAAGAAGGTGTCCTGCATCTGCCGCGCCGGGTGGTCGGGGCCGAAGTTGAGGGCGTCGAAGTTGAACCACTCGGCCTCGACCTCGGGGCCCTCCAGCACGCTCCAGCCGAGGCCGGTGAAGAAGTCCTCGACCTCCTCGACGAGCAGGCCGAGGGGGTGGCGCGCGCCGCGGGGCCGGCGGGACGTCGGCTGCGTGAGGTCCTGCGCCTCGGTGACCAGCACGGCGGCGTCCCGCTCCGCCTCCAGGACGGCGCGGCGCTCGGCCACGGCCTCGGCCACGCGGCGGCGCGCCTGTCCCATCCGACGTCCGGCCTCGGCCTTGGCCGACGGCGGCAGCGCGCCGATCTCGCGGTTGGCGAGCGCCAGGGGGCTGCGGTCGCCGCCGTGGGCGCGGGCGGCGGCGGTCAGCGCGTCGAGGTCGCCGGCGGCGACGACGGCCGCGAGGGCCGCGGCCACAGCGCCCTCGACCTGCTCGGCGTCCAGCGGCGTCACCTGGACGGGGTCGAAGTCCTTGTTCGGGGCAGACACGGACGCTGAGTCTAGGGACCGCCGGGACAGCTGCCGCCCGGCCGCGCCCGAGGACCGGCGCCCGCCCCGTCCGCAGCTCAGACGTCGGGGTGCAGGTCCGCGGTCGGGTCCCCGGCGGGGAGGGTGAAGACGAAGCGGGCGCCGCCGAGGTCCGAGCGGCGTACGACGATGCGCCCGCCGTGCGCCTCCACGAGGCCGCGGACCACGTAGAGGCCCAGCCCGGTGCCCCCGCGGCTCTCGCCCCGCCAGAACTTGGAGAACACGAGCGGGATGTGCGCCTCGTCGATGCCGCGACCGGCGTCCTCGACGCAGACCACGACCGCGGGCGCCGTCGTCGAGGGCTCCGCGTCGCACGACTCGGAGGCCACCGGGCCCGTCCCCAGGGACAGGCGCACGAGGCCGTCGCCGTGGCGCACCGCGTTCTCGACGAGGTTGGCCAGCACCTGGTCGAGGCGGTCGCGGTCGGCCCAGACCTCGGGCAGGGCCCCGGGCGGCGGCGCGTGGACGCGGATCCGGTCCGGGTCCAGGCCCGAGGCGACGGCCCGCTCCGCGTGGGCCCGCAGCACCGCCTCGAGGTCGACGGGCAGCGTGCGCACCTCGAGCCGCCCGGCGTCGATGCGCGAGATGTCGAGCAGCTCGGTGATGAGCCGCGTGACGCGGTCCGCGTCGTGCTCCACGGTGCGGAGCATCAGCTGCTTCTGCTCGTCGGTGAAGCGGTCCCAGCGCCGCAGGAGGGTGGAGGTGAAGCCCTTGACGCTCGTGAGCGGCGAGCGCAGCTCGTGGGCGACGGTGGCGATCAGCCCGGCGTGGTCCTGCTCGGCGCGGCGGCGGGACTCCGTGCCGCGCAGCGCCAGGACGACGCGGCGGACCGGCTCGCCGCGTCCGGGGCGCACGTAGCGGGCCGTCACGAGCACCTCGCGCCCACCGGGCAGCACGAGCAGGCGCTCCCGGTGCCCGCGGCGGATGGCCAGGCCCGACCACGGGTCGGTGCAGGCCCACCAGCGCCGGCCGGAGGTGTCCTGCCACGGGAGGGCCTCGCGGACGTCGCGGCCCAGCAGGTCCTGCGCGCGCAGCCCGAGGCAGCGCTCGGCCTCGGGGGTCACGACGACCACGCGCGCCCGCTCGTCCGCCACGACGACGCCGTCGGGGAGGTCGCCCGGCTCGAGCAGCAGGGGGCCGGTTCCCGGACCGCTCCCGTCCGGACCGCTGCTCACGAACCACCGCCCGCGCTCGCCGCCGGACCACGGCCGGGGCGGTGGGCGCGGGCCGCCGCGTACAGGCAGACGGCGGCGGCGGTGGCCAGGTTGAGGCTCTCGGCGCGCCCGTGGAGGGGCACCCGCACGACGGCGTCGGCGAGCGCGCGCGCCGCGGGAGGCAGGCCCGAGGCCTCCGTGCCGAAGAGCCACGCCACGGGGCCCGCCAGGGCGCCGCGCCCCTCGTGGGCCGCGTCGGCGAGGTCGTCGAGGTCGTCGGGACCGTCGCCGTCGGTCGCCAGCACCGAGGCGCCCGCGCCCCGCAGGCCGTCCACGGCCTCGGGCAGCTCGACGCCCGTCACGACGTCGAGGTGGAACAGGCTCCCCGCGGTGGCCCGCACGCACTTGGGGTTGTAGGGGTCGACGCTGCCGGCCGTCAGGACGACGGCGTCGGCCCCGGCGGCGTCGGCTGCGCGCAGCACCGTCCCGGCGTTCCCGGGGTCGCGGACCTCGACCAGCACCGCCACCAGGCGGGGGCGCCGCGCCAGCACCGCGGACAGCGGCACGTCCACCGGGCGGCACACCGCCACCAGCCCCTGGGGGGTGACCGTGTCCGCCATCGCCGTCAGGACCTCCTCGCTGCACGCGTGCACCGGGACCCCGCGCCGCATCGCCCCCCCGACCACGTCGTCGTGGCGCGCGAGCGCCTCGGCCGTCCCGTAGAGGTCGCGGACGGCCCCGGCGGGGACGGCCTCGCGGACCGCCTGGGGGCCCTCGGCGAGGAAGAGGCCGGCGCGGACGCGCGCGGGGCGCCCCGACAGCCGGCGCACCGACCGCACCCGCTCGCTGCGGGGGTTGGTCAGCACGTCGGCGGCGTCGGGACGCCCCGGGAGCGCCGGAGGGGGCGAGGTCGGCCCGGCCACGCCGTCCGCCCTCGCGCTCCTGCAGGCCTCGCTCAGGCCGCGGCGCCGGCCTGGGCCGGCACGTTGGCGCGGGAGAGCTCGACGAGCGCCGCGAAGGCCGCCTCGTCGTTCACCGCGAGCTCGGCGAGCATGCGGCGGTCGACCTCGACACCCGCGACCTTGAGGCCCTGGATGAAGCGGTTGTAGGTCATCCCGTGGGCGCGGGCGCCCGCGTTGATGCGCTGGATCCACAGGCGGCGGAAGTCGCCCTTGCGCGCCTTGCGGTCGCGGTAGGAGTAGACGAGGGAGTGGGTGACCTGCTCCTTCGCCTTGCGGTACAGCCGCGAGCGCTGGCCGCGGTAGCCGCTGGCGCGCTCGAGGACCTCTCGGCGCTTCTTCTGGGCGTTGACCGCCCGCTTGACGCGTGCCACTGACGTGCTCCTCGTCGTCTCGGCCCGGGGGCCGTGGGACCCCGCGCGCCGGCCGTGGGGCCGGGCGCGGGGCGTGTGCTCTGGTGGGGCCAGGTGCCGCCTCGGGCGGACCTGGGGCGCGGGCGCCGGTCGCCGGGACGGCGGACGGGCTGCGCGGGAGCCGGGGACGGGCCCCGGCGGGTCAGCGACCGAGCAGCCGGCGCGCCTTCTTGGCGTCGGCGCCCGAGACCTGCACGTCACCGGCGAGGCGGCGCGTCACCCGCGAGGACTTGCCCTCGAACAGGTGGCGGCGGCCGGCGCGCTCGCGCATGACCTTGCCCGTGCCGGTCAGGCGCAGGCGCTTCTTGGCGCCGCTGTGGGTCTTGTTCTTCGGCATGGCGCCGGTTCTCCTCAGCTCGTGCGTGGGCCCCCGGGGTGCGCCCCGGGTGCGGTGGTGGTGCGTCGTGCGGGCTCGCCGGCCGGCTGCCGCGCCCCGCGGGCGCGGCCGGACGGCCTCAGTCCTGCGAGCCCCCGGCCGGCTGCCCGGCGGCCGCCTGCTCGGCGGGCGCCTGGTCGGCGGGCGACTGGTCGGCAGGCGCCTGCTCGGCCGACGCCTGCTCGGCAGAGATCTCCCGGCGGCGGCGCTGCTCGGCGCGCGCCTCCGCCTTCTTCCGGTGCGGGCCGATCACCATGACCATGTTGCGGCCGTCCTGCGTCGGTGCGCTCTCGACCGACCCGAGCTCCTCGACGTCCCCGGCCATGCGCTGGAGGAGCCGGTAGCCCATCTCGGGACGCGACTGCTCCCGCCCGCGGAACATGATCATGACCTTGACCTTGTCCCCCGCGGAGAGGAACTTCTCGGCCTGGCCCTTCTTGGTGGCGTAGTCGTGCGGGTCGATCTTCAGGCGCAGGCGCACGGTCTTCAGCACCGTGTTGGCCTGGTTCTTGCGCGCCTCGCGCGCCTTCATGTCGGCCTCGTACTTGAACTTGCCGAAGTCCATGAGCTTGCAGACGGGGGGTCGCGCCTGCGGGGCGACCTCGACCAGGTCGAGGTCGGCCTCCTGGGCCAGGCGGAGGGCGTCCTCGACGCGGACGATCCCGACCTGCTCCCCGCCGGGGCCGACGAGTCGGACCTCGGGGACGCGGATCCGGTCGTTGATGCGCGGTTCGCTGATGTGCTGCTCCTCAGTCGTGCGTGCGGTCCGCCGCGGCGCGGGGGGCCCCTCGCCGTGGTCGCGTCAGCGGTGACGTCCCACCCGGAGGGCCGGTGCTCGCGCGCCGTCGCGAGGACGGCGCCACGAGGCGCACGCACGGACGGGCTCCTGAGGAGCCGCCGTGCGGACCGGACCCGGCCACCTCGGGCCGGCGGGGCCGGTGAGGTCACTCTCGGGTGGGAGGGTGTCCTCCGCTTGGCGGCCCGCTCCCCCGGCCAGCCCGGACGGGCGGGCGCGCAGGAGCGGTCGGTCTGCGTGCCAGGGTAGCAGCCATGACCTCGGACACCCCAGAGCACGACAGCCCCGACCGCGGCACCCCGGCTGCGCCCGTCCACGACGGAGGGGCGGTCGTCGGGGCTGGGCCGGTCGAGGGGGCGGGGCCGGTCGAGGGGGCGGAGCTGCGGGACATCGCCGAGGTGCCCGCCGTGGAGGTCATCACGACGGCCGCGGTGCACCTCATGAGCGCGGCGGCGGTCAAGTGCGGGCTGGCGGAGGACGCCGACGCCCGCGAGCACCTCGACCTCGCGGAGGCCCGCGTGCTCATCGGCGCTCTCGCAGGGCTCGTCACCGCGGCGGCCCCCGACATCGGCAACCAGCACGCCCGCGCCCTGCGCGACGGGTTGCGCACGCTCCAGCTCGCCTTCCGCGAGGCCTCCGTGGTCCCCGACGCGCCGGGGCAGGGGCCGGGGGAGCGCCTCACCGGCCCCGTGCGCTGAGGCCGCCTCCTCGGCGGCCCCGCCCCCGGGGCGACGGCCGGCGCCCGTGCGTCGCTTGACGCGTTCCAGACTGGGTGATCAGGTTGAGCACGTGACCGCTCCCGCCACCCCGTCCGCGCAGGCGGGTGAGCAGGTCTCCGGCGCCGGGCTGCTGCGGGGCGCGGGGCTGCGCGCCACCGCACCCCGCGTGGCGGTGCTCGCCGTCCTCGCCGAGGCGCCGCACGCCGACGCCGACGACGTCGCCCGCGGCGTCCGGAGCCGGATCGGCAGCGTGTCGACCCAGGCGGTCTACGACGTCCTGCGCGCGCTGTGCCGGGCCGGGCTGGTGCGGCGCATCGAGCCCGCCGGCTCGCCCGCCCTCTTCGAGCTCCGCGTCGCCGACAACCACCACCACCTCGTCTGCCGCTCCTGCGGGACGGTGCGCGACGTGGACTGCGCCGTCGGCGCGGCTCCCTGCCTGGTCCCCGCCGTCGACGGCACGGACTTCGCCGTGGACGAGGCCGAGGTCATCTACTGGGGCACCTGCGCGCGCTGCGCCGGCTCCAGCGCCCCCTGAGGACCGGCCGGGCCGCACGGGGGGCGCGGCGTCTTCAGGAGGTGCGCAGCCGCGCCAGCGCCCGCTCCTCGGCGGGGATCCGCACGAGGAGCAGGAGAGCGGCGTTGAGCACCGTGAAGACGAGGGCGGTGACCCAGGCGGTGTGCACCAGCGGGAGGGCCACGCCCTCGACCGCGACGACGACGTAGTTGGGGTGGCTCATCCACCGGTAGGGGCCGCCCGTCACCCGGCGCATGCCCGGGACCACGACGACGCGGGTGTTCCACTGCCTGCCGAGGGTGGCGATCACCCAGCCCCTGGTCGCCTCGGTGAGCACGAGCAGGAGCAGCATCGTCCAGCCGAGCAGCGGCACGAAGGGCCGGTCGAGGGCCACCACCTCCGCGAGGCAGGCCACGAGCAGGCCCGTGTGCAGGGCGACCATGACCGGGAAGTGGCCGCGGCCGGTCTCGAAGCCCCCGCGGCGGAGGGCCCAGGCGAGGTTGCTGCGCGAGATCGCCAGCTCCACGAGGCGCTCGAGGCCGACGAGCACCACGACGACGACGTAGAGGGCGACGCTCACGCGGCGGCCGCTCGGCTCGCCTCGCCCGCGGGACGCGCGGCCGGGTCATCGGCCCCCGCCCCCGCCGCGTCGGGCCAGCGGAGCAGCACGAGCTCGGCGCAGAAGCCCGGCCCCATGGCGAACATCAGGGCGTGCTCCCCGTCGGCCGGCGGGTCGGCGAGCGTCTCGGCGAGCACGTGGAGCACCGAGACCGACGACATGTTGCCGTTCTCGGCGAGGTTCGCCCACGAGCGGTCCAGGGCGCCCTCCGGCAGCTCCAGGACCTCGGTGACCGCCTCGAGCACCTTCGGGCCGCCCGGGTGCGCCACCCACCGGGCCACGCCCCCGCTCTCGAGGCCGTGGCCGTCGAGGAAGCCGGTGACGTCCTCGGCCAGGTACTGGCGCACGACGTCCGTCACGCTCGTGGTCAGGACGATCCGGAAGCCGCTCCCGCCGACGTCCCACCCCATGACGTCCGCCGTGTCCGGGTAGAAGCGGCTGCGAGCGCCGACGACCTCCGGGCCGGGCAGCCCGAGCGCGGCCGCTCGCCGGTCCCCCAGGACGACCACCGCGGCGGCGCCGTCGCCGAACAGCCCGGAGGCGACCAGGTTCGCGGTCGAGAGGTCGTCGCGCTGGACCGTCAGGGAGCACAGCTCGACGTTGAGGAGCACCGCCACCGCGTCGGGGTCGCCGCGCAGGTGGTCGTGCACGCGCGCCACGCCCGCCGCACCGGCGACGCACCCGAGGCCGAACAGGGGCATCCGCTTGACGTCCGGGCGCAGCCCGAGCGGCTCGACCAGCCGCGCGTCCAGCGACGGCGCGGCGACGCCCGTGGTGCTGGCGAGGACGATGACGTCCACGTCCTGCGGCGTGAGCCCCACCTGCCCCAGCGCGTCGCGCACGGCGCGCTCGCCGAGCTGCAGGCCCACCCGCAGGTAGGCCTCGTTGGCGTCGCGGAACCCCTGGAGGCGCGGGTACTCCTCCAGCGGCAGCGCGAGGTGGCGGGTGCGCACCCCCGTGTTGTCGTGCAGCCGGTGGAGCAGGGCCCGGCGCGGGCCGTCGAGCTCCCCGCCCGACGCGATCACCTGGCTGAAGGCGTCGGTGATGTCGCTTTGCGACGACGTGCGCTGCGGCACGGCGGTGCCGACCGAGACGATGCGGGACATGCGGCAGCTCCTCCGGGCGGCCGCTGCTGGCTGAGCGGCGCCCGACCATCCTGCGCCGGAGGGGGGCGCCCCCGCGCGCCGGACCGTCCGGGCCGGGCACGGGCTTGGGCTCGGGCTCGGGCTCGGGCTCGGGCTCGGGCTCGGGCTTCGGCTCAGCCGACGCGGACCGGAGCGGCACCGGCGAGCTCGACGACGTCCCCGCGCACCAGCTGGCGGCCCCGTCGCACCTCGACCTCGCCGTTCACCGAGACGACGCCCGCCGCGAGGGCGTCCTTGGCGTCCGCACCGGACTCCACGAGCGAGGCCAGCTTGAGCAGCTGCCCGAGCCGGATGTCGCCGTCCGTCGCCACCACCTCGGGCGCGCCGCCCGCCGCGTCGGCGGTCCCGGCGTCCGGGGTCCTGGCGTCCGGGGTCCCGTCCCCCGGGGGCTGTGCGTCATCGGCGTCCATGGCCGCCATCCTGCCGCGCCCGCGCCCGCGCCCGCCCGCTCGCGCCGGAAGCGGAAGCGGCGCGGCTCCGGCGTCGTTGGGGGCGAGGTGCTCGACGTGCCGGTGTCCCTCCTCGACCGCGCCCGCACCCGTGCGGGCGAGCCCGACGCGCTCGCGCTGACGGGCGTCGTGGACCGCGCCCGGCGCGCCGAGGCCCTCGGCTACCGGCGCTTCTGGGTCGCCGAGCACCACGCCGTCCTCGGCGCGACGACGCACCTGCGCGCGGGCTCCGGCGGCGTGATGCTGCCGAACCACGCGCCGATGGTCGTGGCGGAGCAGTTCGCCGCGCTCGCGGCCCTGCACCCGGGCCGGGTGGACCTGGGGGTCGGCCGCTCCCCCGGCTTCACCGCCCCCGTCCGCCGCGCCCTGCGCAGGGCGGACGCGCCGAGGACCGCCGACGAGGACTTCGCGCGCGACGTCGACGAGCTGCGCGCCCACCTCGCGGGAGAGGCGGAGGTGACGGCGCGTCCGCAGGGGGTCGACGTCCCGCTGCTGGTGCTGGCCACGGGAGCCGGGCTCGCGGTGGCCGCGCAGCTCGGGCTGCCCGTCGTCGTCGGCGGCCCGCTGCTGGCGCCGCTCCTCGCGGACGGCGGCGAGCAAGACGCCGCCGCGCGCAGCGAGCAGGCGCTCGCGGGGTACCGCGGCGCCTACCGCCCGTCGGCGCGGGACCCGGAGCCGCGCGTCCTCGTGGCCCTCGACGTGCTCGTCGCGGACGACGCGGGGACGGCGGCCGAGCTCGCCCTGCCGGAGGCCTGGGCGATGGCGGAGGCGCGCACCCGGGGCGCCTTCCCGCCGCTGCGACCGGTGCCGGCGCTGCGGGGTCGGGAGCCCAGCGCGTCCGAGCGGCGCCACCTCGCCGCGGCCGCCCGCACCACCGTGGCCGGGACGCCCGAGGACGTGGAGGCCTCGCTCGCCCGCCTGCTGGCGCGCACCGGCGCGGAGGAGGTGCTCGCGACCTCGAGCACGACCGACCGCGGCGCCCTGGCCCGCTCCGACGAGCTGCTGGCCGCCCTCAGCCGGCCGGCGGGAGCGGTGGCCCGCGCGCGGGTCGCCGCTCCCGGGGCCGCCGCGGAGGTCAGTCGGCGCTGATCTGCAGCCGGAAGCGGTCGCGCCCGGTGTGCAGCGACCACAGGTGCTCGGCCAGCACGGCCGGGTCCTTCTCCGGGTCGCCCTCGACGATCCGGCCGCCGATCACGAGCTGGGCGACGTGGATGCCCTCCTCGCGGAGCTTCTCGTGCAAGAGCTGGGCGTAGGCGGCCTGCCCCGCGAAGGCGACGCTCGTCCCCGTGACCGCCTGCCCCGGCGTGACGGCGGACCCGCCGTTGACGAACAGCACGGTGCCGCGGCCCTCGCCGAGGAAGCGCATCCCGGGCAGCACCTGGTGCACCGCGGCGACCGGGCCGTAGATCGAGAACTCGACGGGGCCGCGCAGGTCCTCCGGGGTCGTCTCCAGGACCGGCCGCATGAAGTCCTTCTGCGGGAGCGGGCTGTACTGGAGGACCTCGATCGGCCCCAGCTCCTCGGTCGCGCGCTCGAGAGCGGTGGCGAGGGAGGCGGGGTCGCGCACGTCGGCGACGTAGCCGCGCGCGTGCACCCCCTCCCCCTCGAGCTCCTCGGCGAGGGCGTCGACGCGGGACCGGGTGCGGGACAGCAGGGCGATCGAGAAGCCCTCGGCGCCGAAGCGGCGGGCGACGGCGCGGCCCAGGCCGCGGCCGGCGCCGATGATGGCGAGAGTGGTCATGCCCCGCGCAACCCGGCTGCCCCCCTAGCTGTTCCGAGCGGACCCGCGCCGCAGCCGCTCCTCGGGCCCGGCTCAGCCTGCGGTCACGAGGCGCAGCTCCAGGGAGTCCACGCCCTCGGCGACGACCGAGGAGGCCGCCAGCCGGGTCTGCACGCGCTGCAGCACGGCGTCCAGAGCGGCCCGGTCCAGGCCGGGCGCCAGCGCCAGGACGACCGCGGTCTCGGCGCGGCGACCGCGCTCGACCGCGGCGCTCACCACCGCCGGCTCGACCTGCGCGGCGGCGCGCACGGCCTCCGCGACGTCCGCGCGCTCCCAGGACGGCGTCCAGGGACGCTGCTGGGCGAGCGCCTCGACCGCCGGGCGCGCGACGACGAGGGGCCGGTCGGCCGCGGGGTCGACCACGAGCAGGGCGCAGCCCTCGTCGACCGCCGACAGCGCGGCTCGCTCGACCTCGGCGGGCACGGGCCTCGCCGCGGCGTCCCAGGCGGCCAACGCGGCCGTCGAGGTGAAGACGGGCAGGGCCCGGCGCCCGTCCGGGGCGGTCAGGGTGACGACGGCCATGTCGGCGCCGGCGTCCGTCGCCAGCCCCGTCACGGGGGACGCCTCCTCCCCCGCCGAGACGGCCACGACGGGCACGAAGACCCGCGTGCCGGCGAGCGCCGCGACGACAGCCTCCGGGCCGGTGGCGTCGCGGTCGGCCAGCGCGGCGAGCAGGCGCTCGTCGGCGCCCCCGTCGTCCCCCGCGAAGGGGCTGGGGGTCAGCGTGCGCCCGGCCCACGGCACGCCGCCGGAGTCGGCCCCGCCGTGCGGCCCCGGGGGGCCCGCGCCGGTCACGGGCGCCCGGCGACGTCCAGCGCCTCGGGGAGCGTGAAGGCCTGCGCGTACAGGGCCTTGCCGACGATGGCGCCCTCGACGCCGCCGGGCACGAGCGCCCGAAGGACGGAGAGGTCCTCGAGGCTGGAGACGCCGCCCGAGGCGACCACGGGGCGGTCGGTGGCCGCGCAGACCTGCTCCAGGAGAGCGGCGTTCGGCCCCCGCAGCGTGCCGTCCTTGGTGACGTCGGTGACGACGTAGCGGGCGCAGCCGTCGGCGTCCAGGCGCGCGAGCACCTCCCAGAGGTCGCCGCCCTCCTCGGTCCACCCGCGGGCGGCCAGCGTCGTGCCCCGCACGTCGAGGCCCACGGCGACGCGGTCGCCGTGCTCGGCGATGGCGCGCCGGGTCCACTGCGGGTCCTCCAGCGCCGCCGTGCCGAGGTTCACGCGGCGGCACCCGGTGGCCAGCGCCCGAGCCAGCGAGTCGTCGTCGCGGATGCCGCCCGACAGCTCGACGTCGACGTCGAGGCGACCCACGACGCCGGCCAGCAGCTCCGCGTTCGAGCCGCGCCCGAAGGCGGCGTCGAGGTCGACGAGGTGGATCCACTCCGCACCGCCCTCCTGCCAGGCCAGCGCCGCCTCGAGCGGGTCGCCGTAGCCGGTCTCGGAGCCGGCCTCGCCCTGGACCAGGCGCACGGCCTGCCCGTCGGCGACGTCGACGGCGGGCAGCAGCTGCAGGCGGGCGGTGCGGGCGGGGTCCTGGCTCATGAGCGCATCCTCCCAGGGCGGCGACGGCGCTCGCGGCGACGGCGGCGCGCTACCGGTCCAGGGCGTAGGGGACGAGGTAGAGGCCCGCCCCGACGAGGGCGCCCGCCGCCAGCACGCCCGTGGCCACGGCCCCGCGGAGGAGGCCCTGGCGCCCGAGCGAGAGCGCGCCCCCGGCCAGGAAGGCCGCGAGCACGGCCAGGACCAGACCGAGGACGAGCGGGCTCACCGGGCTCCGCCGTCGAGGGCGGAGACCCACCGGCGCAGCAGCCGCTGGCCGGCGTCCCCGGACTTCTCGGGGTGGAACTGGGTGGCCGACAGGGCGCCGTCCTCCACGGCCGCGACGAACCGGGCGCCGTGGTCGGCCCACGTCACGCGCGCCGTCGAGGGGCCGCGCCACTGCTGGACGGCGTAGGAGTGCACGAAGTAGTAGCGCTCGGCCGGGTCCGGCGCCTCGCCGAACAGGCGCGAGCCCTCGGGCGCCTCGACGGTGTTCCAGCCCATGTGCGGCACGACGGCGGCGGGCAGCCGCGCCACCTCCCCGGGCCAGACGCCGAGGCCAGGCTCCTCCCCCGCCGACGGGGGTCCGCCGTCCTCGGCCTGGTGCTCCAGGCCGCGGTCGAACAGCACCTGCAGCCCCACGCAGACCCCGAGCACCGGGCGACCGGCCTCCAGCCGCTCGGCGACGACCTCGTGGCCGCCGACCGAGCGCAGGTCGCGCGCGACGGCGGCGAAGGCGCCGACGCCCGGGACGACGAGGCCGTCGGCCGCCAGCGCCGCGGCCCGGTCCCCGGTCAGCTCGACGCGGGCGCCCGTCGCCTCGAGGGCGCGGACGGCGGAGCGGACGTTGCCGGACCCGTGGTCGAGCACGACGACGCGCGGAGAGGCCACGCGCGAAGCCTACGAGCCCCCGGCGCGCGGGCCGTCCTCGCCCGCAGGTGCGTCGTCGCCCGCAGGTGCGTCGTCGCCCCGGCCGCCGTACCCGCCACCGCCGGCCTCGCGGCGGGCGGCGGCGCGCCGCAGGGCGGCCGCGCCGCCGAGCACGACGCCGAGCAGGGCCACCGCGGCCACGAGCGCCGACCCGCGGCCCCCGAGCAGCTGGAGCACCTCCAGCGCGAGCACCAGCGCGGCGGCGACGGCGAGCGCCGCCGGCCCCACCGGTGAGGCGCTCCCCGGCGGGCGCACCGGGCCCGGGCCGCGGACGCCGCTCGCCACCCCGCGGCCCGCGGCGAGGCGAGCGGCCTCGAGCCGGCCGAGCCCCTCGCTCGTCCTCGCCCCGTCCAGCTCGTCGACGCGGGCCGTCCCGTGGACCACGCGCTCGGCGTCGTCGGGCAGCCCGGCGAGCACCAGACCGGGCGAGCGCTCGACGTCGGCGCCGTGCCGGCGCTCGCCCCGCACCCACTGCTCCGCGCGGACGGAGCCGCCCGAGCCACCGGGCACCGGACGCACGTCGGTGCGCAGCACCAGCACCGGGGCGGGGGCGAGGGCGCGCGAGGTGCGGCGGACGACCGCGTCGTCGTCGTCGCCCGCCGCTGGCCCGCCGCCCGCCCGGGGCCGCGCGGCCACCAGGCAGCCGCGCCCGTCGAGCGGGGCGACGTCCGCCCGCACGCCCGCCAGCGCCAGCACTCCCGCGAGCCTGCCGGCGTCGGCCACCGGGGCCACGACGACGACGCGCTCGGCAGCACCCCCGCCCTCGCCGCCGCCCCCGTCGCTCACAGGGCGCCCTTGGTGCTGGGCACCCCCGTCACCCTCGGGTCCACGGCGAGCGCCGTGCGCAGCGCGCGGGCCACCGCCTTGAACTGCGTCTCGACGACGTGGTGGGCGTCGCGGCCGGCCAGCACGCGCACGTGCAGGCCGAGGTGGGCGTGGAGGGCGAAGGACTCGAAGACGTGCCGGGTCAGCGAGCCCAGGTAGGGCGTGTTCCCCGGGCCGCCGCCGATGAGCACGTGGTCCTGGCCCTCCGGCTCGCCGGAGTGGACGCAGTAGGGCCGCCCGGAGACGTCCACGACCGCCTGGACGAGCGCCTCGTCGAGGGGGACGGTGGCGTCGCCGAAGCGCACCAGGCCCCGCTTGTCCCCCATCGCCTGCCGGAGGGCCTGACCCAGCACGATCGCGACGTCCTCGACGGTGTGGTGGGCGTCGATGTGCAGGTCGCCCTCCGCCTCGACGACGAGGTCCACGAGGCTGTGGCGGCTCAGCGCGGTCAGCATGTGGTCGTAGAAGCCCACGCCCGTGCTGATGCGCGACTCCCCCGTGCCGTCGAGGTCGACCTCGACGACGACGTGCGACTCGCTCGTGCGCCGCTCGACGCGCGCGCGCCGACCCGGCCGCTCGGTCCCGCCGGTGGTGGTCTCGGTCATCGCGTGCTCCCTCCCGGGAGGTCGTCGGAGTCGGGCGCGGTCTGCGCCCGGGCGCCCGCGGGCGAGGCGAGGACCTCCTGCAGGGCGTCGCGGAAGGCGGCCGTCTCCTCCGGCGTCCCCACGGACACGCGCAGCCACCCCGCGGGCCCGGTCTCGCGGATGAGGACGCCGCGCTCCAGCAGCGCCTGCCACGTGGCGTGCCGGTCGGCGAGGCGGCCGAAGAGGACGAAGTTCGCGTCGGAGTCGGCGACCTCGAGGTCGAGCCCCCGCAGCCACGCCACCAGGGCGTCGCGCTCCGCGCGCAGGGCGGCCACGCCGCGCAGCAGCTCCTCGGAGTGCCGCAGCGCGACGCGCGCCACCGCCTGGGTGACGCCGGACAGGTGGTAGGGCAGCCGGACGACGCGCAGGGCGTCGACGACCGCCCGCGAGGACGCCAGGTAGCCCACGCGCGCCCCGGCGAGGCTGAAGGCCTTGCTCATGGTGCGGCTGACGGCCAGGCGCGGGTAGCGCGCCAGGAGCTCCAGCGCGCTCGGGACCCCGGCGCGCCGGAACTCGGCGTACGCCTCGTCGACGACGACGACGCCGGGAGCGGCCTCGCACACCGCCTCGACCACGTCGGCCGGCAGCGCCGTGCCGGTGGGGTTGTTCGGCGAGGCCAGCAGCACGACCGAGGGCTGCTCGCGCTCGACGAGCGCGACCGCCGCCGCCGCGTCGACGGTGAAGTCGTCGCGGCGACGCCCGGCGACCCAGCGCGTGCCGGTGTCGCGGGCGTACTCCGGGTACATCGAGTAGGTCGGCGCGAAGGAGACCGCCGTGCGCCCGTGCCCGCCGAAGGCCTGCAGCACCTGGAGCATGACCTCGTTCGACCCGTTGGCGGCCCACAGCTGCTCGGGCGGCAGGCGGACGCCGGACTCCAGCGCGAGGAAGCCGGCGAGGTCGGCGCGCAGGTCGAGGAACTCGCGGTCGGGGTAGCGGTTGAGGCCCCGCGCCGCCGCCGCGACCGCCTCCCCCATCTCGCGGGCGACGACCTCGGACGGCGGCACCGGGTTCTCGTTGACGTTGAGCAGGACCGGCACGTCGAGCTGCGGTGCGCCGTAGGGCTCGACGCCGCGCAGCTCCTCGCGCAGGGGCAGCGCCGCGAGCCCCTCGGCGGCCGACCCGCCCGAGGACGGCTCCGCGGCGACCGGGTCCCTGAGGGGCGCAGCGCTGCCGTCGCTCCTCACGCGCCCGCCCCCGGGCGGCCGGTGCGGGCCGTGACCGCCTGGCCGTGGGCGGGGAGGTCCTCGGCCTCGGCGAGCGCGACGACGTGCGGGGCCACCTCGGCGAGCGCCTGCGCGGAGTAGTCGACGACGTGGATGCCGCGCAGGAAGGTCTGCACCGACAGCCCGCTCGAGAAGACCGCGCACCCGCCGGTGGGCAGGACGTGGTTGGACCCGGCGCAGTAGTCGCCGAGGGAGACCGGCGAGTGCGCCCCCACGAAGATCGCGCCGGCGTTCTGCACCCGCGCCGCGAGCGCCGCGGCGTCGGCCGTCTGCACCTCCAGGTGCTCGGCGCCGTAGCCGTCGGCCACGGCCAGGAGCCCCTCGGCGTCGTCGACGAGGACGACCGCGGACTGCGAGCCGGACAGCGCGGCGGCCACCCGCTCGGCGTGCCTCGTGGCGGGCACCTGGCGCTCGAGCTCGGCCTCGACCCTCTCCGCGAGGTCCTCCGACGTGGTCACGAGGACGCCCGCGGCCACCGCGTCGTGCTCGGCCTGGCTGACGAGGTCCGCGGCGACGATCACGGCGTCGGCGCTCTCGTCGGCCAGCACCATGACCTCGGTGGGCCCGGCCTCGGCGTCGATGCCGACCACGCCGCGCAGCAGCCGCTTCGCGGCCGCGACGTAGCGGTTGCCCGGGCCCGTGACCAGGTCGACGGGCGCGCACAGCCACGAGCCGTCCTCCTCGCGGGCGCCCAGGGCGAGCATCGCCACCGCCTGCGCACCGCCGACCGCGTAGACCTCCTCGACCCCCAGCAGCGCGCACGCGGCGAGGACCGTGGGGTGCGGCAGACCGCCGTGGTCGCGCTGCGGGGGGCTGGTGACGACGAGGGAGGCGACGCCCGCCTCCTGGGCGGGCACCACGTTCATCACGACGCTGCTGGGGTACACGGCCACGCCGCCCGGCACGTAGAGCCCCACGCGCCCGACCGGCACCCACCGCTCCGTGACGGTGCCGCCCGGCACGACCTGCGTCGTCGTGTCCGTGCGGCGCTGGTCGGCGTGCACCAGCCGGGCGCGGCGCACCGACTCCTCGAGCGCGGCGCGCACGGCGGGGTCCAGCTGCGCGAGGGCCTCGGCCAGGGCGCGGGCCGGCACCCGCAGGTGCGGCGGCCGGACGCCGTCGAGGCGCTCGCCCAGGTCGCCCAGCGCCGCGGCGCCGCGGGAGCGGACGTCCTCGACGATCGGGCGGACGACCTCGAGCGCGGACTCGACGTCCTGCTCGGCGCGGGGCAGCGTCCCGCGCAGGTCGCGCGCGTCGAGCGGGCGGCCCCGCAGGTCCAGGCGGCGGATCACCCGCCGATGGTAGGGGGCGGCGCCCGCCCCTCCCCGGGCGCGGCGTCCTGAAGGCGGGAGGACACGGTCACGGACCCGGGCAGCGGACCCGACCGCGCAGAACCGGCCGCCCGGCGCGGACGTAGGGTCGCGGAGTGCAGCCCCTCCCGCTGTTCCCGCTCCCGTCGGTGCTGGTGCCCGGCCTGGTGATGCCGCTGCACGTCTTCGAGCCGCGCTACCGCGCGCTGGCCCAGCACCTGCTCGAGACCCCGCCGGAGCGCCGCGTCTTCGGCGTCGTGGCGCTGCGCCCGGGGCGGGACGTCCGGGAGGGCGCCGCGGCCCTGCACGCCGTGGGGTGCACCGCCGTCGTCCGGGACATCACGGCCCTCGACGACGGCCGCTTCGAGCTGGTGACGAGCGGCGCGCTGCGCTTCCGGCTGCACGGGCTCGACGAGAGCGCCGGCACGCCCTACGCCACCGGGCTCGTCTCGCCCCTGGACGACGTCGAGGGCGACCCCGACCGCGCCGCCGCCCTGGGGGTCCGCGTCGCCGCGGCCTTCGCGGCCTACCGCGCCCGCCTCGGCAGCGCGCAGGACGCCGTCGCCACCACCTCCCCTCGCGTCCTGTCCCACCTCGTGACCGCGGGGATGGTGCTCCCGCTCCACGAGCGCCAGGCGCTGCTCGAGCAGCCCGACGCCGTGGCCCGCCTCCAGGCGCAGCTGAGGCTGCTCGCGCGCGAGGACGCGCTCCTCGCGGCGACGGGGGCCCTGCCGCAGACCGGGCCCGACCTGTCCTTCGCCACGCCGAACTGACCGCCCCACCGCTGCCCGCGCGGCGGCGCGGGCGCACGCGCCGTGCCGGAGCCGCCCGTCCCCGGTGCCACCCGTCCCCGGTGCCGCCCGTCCCCGCGACCCGACCGACCGGGAGGACGGGTGCGGAAGCGCCCCGCCGCCACGACCGCCGCGGTCCGCCTCCTGCTCGCCGACGGGGCGCCGCACGTGCTGCGCCCGTTCGCGCAGGACCCGCGGGCCTCCGCGAGCAGCGGCTACGGGCGGGGGCCACCACCGCGCTGGGCGTCGACCCCCGCGCGGGTCCTGAAGACCCTCGTCGCCGAGGTCGACGGCACGGCGGTGCTGGCGCTCCTCCCCGCGGCCGGGCGCCTCGACCTGCGCGCGCTCGCCGCTGCCCGGGGTGGCGGGCGCGCCGCGCCGACCGAGCCGGCAGCGGCGCAGCGCCTCACCGGGGGCGTCGTCGGCGCCATCAGCCCGCTGGGCCTGCACCGACCGCTGCCCGTCGTCGTCGACGCCTCCGCGGCGGCGCACCCGACCGTGCTCGTGAGCGCCGGGCGCCGGGGGCTCGACGTCGAGCTCGCGCCCGCCGACCTGCTGCGCCTGGCGGGGGCGACCTACGCGGTGCTCGGCCGTCCGCCGTCCTCCTGAGCCTCGGCGCCGTCGGGGCCCACGGCGCTGTCGCGGCCGTCCTGGGCGTCGGCGCCGGGATCGGCGACCTCGCGCGCCCGCGCGGGCGGGGACGGCGCCCGCAGCATCGCGAGGAGGAGCGCACCGGTCACGACGAGGGCGGTGAGCAGCGGCTCGACGACGAGCGCGGCGTCCGCGGACAGACCGAGCCCCGAGGGAGCGACGACGACGCCCTCGGCGACGCGGTCAGCGACGTCGGCGGGCAGCGCCGGGGCACGGCGGGGCCCGGCGACGAGGTCGCCCAGGGCGCCGCCGAGCCCGGCCGCGCACACGGCGCCGAGCGCGGACGCCAGCAGGGCCCCGAGCGCCCGCGGACCCGTCGGGCCGCCGCGCGCACGCAGCACCGCGACGCCCACCAGGACCCCCGCGACGCCCGTGACCAGGACGAAGAAGCCGTCCTGGGCGGCGGCGAGCTCCGGCATCCCGGGCGAGACGCGCTGGGTGCCGTCGGTCACGACCGGGGGCTGCGGCGCCAGGAGCCACCACGCGACAGCGCTGCCCAGGACCAGCAGGACCCAGGCGACGACGCCCCGCGCCACGGCTCGACGGGGCGCCGTCACGGCTGCGCCGGGGCCGGGTGGCCCCCTCGGCGCGGGTGCGCAGCGCTCACGCGAGGCACGAGGGCCCGAGCAGCGCCTTGAGGTCGCCGTACAGGGACGGCGACGGCGTCACCCTCAGGCCGGAGTCGAGGCGCATGAGCGTCGCCCGCTCGGGGGAGCTGCGCAGCCGCAGGTGGACCTCGGTGGGACCGGCGTGCATCAGCAGGACGTCCTTGAGCCGCTCGACCCGCGGCGGGGTGCAGCGGTTCGTCGGCATCTCGATGACGAGCGGGCCACCGGAGGCCTGGGTCGTGTCCGGGACGGACATCTCCGAGGCGTAGATCGTCGGCACGTCGTCGCGGCGGTTGACGCGGCCCCGGACCACGCAGACGAGGTCCTCGCGCAGCTCGTGCATGACCTCGGCGTAGGTCTTGGGGAAGAAGAGCACCTCCACCGAGCCCTCGAGGTCCTCCACCGTCGCGATGGCCCAGGCGCTGCCCTGCTTGGTCATCTTGCGCGTGACCGTGGTGACCATCCCGGCGATCGTGACGGTCGAGCCGTCCTGGCGGGACTCGTCGACGACGAAGGCGGAGATGGAGCAGTCGGCGGAGGACGCCAGCACGTGCTCCAGTCCGAACAGCGGGTGGTCGGAGACGTACAGGCCCAGCATCGCCCGCTCGCTGGCCAGCAGCTCGCGCTTGTCCCACTCCCCGTCGCCGACGACCGGCAGCGCCGCCAGCTGGACGGCGGAGTCGTCGCCGAGCCCGCCGAACAGCGAGTCCTGCCCGATGGCCTCCTGGCGCTTCTCGACGACGACGGCGTCGACGTAGACCTCGTGCACGGCCGCCAGGCCGCGCCGGGTGTGCCCGAGGGAGTCGAAGGCGCCCGCCTTGATGAGCGACTCGATCGTCCGCTTGTTGCACACCACCGCCGGGACCTTGCGCAGGAAGTCCTCGAAGGAGGTGAAGGCGCCCTTCTCCGCGCGGGCGGCGACGATCGCGTCGACGACGTTCTGCCCGACGTTGCGGATGGCGGCGAGGCCGAAGCGGATGTCCTGCCCCACGGCGGCGTAGGTGCCGATCGAGGAGTTGACGTCCGGCGGCAGCACCGTCAGGCGCATCCTGCGGCACTCGCCCAGGTACAGCGCCGACTTGTCCTTGTCGTCGCGGACGCTGGTGAGCAGCGCCGCCATGTACTCGCCCGGGTGGTTGGCCTTGAGGTACGCCGTCCAGTAGGAGACCACGCCGTAGGCGGCCGAGTGCGCCTTGTTGAAGGCGTAGTCGGAGAACGGCAGCAGGATGTCCCACAACGTCTTCACGGCGGACTCGGAGTACCCGTTGGCGGCCATGCCGTCCCGGAAGCCGATGTACTCGGCGTCCAGCACCTCGCGCTTCTTCTTGCCCATGGCGCGGCGCAGCAGGTCGGCCTTGCCGAGGGAGTACCCGGCCAGCTTCTGCGCGATGGCCATGACCTGCTCCTGGT
>Ga0210040_10002150_pt1 | contig 28292 bp, 20 predicted proteins | sample CryGeyCG12114_NA_FD_185462 | JGI IMG/M metagenome (GOLD analysis project Ga0210040, IMG submission 185462) | Groundwater microbial communities from aquifer - Crystal Geyser CG19_WC_8/21/14_NA (SPAdes) (version 2) | ecosystem: Environmental > Aquatic > Deep subsurface > Groundwater | place: USA... | reverse complement strand
GAAAGACGCCAAAGATGTGCGCACCGGCCTGCCGATCGTGTCGCTTTACGGCAGCAATAAAAAGCCATCGGCGGAGCAGCTGAAGAACCTGGATGTGTTGGTGTTCGACATCCAGGATGTGGGGGCCCGATTTTACACCTATATCAGCACGATGCATTATGTGATGGAGGCCGCCGCCGAAAACAACAAGCCTGTGCTGGTGCTGGACCGCCCGAACCCGAACGGGCATTATGTGGATGGCCCGGTGCTGGAGAAGGAGCAAAAGTCGTTTGTGGGCATGCACCCGATTCCGATTGTGCACGGGCTCACAGTTGGAGAGTTGGCGGAGATGATAAACGGGGAGAAGTGGCTGGAGGGGCAGCGGCAGGCAAACCTGACGGTGGTGCCGGTGGCCAATTACTCGCACAACACGGCCTATATACTGCCGGTGAAGCCTTCGCCGAACCTGCCCAATGGCCAGGCTATTACGCTGTACCCTTCTATTTGCCTGTTTGAGGGCACCAATGTGAGTGTGGGCCGCGGCACACCAACGCCGTTTCAGGTCATAGGCAGCCCCTACTATACCGATAAAACTTTTTCTTTTACGCCCGAAAGCACTGCCGGGGCCACTAACCCGCCATTAAAAGGGCAAACCTGCTACGGGATGAATCTGACAGATCCGGCCAAGGCGCAACCCTTCACGCTGGCTTACCTGCTGGAGATGTACCAGCACTCGACACAAAAAAATAAATTCTTCAATAATTTCTTTGAGAAACTGGCCGGCACCCCCAAACTGCGGGAGCAGATAATAGCCGGTAAATCAGAGACAGAGATACGCGCCAGCTGGGAGCCGGCACTGTCGGCATACAAGAACCTGCGAAAGCAGTACCTGCTGTACCCCGAAAATATCGAATAATGACAAAAGACTTACGCATTGTATTTATGGGCACGCCTGATTTTGCCGTGCCTACCCTGCAAACGCTCCTGGAGCATCAGTACAATGTTGTGGCTGTGATTACGGCTCCGGATAGACCGGCAGGGCGCGGCCAGAAGCTGCATCAGTCGCCAGTGAAGGAGTATGCCGTGGCGCAGCACATCCCGGTGTTACAGCCCACGAACTTGAAATCAGAGGCTTTTCTGGAGGAGTTGAGCAGTTATCAGGCGAACCTTCAGATTATTGTCGCGTTCCGGATGTTGCCGGAGGTGGTGTGGGCGATGCCCGAACTCGGCTCTTTCAACATCCACGGTTCGCTGCTGCCGCAGTACCGCGGGGCTGCGCCGATCAACTGGGCCATCATCAACGGCGAAAAAGAGACCGGCGTCACGTCCTTTTTCCTCAAGCACGAGATAGACACCGGCGATATGATTTTTCAGGAGCGGGTGCCAATTCTGGAGGAAGATGATTTCGGATCTGTTTACGAAAAGCTGAAACACGAGGGCGCCAGGCTGGCACTGCGCACGGTGCAGGCCATTGAGCGCGACGAGGTGCAGCCACAGCCGCAGGTTGTTTCGGCCGAGACCAAACATGCCCCGAAGATTTACAAAGAGACCTGCGAGATAAACTGGAACCTAACGGCCCGGCAAGTGCGCGATTTTATCCGTGGCCTCAGCCCCTATCCCGCCGCCTGGACGCGCATCAACGGCAAAGCCTTCAAGATCTTCAAAACAGAACCGTTGCACGATACGGCTTATGACATAGCGCCGGGCCAGATCCACACCGACAACAAAACTTTTCTGCACGTGCAGACCGCTGCCGGGGCCATTGCTGTGCTCGACCTGCAGATGGAAGGCAAAAAGCGCATGCCCGTGCAGGACTTACTTAGGGGATATTCCTTTACGGGTTGAGTGATTCAGTTGTCTGATGTCAGATAGTGCAGCTATAAACACTAAGCTTTATATGGCACTGCACCTGCTGGCAGTTATATAGATTTCAAGCCCATTGCTATATAAGCACAGCCTGCTGATTGCTGCACTTGTATAAATTATCATCAAACCCTTTAGCAACCACCAACATGATAGCAATTGTCGTAGCCGCCGCCGAGAACAACGTGATTGGCAAAGACAACGGCCTGATCTGGCATCTTCCTGCCGACCTGCGCCATTTTAAGCAGATAACCATGGGGCACCCAATACTGATGGGCCGCAAAACCTACGAGTCTATCGGAAAGCCGCTGCCCGGCCGGACGTCGGTTCTCGTCACCACGCAGGCAGATTATAAAGCCGAGGGTTGTATCGTGGCTCACAATGTGCAGGAAGCCCTGGAGCAGGCGAATCGATTAGACCAGGATGTCTATATCATTGGGGGAGCCAACCTGTATGAGCAAACGCTGCCGTTAACAGACACCGTGTACCTGACACGGGTGCATCACGCCTTCGACGGCGATGCGTACTTCCCTGAATTGCAGGAAGCGGAATGGGAAGTGACAGCACAGGAGCACCATGAACCGGACGAGAAGCATAAGTACAGCTACAGTTTCCTGACGCTGAAACGGAGATAAAACAAGCGCTTACACGCGCACAAGATTTGGATAGCTTTGGTTAATCTGGTATTGGGCAGGCTATATAAAGGAAAGGGCAGCTATCATAGCTGCCCTTTCCTTTATATAGGTATAGACTCTTTAACGCAGGATATATAATTTCCCATAGCCGTTTTTGAAAGCACTGTCGCCGAAGGTGGTGCGGTGTTTCATCTCCTCCTCTATTTTGCTCATCACAACGCGGTACAGGTATACGCCGTTCGCCAGTTTGTCGCCGTAGGTGTCGGTGCCGTCCCACGCATACTCTGTTTTGTTATTGCCGATGCGCAACGGCCCAAGTTCCTCTTTCATGATTTCCTTCACCACCTTGCCCGTAACCGTCAGAATCTGAATTTTGATGTGCTCCGGGATGGTGCTGCCGGTGAGGGTGAAGATAAAATTCGTTTTGGTAGAGAAGGGGTTCGGGAAAGGGTAAAAGTTCGTTACGCTCGACTCGCTCACCACCTCAAAACCAATCCTGTATGGTGATATGCCGGAGGCAACGCCAGCCGCATCCCGGGAGCGAACTTCCATGGTATACTTGCCGTCCATCAGCTTGGCAGGTTTGTACTCCAGTTTAAAGTCGCTCTGCTCGGTGGCGGCGGTATAGCCAACCTCCTCCGGGTTGTTCAGCAGCGACACCTGCTGCTCCTGCCCTTCCGGCGTGATCAGGATCAGCGACATCGCCGATGGGTCCTGCAGGAAGACATGGCGGTTTTCGTCTTTCACCGTCACACTGATGACCGGCCTTGGCGAAACCAGATCCCCATCCAGTATATGAACCCCGTCGAAGGCCACATCCATAATCGGGTGCAACTTCGACTTCACGCCAAAAGCCACTTCATAGATGTTATTGAAATAGTACTGCTCCAGCTGCAGCTGAGGATTCACATACATGCTCAGTTTGTAATTGCCGTCCAACGCCTGCGTGGACGTGGTATAGTTGAAGGTAACGGTCTCGTTTGCCTCTACGGCTTTGATCTTGAACCGTGATACCGTCGGAGATATACCGTCGCCTGACAACGTGACCTCTACCACCAAAGAGTCCTTGAAAGCCGTTTGGGAGATATTCTGGAACGCCATCGGCACGTTTATACTGCCCCCACTGGTCTGTGCCGTCAGCATCTCACTGCTTACTTTTACCAGATCCGGGCGTATCACGCCCTCCGGCACTCCCTCGTAATATACAAACCACTCCTTCAGTTGCGGGGCTGTGCGCGCTGTAGAGTCCGAAAGAAAGGCAGAAAGCTTCAGGTTAGGATATAGTTTTGCATCGACGCTGGCCAGATCCAATGCTTTGCGCTCTACCTTCTCAACCAGTACATTTTCCTTTCCTGTTGTATCCACGCCAATCACGCGCAGGGTATATTTGTCGTCCCCCCCCTTGTACTGCTCTACATTGTGGTAAAGCGTTCCCCACTTCATGGCTGGCCCGATAGTTACTGACGTGATCGTACCGGATGCTCTTGTGGAGGTGAGGGTAGTACTTAAAGCAATGGCTTGCGATGTAACTGGTGTTGCATCCCCAGCAGACGCCGTAGTTTCCAATACTGAGCCAACCGCAGCTCCTTTCTGCCCTACTATCGCAAAAGGAGCACTTGTTGCTAGGTTATCGATCAAACTGGAACCAATACTTCTGAAAGCTTCCTTTGCATCAGTTGGCAGCGTCGTGAAAGGAACTTTATTAATGCTGATAGCGGCGACACGGTACCCTGCAGGCACAGCATCTAAAAAGGCTTTTATTTTTGCCACGTTAACGGCCTTTGTCAAATCTCCCGTGTCAAACAGGTATGGAATTTCTGAGCAGAATGTTATACCCGGCAGAGATGTTACCGGCTCCAGTGTAAAGTTATTGAACACAACAAAGTAGATGTGCGGCACTGCTGTACCCGACGGATTACCGCATGGCCCCCATAATTCTTGCACTCCATTTATGAAAAGTCCGTAAGGCGAGTCCACAAACCTGATGTCTCCCCCTACTGTTTTGATGTCGATGGATTTCTTGATTGGAGTAAATTGCCAGGTTCTGTTCCTATCTGATAATGAATCAAAACCTACAGTATGTGCCTCCTGAAACTGTCCGTAATGGCTCTGCGACCACCCGCCTTTGGCACCGGCTATATGCCTGAAGGAGCTCGTGGCCCACACTGTGTCTTCGCCTGCCCCGTAGTTTGTGAAACGTGCACGCCAATAGTAGACAAGGCTGTCTTTAGCAGCAACCGGCAACGTTGTCTCCCATACTGGAACTTCAGCGTTGGCCACCGTCTGAGAGAGGCGCACAGGACTTTTGAAAGTACTGGTCGTGTCCAGTTCAAAGTAGAAGTTCTGGTTTTCACTTAGCACCGTTGCCTGTACTGCCAGTTTAACATTATCAGAGCCAATGATGCTGTACTTGGCAGGGTAAACAGCCGTGACACCGCTTACCGGGAAGAAGTGCTGGAACGTCGCAGTATTATTTTCCTCGTTCAGCTCCTCTATGGCATTCGGGCCATCCAGCGTTATTTCAAACGTATTCATGCCCAAGGCCATTGTACCGCTATTTGACAGCTTGAGCGTTACTCTTCTTCCCTTGATGATCGGTTCGATTAGAATACTATCCTGCACCAGTACACTGTTATCGGACAAGGTTCTTTTAACAGTAACATAGATAGAATCAGTGATGGCTTTACCTAAGTTATCTACATCAAAAGCTACCATAAAGGTATCTGCCGAGGCTGTAACTATCTTTCCGTCTACTCCTTTCACCTCAAACCCATTTTCTTTGATAAGATAGTCAGGCCTGCTGGGGTTGTATGGCTCAATCGCCGGATCCCCCTGCAGCGCCATCTCCAATACCATGGCGGTGGCAAGATTACTTCCTGTTTCCTGCATTACCCGGCGTATCGTCTGCTGCTGCACTACCCCGAGTGAGGCACCATAAAATTTAGGATCCTGAAAAGCAACCCGGTAAAAATGGTTAGTGTATTGATTCAGGTAAATGTCATAACCAGTATCCAGGTGGGCGATCATCGCGACAGCGCCTTTATCCGGTGTGCGTAGCCAGTCTTCCCCAAACGAGACGTTGTTCGGAATATATGCGTTACCGGCATTGCAGCCATTCATCAATATGATTGGGTATTTTCCTTTATTGTGGTAATTATTGATAGCACTGGAAACATACCCAATATCCAAATCTGTGGTACCAGTGGAGCTGTGCCCGAAAAACGTTAATAAGGAAATGCCTTTGTTTAGCTCTTCCGACACATTCACAGACTCTACAACTTCACTTACATTCTCCCTATACCTTTGCTTAACGTTAGCTCCTAATAAAGGGCCCTCCGCAATTTTAGCATATTCCTTCAGGTAATTTGCAAAGCGGTTTATTTCGCTGGTTGTTTTACCACCTCCGAGTTGTAATATGTTCTTGCGCCAAGGTTCCCCCTCCTTCACTGCCTCATACTCCCTGACCTTGTTCAGGTAAGCAATGATAGCTTCAGGCGTAGTCACAGAGAGCCTGCCAGTAGGCACCCTGGGAACATAAGAGCCATTTTGAAAATCAGCCGAGAAGATGACATCAGAAGAAGGGACAATACCTGTAGGCACAAGATCCATCTCATACACTTTTGGGTGCCGGGCACCAACCTGGTAGTAGCTGAACTTGTTCGGGTAGTAGGTATAATAGTACTCCTGAGCTGCATATGTTACACCTTTGCCGATGATAAACAACTGCGCAGTTCTCTGAGGGGTAGCCATATACTGCACCATTCGGCGAATGGCATTGGAAGAATACTCCCCGTAGTGGAACTGATCAACCACCTGATCCATATGAACAAGCAACGTATCATACCCTCCGCCGGCGGCCGAGGCCCTGTAGGCAGCATATTCTCTTGGAGCTGGCAACTTGCTTTCCCCCACTGGCTTCATCAAGCGCTTGTTTGTTAAAACAATATAGTTGTGATCATTTGGGTTTATGGCTCTGAAAGTAATGCCTGCTTTAGCTACTCTGGAGGGCTTCAGCAGTTTAGCAGTATCTGCAATAAGAATTTTATGCGTCCTGCCATTGCTGTTGTCAACTATAAACCCCTTTGTAGTGCCACTGACCTGGCCTGCTATTCTCACGATGTTATATGAATCCGTAACATCATAAGCAACTGCTGTAGCAGGAGTGTTACTTAATTGGTAATAAGGATTTGCTCCTCGGGTGGAATCTGAGTATACAAACATAGAATTCCCCGAAAATATCGGCTTTTGCGGGTAGGTTAGCACGCCATATGCAAAACTAACCCTGTTGTTACCGGAGGGTGCAATGATAGGCACAAGCTGTATAACAAATTTCTTTTGTGCATTTATATCACTGAACTGGACCTGCTGTCGATCTTTTGCGAAAGCGGAGAAGTCATATTCAAAGTAGTTGAGCCTTCGGGTGCCTGTTGGAGCAACAACGTTTACGTTTAGTTTATGGAATTCCTCATCAGCACCTACGGTTGCATATTCTACGTAAGGTTTTGGGCCCGTTAGCTCTACATTCGTGATATTGATAATTTCATAGGTTCTAGGGTTGATTGAATAGGCTGAGAAGTAACCCTCCCCCTCATCTAACCACGGCATTCTGCTTCCGTTGTAGAGCTTGCCATAATTAAAGCGGTCCGTATTTACGTTTATCGCCTTCTGCATATGATAGGGTTCCGGCGTGCGGCCGCTAACCGTGGGGTTAGACTCCCGCATACGTTTGCCGCCGGCGGGGTTCACTGTCAGGAAGTAGGCGGCGGTATCTGTGTATAAGCTGTAGAACTGGTGTACCTGATGCGCGGGGTTCTTATATAACTCCCGGTCCAGCGCGCCGTCATTGCGCTCGCCGTAAAACTCCACATAATCCTGCGCATCCAACCGCCCGTCTGCCTCACCGGCCACATATATTGCCGCCTCTTTGCCTCTACGGAAAAGCTGCAGGTGCTGCGGGTTTACGCCTGCCAGGCCCAGGCTATCCAGGAAGCCGTAGCTGAGGCGGTGCATCCCGGTGTTCACAACGCTGATCTTGTAGTAGGTTTTAGAGTAATCTATCCACTCGTTTCCATATACGCCACCCTGTCCCTGGGCTTGCGCAACGCCTGCCACAAAGCCTGACAACAGGAGGAATGCCAGTAAAAATCGCTTCATCATATATTATGTTCAAAGGGTGCTTCGCGAAGCTGTAGGTTATTTATCGAAAGAGTAAGCGAGTGAAACGATTACGGAGGAAGTATTGGCGCCTCCTACTGCGTTGTTCTCGCTGTTGTTCACGCGGGAAAGGGCAAGGTCCAAGGCCAGGCCACCGGTTTTAACGCCCACACCGAAATTGGGCTGCAGCCGTTTGGTCATGCCGCCGTCAAAGTCTCTGGTCTCCTGGTAATTGTTGATGCCGCCTCTCACGAAAACCGTTTTGGCATAAGCCAGCTCAAGGCCCACATGCGGATCCACTGAAACCAGGTCAGACTTGAGCCACACGTTTCGCTTGCCGTCGAAGGTAAAGTCCATGTCGGCAGCCGCCAAGGCCGACAGTTTATCGTTGAACCGAAAGGACCGCCCGATGCCCAGCACTACCCGCGGAAGCGTCAGCTCGGCGGTGTTCTCCGGGAGGTCGTTTCCGGTTTGCCGGTAGGCTTCCTCCAGTTCCTCTACATTGTGCGTCCAGGCGGTAAAGGTGGTGGTAATGTCCTTCGCCATCAGGCCAAACTGCCAGTTGCCGCGCTGCAATTGCGCGCCCACATCCACCCCAAAGCCGTAGGCGTTGGCAAACTGGCCTACGTTGCGGTATATGATTTTCGCATTTGCGCCCAGCATCAGCCCCTGCACCAGGTTGCTGCGGCGGGCATAGGACAGCAGCATCGCGTAGTCGGCCACCGAGAAGAACCGGATGCTGTCATACTGGATGTAACCGTACTCATTCTGCAGCCGGCGCGTGTCGGCTATATCATCCACACCCAACCGGATAACGGACACGGCGAGGGCGCTGTTGGAATCGAGGGGCATGGCAAAGCTGGCGAAGTCGTTTTTGGCAATGCCCGCGAAAAGCTCTGAGTGCATCAGGCTTACATTGTACCTGTTCTGGAGGCGCAGCAACCCCGCCGGGTTCCAGTAACCGGCAGTGGCGTCGCTGGCGATGGCTGCCTGCACATTGCCCATGCCAAGCGCACGCCCTCCCACGCCAATGTTCAAAAACTCATTACTGTACTTAGGGGTGGAAATTTGTGCCGTGGCTGCTGACCAAGCGAAAAAAAGCAGGGCAGCCAGAAAGCAGCGAAGGGGAAACTTAATCATGTATTGAGGTAAAGGTTATGTCAAAAGCAAAAATTTAATCCACTCTTTTAATCCCGGTCACTGCGGCACCCGGCGGCAGTAATTCCCTCTGCAACACGGCCTAAGGCTTTTTGGTTATCAGGGGCGCAATTGATTTAAGTCCAAAAATACTGATAAATTAAAATAAACCGATAGCCGGATAACTATTAAAAAAATCCGCCGTAAATATTTTTAAACAGTACCTTGCTTTACATAGTACCTTATAATATCTTTGCCTCAACATAATTACGGAATCATCATGAAAGTAGAAAACACACAAGTGCAGATGCGGAAGGGAATTCTGGAGTTCTGCATCCTGGAGATTATCTCTCGTGGTGAAGTATATGCGTCCGATATGTTGGAAGAGCTGACAGCGGCCAGAATGATCGTTGTGGAGGGTACACTCTACCCTTTGCTCACCCGCCTCAAGAACGCGTCGCTTCTCGACTACAACTGGGTAGAATCGACGTCAGGGCCGCCACGCAAATATTACACCCTTACAGAAACCGGGCGCGAGTTTTTAGAGCAGCTCCGGCTCACCTGGTCAGATCTGGTCGCCTCCACTGAATACATTATCCAAAACAAGAAAGCGCAGCAATCATGAAAAAGAACATAAGCATCAACTTGCAAGGCATCATCTTCCATATAGAAGAAGATGGTTATGAGCAGCTCAGCAGATACCTTATCTCCATCCGGTCTTACTTCTCTAACTATGAAGGCCATGACGAGATCGTTGCCGACATCGAGGCGCGCATTGCAGAAATATTTTCTGCGCGGCTCTCCCCCGGCAAGCAGGTCATCTCCTTAGAAGATGTGGAGTACCTGATAGCACGCATGGGGAGCGTCACAGACTTTGAGGTGCTGGATGCGGTAGAAGAGGAAGGCCCCGCCGCTCAGCCCGGCCCGGACGCTTCTGAAGGCTACGGAGGCACTCAGGCATACGGTGCCGGGGCATATACCACCGGCCCCAGGAGGCTGTTCCGCGATGTGAACCGGAAAGTGATATCCGGGGTGGCGTCCGGCATTGCCAACTACCTGAACGTAGACCCGCTCTGGGTGAGGCTGCTGTTCGTGATGCTGGTCCTGGGAATCCCTTTTTCGCACGGGGCCACCAGCTTCGGCATCATCCTCTACATCATCCTCTGGATCTCTATGCCTGCGAACGCCCAACTGCCGGAAACCACCGCCAAAAAGCTGTTCCGCGACCCGGACGATAAAAAGCTGGCCGGTGTGGCGAGCGGCATAGGCAAGTATTTCGGCGTGGATATATCTGTTATCCGCATCCTGTTCCTCGTGTCCATCTTTCTGGGCGGCTTCGGCATCGTGGCGTATATCGTGCTTTGGGTCTCCATGCCCGAAGCCGTCACGCTGACGGAGCGCCTGCAGATGCAGGGCGACCCGGTGACGCTGGCCAGCATTGAGAAAACGCTGAAAGACAACCTGAACATGAAGGACAGCAACGGCGAGGAAAGTGCTTTTGCCAAGCTCATCCTGCTGCCTGTGCGACTGATCTCCCAGATATTTAACTGGGTGGGCACGGTGCTCGGGCCTCTCCTCGCCTTCCTGATCACGCTGATCCGGGTAGGGGCTGGCATCATCCTGCTGGTGGTGTCTATCGGCCTGACCATTGCCCTGTTCTCCACGTTTTTTGTTGCCCTTGGTTTAGTTGATGAGTCTCAGTTTCTTGTATTAGGTGATTTTCCGGCCTCCGTGTTTCTCGGGGGCTTTCCCAGGCTCGGACTGGTGGCAGGCTTTTTTGTAGGGTTGATCCCGCTCCTTTTTCTGATTATCCTGGCGGTGAGCCTGTTGGTGAAGCGCATTTTCCTGCGCCCTATTGTAGGTTGGTCGATGTTTGGGGTGTGGCTGGTGGGCCTGTTCACCTTGGGCAGCGCTGTAGCCATGCACACGGCGAACTTCCGCCGTACCGGCGAGGTAATCACCTCCAAAACTATACCAGTGGCCCAATACGGCACATTAACGCTGGACGCTTACGACACGAACGTAGAGTACGATAACCTGTTCATCGACGTCCGTGCCCACAACAGCGACAACGTAGAAATTATACAGCGCGCCGAGGCAAAGGGCAGAACAGAGGCAGAGGCCAAGCAGAACGCCCGCATGATTTCGTATCGCGTGCAGCAGCAGGACTCCATCCTGCGCTTCGACAACAGCTATGAGTTCAAAGGAAACGCCAAGTACCGCGATCAGGAATTGAACATCACACTGATGCTGCCGCAGGACAAGCCGCTGCGCCTGACCCGTGCGTTTACAGAACTGCTCCCTGGCGGCACCTTCGCCGAGGACTACGGTGTAGACAAGATCGTGCGCAACACCTGGCAAGCAACCGGCGACCAACTACAGTGCCTCACCTGCGCCGCCGACACCCTTGACACTGAGGAAACCGATACAGGAAGCTTTACTTCAGACCTTGAAGTGCTAAGCGGCAGCGTGCTGCTCGACGAGGAAGACTACAACAGCAACACCAAAACCTTCGACTTTACCGACTTTGACGAAGTGACGGTAAGTGGCCCTTACCACGTGCAACTGAAGCAGGGCAGCAACTACAGCGTGCGCGTGCGCGGCGAAGCAAGCGACCTGGAACGCATGAATGTGGAGAAACTCGGGAAGGAACTGCGCATCGGCTACACCGAGAAAACAATCGAGCTTTTTGATGTTAGCGACCCGGTCCTGATTCAGATTGTGGCACCCAACATCCGAGACATCGACCTGAGCGGGGCCATCAAAGCAGACATCGGCAGAATCACCTCCGGTGACTTGCAGCTAAACCTGGCCGGTGCCATTAGGTCTGTTGCCGACCTGAACGTGCGCACCCTGAAAGTAGATATTGCAGGAGCCTGCATCAGCAAGTTTACAGGCCGGGCCGAGAACTTTGAACTGGACGTGACGGGAGCCGGCTCTGTAGACGCTGAAAACCTGCAGGCAAGTGCAGTAGACGCAGATGTGACGGGCGCCAGCAAGGCGGTTATATATGTTACAAACAAGCTTCGCGCGCAGGCCTCCGGTGTTAGCCAGATCACCTACAGGGGCAACCCCTCCGACACCACCATTGACAGCAGCGGGCCAAGCAGCGTGAAGCGCCGCTAAGACTTTACGCCACCTATATACCCAAGGCGGGTTGAGTAATATCCTGCTTAACCCGCCCTAATACAGTCCGTGGTCACAAATGCTGGTTCTTTGGGCTAACCATTCCTTAAACTTCTTTTGGCTATAGCTATGCAAAAAATCTACGCGGCCCTGTTCCCTCTTTTCCTGTTCTTTTCCAGCGCCGGCCCAAAAAGCCAATTCTCAGCAGACACTGCACCCAAAACTGCTGCAGCCCCTTCCAAGGTGCAAATCATGCTGCTCGGATCAGTACACTTCAGCCAGTTTCACAAGCCCGCTGTAGCTTCACAAAACTTCTTCGGCACCCAACGGCAACAGGAATTAGCGGAGGTAAACAAGCTGCTGCAGCAGTTTAAGCCGGACATGGTGATGGTGGAAGTAGCGCCACAGAACCAGGGAGAAATCGACAGCCTTTACAATTTATATATAGCCGACAAACTTGATCTGACTCAAATAGAAGGCGGTAGCAGCGAGATATACCAGTTAGGGTTTCAGATGGCAAAAGCGCTGCACCATAAGCAATTGCACGGGGTTGATTATTACCAAAGCACCTCCCAAAGCCTCCTTTCGGATGGGCAACATATGGCTATATACCGAAACGGCCTGGAGAACTTTCAGAAAACGACGAGAGGGATAACGGAGCAGTTTCTGGTGGGCAACATGAGCGTCGGCAAGTTTCTTTACACGCTAAACAAGCCCGAAACCATCGAACTGTCGCACCACCAGTTCTATAACCTGCCGGCCTACGTGCAAAACGGCTCCTTCAGGAGCTACGACGGGCTGAACAAAAGCGAAATAGACACCACACAGATTGGGGCTGAGTTTATCTCCCTATTTTATGAGCGCAAACTGAAAATCTATTCCAACATCCTTAATGCGCAGCTAAAGAACGAAGGCAAACGCATCCTCCTGCTCATGGGCCAAACACACATTGGGGTTTTGCAGGATATCATCGATAACAACCCTGCCTATGAACTAGTGCATGTGAACGATTACCTAAATGACAAAAGCTGGGACGCAGAGAGCTCAGACAGACTTTAAAGCAGGCAAAAGCACTATCCGCCACTAGTACAAAATAAAACTTATATAATAAATACCTAATGCTCGCGTTTGCTTTATAATGATGTTTGTTTAGTTGTTTGAGTGCCTTTGACGAAGCCCGATCTGCTTTCCTTTTTGCAGCAGGAAGGCAAAGGCTTCGTCAAACTCATTCCTGACCTTCCCCTCCAGAATCGCCTCCGTCAGCACCTCTTTCAGCTCTCCTACAGTTTTAGACGGCTTCAGCCCGAAAGTATCCATGATCACCTCACCGGTGATAACCGGCTGGAAGTTGCGCAGCTTGTCGCTTTCCTCCACCTCTACCAGCCGCTTTTCCACCTTATCGAAATTCTCCAGATAGCGTTTCACTTTATTATCGTTCTTAGAGGTGATATCGGCGCGGCAAAGGGCCATTAAAGCCTCTACATCATCGCCCGCCTCAAACAAAAGCCTACGGATAGCGGAGTCTGTTACCGTGTCCTTCACCAGGGCAATTGGGCGCAGGTGCAGCTTCACCAGCTTCTGCACAAACTTCATGTGCTCGTTCAGGGGCAGCTTCAGGTTGGCAAACAGCTTCGGTACCATGCGGGCGCCCCGGTCCTCATGGCCATGGAAGGTCCAGCCTACTTTGGGCGAGTAGCGCTTGGTATCAGGCTTGGCGATGTCGTGCAGGATAGCCGCCCAGCGCAGCCACAGGTCATCCGATACCTCTGCCACGTTATCGAGCACCTGCAGCGTATGGTAAAAGTTATCTTTATGCGAGTTGCCGTTGATGGTTTCCACGCCCTGCAGTTCCGTCATTTTCGGAAATATAAGCTGCAGCAGCCCTGACACAAACAACAGTTTGAAACCATAGGATGGCGTAGGCGAGAGTATGATCTTGTTCAGCTCATCCGTAACGCGCTCCTGCGACACAATCTTAATCCGTTCCTTGTTGTCGGCAATGGCGTCAAAGGTATCGGGGTCTATGTCGAAGCCGAGTTGCGAGGCAAAGCGGATGGCGCGCATCATGCGCAGCGGGTCGTCGGAAAAGGTGATTCCCGGCTCCAGCGGCGTCCGGATGAGTTTGCGCCTCATGTCCTTTATACCGTCGAATTCGTCGATCAGGCCGCCGTAGCTTTCCCTGTTCAGGCTGATGCCAAGCGCATTGATGGTGAAGTCACGGCGTTTCAGGTCATCGTCCAGTGTGCCCTGCTCCACCTCCGGCTTCCGCGAATGCTCCCGGTACGACTCCTTGCGGGCCCCGACAAACTCCACCTCCCACTCATCCGCCCGCAGCATGGCCGTCCCGAAATTCTTAAAGATAGATACTTTCGGTTTGTGCGGCAGCTTCTGGGCCACCATGGCAGCCAGCGCGATACCGTCACCCACACACACTATGTCTATATCCTTGGAAGGCCGCTTCAGCACCAGGTCGCGTACAAAACCTCCGATCACATAGGCATCGGTGGCTAACTCGGCGGCTGCTTCGGCCACAACATGAAAGATCGGGTGCTCCGGTAATTCTACTTTATCCATCTCTTAAAAATCAAGAACCTCAGGCGACGGTGGCGCGGCCTGAGGCACAAAATTAAGGATTACCCTGTCAATTACGAATTTAGGCTTCCGAATTAAGAAACAGGTGGTTGTTAAAGGGGTATAAGCCTGGGCTTTGTTTAAGACCATACCTCTGTCTGCACCCTGCCTTTTAAACCTATAAAAAGCGGCATTTTATATATCTGTACTCGTAAGAAACTCTCACATTTCATATATCGGTCAATACAAAGCTATATATAAATTATAAGCAACGGTCGGGAAGGTATATAGGCGTTTAATCGCGCAACACTTCCTGCCTGCCGTTCAGGTTGATTTTGACGATGCGGGAAGGCTTCCCCACCAAAGTGTCCTCCTGCCGCCACTGCACCACATAATCCACGCGTTTTTTTACGTCTTCGGAAACATCTGCAAAGGTTTTGGGCGACGGCGCACCACTGATGTTGGCCGAGGTGGAAACCAATGGGCGGCTGATCCGCCTGATTAACCGGTGGCAGAATTCGTCTTCCACAATACGGATGGCAACGGTGCCGTCGGGAGCCAAAACTGCGCGGGGAAGATTAATCGGATTCGGGAAAACATACGTTGTCGGCCGCTCCTGCTTTTGGAGGAGTTCCTCAAAGCCCGGGGGCAGCGATTGTACGTAGCGCAACAGCATTTGCTGGTCGGCCACCAGCAGAATCATGGATTTGGACGCATCACGCTCCTTTATTTTCACGATCTTCTTCACAGCCGCCACATTCTCCGCGTCGCAGCCAATGCCCCAAACCGTGTCGGTAGGGTAAAGTATAATGTTGCCCAGCAGGATTTCCTCTTCTGCTGCCTGTACCGCGTTTATAAACTGGCTCATTTTCTCTAATTGTTAATTGTTTGTTGTTGATTGTTGATTGGTAAAATTGAAATGACAATCGCTCGTTTTTTCACAAACAATTTAACGAGCAACAATCCAGCAATTTACCTGATCTCCTGCGTCAGTTCTATCAGCACGCCGTAGGCGCTTTTAGGATGCACAAAACACACCAGTTTGTTATCGGCGCCTTTCTTGGGTTTTTCGTTCAATAAGGTGAATCCTTCCTGCTTCAGGCGATCCATCTCCTTGTATATATCCTCTACCTCAAAAGCAATATGATGGATGCCTTCTCCCCGCTTCCGGATAAATTTTGTGATGGCGCTGTCCTCCGTCGTTCCTTCCAGCAGTTCAATTTTAGTGTCGCCTACTTTAAAGAAGGAGGTGTTGACATTCTCGGACGAAACAAACTCAGTTTTGTATGGTTCTACCCCCAGCAGTTTAAAATATAACGCATTTGCCTCCCTGAAATCTTTAACAGCAATCCCTATATGTTCTACGTTGCGCATTTTCAGTTTGTAATTAGTCTAAGTAAGCTTTTTTTAGTAATTTTGCGTGGAATTCAAAACTAATAATTTCTTTCAACTGTTTATAAAACAGACAATAAATAGAAAAAAACAGTGCTATGCTAACACTTCCTATATACCTGGATAACAATGCCACTACACCGTTAGACCCGCGTGTACTGGAGGCGATGTTGCCTTACATGACAAACATGTTCGGTAATGCGGCTTCCCGTAACCACGCTTTTGGCTGGCAGGCGGAAGAGGCTGTTGATTATGCCCGCGACCAGATCGCAGCGCTGATCAACTGTTCTCCGAAAGAAATCATCTTTACCTCTGGTGCAACCGAGTCTGACAACTTGGCGATCAAAGGCGTGTTTGAAATGTACGCTTCGAAGGGGAACCATATCATTACGGCGACCACAGAACATAAGGCTGTACTGGACACTTGCAAGCATATTGAGAAGATCGGCGGTAAAGTAACGTACCTGCAGGTAAACGCCGAAGGTCTGATAGACCTGAATGAACTGGAGAACGCAATCACCGACAAAACGATCCTGATCTCTATCATGTATGCCAACAACGAAGTTGGTGTGATTCAGCCAATCCGCGAGATTTCCGCTATTGCCAAAAAGCACGGCATCCTGTTCTTCACAGATGGAACGCAGGCAGTCGGTAAAATTCCGGTGGACGTGGAGGCTGACGGCATCGACCTGATGGCTTTCTCGGCTCACAAAATGTACGGCCCGAAAGGAGTTGGTGCTTTGTATGTGCGTCGTAAGAACCCACGTGTGAAAGTAACTGCCCAAATGGACGGCGGTGGCCATGAGCGCGGCATGCGTTCCGGCACCCTGAACGTACCGGGTATTGTGGGCCTTGGCAAAGCGGCTGAGCTTGCAAAGCAGGATATGGAGTCAGATAATGCTCGTATCTCTGCCATGCGCGACCGTTTAGAGCGCGAACTGACTACCATTGAGGAATCTTATGTAAACGGTTCGCGGGAGCACCGTTTGCCGCACGTATCAAACATCTCCTTCAAATATGTGGAAGGGGAAGGTTTGATGATGGGCGTGAAAGACCTGGCTGTATCCTCCGGATCTGCCTGTACTTCAGCCTCTTTGGAACCGTCTTACGTATTAAAAGCATTAGGCCTGAGCGATGACTTGGCGCATTCTTCCCTGCGTTTCGGCCTGAGCCGCTTTACGAAGGATGAGGAAATCGACTATGCTATCAATCATGTGAAAGAGGCGGTTGCCAAACTCCGTGAACTATCCCCGCTGTGGGAGATGTTTAAAGAAGGTATTGACCTGACCACCATTGAGTGGTCTGAGCACTAAGAAATAACGGATGAATCAGAAATACGATTTATAAATTATTCGTATTTCTGATTCATCCATAACTCATAATTTTTAATTCGTAATTAAATACAGCTATGGCTTATTCAGATAAAGTAATTGATCATTACAGCAACCCCCGTAACGTAGGCACACTTGACAAATCGAAGGCAAGTGTGGGTACCGGCCTGGTAGGTGCGCCTGAGTGCGGCGACGTAATGCGCCTCCAAATTGAAGTGGATGAAAACCAGATCATCACCGACGCGAAGTTCAAGACGTTTGGTTGTGGTTCTGCTATCGCTTCCTCTTCACTGGCCACCGAGTGGCTGAAAGGAAAATCAGTAGACGAGGCACTGGCTATTGACAACATGGCGATTGTGGAAGAACTGGCCTTGCCGCCGGTAAAAATCCACTGCTCTGTGCTGGCTGAGGATGCAATCAAATCTGCTATCAATGACTACAGAGTGAAGAATGGCTTACCGGCATTGGAACTGGCCAAGACACACCACTAAGAAACGGACTCGATGGAGTCGAAAAATACCGATGTGCACGTAGAAAGTGCACGTATTCAGAAGCAGATTGAAAACCACTTAGGAATAAGCGGCAACAGTCTGCTTTTTGAATTCAGGCACATCGACAACAAAGAGCGCCTCGACCTGATCACGGTAAACCCGCGCCACCACCAGTCGTTCCTGTTTCATTCTGAGATTGGCTACGACCGGGTGGATGCCCTCCGCAAGATGCTGACCTATGTGCAGAGCTACCGCGACCAGGAAAGCTCTTATACCGTGCAATGGATATCACGTGGCGAAAAGGAGCTGAATACGTCTTACTTCCGGGCGCGTAATATGTATGAGGCGCTCGATAAATTATACTATGGCCGAGACATGAACACCATCACGGTTTTTAGTGTGGTGCTGAATCCTGTCTCTTAAAATTATAAATGTTATGATCACAGTTTCAGACAAAGCAAAAGAGAAGGTTGTAAAGCTGAAGCAGGACGCGCAGCTGGACGACACCTACCGCTTGCGCGCTTCTGTGGCAGGTGGTGGTTGCTCCGGCCTTTCCTACAACCTCGATTTCGACGACGAGGTGAAGCCGATGGACCAGGAGTTTGAGGACAAAGGCGTGAAGGTGGTGGTAGATATGAAGAGCTTCCTGTACCTGGCGGGCACAGAGCTCGATTTTTCTGACGGCCTTAACGGCAAAGGCTTTTACTTCAACAACCCAAACGCTACCCGCACCTGCGGCTGCGGCGACAGTTTCTCGGTATAAGCTATTTAGCAGTTTCTAATAAGCAGCGGGCCCGGCTACATATAGCCGGGCCCGCTGCTTATATACTTAAGTAACGTACGGGTTACTTATCTTTTCAAAAACCTTAGCTTCTGCCGTTGCCCCTGCTCATCCAGCAAAACCAGTACATAGGTTCCTGTATGTAGCCCGCGTATATCCAGAGTATACTGCAGCGTGTTTTCAGAGAGCGGCGTCTGAAGCAACTGCCTCCCGGTCATATCCAGCACGTACGCAAATCTAAAACTGTTGCCCGAAGCAAGGGCAAGTTGCAGGTAATCGGTGGCGACAGTCGGGTATACTGTAGAGGCGAAGGCACTTTCTCCTCTGGTTACACCCACTAATGCTGAATAGGTATAACTGCCATCCTCGTCGACCTGCTTTAGTCTGTAATACGAAGTGCCGGCAAGCGGGCGGTCATCTGTGTAGGCATAGTTGGTTGCGAGCACCGTGGTACCCTGGCCGTCTGCCTTTCCAATTGTTTCAAACGTTTGCCCGTTGCCGCTTCGCTCGACCAGGAAGTAAGCATTCTGTTCCTCGGAGGCGGTTAGCCATTCCAATGCCACGGAAGTGCCTTTGTTTTGGGCAGTAAAATGCGCCAGTTCAATGGGCAGCACAACTACAGGCCGCTCCAGATCCTCCATGCGCCAGGTCAGACTGAAATCATCAATGGCTAAGCCATGGTCTGTATCTGGCTCGTCAGCGTCTTTCCAGCGCAGCATCAGGTAGTGCCCGTCCGGAATGTCTACAGCAAGTACAGCCGAGAGGTGCGTTCGGTTTTCAGGCAGATTCCCGTTTCTACCTCCTCCCGTTGTATAGAAATGTGGGGCTTTAAAGTTCAGCTCCGGGTAAGCGATCCAACTGTCATCAGCTTTAGGCGATAACATGAAAGCTGCCTTATCGCTGTTAATCGCATAAGAGAACGCTACTTTATGTTCACCTGCCGTCACCTCAGATATACGCCACTGCTCTCCGGTAAAGCTTATATCGATGGAATAGATCGTGCTGCCCGTATTGTTCTGCAGGAGCAGCCCCCAGGCAAACTCTCCGGCAAGCAGCGAGCTCTGCGAGCCCAAGGCACGGTCTGCAGATCCGGTAGAGCCAAAACTGTACAGGTTGCCGCCGATGTTGTTGCCAGGGCTGACCACAATCGTATTCTTCTGCTTCGTACGCTGCACGAACCAACCATCCATATAACTCGTGCCGTTTTCCCATATGCTGTCTTTCACGGCAGGGAGCACATCAAAATTCTGGGTGTAGGTGGTAGTGTCCCGCTTCATGCTTATTTGTGCTGCCGACGTCTTGGGAAATAGCACTGGAATGATGCAAAACATCGCCACACATGCGTGGCTGACGCGTGTAAAAAGTTTGTTCATGGTGCAATAAGGTTTGGTGATACTATTGTTTTTCTATGATAAATTTTGCCTTTATACATAAAAGATAGCTCACAAACCTAATTGCTATTATTAAAGTTCAATTAATTAAAGCAATCAGACATTCACGCAAATATTGCACTATTCTATACAATAAAAGAGCCTGCCCTGTACCATACAGGGCAGGCTCTTAGAGCACCTTAGCGGGCTAACAATAATCAATATGCCCTTGCTAATTTATTTTCCATAAAGTTCATAAAAGCTCGGTTCACTACGCCCGTACCGCCTGGTGTCGGGTAGTTTCCGGTAAAGTACCAGTCGCCTCTGTGATTCGGGCAAGCTACGTGCAGGTCTTCGATGCGCTGGTATATCACCTGCACTTCCGCGTTAATGTCCGGTGCCTTCACAATCTCAGATACCTTTGCCGAAATCTCGTCTGCGGTAAACAGATCGTACAGTTCCTGAACATAATTCGACTCCCTGAAAGCCGGTGTACCTGACAGGGCAGCACATTTATCATATATCTCCTCCGCCTTAAAGTATAGGCCGCGCTCCTTCAGCAGGGCCAGCAGCGCTCTAAACGCCACAAACTCCTTCATGCGCGACATGTCAATGCCATAGCAGTCGGGGTAGCGGATTTGCGGGGCGCAGGATACGATGATGATCTTCTTCGGCTCCAGCTTGTCCAGCATTTTGATAATGCTCTTCTCCAGTGTTGTACCGCGTACAATGGAATCATCCAGCACTACAAGCGTGTCTATGCCTTTCTTCACCACCTCATAGGTGGTGTCATATACGTGGGTCACCAGATCATCGCGGCTGTCGTTGTCCGTGATAAAGGTGCGCAGTTTCACGTCCTTGATCACCAGTTTCTCGGCCCGCGGCTTAAACTGCAGAATCTCATCCAGTTGCTCTTCCGTCAGTTCCTGGTTCAGGATCGCCTTCTTGCGGTATTCGCGTAGGTGGTTCTCAATGCCTTTCATCATCCCCAGCCACGAAGACTCGGCGGTGTTAGGTATATAGGAAAAGACTGTGTTCTTAAGATCGTAGTTTATCGCCTCCAGAATCTGCGGGCACAGCAGTTTGCCCATGTTCTTGCGCTCGTTATATATCTCGGGGTCGTTGCCTCTGGAGAAGTAGATGCGCTCAAAGCTGCAGGAGAGTTTTTCGCGGGGCTCCACCACCTCTGTATGCTGCGGATTGCCAGCTTTGTCCACGATCAGCGCGTGGCCGGGCTTAATTTCCTTTATCTCGCTGTACTCTATATCAAAAGCAGTCTTAATGGCAGGTTTTTCGGAGGCCACCACCACCACTTCCTCATCCATATAATAATAAGCCGGGCGAATGCCGTTCGGGTCGCGCACCACAAAGGAGGCACCGTAGCCGGTAAGGCCAGCCATGGCGTAGCCCCCGTCAAAGTCGCGGCAGGCGCGCCGCAGCACACGTTTCAGATCCAGGTTCTCCTCAATCAGCTGCGTAATTTCCTGGTTGGTATGGTCGCCTTTTTTGAAATGGTTAAACTTCAGTTGGTTTTCCTCATCCAGGAAGTGGCCGATTTTCTCCAGCACCGTAATTGTGTCGGACTTCTGCTTCGGGTGCTGCCCCAGTTCCAGCAGCTTCTGAAACTGCTCATCCACGTTTGTCATGTTAAAGTTGCCGGCCACGGCCAGGCTGCGGCTGCGCCAGTTGTTCTCGCGCACCATCGGGTGGCAGTTGTCTACGCTGTTCACGCCGTGCGTGCCGTAGCGCAGGTGGCCCAGGTACACATCCCCCAGGAAAGGCATGTTTTCCCAAATCCACTCAACGTCGTCGGCTTTGTCCGGATACTCTTCTTTGAGGTGCTTGTATTCTTTGCCGATCTTGCCGAAAATGCTGTCGATGGCACGTGTCTTCACAGAGCGGAAGCGGCTGATGTACTCGATGCCAGGCAGGGCATTGATCTTGATGCTGGCCACGCCGGCGCCGTCCTGCCCCCGGTTGTGCTGCTTCTGCATCAGCAGGTAAAGTTTGTTGATGCCATACATAGGAGTGCCGTACTTCTCTACGTAGTAGCTGATTGGTTTTCTCAGCCTGATTAAGGCAATACCGCATTCGTGCTTTATAGCGTCGCTCATGAGTGCTATTAAATTATGGTGTCTGGGCCAGCAGTTGTTGCATCCAGTTCAGCAGCAGGTCAGGTTTAAAGAACAGGACCAGCAGCGGCAGGGCAAAAAGCGCAAGCAGCAGTTTATCCGATAGTGAAACAACTAAATTTCCTTCTCTAAAATTCCTTTTAAAGAAAAGGTAGTAAGGTATCTTGATATAGTAAAACAACGCAACCCCCGTCAGTATAATTCCGGTACCGAACAATATGAGCAACAGCGTATTCTGACCTACCGTATAGGCTTCCCACACGTTGCTGAAGATAAGCAGTTTACCCATGAAACCGGCCAGCGGCGGCAACCCTGTGAGCGAAAGCACAAACAGCACCACCATAACGCCCAGATAGGGATGAATACGGCCAAGCCCTGAGAAATCCTCCAGCTTATGCACCCCGTACGCATCCTCCGCCAGTTGCAGAAAGAGGAAGATGCCGAAGTTCATGAACAGCAGCACTGTGAGGTAAAACAGAATGCTGGCCTGGTAATTGGTGCCAAACGCCAGCAGGCCCGTCAGCAGAAACCCGGCATGCGACACAGAGGAATAAGCCAGCAACCTGCGCGGCGTCTGCTGCCAGAGCGCCGTGAAGTTCCCGATTACCAGCGTGGCGATAGCCGCAATTCCCAGGAACAACTGCACATCGTGGTAAGCCAGCGGATCGGCGAAGGCCGTTATGAAACGCAGAATCACGATAACCCCTGCCATTTTCGGCCCGGTGGAGAAGAGCGCGACAACAGGCATCGGAGCGCCCTGGTACACATCCGGTGCCCAGAAATGAAACGGCACGGCAGAAATCTTAAAGAAGAACCCAGCAAAAACCAACACCGCGGCCACCGTCACCAGTTGCGTGTTCGCCTGCAGCAGCGACAGCCCGAACATATCAGACGTATAGTGCAGCGTGCCGGTAAGCCCATAAAAAAAGGACATGCCGTACAGCATTACGCCCGCTGAAAGCGCCCCATACAGGATATACTTCAGCCCCGCCTCCACTGCCCGCTTCTCATCCTTCAGGGTGAGCGTGAGGATATACGAGGCAATGGATACCATCTCAATGGCCAGGAAGACCATCAGCAGGTTCACCGACTTGGCCATGAGGTTCAGGCCCAGCACCAGCATCAGAAGAAGGGCGTAGTATTCGCCTTTTCCCTGCGCCATACGCTCCAGCCGTTTGTTTTGCAGGGATAGCAACACAGTAAAAATACCGGCAGCGCTGAAAAGGATGCCCGCGTAACGCGCCAGCCCATCTGAGAGCAGGAGGCTCAGGAAGAGTCCGTTGCCGTTGACGTACCCCCCTAAAACCTGTACCACCAGCGCCGCGAAAAGACCGGACAGCGCCAGCCAGGGGAGCAGGCGTGTTATCACTTGTGACCTGAACAGATCCAGGGAAACGAGCAGCAGGAAAAAACCCGCCAGCAGCAGTTCCGGCAGCAGCGCCCCGGCTCCCGCCACAATGGCGTCGATGGCTTGGGAAAGATATGCCGCCTGCTCGTTCACTTAATGTAAAATGGAGGATAAAACCATGTTCAGCTGCTCCTGCCCGTTCTGCAGCATCAACTCCGTGAAGCCATTCACGGCAACGCCTATTTTATCGAGGAGCAGGTGCGGGAATATGCCAAAGAGCAGCGCCAGCAGGGCCAGCGGCACCAGCATCAGGTATTCCCTCACGTTCAGGTCCGTTATAACAGCGTTTTCGCGCAGCTCCGGGAAAAGCCAGTATTTGCCGAAGAACATCCGCTGCAGCGCCCACAGGTAATAGGCCGCTGCCAGCAACAGGCCGAACACGGCCACCACAGTCAGCCAGCGCGGCAGCATGCCAGTGGCTTCCGGCGCACTGAAGCCGCCCACCAGCACCAGCAATTCGGCTATAAAACCGGAGAAGCCGGGCAAGCCAAGGGAGGCAAAAAAAGCAATCACCACAAAGGTTGTGTAGGCAGGCATGACACTGGCCAGGCCCCTGAAGTTCTGAATCACGCGGTTGTGTGTGCGGTCGTAGATCACCCCGACCACCAGGAAAAGCATCGCGGAAATAATGCCGTGGCTGAACATCATATATACAGCGCCGTTAACGCCCTCCGTTGTGAGCGAGGCGAGGCCCAGCAGCACAAATCCCATATGCGACACCGAAGAATAGGCGATCAGCTTTTTCAGGTCGTTCATGGCCAGGGCATTCAGGGCACCATATATAATGGACAGCACCCCTAGACTACCGACCAGCACGGAGAAGTAGGTAGCCGCATCAGGGAAGACCGGGTACACGATCCGGATCAGGCCGTAGCCGCCGACCTTCAGCAAAATAGCGGCCAGCAGTACAGAGATAGGGGTCGGTGCCTCCACGTGCGCATCGGGCAGCCAGGTGTGCACCGGTACGGCCGGCACCTTAATCGCAAAGCCGGCAAACAACAGCAGGAACGCGATGAAACGCACCGGCAGGTTCCAAAGCCTCACCCCGGACAGCACGTGCAGCAGGCTATCAGGCAGAAAATTGGCCGCCTCCATCATGGCCGGAATGCTGAAGGTATGCACCAAATCCCGGCTGCTGATGGCATTTTGCTGCAGCATCTGCTGTACCTGCCGGACCATGTCTTTGGTGATGCCCGCCTCGCCCGCTATTCCTATCTGCAGGGCCGTGGCCGCCGGGTCTACCACCGAGGTATATAACCCGATCATCACGAGCAGGATGAAGAGGGAGCCGACGAGGGTATATATAAAAAACTTGATAGCCGCGTACTCGCGCTTCGGCCCGCCCCATATACCGATGAGGAAGTACATCGGCAGCAACATGAACTCAAAGAAGAGGTAGAACAGGAAAAAATCCAAGGCCAGGAAGCAGCCCATCACGCTGGTAAGCAGCAGCAGGTAAAGCAGGAAATAGCCTTTTACGTTTCTGGCAATCGTCCAGGAAGAGATAACGCCGATTACGCCGACGATTCCGGTGAGCAGCACCATGCTGATGCTGATGCCATCCACGCCTACAAAGTAATCGATCTGGAAGCGGCCAAGGTTGCCCAGAGAAAAGCCGATCCAGTTTAGTTTCTGCACAAACTGGTAGCCCTGCTGCCCGTTGCCAAGCGCACCGCCATCAAAGCGGGCATATAAGTATACCGCCAGCCCCATTTGCACCAGCGAACCGAGCAGCGCCGCCACCTTCATGGACTTGTGCAGGTGCGCAGGCAGCAGCAGCACGACAAGCGCGGCCAGCAAAGGTGTAAAAATAAGACTACTGAGTATAAAATCCATCAACTGCTTTTAGGGTTGATTGTTGGTTGCTGATTGTTTAGTGTTAAATGGCTAAATTGTTAAATGGTTGATCGGTCGCACTATTCTGGAGACTTGCTCAGGCACAAACGATGTTCGCACGTGCGCCGTTCCCCGGCTAATCAGCACATTTTTAAATCTTCAAATTTCCACATCCTTCCTTTCAGCCCGCAAACTTAACCATCAAAATACGATGATGTACAATATCACTAAAATAAATCCGAAGAGCGAGTACACATAGTACGACTGCACCTTGCCGTTTTGCAGCCCCCGCCCGACCCGGCCAAACAGCCGTGGCAGGGCACTAAGCAGCCACACGGCACCATCCACCACCAACCTATCGAAACCTCCCACTATTTTGGCCCCTACCACCAGCCATTTACTGCCATAGTCCAGGGTATAATCAATCACGCGTTTGTCAAGGCGGTACAGGCTTTTTGCCAGCAGTTGCGCTGGCTGCACAATTATTCTCTGGTAGAGCGGGTCGAGGTAAAAGTGGTTGTAAGACAACCTCGCCATAGCAGTTTGCGGCTGCTCCTGCAGCAGGGCCTCCTTCGCTATATGCCTGTACTTAGCGATGGCGAGCCCTATTCCGGCCATGCCCAGCAACGCCGAAAACACCCCAATCACCAGGTGCGCAATATGGTTCGCCGCATCCTGCGCACCCACTGCCTGCAGCAGGTTATCTGCCAGCAGCGCGCCTTCTTCCGATAGTTTTCCGAGGCTGATTCCCTGCAGTACCCAGCTGCTACTGAAACTGAAGGGGTTCCAGGAAAAGATAGCACCCACCGACAGGATTGCCAGCAACATCACCGGCAGCGCCATTACGCGCTCCACCTCCTGCCCGGCCGACACCCGCAGTTCCCGCACCTCAAAAGGCAACCGAAACGTGCCGAAAAACATAAACCACATATGCCGGCCCATGTAAAAAGCCGTCAGCAACACGACAGCGAAGCCTATAACCGGCACTATATAATACAAGCCGTTCCCCCCGGCGCTCATTGCCTGCGCCCAGGCCCAACTGCCGGATAAAATGGCGTCTTTCGATAAGAAGCCGGAAAATAGCGGCAGGCCAACCAGGGCAGCAGCGGCTACCACATAGGTGTAAAAGGTGAGCGGCATAACCCGGCGCAGCCCGCCCATGTTGCGGATATCCTGCGCATCGGTGTCGTGGGGCTGGTGTGCGCGGTGCAGCCCGCGGTGCATGGCATGGATGATGATACCGGCATTCAGGAACAGCGCCGCCTTGAAAAAGGCGTGTGTGGTGAGGTGAAAGAGCGAAGCATCGTGCGCGCCGGTGCCCATGCCCATGACCATATAACCAAGCTGCGAGATGGTAGAAAAAGCCAGCACCGCTTTGATGTCATATTGTGTCAGGGCGGCAATGGCCCCAACCAAGGCAGTTATTGCGCCAACAACAGCAATAACTGTAAGGGCATCCACTGTAAAAAAGGCATAGCAGCGGGCCAGCAGGTATACCCCGGCGGCCACCATGGTGGCCGCGTGGATCAGCGCTGAAACGGGCGTGGGCCCTTGCATGGCATCCGGGAGCCACACCTGCAGCGGAAACTGCGCCGACTTCCCCACACACCCCATGAATAGCCCCAAACCAGCGAAGGTCAGCAAAAGCGCAGGCATCTCCACCAGCCACTTTTGCCCGTTTAATATATAGGTTAGCGCAAAGCCCTCCTCGGTCCATCTGCCGGTACCGATCAGCGTCCGCAGTGCCTCCAGGTCGAAGGTGCGGAAATAGGTATAGAAAGCAAAAAGGCCTAAGAGCAAACCGATGTCTCCCACCCTGTTCACCAGAAAAGCCTTTTTACTGGCCGCAGTGGCGGCAGGCCGCTCAAACCAGAACCCGATAAGCAGGTAAGATGAGAAACCGACCAGTTCCCAGAACATGAAAAGCAGCAGCAGGTTATCCACCAGCACAATGCCGATCATGCTGAACGTAAACAGGCCCAGGAAGGCAAAATAACGGCTGTATCCTTCGTCGCCGTGCATATAACCGACAGAGAACAGCTGCACCAGCAGGGAAATGAACGTGACGATGACCAGCATCAGCACCGTGAGGTTATCCAGTAGCACACCTGCCGTAAAGTCAGTAAGGCTCCCGCCAAGCGCCGGCAGACTAAACCAAACGATGCGGCTGTGAAAGGTGGCGGTATTCCAGGTTTCCATGAAAAGCCAGGCAGATATGGCCACGGCAAGGGCAGTCATGCTGATTCCCAACCAGTCGCCGCGGCGGGGCAGGCGCTTGCCGAACAGGAATAAAATGACAAAGCTCAGCAGCGGCAGCAGCAGTACCAGCAAGGCCAGCTTTGACTGGGGTGTGCCCGCCAGTGGCGCTATAAGTGCAGGTAGCTCCAACGTATCCTCTATTTGCTTAGGTGATTGATCTGGTTCAGGTTGGCTGTTTTGAAATGCTGGTACACGCGCAGCACAATCGCCAGTGCCACCGCAGCCTCGGCGGCAGCCACCACCATCACGAACAGCGAAAACAGCTGCCCTTGCAGCAAGGAAGCGTCATACCGGCTGAACGCGACGAGGTTCAGGTTGGCCGCGTTAAAGATCAGCTCAATGCCCATCAGCACGACCACCGCGTGCCGTTTGGTAATAACGGCCAGTACGCCCAGGCTGAACAGCACAGCGCTTAAAAGTAAAATATGTTCTAGCGGGATTCCCTTCATTTCTATGACCTGTGATTATCGGTGGCTATATACGCCGCGCCAATCAAGGCAATCAGCAGCAGCAGCGAGGCAACTTCAAACGGCAGCACAAAGTCAGTCATTAATTTGATGCCAATGGCCTGTACAGTGCTTTTCTGCTTTCCCAGCACTTCCACATCGCCCTTTTGCAGCCAGGGAAGCAACCTGAGGTTGGCGTTGACGATGGTATGGCAGAGGCCGGTAAGTACGAGAAAGGTAATCACTGTTCCCCACACCTTGTTCACGCTCTCCGACAAGACTGACTGATCGTGCACCCGGCTGCTCAGCATGATGCCAAACAGGATCAGCACCAGCACCCCTCCCACATAGACCATGAGCTGCGTGACCGCCACAAAATCA
>Ga0210040_10002149_pt1 | contig 28300 bp, 17 predicted proteins | sample CryGeyCG12114_NA_FD_185462 | JGI IMG/M metagenome (GOLD analysis project Ga0210040, IMG submission 185462) | Groundwater microbial communities from aquifer - Crystal Geyser CG19_WC_8/21/14_NA (SPAdes) (version 2) | ecosystem: Environmental > Aquatic > Deep subsurface > Groundwater | place: USA... | reverse complement strand
AAAAAAGCCGTGTTGCAGCATTGCAGTATTTTTTTCAAATTTTTCCTTTCGTCAATTATTTTGACTTCTCTAATTTTTCCAAAAGTGCGAATAAATCCTATTATATCAATTTTCATGATAACAGTGATAGTCTAATCCAGACGTGAACGTTCCACACGATGGACTGGATTCCAAATTTAAATGCAATCGATGCCTTAAAACATTTATTAATAAAAAATAGTTTGATTTTTGATTTTATATAGAAATTAGAAATCTAAGAAAGACACAAGGGGCAACAAAATATCCAACATGGAGACTTGCTTCCAAATCCAATCCCTTCTACTGGTTGTATGTCATCGAGTGAAAAAATTGCTGTATCGGCGCGGAACTAAAACTATCAACTGCGGTCACTGCGTCTGGTGAAGTAACAATATTAGAAGTCTCTAAATAAGTTTTTAATTAGCTAATGCTAATTTTCGTGATTTAAACTGTTATTATCATGCCATCCAAAGCCGAAGGTTCTGGGGGTGCTGGTCCTTCTGAAGGAGGGAATGTTATCAATCTAAATGCCTTGAACATGCAACAATTGTCCCAATTGAAACAACAAGTTGAACAAGAACTGAATTTTTATCAAGAGTCTCTGCTCCAATTAAAAGATGTTCAAAATAAGATGTCAGAGTCTGGAGTTTGTCTCAAGCAGTTTTCCAGTAGTAACAAAAAAGATATGCTTGTACCTGTGACTGGTTCTGTAAGAATTTGAAGTTTTTTTTCTGGCCATAGTAGCTAATCGAATCTTAACCATTGAGTCGTAGTTTTAATGAATTAAATGTTTATTTGGGAACTTTTTCTGTTAGATGTTTGTTAGAGGCGAAATTGAAGATCCTGACAACATTTTAGTGGATATAGGAACTGGATATTTCGTTGAAAAGGTATATTTCTGTGATTCTACATTCTGCATGTGCAATAAATTCAATTTCACTATATTTGTAGTATAGCTATAAAATGAAGGCGTGTGCAATAGCAATCGAATTGGGTCGGGGTCCCCAACCAAAGCCGACTAAAAATGTTTTCAAGCGTAAAACATGGAAGAGATTTTTTCTGGAGTAGATTATCTCATCTCCTCCAGTTAAAAAAGTTGATTTAAATTTTTTTTAACTGTTGTTGTTTTTGCTTATTTTAGACTATTGAAGAAGGTGATGAATATTTGAAAAGAAAAGTTGAGTTTTTAACTACGCACATAGAAAAGGTGCAATCGCTTGGCCGCGAAAAATTCCAAGTCCGAGCAGGTAAAATCGTAAAATAGCTAAAACAGATATAGGAAAAACCAATGAAAGTTGAATATTTGAATCCAAACAACGCTGAATGAAATTATTTTACATTTGTATAGCAATTCAAGAAGTATTAGATGGAAAAATTCAGAAAGAAGCAGCAGCCCAGCAGGAAGCAGCCAAAAAAGGAATTACCTCGAAATAATAAACAAATAAAAACATTTTTTAGCCTCACGCTTTCTATACTAAATCTTTGTTTTCGTTGTCCGCGTGTTTTGCGCCTGATAACCAATTGTATAAACTAATACTTAAATCTCGAGTCATTGTTATCTTGTTGCTTCTTTGCATCCTTTAATTTAGGATTTTAAAGAATCTGAATGATTAATAAACCCAATGCATTCAAGTTTCTATCTGTTCGACCTGCAAAGTCTGTGTATTAGCCATTTAATTTCGAATTGCCGAGCGAGTAATTTTTTTCCAATTCAAGTATGCTTTCATTTCGTCGAGTTTATATATCGGACCGAAGTGTCCCAAATGGCTATTCCGCTATCATCCTTGCCACCCTCCCTAATATTCGCGGCCTTGACGAGATTTTGCATTGGAATTTTAAGTAATGCGAAACCGTGCTGGGGTAACATTTTCTTTCGGCTTCTCTGTAAAGTTTTTCCCTTTTCCTTTCGTTGATTACGAGTTTTCTCGTTCATGTTAATTCCACCTTAACAAACATGGCATCCTCCAACCAAGGTAAAGGCACATTATATGTAAGCGATGCAGGCCATTAAGTAGATTAGCTAGGCGGCAATAGATTTTTGTTCCCGGTCAGAGTTTTTGTGCTCCGTTAGTGTTAATTTGATTTTGTAAATTTTGCTCAGTTTCAGTTTTAAAACCGTTTTGATTTTGAAGCAGTTGTTTAGCTGAATTGATGAATAGTTACGGTCCAGAAAGCATATAATCTAGTATTGAAGAATTTAACAATTTGTAAAGATGAAGCTTGTGAATGATCCGCTTCTGAAGAAGCCTTCAAAATCTAGTCATGACTGTGAGCTGGAGTTAAAAAGAAAATGTAGTCCATTTTCTGTCAGTGAAGAATTTAAATGGAATCCAAAGCAGCGATCTGGGCAATTTAATCGGCAATATGCTCATGCATACAATGTCAGGCTCTGGTCTATGAGGCCTCCTTTGGAGGACAAAGTTCGGTTAGAATGGGACGATGTTGTGCTTAAAAAAATCGCTGATCTTTGTGAAGCTTCGACCGCTCTCCATCGTCAAAAAGCGTCCAGTCCTATAAAAAATAATCGGACCTCGACCTCAGCATCCCAAACTCAGGAGGCTATTCATGGTCAACAAATTGCTCTTAGACAAGATTTAGCTGTTGGTGAGTGGAACGCGCATTATCTGAGGCTTTATTATAAAATATATGGACTGATTCTAACTGCTACTATTATATATATATATTTTACGACAGCGCTAATAGGGACAATATTTAAGCAACAACCTGAGAAGCCTACCATTCTAGAGGAGTTGAAAGAGGAGAACGAGATGGCTCCAACAGTGCCTAGAACAAATTTCCTTAGTGATAAAGATTTCATAATTTTTGAGGACGAAACTACAAGAGTAAACCTAATTATAAGCGAAGGATGTGGAATCTACACCAACGAGATGGTAAATGGTGTTGTTTGCGCTTTGAAAGGAAAACCGAATTTGGAAGGGCAGTTTGAAGTTTTAGATGTGATTTTCGCTACTCCAAAAATCTCTATTTGGCCATCACTCGCAAAAATGGACACTGAAATGGTAATTAATTTGATTGCATTCATTATTCACGACTTTTTATCAACAGTTCAATGAATCATTCACTATATGAATTCAGGTGATTATCTCTGGACTCAACTTGGCTGGATCTGATGGAAACCTTAAAATTCAGTTAGATCTACTTTTCGACTACCTCGCTGGTTTATGTGGCTCTATGGAGGAACAAAAGAATCAAGTTTTGAAAAAGACTAAGATATTTTTTTTGGGAGATTGCATTGGAAGTGGTGAAGATATTTTAGAGAAAGGAAAAAACTGTGATGACTTATCTGCTGCATCAAAAAAGTTTGATCTACTATTGGATCAACTTTCGGTAAGTTTTGTTTGCAAAAAAAAATTTATTGTCATACAATTTTGGGATCCTTACTAATTTTTTTTTACTAGCAAACTACGGACATTTTTCTTCTCCCTGGCTTAAGTGACCCATCGGAACCAATGTTTCCACAAGTTCCTATTCATCATTGTATTTTGCCATTGTGCTCTCGCAGACCTACCTTTCATTCTCTAAAGAACCCTAGCAGAGTTCAGTTCTCTTCTAAGCGAGCAGATCAAGAGGATGGATTCTCTGTTGATATTTTGATGACCAGCGGTGAAAATGTGAAAGACGCAATGAGAAATACAAATATAACATGTCCATTAGCAATGGCTCAGAATTTGCTTCTTTGGGGTCATTTGTGTCCCACTGCACCAGATACCATGCCCCTTCATCCTGGGATCACGGATGATGTTTTTATGCTTAAATCTCTTCCTCATTTATTTTTTATCGGTAATCAATCCGAATTCGGATCAAGCGAATGGAAAGGTACAAAAATTGTAAGTGTTCCTTCCTTTGCTAAAACTTCGCAGGTAGTTATTGTAGATTCTGAGTTTCAAATGATGACTTTACGGTTCTCCGTTCAAAAAAATTGCACCACTGAGGCAAAATGATGATGGTAGTCTCGCAAAATTCATAATTTTATTTTATCCTTGAACGTTTACTACTGTATTATGCTAAACGATTGTATTTACTGGGCTAATATTGTGTTAGAAAATATTTTGTATTACAATTGGTGGTCATTTTTTGTCACATCTGGTAAGTTTTTAATATGGATACATTCAATAAACAAAGTTTTCGTATTACATTCCTTCTGTAGACTTTTAATTGTCTGCCAAAAAAATTCTGTATGCTGACATGCTAAAGTACACTTAAAGCAAATTCAGATTTTCATTCCACTAATGAAATACGAAACGCATCAACTCACTATGCATTATAATGCATTGATGAATATGCTTGCGTGAACGTCATGGACACACTCACTTTTAAATTAGCATAAGGTACATTTTTATGACGTTCATTTTACTGAAAAAAGTGAAAAAATTGCATCCTTTTGTACTCACCATCTCTACTCATATTCAAATGGGTTCAAACAAAAGAATGTCTAGCGGAGAGTCCGGGTGGGAGAAAAGGGTTGCTACTCCCAACCTCCTATTTTCCTATTTCGCTTTCCCCCTCTTATCTCTTTCTTCATCAGCTGCGCATACATACAACACACGAAACAAAAAAATATCATCTTTTCAAAATCCATTCTCTCATGCCGAGAGCTATAAAAATTCCAGGATTAGAAAAAAGCCGAAAATTTTTTCTTTCAATTGAACCAGCCATTTGAATAAGTGCTATGACGGGAAATAAAAATAGCCATTGTAGGTCATCCATGATGTCCCAGATTAGTTCCCATGCAATCATCAAAGCTGAAAAAGTCCAATTTTTTCATACATTCATTCTGCCTCCGCTATTTATTTACATATTCCAAAGCTATAATAGGGTAGTAGTATATGCATAACAATTGATGGGAATATTCTGAAATGTATAGTCCGGTCATTTGGTTTAGTATTTTTTCCTTGTAATTTTTATTGCTAATTGCTATTACAAAATTAGTAATAAAAATCCCCTACTCCTTTTGCTATGCAAATATTTTTTTTACATTTGAATTCCTTTTAAAAAACAATAATACAGCTAAATACTCAGAACTTTTGAAAGGAAACAAAACTGACAAGAAAGAGCTAGTCAGCTCATATTTTTTATAGATGACGATTCATACATTGCGACGTTTTAACAATGAATTCACATTATAGGTTGGCTAACTTTCATGTGTTTTTGAAGACCAGTTCAGAATGTACATAACGTTGAGCAGTTTGATACAAACTTTAATGCAATTCAAATTTTGCCGACATAGTTGCTTTATATTGAATATGAACGATGGTTGCATCGTAAAACGTACATGTTACATGTACTTGTGTAGAATGCATAATACTTGATTTCTTTCTCATAACTACAGCAGAAAAAATTTGGTTTGGTAATATATTTTTAAAGGACTCGAGTCGTGAAGGAAACTTGTACTGGAGTACAACGCGTTTTTAGCCCAACACAGGGCTTATGGAACTGTCCCGTGTCTGTCGGCATTTTATTGTTTGTGCTGCAATAATTAGAACACATGAACATATTGTCATAAAATTTCATCAACAATGTAACAGCCGATGAAAAGGTTGCTTTCAAAGATAGGCTAAATTGAGTAGTAGCACCTATAGATATGCAAAAAAAAACTCCATATTTCATTGAGTGACAAAAAAAAATTCTGCTAAAAATGTTCTAAACATTAAAAATGCTTAAAATTGTTTCGGGAAAATCATAGAAAATTGTTCCAAAAAGGTATTTAACAAACGTTATTATTCTGTTCTTTCAGTAGTTGTATTTGGTGAATAGGATAATATGTGTTTATCAATATTTAAATACGATCCTGCGTTTGGATCAGGTAAGTGTACCAAGAAGTTTTTCCTTCTTTTTTGCTCCTCAGGTATGTGCACCAACATGAGCCTGCTGAGATTGAGATTGTTTGTGAGTATGAGAGCCGTCTACTGAGTTTTTTCTACAAGTTTTTATGATGCAATTACTGAAAATGAGTACTAAATCCCTGATTAATTCCCACAGGAGTTTCACTGGTAGAAAATCTCTAAGGCCTACAAATTAATTAATTAGTGCATGATATTAATGAGTAAAGAGGAACTGGGTGCTTTGAGAAATGAGTGTCAAAACTTAATGAATTAGTAAACAGAAATGATTTGGAACTCGTATTAATATCACACATTATAAATAGTTGCGGAAAAGTAGAAGAGTTATATCATGCAAAAACCAGTTATGTTTATGTGTTTATTGCTCTGGTATGAGAATTTGGATATGTAATCCAAATCCAAGCAAAAAATTGACTTGTTTCCCAAATTCTTTCTGATAGTACAAAGCCTATCCTCAATCTCTCAAGTTTTTAATGAACAAATAAAAGTACGAGCTCACTATTTCAACAAGAAAAACTCGTATGCATTCCAAAGCATATTATAGAATGCAACGCTACGTGGAAACTGAAGAAATCTCTCCACTTTTTTCCCTCGTTTTGAAAGTTGAATGCTTGTTCTGAAAAAATGTGACGCATTGCGAAAGCACTTTTTTTAAGGGAAATTACTTTACCATGCTGAATCGTTTCTTTAGTATGCCTACCAATGCAAGTCATGTTTTATTGCAGCGCTAACAAAAAATTTTTAACTATACGCCTCAAAAGCACTATATTATTTATGACAAACCTTCCTGCTCCTGCTTATCCTATGTGAAAACGGAGATACAGAGAAACAGTTTTGTTACAAAAAGTTATATTCACAAATATTAGTGTGACTTTCTTGAGATTATTTCAACAACCAGTCTTCATTTTCACACTTCATTCTATGCAGTTCACAAAACTCATTGAATTCCTTGAAGCAAAAAATTAACCAGCAAGTTATGTTTGCATTGAAACCCCTGTGGATGGAATTTTTAATACGAAAAAAAAGATACTAATAAAGAATATCATAGTATGGAATAAAAGACCACCAAAGTCTCGCTACGGCCGTAAAATCTGGGAAAATATCTACGAAATTTTTTCAAAATGAGCTCATTTACTATTCATGAAATTCATTTGATCACAAAATCAAATCAAACTTGTTCAACAACAACAACAACCAAATACAAATGCCAAATATCAAATCCAGTATGAACTGAATTTAGCTATGTTAATTACTTACTATAACAATAAGCCCATTCAAAGTTCACAAGAGAACCAAATATTCGTTATGGGAGAGAAAATTAAGCTCCCAACTCAAGCCAACCAAATACGCATAAGGATGAACCAAAAAAGGAAGAAAAAGTTCCATCCACTTTATTCACACATGCATGTATGCATATACTTTAACCCTATACTAGCGAAGAAGATGAGCTGGCATGGATGAATGATAAAAAATGCGGCATTTTTTGTCTCTCTTTTCCATACACGATGGTGAGCCAACATTCACATTTTTTATCATCTTCCCCTGCTTGTTCGTTTCATCATATCATAAACAAACAACTCTACTTACACTGGTAGTAACTGGTAATGTTAATGCAATGCAATCGTACTGCAGAGCTAGTACCTTTTATGCATACTGGTTTCCTCACTAATACTACTAACATCTATCTACCAGCATTAATCTGTACTACAGATCCACAAGAATTCTAATTTTTTCTATCAAGAAGGCTTCATTCCTTTCATATTTACTTGTTATCAGCAAATTGCAGATATTGACAACAACTATTAACTATCACATTTCATTGTATTGTGCGTAACCTGCGATATGTAAAAAAATCCAGCTAATTAATTGAAATATTTTTATTTTCGCACGTTACCACCATCACTTCCTTTGCAAAACATTCCTGACGGCACAGCAGCATAGTAGTCGTAGCATAGACGACAGAGCACAGGAAATCTTAAAGAGTCATTCATACACATTATCATAAACCGGACGACCAGTTTAATTAATATTGCACAAAAATGTGAAAAATCCCTTTATTTTATCTACCTACCTATTCAGAACACTTCAGGATCACAACAAGCCATCCATATATGACAAAAATAGTACTTCATGCATATATAACTTGCCATGTGATTACATAAGCAACACCACATAGGGTAGGAAACAATTTTTCCCAACAACAAGCATCATAATATGCAAACGAGTTCAGTTCACAAAGTACAAACTAACACACATGTACCTCATGCATAACATATGAGAAGACGTGGATGAGTGAGTGAAATATGTGTAGCTAGTCCGTATACTACAGCTAACTAACTACTACTTAAAAACTTTACAGCTCTTGTGGTCTCCAGAGATCCCATTCAGTTCTTGAATCCTGCTTCACCATATAAGAGCTAAACGCCAAGTTGGTCTTTCAAGACAACAAAAAACAGTAATAGCAGCTTCCCCTTGGAAAAATCATGATGATCATCATCATGATTTCTTAACTCCCCAAACGAAACGAACTAAGAAAAAAAAATCATTTCATTTTTTTGCCCTCATTCCAACTTTTATTTTCTCAAGAGCTACAAACAACCCTATGGGCAATCTCACAGAGTGTGTAGGCTGCTGCAGTTAGTTAGTTAGTTAGTTTGTAGGTGCCCACAAAAAAACTTTATAAAAAAGGGTTGAAAGGAATGCACGAGGAATCTGTATATCCAGCCTAGGAGTTGTAGTTAGTCAGTCAGTCAGTCACATGCTCTTCTACATGAAAGTTCATTCCTCTCCGTGTATAATATTATTATTGCCTTCAGGTCTCCATACTTGGGTTCCTCCAAGTCATGTGTAGTCTTCCAAAGAACTTGTTTTGGACAAGGAATGTGAAATGTGAAGTAAGAAATTATTAGTTCCAATGGACTAAAAAATTCACCAGCTATAATATTCACAAGGAAATTGAAACGAAAAGTGCACACTACACACAATAAAAACTGCAGGCAAAAGTGGTGCGTAAAACGAATTTTCAACTTTTTCCGTCTGTTTGACAAAGTGACGTCATTGGTTGAAAAAAAATTAAAAAGATTGCAATAAGTAACTACAATTATTATTGTTTCCTTTGTTTTCTACTGTGACTTATGGATTTGTAGAGGCTACAGAAATGCAATGATGGTTGGTCTGCCAAAATAGCGTTTGTTTAAGTTACACGTCAATTACAATTTCTTCGTTGGAGGTAAATTCAGACCCTACGAAAGTTGATGTCCGTGTCCCGTTTAGTAAACTATCGTGCAAGTGGAAAATTGGATTGTTATATGTCGGATTTGAAACGTGTAGTTAGTTAAATAAAAGAGGCAAAGTTATCCAAACGATGGACAATGTCGAAGTTTACTGGGATTAGTGGACATTGACTTTGAAATGGTCAACATGAATTCTGACAAGGATTGCACAACTTCTCGAGAATCATCCACAATGACCGATCGGCATCTTCATCGACGAAAGTCGCTGACAAGTCCATCCAATAATAGTAATGGTGGGAGTCTCACGTTCTCTGAACCGAACAATTTGAAAGTCAGTGGGAATCTTCCGTTTCCAGTGTCTCCGGCGGTCAGCAGTTCTGCCAGTCCCTCCAGTTCTCCTGGCGTCATTATGAAAAATGTGGGCGTTGGGGCCAATCTCAATAAGGAGAAAGGGTTTCCCAAGCCGGTGTCCGCCGAGTCACCCAATAGTAAGTTTACATTTTAATTTGGTATTCTTTTCGCTCATTTGGATTCAATCAAACTGATTGTGGGTTAATAAATCGGTTGGTAGGAAGGAATGTTTGTCTTGATTGGGGCGTAGAGAGATTTATGACTATAGACAGGTATGTAAGATAGCATGTAATGAGCTTTTTCAATAGAACAAAGCTGAGAGACTGTTGGAATGAGAATCAATTGTATGGAAATTGTGTAGTCCGGCGCTGAGAATATTTATTCATCAAGCAAGTTTTTAGTCAGATCAAACATTATTTGTTTTCGTGATATGTACATAATGTAACTGTTATTATTTTTTAAAATAAATAGTAAACTATATCGCAAAAAGATAAAAAGCATCATGTAGTGACTTCCTATAAGATCTTACCAACCATTCCAATTACAAACTCTGAGCATAATTAATCAATAATCAATAAAATAATGTTGGGCTAAAAACATAAATTTCATGCAAAACATAAAACATGAATGCTAAAATTATACTCACTCACTGCATAACTATATTGATTCAAGGACTTTTTTTCATCTTGTTTTTATAAACTTCTCATGGTCATTTTTTGGTTAAAAAAATTTTTCATTGTAATTGTGTTATTTTTTATAGACCCTGTGGGCCAGTGGGCAGTATCTTCATCGGAAGGGCTACAAGGTCGAGTATCTAGAAATGGAGAGCCCATTCCAAGTCCTGTACCTAGCATAGGAAGCAATGCTAGTGCAAGTAGCCAGCAAACGAATGGGAATCCTCCAGTGAGCAGTAGTAATATTGGCAACAGTGACAAAAAGTCATTGAAACCGCAACAACTGGCAGCTAGAATTGTCAGCCCAAATATTAATGGAACATGTAAGGTTTTTTCTTTCAAATGCTCATCACAATATTCTGTCAGTATATTATAGCTATAAGGTAATCACTCTGTCGCACTGCTATTGCATTACCAGCTGGAAAAAACATTTGTGAGGTTCATTCAGTCCGCCTCACGATAATATTATTTCTTCAGATCAGAGAGTTGTTAGTTTTAGTAAACAACTCCCTATCCTTGAAAAAGTATGCGAGAAATGTTCAAAGCAATTCAACTCATTGCATACATCAGAGTACAAAGTGCATACACTGTTTAAAGAGACAAAAAACGTTGTGTACAAAAAATGCAACCATTTATTCATTAGCTGTGCAACAGGTTGTTTTTCTCATTATATTTACTTACTGGCTTGGTACCAGTTAGTTGATATAACCACTTTTCTTTCCAACTAATACTGGTTTCAACTACTTTTTTTTCAGAAGTCAAGTTTTAAACAGGAATGAAATTATGGTATTCTACCATCATTCATATCATAAGGTTAGACTCTGAAAATTTTCCGTCTGACTTTCTTGCTGCTCTGTTGTAGAAACTTTCATTTCTCAGACATGTCGGGTTTTCGCATTCTCATTGGTATTTTGCGTCACAAAATCTGTGGGTTTACGTTTTCAGTTTGCAAGTGTTCAATCAGAAACTGTCGTGGTATGGTTGTGCAATGCACTACACATTGCTTTTCGCCCATTAAATCAAAACCATAAACTCTATGGAAAAATATCTGCCATGAAAAAATTATAACACATTTCGTAGACTACAGGTTTATTGCTATTATTCTCATTGTTAAAAGACAATGCAAAAAAAATAATAAAAGGGTATTTACTCTAGTTAGGAACACATTACATAAGGTTGACCCAAACAAGTGCATTTTCATGAAAAAGGCTGATGACAAGGGATCGTTTTTTTGCCAGCCTCAATTCATACAAGGTGTGTAAAAAATAATTTTAGGAAGGATTGAACGTACGTTCTACCTGAAAGGAGAAATCATTAGCGGCAATTTTATGCTCTGTTTCGCTTTAAGAGTCACTTCATATCTTTGATGGCTAGTGTGGAATGTGTAATATTATTACGTACCGCATAGACCGAAAAAAAGTGTAGAAAAACTCAGACACTACGTAACATACTACAGGCGTAATATACCTTGATCAGTTTTTTTTGTCTCTTCAAAACTGACTAACAATGATGGACCTTTTTTTGTGAGCATTTTTTCTCACCACCGTGTTGTTCAGGACGCTTCACGTATCCTTTTCTGAGCATACACGGTTTGTTGGCAACGATTGCATGACTATGTATTAAGATGAGAAGGCATTTCCCTTCCATAATGGTATTCTAATCGATTTTTTTACTGTCTTATACTGTATGCAGCGGGGATAGTTAGTTAGTAACTCACTATAATCTATGCAAAGAAATGATAATGGACAAAAAAATCAGTCCACAAGGTATTTCACTCTCGCATAGTTAGTAGAGTCTAAACTATTAGAAGTGCTCTCAGCATATAAATCAAACGGTGTTTCTATAGATTACATAAAATATGTAGTGTTATGATGCGAGGCATAAAATGAATTTGAATAGCACCGTAAACGGTGTACAGTTTTTCTCCGGCACCTCATTTCATGGATGGAAACTGTCGTGCCCAGCTAAATCATTGCATTTACGGTTAGCACATTAAATTCAAAGAATTCTTTATTGAACTCCAACTATTATTGACTGCCTGACGGGTTAAAAATGGTACTCACATGGTTCACTGAGTTCATGAATGGATTAATGAGAATAGGAATGAAAAAGAGAGTGGGAATTAACCTACGTTCAGTAGTGAAAGTGTGGATTGCACTAAACCAAAGGGATGAGAGAGGTGGATTTTGTGGTATAGATCCGACAAAAGATCAATACAAGGGATTGAATTATTATTATTATTTCTGTTAAAAGGGTTTGTTGACAGCCATATCAATTGGAAACAAAGGGTAATTCAATCGGGGCTTTGAGGAAATTGTAAAATGGAAAAGGCATGCGAGTTTCTAAGAAGTGGAGACTTGACTATTGTGGGTGTGGGTGGCATATGATTTTCCAAGAACGATGAATACAAATGCAGGTTTTTGGGGAGCAAAAAGTCTTTTTCCTGTTTGCAATTTCTATTCTATTGGATATGAAAAAAATTGGCAAAATGTGTATTGTACTGGTGCGTCAATAGATTTAGTTGCCTCTATTGAAATTCCAGTTTAGACTGCGCAAAACTTATGTAAAGTTATGGATTTTTGCCATTGTGTTTATTTATACGCTAACGTTGTGCAACACGTTACGTTTTTATGGTAGGTATGCTAGTACAGATAGATTTTGACGGCAATTTATTTATTGTTCGTTTACATTCATGCAAAACGCTCTTTGGGTACATGTTTTTTGCTTAAGCAAACAAACACTGGCTGAAAGTATTGAAAAAAATCGGGAGGGGAGCAAGGCCGAAATTATAGTTAGCAACTGAATACATAATATTCCTGAGGTATTATGCTAGTTATATTGTGCCTAAAATTTTTAGCCTGCTCGTTCTCACATGGAATGTTTGCATTTCTATCTGTGCAATTTTCTTTAGAAATTTTAAATACATATTATACAATTCAATGTCTGCTGTCTGCGTGTGCGGTTTGAAATTATGAAAAAATCTGTGATGTTACATAATTTTTGATCTTATACAACGATAACCGAAACCAGACTTTATTATATCTGCTGATATTTGCTAATAGTGTGGATTTTTTCATAATCCATGGGACATGAGGTTTGCCCTGTTTGAAAAATGATGCTGTAATCAATGCATGAAAACTGAAATTGTAACTAGCCCAATTTGAAAAGCACGGAATGTGATATAATGGAGCGGAAAGGTGATAAATGAATGTGGCCATCTCACGTAGTGTGCGAAATTTGAGACGGTTAGAAACGTAACTCATTACCAACACTATCTATGTAGGAATAATATAAAAAGGAGCATGGGTGACATTAATAAAGAAAGCTGCTAGTCATTTCTCTGGTCTGGTCCTTTGATAATTTGACGGAGACAAAGTGATTTGTACATAAGGGTTCACCCGAATCCCTTATGCAAGACAAAGGTGAGAGCCAAATGTGATGATGTGCATCTATGCATACAAAATGCTATCTTTTTCTTATCGCGTGAACCTATTTAAAGCGAGAACCGAAATGACAAAGTTTACCAAGTTACAGCTAGAGACAATGGGAAAAGCAAGGGTTGAAAAATGTATCATTCCTGGCACGTCATCATCAGTTTTTGGTTCACCTTCGTTTTAGAAAAAGTCACCCCAGTCATCATAATAATGATATTCCTGTAGTTATAGTATGTCTTTGACACAGTATGAAATGTAATTTACAAAGGGTGGTGCAAATAATGATCCATGGAAAATGATATAACGTGAGACAGCAATTTAGGGAATTTTGTATGCTTGGTTAGACTTACGCATAATACAGTTTAGTTTGAAACAATTAGCAATTGCACCATGATACGTCGAGCCGTTGGAAAATGCTTTTCAAAGTTAGTTAATTAGCTTCATGTATCACTGGTATCTTACTAGAAGTAAAGTTGAGTAAGGGTAAGTTCATTTATTGAAGCGACTGTGAAAACAATTTTTTGCATAATATATTTGCAGGAATAGCCAACTGTGAGAAAGATATTTTCTACAGTCATTTTATTAAGTAGTGGAGCGTAGTAAAGCCGTAAAGCTACTTTATTGCAGTTTTCATGTCTGTTTGTCTGTCCGTCTGTGTGTCACAAATGTCATGTGTTACAAATCTCGTTAACTACTGTAAGGATTTTGATGAAATTCGGCATACCATACATTACATGCATTGTATACATGCAAAAAACAGTTTAAACGTTACGTATACGCGTTTTTCAAAATTATAATAGGTTCACATGATATATTGATAATTAATATTGAGTTTAAGGGGCATTCAAAAGGGGCTAAATATGATAAGATAGAAAATAGACTACTAATGTGTTAGCAATGTTCAACTTGGTAAGGTTTATTATTATGTATTGGCGACGCCAAACATGCTAAGTTTTTTATATAAGTAGGACACTTCTAATGTATTTTGAATAACTCATAATAGTATACAAAGGTCATCATCATGCAGACGTATTAATTTTTTCAGCAATTTTTTGTCCTCTGAATTACACACAGAACCGCGCTATCAACATCATATATTTTTACAGACGACTCATGGAATCAACAAGATTACGTAGTGTTGTTGTAAATTTTTTCCTACGTTTTTCAGAGTGGACAGTCTTCTATTTTTATGATTAGCTGCCCAAATCCACTGTGAATGTGCAGTCATAAAAAATTGATGTTAAATGACCCTTGAGCCCCGTTTATGAAATTCTTCATTCATTTGTCAACATGTTTAGTGCGCACATTTCAGATTTTTTACAATTTATACATAAGTAATTTGTACCAAGAAATAGTCCTGATTCATAAAAGCATGTGATGTGATGTCGGCATTTCAGCAATATTCATCATTTATCGAACTTGTTTTTTTGCAAATACATTTTGTAACTAACTGACTCCTAAATGGAACCCGGTGGCAAACTATTTCTCAGTAATCTCATTGGTGGCAATGATAAAAGATTTAAAAATGCATCTCACGATCTGTTCCCATAATCAGTTGATGCATATAATGTGACCAAACCGAAGCTACTTATAAATCTCTTTTTTGTGTGCACTTGCATTTTTTCAGTATAGTTAGTAGCTTGTGGGGACTGCACTAAGGAGTTCCATTAAAGTACTCTACCTACTTGTGTATGCATGGTTGCATCTATTTCCGAATCACGCTTTTTTTCATCTCCCTCAAAGATTGCCTGCTCATCTGCATACGTGCACTTTACAATGGAGAGTTTTATGATGAGCGCAGATTATAAAGGACGCTTTCTTCCCTAAGTCTCTCGTAGTCGTACCGATCGTTGTGCGTACAATTTAAAAAAATCCACTGGTCGGTGGGAATCTAAATATCCTGGCTGATATTTGCATATCAGATTTTTCAGTAGATTGGCATTTCATTCATTTTGTGACTCGGTTTCGAAATTTTTATGCTAAGTTAAAAATTTTGTGATTCATTCACAGTAATTTTTCTCTTTTCTTCATTTTACGGTGTCCAATTGGTATGCACAGAATGATTGAATGAGTAGGGATGAATGAAATATTGCGCACACAGCACAACAAACACAGGTATGAATATGCATTAGTTTAGTTATATTATAGCTAGTATAGGTAAAGATTCAGTGAGTTTTATAAGACCCATTGGTTTTCACCGCAGTCCCTCATCTGCATACAGTGTATTACAATTTGCCTATTGAGACTTGTGAGGATGATGATTATGAGTTGGCAAAACTGACTGACTAGATGGTATTTTAAACAGGGGACTTGTTGAATGGTGAAAATAAATGCTCATGCAGTTGATTGTGCCATATGAAAAGAATAATGAGCAATGATTTATTAGCTTCACACTGAGAGTAAACATTGGCTCTCATACAAACAACCCTTTTTCTCAACAGTTGCCTTTCATTCATGCCTATTGTTTTGGACAAGAAAAGTTTAAAGGGTAAACGTACGTACGTATGTATGTATACTACTTACTATAAACTTTGAATTCATACTTTGTTATCACTTTCTCAGTAATGAAAACTCAAAATCATCATTTCATGGTGAACTGGTCAATTTTTGATGATTTTTTCATAAAGGAAATTTAGTTTCCGGGCTTTTTTTTATTCTCTCTCACTGTGTTGGTTAAAAAAATGACCAATGTATTATTGCCTCCGGATGGTTTGCTTTTATAATAAGTAGTTGCTCTTCCTGTGCCCATTTAAATCATTGTCTTAAACCAAAAAATGTATACCAGATGCAGTAGAGTTTTTTTGCCACGGGGAGATAATCATTGAGTGATTTTATGGGACCAGCTCCGGACTTTTGTTCTTGCAGCTTAATTTTTCTAGCCTCTCTGTGTAGATGTACTATTATTATGCATGCATAATAGGGGAGCTTTGTCTATCTGGTTGAATGAAATTCTAGGCTTGGAAAAAAATCTTATCTGTGAACAATTTCATACTACATATGAGCACCGTTGAATTGCATTGCTTTCATGTTGTGATTAAAAAATTGCAAGTTGATTTTTACTCACCTATGGGTAGAATATTCGTATAATCCTGTGTGTAGTGTATATTTTTCTAATGTGAAATAGTTGTATAATGTGTACAAAGTTTTGCGCAAAAATTTAGACTCCTAGTATATAGCTTAAAACTTTAAAGCAAGCGTAATAAAACATAAGGCCTCTACTGTGAGAGCCAAGGGTGAACGAAAAAAATGGGAATAATATAATGATGGCAGGGGTTAATTTGAAGCAGGGACAACTCATCATTGCTTGCATAAGAATAGGAACGTTAAACTGTATGAGTGCATGTGTACCTTGAGCATATAGGGATAAATGAGCAAGGATTTTTTTTATTATTGTTATTGATGATGATTTTTGTCTTTTTTATGAAGCTCCTCCTCATTTACATAATGCTTCTTTTCTTCATTTTCACACCTCACCTGAACTGCTCCCCCAGTCTAATTATTATTCCTCTCATCTTACATTTTTTCTTGCTCCATTCATCTTCTTCAACTCTCACACTTCTTATCTCCCTTTTGGAATCTGAATTCAATTTTGTTCAGACCCCGTTACAGTTATTTGTTTCTAGCGAAAAAATTATCCCCCATTTCCCTCTATTTGTTGTATAGTTGTCTGTATTTCTTGACTCATGCTGTGTTAGCTCCCTCTTTTTCCACCATAGGGTGAAATTGAATTAGAAAATTTACTCTGTTCATAGTTTCTCATGATATAACTTGATAGTGCTCTATGTAAAGTAGGATGACATTTGTTAATATAAATGGCTTTGAACTCTCCACTAAATTGTGATGATCTTTAGTCCTTTCCATAGTAAGTATCTCCCCTGTGCGCGCTGTTAATAGTTTTAAGAATCATTTTCAGGGCTATGTCGTGCTGTAGGAATTAAATATCACACTCATGGTTATTTGAACGGAATGTTTGTTTGTATAAGAAAACAGGGGAATTTTTAATGCAGTTTCCTCCATAGTATCCAGTCCCAGTCCAGTAGTGTGAATGGGAAATGAAAATGAAATTGCTACACGTAGCGAGCGTGAGAGTGAGAAAGATTTATTTTTGTTGCGAAACTTTTAATGAGTTGATTTGAATTGATCTGCTACCTAAATTTCTCTCAAAATGGATTTGTAGTAAATAGCATTTGGAAGAACTTGTTTTTTCGTGCGAACTCATCTCAACATTAGTGATTGGCTCTGTGATATAGCGTGAGGCTATGTGAGCAGTACATTGTGGTGAATGAAAAATGTAGGAAAACTAGTGGAAAATATAACATGCATTAGCCCAGGTCAGGTTATAGCATGAAGTCTCGATTTGAGTGTCTATGAAAATTAAATGAGGAAATTGTTGTGTCAGTCTAGGCTTTCCAGTATGAGCAAGTAGACATAAATAGCAAAAGTGGGATCTTTCCTTATGAGGTGGCATTGATAGTTTATGATACTTTTGGTTAGTTAGTTGATAAGTGCCGATTAAGTTTTTATAAGGAAAGTAAATGATGCTCGAAATTATGAAAAAAAGAAGTCATAAAATAGTTTCGTATTTTTATGTGGTCATTTGAAGGTTATAGTAAGTTGAAGATGAGGTACCTAAAAAAATACTCTGTGATCTTGTATTCAAATGAAGAGAAAAAGTAGAATTTTGACATTTGCTCACAAGAGGGGATTTGCGTAATCAAAACCCGACGATTGAGATCATGAAAAACTCTGCAATCATCATGTGCAGAAAAATACCAGTTTAACAAGATGCTTTAGTGCAATTTTTTTATGCAATTATTCTGAAAAAATAGTCATGAGACTTTTGAGTTAAAAACAAAGAAATATGACGATGATTCAACCTCATTTATTCTTAGCTAGTAAACGAGCCATAAATTTCCTCTGGATTTAGATAACTGAAAAGCTGGACGTCATTTCAACTTGAGAGTAAATAAAAAACCGCAATCTGTACACGAAATAAAACATTTTTTTTAAGTCAATGGACTTGGAACTTAAGGGTTATGCAATGTGTTTTTCATGAAAACAAGATTTTCTGGTTACAAAATGAGGCAAAAAAACTTATTCCCACCTTATTTTGTAGTAAATACCTACTAACCAAACTAACCAGTAGACTTGAAAAGGAAATCAAGTTAAATAATGTAAACTATTATATAATATTGTATTGGTGGAATCATTTTGTCCTTGGACTCGATATAACGTAACGTGCTATCCAAGAAAATATAGTTCAAAAATACGAATGCGCTACCCTTTTTTGTCGTGCATAATTTTTATGCAGAATTTTCCAGTACAGTTGATAAAATCACATAACCAAATGTGCTTGTTTGACGCAAGGCTTTAGCCTTGGAATTTTTTGTTAGCCACTTTATAACTAGCAGATTATCATGCATGGATTGGTCCAGCAAAAAAGCCAGTGGCGGCTGAGCAAAAAATGTCATAACTTGAATTGCAAATAAATCCCTAAACTAGCATACTACATAATTTAAAAATGCATTTTACTGGTTACATGATCAGTCATGTTCCATAAATGTAGTCGTACTCAAATTTTTCAGTCAGCAATATTTGTGAGTTTAAAATGAATCATGTGGTTTCTATGTTTGCTCTGTGATTGATTTGAATACAAGTTTGACATGACGTAAAAGTTACAAGTTACATACTAAGTAAATAGTTTTAGTATCCAAGTTTATGGATGAAATTTTATGAATATTTTTGCATTTTAAACTAAGTTTGTCTTTTCTCTGCAGTGGCTGTAACAGGGATGCCCAGAAATGAAGGAGAAATGCAATTATACAGAGTACTACAACGAGCCAACCTGTTGCAATACTATGACGGCATGATAGAATTGGGAGGAGATGATGTGCAACAGTTGTGTGAAGCTGGGGAAGAAGAATTTTTAGAAATCATGGCTCTCATTGGAATGGCATCGAAACCTCTCCATGTTCGCAGATTGCAGAAAACACTCCAGGAATGGCTGACGCAACCTCGTAAGTAGGGAATACAATGTTTCCCATATTTCATTTTAATTACATTGTAAACTAGTCTGCTGAATCGATCCATATGTTGCAAAAAGTTAGTAATTGCTTGTTTATCTCTCTTTTTATGTATGAGTGATCAGAATTATGCTGTTTTGCAATATTTGTTGCTTTAATTATTGGGAATATAGAGGAACATGAGAATCATGGGATTGTAATTAGGATAGTTTGTTGGCACATAATTATTGCATACCTAGTAATGTATATTTGTAGAATAAGTTTGTGTATTTCTATTTCTATGTAGCAAGGATTCACTTGATTAACAAAAAAAACTGCAAACTTATTATTACTCAAGTCACTATTTTCAAGTGGTAACGAATAACGATGTAATGTTACAAACTTGTTACTAACTGTAACATATAGTAAGTAACGATTTCCTAGTTTAAATACCTGTATCGAAAAGTAACAAACATTGATAACTAAAAAAAATTTCACCGGCCAAACAAGTTTCCTCTGTTGATTCCGTAAAAATTGCCAAAGAAGGTTCTTAAATGCATAGATCAAATATGTGGTTTCGTTTGCGTTTTAACTGCTTAAAAACAATTTAGAAGTTCTGGTCAACAAGTCAAGTTGAACAATTTGAACGGTATTTTTATGCTTTTGTCAGTAGGTAGGCTAGACTATCAAAAAAAGCTTTTATGAGCTCTACTTATGTACAGCTTTTAGAATTGACAACAATTAAATCGTTTTGCTTTCAAAAGAAACACGTTGCCTAACCGAAATCTGATCTTGTTAATGTGATTAATCGTTAGCTAGTTCGTTAACACACCTCCTGTCTTATTGATATTTTAAACTTGTTCCAACAGTAGTCTAACAAATTAGTATTGCCAATTTCTGGGAGCGCAAATTCGCAAAAGTTTGTTACTGTTCACCTCACTTTAGGAACAGTTAGATACACAGTGAGACAAGTTTGGAATGTAACTAGTTTTTTCTCACTTATCTCAATGATTAATGTGTATCGTAGGCAAAGCAAGTTATTCACCTTTTTTTGCAAAAAAAGTTACCAACAACATTCTACTCTCAATGGGGTCTATAAATTGATCTCTTTCAACTTTTTGTGCTCGTTTTGAAATGCCAATGCACCTTCTAAGCATCAAATGTATCGTAGTAATTGTAACAACAAGAATGGCGGAACGCTATATAGCTAAATAGTGTAAGCAATTTAAAAAACATACACTGTAAACGTTTAAATATGCTAATACATACGGTAACAAAATTCATCAAATCTATATTGATTTTTTTCCTCCAGATTTATTCCAATCACCACCACAGTCCTCCGGGTTAAGTAACGGTTCAATTTCTCCATCAACTCCTGTGCTCCTTCGTGGATCCTCAATGGCTCTAAGTCAATCCCCAAATATGCCGTTGCCAATTCGTCCAACACCCCATACCTTGGGTAGTAGTGGAACTGCACAATTACTCGCTACCGCTCTACTAGCATCTACAAACGACTCCAATTCTAAAGCAGTGAACAAAATGCTAAAAGAAGTGAGTAGGAGCAGTAGTCCAAATTCATCAAACTCTTCGTCAATGGGAATCAATCTATCCACCCATCAGGGTCATAATGATGATCAGTCCATAAGAAGTGCTGGTGCCTCCCCGTCAGGATTTTACTCATCCCGCTTCACTCCTGATAGTATAATTCCGACGCACTTCTTGGAACAGAGGATTCGCACATTGAGTGAGCCAAGTAGTCCTTCTTCAGCTCCCGAAAGTCCACATCCCGATAGTCGCTCTTCACTTTCTCCTATTCCGGGATTGCAGGATCATGAAATTTTGAAATTGGCGGAGGCTACATTGAATTTGGCCAGAAGTTTGCCACCGTCGATAGCAGAGCCTAGGTTCACCAAAAAGAAGTGTTGTGCTGACTATGAGGTACGGAAAGTTTGACTTCAATTTCTAAAGGCGTTGAATTTAGGAGTGTACTATGTATGTACTATGTTGTGATTTAATTTTGTGTTTTAGATGGCTTTAAGAATCGAAGAAGGAGATCCCCGAAAAATGGATGAAATGCGTCGTCTTGGAGCAATATACGGGAGGTCAGATTGTCGCCGCAAAAATCAAAAACCGCTAACACTGCATGAGCTTTCTGTGAATGAGGCATCGGCTCAATTGTGTCGGTTGATACCAGCACTACTTACTAGACGGGATGAATTGCTTCCCTTAGCAAGACAAGTTGTGCGAGATTCGGGTCTCCCGTATTCTATGAACATGGCTGGCAGTGGGATCAGCATTAGCAGTACAAATTCGTATCCTCAGTCTTCCACTCATTCCTTGGCTCATGTGAATAATAATAATAGTAATAACCACCATAATCATAATAACAATAATAATAATAATAATAATAATAACAATGAGCTCGCCAAGTTGAGTCGAAGTGAATTAGAAGTGAGCTACGTTCCCCATTACAAGAAGTTGAGGCTAGATGGCAGCAGTGGCATGTTGATAAGCAAAGTGGACCCAAATATTCAGGTTTGTTTTGAAATGTTGTGTAACCTTTTGTTGTAGCTAAACGAGTAACTGGATTAAATTTTATTACTTCTAATTATAGGATTACAGTAATGGAAGCGAAGATGCGAGTGATAGCGGTGCAGTGCTGATAAAAAATTATTCTGGTAAATCGACTCACCACAATAATTCATCTTACCATCATCTCAATAATAGCGAGTCTCATCACAGTTACAATGAAAAACGAATTTCTCCGTCTTCTCATGTAAGTATGTTCTTTCTATCCAATGATATGAGTGTTTCATTTTATTGGGTATGAGAAAATTACTGAAATACTAATGAACTGAATTGTGTTTTGTAGACTGCCAGTGATCTCATGCGCTCTTCAGGCAATAGCAATAGTAATCATGGTCTGAATCTCAAGAAAGGAGCTTCATCCCCTGTAAAACTATCTCCAATAAAATCCGAACCCCCAATTTATTGTTAGTGAGAATTATTTTGTGTTTGTGAATGTAATTTACTGCAGCTGCCAAAAAAAGTGAACATGCTTAGTGCCTTTTATTATACCATCATGCTCTTAAGTGTTTGTAGACATTGCATACCATGTGATCTAATCCGAGTGTTTTGTACTGTTTAGTATTTATTAGATAGAAGTTGGACTAATTTATATGGAATGTTTTATTAATACGTACATAGCATATTGTTTGGTTGAAGCACAGATTTATAAATTTCAGGGACTGTACTGTTACAAATACTATAGCCTTAGATCTATTCAAAATTTACCTTTGTCAAAATGTGAACTAATAAATCACAATTTTAACTATAATGTCTCTGAAATCTATTGAACTGTTTGAAAATCATTGCGAGTTGTCGAAATACATGCACGTAATTATTGTATTATTATTGGGCTATTTACTGCGTAAAGATGGATTAAAAATTGGAAGGATCTGACTGAAGAAGAAGGATCATACTTAACATACATTATTGTCATGGCATGGACTTACTATTCACAAATAGTAAAGTAACATTTTCTAGCCTGAACACATTTTTCATCCTAAATACTCATTGCCTGCATTCGGATCCAGTACGATATGGTACCCTACGCCAGTAATCCACTAAATGACAATTTAATACAAAACACAATTTCATAATGTTTCAATACAAATTACTACTATGCATATTACTCGTGATTCATACAAATGGTGTAAACCAAAAAGAAAGGAGTAGTACAACAGATACAAATACTCAGGAAGCTTATGATAGAGAAAACGAAGTCGTAGATAAGAATATGTACTCTCCTGAAAACAACATAAACACATCTGATGAAGTAAATGAGTATCACGAAACAATGGTGAAGAGGCAAGCTCCAACAAAGAAGAAAAAGATAATAAAAAAAAAGAAAATTCAACCCGAGGAATCAAATGACGATACGAGTGGTCCCCCATATCCGGATTATGGCAATGGAGATGGTCCACCTCCATATATAGATTATGGAGGTTCTGAACCTGGGCTAGATAGTGGACCCGCTCCTCCGTACCCACCAGACGATTATAATTATGGCAATGGACCTGGTCCTGAAGATACAAAAGCGGAAGAAGAAGCCCCAGTGAGTCCAAAAAAGAAAGTTATTAAAAAGATAAAAAAAAAGCCTCCACCTACTGATGGAAATGCCAATGCAAATGACCCTCCATATCCGGATTATGGAGGTTCTGAACCTGGTCTAGATAATGGACCGGCTCCTCCGTACCCACCAGACGATTATAATTATGGCAATGGACCTGGTCCTGAAGATACAAAAGCGGAAGAAAAAGCCCCAGTGAGTCCAAAAAAGAAAGTTATTAAAAAGATAAAGAAAAAGCCTCCACCTACTGATGGAAATGCCAATGCAAATGACCCTCCATATCCGGATTATGGAGGTTCTGAACCTGAGCTAAATCCTCCGTACCCACCAGACGATTATAATTATGGCAATGGACCTGGTCCTGAAGATACAAAAGCGGAAGAAAAAGCCACGGTGAGTCCAAAAAAGAAAGTTATTAAAAAGATAAAGAAAAAGCCTCCACCTACTGATGCAAAAGACGATGCAAATGGCCCTCCATATCCAGATTACGGAGGTTCTGAACCTGGGCTAGATAGTGGACCGGCTCCTCCGTATCCACTAGACGATTATAGCAATGGACCCGTTCCTGAAGATACAAACGCGGAAGAAAAAGCCCAAGAGAAGACAAAAAAGAAAATAATTAAAAAGGTAAAGAAAAAACCTCCATCTACTGATGCAAATGACGATGCAAATAGCCCACCATACCCAGATTATGGAAATGATGCTGGATCTGGGACAGATAGTGGACCGAATGGACCTGGTTCTGACAAAGAAGAGCCCCAAGGCAAGCAAAAGACGAAAATAAAAAAGATAACGAAGAAAATCGAGGTTACAGAAGCAGTACCTACTTTACCCCCTTCGGATGGAGAGGACAAAACAGCTTATTTTAAAGGTAAGCTCAATGAATTTTCATATCTGAAAAACGAATTCAACTATTGTTTAAAACTACAGAATGGAAGTCTTGGCCAAAATTGTATCCCCTGTGTAATGCAAAAAATAACAAATTTTTGTCCCCCATTCACATTGATACGAAGAAGGCAAAACGAACTAAAACTACACAAACATTGATGGTGTATTCTTCCAAGTCTACTCGAGGTGCATATTTTCTCACGACTACAACAGAAATATCGCCTGGATATTTTATAGAAATACGTGTGTAAAAAATTACATCCTCCACACTATCCTTTATGGTTTTATTTAGTTACAACTTTCAAAATTTTCTCTTCATTTCCTTTAGCGTCCATAAAAGCAGAAGCAAATCGATTTAGAGATGTCACATTTGTATCTGGTTTGGGAGATACACGTTACAGATTCTTTCACAATGCTTATTTTCTCCTCACCAATCACACAGTGGAAAAAGAACGAAGTTTTCATAAAATAGACGACCGCAAGTTCGACATGGAGATTGTAGTAACCTTTCGAGATCCAGCTCTTCTGGCCTCTACTAATGTGCACATTATGGTCAATGTATGTGTAGTCTAGCTAGCTCGATATCCCTTTTATGGTTACATTATATAGTACATTGAATATTGCAAGTTGGCATTGTTTAATTTGCACATTTTTAAAAACAAGGTATCCAAAACTATGGCAGACAATCCCGCATTTATGCCAGTCACTGAAGCAATTTCACAACATCAGCAAAACATGTTGTACTATGATGAAAATGCGTTGCAAGAGGAACGATTATCATCAATACAAGAAAGGGATGAAACAAAAGAGCGATATGAATCCCTAAAAGAGGAAGAAAGTGAGGAAACTGGGGGAAGCACGTATGAACAAGCCTATGCAGAGGTGAACGAAAAGTCTTAGAGCATTTTGAAACATCAAAACGAACTTTAAATTTCGCTAGCAGTTAAGAATACGTAATTAGCTAAAACTGCAGTTTTAATATATATAATGTTAAACAGAAAGGAAAAATGTGCTGTACTGAAAAATGAGTATAGCGCGTACAAATGTAGGCGTAGCCAAGCAGTGATGCATTTCAGGGCAGAAACAGCGCATGTGCAGCAAGATAGCGTCCATTGCACTCGGTTTGACATTGCAAGCAACCATGCTATCACTGAAGTGAAGAGACTCATAGTTGAATATTATTTGCTCTTGTAGTGAGCTCAATAATATCTGTTCTTACATTTAATTTAAGAGATTAATTTCAGTATCCAAAATCCAAACTAGCAATATGCAACGAAAAAAATTGCATTGATTAAGTCGATTAAGTTATCTTTTAGTATTCAAGAAATAGAAACAGCTGAAACAGCAAATAATTTGATTGAAATGAATGTTGTCTGCCAGGTGAACGATTTGCTGTACATAGTGCAAATAGCAGACCGACAATTAAGAAACACCCCACAACGACTTAAGAAGACGCTAAAAGACCAAAAAGCAGCAGAAAAGCGAGTTGCAACGTTAAAAGAGCAACATGACAAGGTTTTAAAAGAGCGATCAAAGCTGTTAGCACTATGGGACAAGAAAATCCAAAGAGGAGAATTAGAACGAGATGGAGAAGATGAGACCACAGATGCAATCAAACGAATCAGAGTAAAAATTCGAAATGTGGAAGGCAAACTACTTAAATGGAAGCAAACAGAACTTAATTTGCAAGCAAAATTGGAAAAACAGCAAGAAACGCTTGAAGCTGCGCAGGAAGTACTGGCGAGTAATTTGATTGGAACTGAACCCACTCAATTGTTTGCATCCGTAAATGCAGTAAAACAAAAGGCTGAAGAGCTTCAACGCAAAGAAGTGGAAGTTCGAGATGCGTTGGTATGTAAGACTCTCTAGAATTCAATAATAAAATTACCATCTTTTTTCATTTTATTTTGCAAAAACAGAATGCATGGAACGATGCTGAAGCTATTTTGGAAACTACATACACCCTACCTCCTAAAAGTGCATTTATCGACAAGCCATTTCAGGTAGAGTATAATTCAAACGCAACAATTACATTAAACTTAATTTTCTAATTCACAAGTTGTTTTCAAGATTTCGTGGCTTTTTCCATTTTTTGGCGGTCATTATGCATACAATGGATCAGACGCCTTACCTCCTTGTGGCCCGCAGTAATGATAATACGCCGTAATGATGATGCAATATTTAATTAAATGTGATGTGATGATTTTTTTTTGTTTATATCTATCTAGAAAGTATGTGATAGTAATGGACAGAGCTGTGACAATTTCTGCCGATCAATTTGAAGTATTTAAATCGGTTATCAAAGCGGTACCGGGTGAAATAATTGGCGACTTGCTCAGTCAATATGGCGAAATTGATCCATTGGACCGTATGATTCCTCCAATTCATGAAGTAGGAGATAGAACTATTTGGTACAATAAGAAGAATTTGCAGTTCAAGTTTGATGACACGTTCCACATGGTGTCTAAATATAGAAGGTATCTTAAAAAGCTTAGGCATAATGGGGCGACCCCTGTGCAAAGGAGTGGTAACTTTGTGGCAATAGTTTTGAGTTTACGAATTGCTAACTTGGTTTTACATTGATTGATACCAGTGAAGATTAATATTTAATATGTGGATATTATTTTTACATTATAATGATGTTTAATTTCAAAGGGTATAATGAGAACGAATAAATTGTGTACTACTTTTTGAAGACAATTTTAATGGCACTACTAACTTATGATTGTCATGGCACGACAGTTAATTAAACTTGCTAAATCATTGTTGTAACTGCCAACAAAATAAAGTGGTCTATTGCATTACATAAACTCTGATAAGTTTGGTATTAAGTCAAAAGTAAGAATGGTCAACTCGTTGACAGCTCTAGTAATACTTTTTGTAGGTACAGCCCAAATAGTAGAATTTGGAGCTTGTGCTAATGACAAATCGCAGCTCAGCAAGCTGAAATCAAATACTTTAAAACATGATGAAACAAAGGTAACAATTCCTGCACTCAAGAAAATCATGCCAAAAACTAATCCACAAGCAAAAACGACACTGGACCATGCAAATATTGACGGGATCTTATCCGATACAAAGGAGAAAAGGGACATTGAGAAACCTAATGTTCGCAAAACGAAAATAAAAAAACCTACTGAGGATGAAAACATTGTGGAGAATCCAGACCCGATAAATGAGGAGAACGTAGATCCCGATTCAAATATGCCGTCGGCTGATAAATATCCTGGAGAAAATAAAGACAAACAGGAAGATCGATCACCGAACACAGACCCTGTCAAACGCAAAAATGTTAAGGTTATAAAACGACTTAAGAAAAAGCCAGAAACTGAAACTTTGAAAGGATCAGGACCAAGTGATATTCATTATCCAAATAAAGATATTTCAAATGACAATAAAAATGAGCCAGAAAGCCCACCGGAAAAGAAAGTTGTGAAAAAAATCAAAAAAATGAAGACAACAAATGAACCTGAAAACATTAATGAACCAAGTGACGATACTTCAAATGAAAATGAGCCAGAAAACCCATCAAAAAAGAAACTTGTTAAAAAAATCAAAAATATTGAGATAAAACCAGAAACTGAACATTATAATGAACCAAGTGAAACTTTAGATTCAAATAACGACATCTCCTATCCTCATGAAGATATCTCTAATGAAAACGAGCCTAAAAGTCCATCGAAAAAGAAAGTTGTGAAAAAAATCAA
>Ga0210040_10002148_pt1 | contig 28303 bp, 15 predicted proteins | sample CryGeyCG12114_NA_FD_185462 | JGI IMG/M metagenome (GOLD analysis project Ga0210040, IMG submission 185462) | Groundwater microbial communities from aquifer - Crystal Geyser CG19_WC_8/21/14_NA (SPAdes) (version 2) | ecosystem: Environmental > Aquatic > Deep subsurface > Groundwater | place: USA... | reverse complement strand
CGTATTTGCTAATAACGTAACTGTGTTAATGTCATCAAGATTTTGTAGAAGCTTTTGGGTGAAAGTCAAGCTGCAATGTATTTCAATGTACCTTCCGTACTCTGCCTCTCTCTCTCTCTCTCTCTCTCTCTCTCTTACTTTCTCTTCTGTGGCTGTTCTCAATAACTTTACTAAAGCAAAGTTAATAATAACAAACGCAAGATCTTATTTCCCACTGTCACAAAGATCGACATGATCACCGATTATGCTTAGCTAGTTAGATAAGAGCAAAACGCTTTATACCCAATAAATTAATCACTAAAGAATCGTAACCATTTATCACCTCCTACTTAATTACCTTTTGGAGACCGTTGCCAAGAGTCATCGTAATTTTGATGATACTGCCAAACCCACACATAATGCCTCAACAGTTTGGGTCGTCTTCAAATCAATACACTTAACGATATCAGTGTCCAACAGGAGCTGTAATTTCAATTGACGTTGAACTGCTTTAAAAAGAATATAAAAAAGCGGAATTTACATTTCGGTGATCCATCTGATGCGATTGGCACTGGGGGAGACTTGAAACTTTGAAATTTATATTTTTTGGTTGGTTACACAACATATATAAAGCGTTGAAAAAACCGCGTATTAAAATCACCCTATACTAGAAAATTTCTGTCAAGGCTGCAGGTCGCCACGGTCAATTGTTGTCATTCAAACCCGTCTTATTGCTAGTTAGTGGTAGGATGCAGTATCCCTTACTAATCACAAAGAATAATTAACTAATTGTAGTTAATTAGTAGTTCATTATTAGTAGTGCCAAGTTTGAGAAAGTAAGAAACAGGGGATGAGTCCGGCAAAAATTTAATGCAACGTGTAAAACTAGCCCAGGTTACTGTAAGAAAAGATTTCTAATTGAAAAGCAGATTCATTGCAAAACAAACAAATGAAATTTGGTCCCGTTTTAACTTAAGGCATTCGAAAATATCGGTGGATATTCCTTATTCTCAAGGTAAAGAAGCCAGTGTACGATCACAATGCAATTTGAACTTAGAACAAAAATTTTGAAACTTGGTGATGATGACATTGACTTTTAGGAAATTTCAATCTGATATTTGCACAGCCCGTTGTTAACGGGCCATTCGACTGGTAATTGAATATCCATTTTAAGAATCGTTTCAAAAACAACTGGAAACTGGTAAATTCGTTGCTGAGTAGCCTGAGTTCGCTTCATTCCATAAAGGAGAAAAACAATAAACTTGTGAAATGATGCACCCGGCATTCTAATAATGCAGCTATTTATTTGAACTGCATACTTCATATTCACGCGAAAGGCGTTTAGAGAAATTGCTTTGCATCATTCTCTTTCAAGAAACTTGAGTAATATTTTAAACTATTCCAATACGCTACTGAAACTGATCTCATCGTTGATTTATGGAGAGCAACATGAGCCCAGTTGAATTAGTCATTTCCGTAAGTTAGTTACTCGAGGGGTTCTATACAACTAGGCAGACGTTCCATCCTGAGCATGAGATTTGTAGCTTTCAAAGGGAAACCCTCTTCATACAAGTGCATAACTAATTTACTAAAAAAGATGAGCAGTTCATTCATAAATATGAAGTTATCTCCCTATGCTTCATAACAAGTAAAACAAGAGTAACAAAATAACGTAATTCCTTGGTAGCATGACTAGCATGGCATTAAATAAGCAGTACAGCCCTAAGTTGCTAACTTAAAAGAATTTTTGGAGTAATTTATTTTGGAACTAACTTTTCCATCTCGCTTATAGGCTATCTCTGCGTATCACATCTTAGTCAGCAAACTAATTAGACCTGTATTTGTACATTACTGAACTCTTAAATATTCATGCTCAAATATTTTTTAACTTTTTTGTAAAAGATTTGTTGATATTCACCTAATAAGCTTAATTTTCACGCATATTTACACGCTAAAATGTCTTTGAATCAACATTTAAGCATTTAGTGCAGATCTAAACTAAAAAAATCCACTGTGTTGAACTGGTGATTATACTGGAGAACTTTTTGCATACATTTCTCAGAGTGTTAGCGTAGATTACAAGGATACGGTCCAACTAACCTTCCAAAAAATAATAGACCAACACTAACCGCGGAAGAGCAGATCTATAACACTTATGTGAAGCACGAACTCTACTAACTATTTGTCCAAGAAAAGTCATGTAATCTAGTGAACGAATACTGGAAGGCACTACCCTGTCAGTTTGTCGAAAGAAAGTTCAGCAATTTAAGTCGTCAGTAGAACCGTAAATTAGTAAAAGTATTGTCAAATTCCCTCTCTTTCTTTTATCCTTCCTTGCTTACTCGCACTCACTCAGTCAGTTTGTAAAAGTACGTTCCATATATTCGTACTTTCGTACTCGCTCAGTTAGTCAGTCAGTCAGTGGGAGACCGTACAGAACAGACATGTCCACCCACTTTCGTTTGTATAATATAGAGTTCTATCCTCTGTACTAAATATATATTATGTTATGTACCTTGAATTTAGCTGCAACTTTAACTAAAAGACAATACACTCACGGAATTGTATATAATATGCTTCCCTACCTATGCCAATCACCGTAGACAAATGAATAAAACCCGGTTCCTGGTCATACTTTTAATATCCTCCTCATGACATTTTCCACGGAATTTCGTATGGAATGAATGGTGGACGGTTCATAAACAGGAGATTTCTATTCATCTGTATACAGGTACGAAAATAAAAGTTTCCCTGCTCTTCCTAAATGGTTCACCGCACATCCCATCATCCTTCTCTTGTAGGCAAAGATAACGAGAGAGAGAAGGAAAATTCACATTTACCATTATTCCACTTTGCCCACTGTGCAAGAATGGGGAACCAATTCAAGTCCATACAGTTGAAATAAAGCTCATTGGCATGGAATGCATCGCTGTCGAAACAACTTTCATCTTAAATTGGATCCCACTTAAGGGATGAATAGTGAATAGCGTGTATCAGAATTGTAATGCAGTTAGTTAGTTAGTGGTTCGAGTAGACGCACTCATTGCACTGCATTCTGATGCACATACAATAACAGGGAGTTGGTAGGGAGCTGCAAAGACCATTAGGCATTGTAGGAAAGACGATTCTTGGCCTGCATTAGCTAAATAGTAAATTCAGCTGAAATGATGTACTTAGTTAGCCATATAAAACATTGAGAGATGGCTAATAGAGCTACTATTTAATAAATAGGAGCGGATCACATTAAGATAAATCAAGCACTTGTGTCGAAAATTTGAAATTTCGTACGAGTTTTTATATACCAACCAGCTCTTTTTCCATTGAATTTACAGCATGTCAATTTAAACAAAAGTTTACTTTGTGAGCTATCTATTTCTTATTCTTAGATAAATGGTATTAACTTGTTTCTTTATCAGACTATATTGTCATACATATATGAGCTTTTAGATTGTTCCTGCAATACAATTTGCATTGAAATGAACTATTCTCACTCAAGTAACTCACTTGCTCAGGCTGTGCAAAAACGTGAGGCAAACGGGTACGATCTAAAGTAAAGATATACATTTTAGTGTGGGCTGGTTATACCACAGCACAAAGATGGCTTTGATTTCATGCCGCAAGTGAGGATTTCCACATTTTCAGTCTTGCTAGCTGAAGACGTGAAAACAAGACAAGACACGCTATGAGATATAGGGTGTGCTTTGGACTCGTACACACTTTGAAGAAGACAGGTCAGCTTGTTTAGACCAGATAATTTGGTGGAGAATGGACGGACAGCTGAGTGAGGGTTGTACAGGGAAACATACTATCTGGAATGGAGAGAGTTTGTGGTGAAAGCAAGCGGTGTCCTGAGCCTCTCTGTTAGTCAGTGAGTTTAAGTATACATATATTGTAATATGGGTGCAGTCAGTCAGTACGTGCAAGATGATAAGAGAATGGATACACAGACACACGCATGCATACATACAGCAGCAGCGGCGGGGGCACGAATGTGAACACAGTGGCAACTGGAGAGAAAAAAAGAGAACAAGTAAGAAGAAAAAAGAGTGACAATCTCGTTACATGTCTACTGTTTCAACAGAAAACGAGTTCTTTGGAAATACTTTCTTTTGTTAGCTCAATTTGTTTTAAAGGGACAAATTGGCTCAAGCAAAGTCGAAAGGTTTGTTTTCCTCCTTTTCTCCAAATATGTGTGTGAACGTTTTTTTTTACTTTTGCATATTACATTCTCATCCTTCCTTTTTCTCTTGTTTTCTCCATTTCCCTTCTCCTTCCTGATTCCAAAAGTAAATCCCGTTTAGTGACAACAACTCTAGTTCCTCATCCACAACGGTGGTATGCAATACACTACACGTAGTGAGTCTTAGATAGCCCAATAGGTTTCAACTCCAAATGCGTGGATACTACTGCGACTACGTGTTATTATGTAAAAATGTGTCTGTTGTATTCCCACCTTTGGCTAAGAAAATAAAGCTTTTATCGGCTCTTTTTTCCTCCTCCTCAACTTGTTCTTGTCTGAAATAAAGATAGTGGCACAGTAGTATGATGAGATCCTTTTGAACGTAAATTTCTACCCAAGGGCATCCACGCTTTTACAATACTGTGCATAACATGCAAGGGGGGAAACAACATGGGAAGGAAGGATGAAGAGGAAACCATTACTTTTTTTTATAACACACTGTTATACCTCTCAATCTCTTTTCCCTTTTTCTGTGGCTCTTTTTTTAACATTTTTACTGTTTCTAGTCACAAAAAAGGAGGCTCATTTCCACTCGCCCGGTTTCAAACAGATAGGTCCTTACACACACTTTGGGAAAAAGAGAACATCTGTTTAACGTTGGTGAAAATGAGACAGGGTGTGCAGTATATAGGTGTTTCACCTGGGTGAATGGATCTTTTGTGACAGGATAACGAATATATTAGGAACACTACATGGACGTAACTTATGCATGGAGCATTTGAGGTGTGAATGAATTCATTATTTACACAGCAGTACATTGGTTAGGGAGTAAGCGATACATCTTCAAAGTCGCTCTCCCATATATACACGGTTGTCTGCTTAAGATGCATGGGTACACTGGTTGGGAGCCCCCAAGTTTATGGGACGCGCCAGTATACGTTGTAGTTAGTATCTGTATCTTATTTTAGTGCCACTTGTTCTTCCAAGAGTTCAATTTAAGTGAGCACTATGGTTTGCGGTAACTGTCAGTGGTCCAGCTTTGGCTTTCCACTCTTCCTCCACTGCTGGCAATGATGGGAAATCATGTTTCACCGTCTTAGTTCTTCACCCACCCATCATTAGTTAATTTCACAAGCTTACTTAGTTGTGGGATGCATTACATTATCAAGTGGATTATTTACTATGATTTCAAAATTTTAAATTTGGTTTTCATTTTTTTAATTGTGTGCATTGTGCATGCCAACCTAATTATTAGAAATATTCAATACTAGCTACGTATTTGACTAATTAGTTTGTTGGCATGAGAAATGACTGAAGGTCATTATCTATAAGTTTGTGAGAACTTATCAAAATGTATATTTTTGTTTTGTGTACGAATATTTGGTAGTGGATACATGAAGTGCATATTTCAGAGGGATCAATGAATAGGCAGGAGTAAATGAGGCAGATATAAAAATGCACTGTTCGGAAATAGACTGGCGTGAGAGAAATATTCTATCGTGTATGCATGAGACGTACGGAAATCAAAGAATAATGCACAAACTTTTAGAGTATTGCCTACTTTGCATGTTCTTACAAAGTTTGACTACATCTAGACTTTCACCTAACCCTTCCCTTCTTAATAAATCACTTATCTCTACACGTATGTTAGCAGTTTTGTGTGACACACAAAAAATAGCACAAAAGCTTCGATTATGTGAGTGGAACAAGAAAGGTAGAGCACATTTCTTATTCAGTCCACTTTTTTTCAATGTAGTTAAAATGTAGTCTTGCTTTTGCACACAGTAATTGAAGGTGTAATTTAGTCCCAATAAGCTGTTTATGTATTAAGCTTATCATTGGCAAGGGCAAGAGTGCAAAGTCTTTTTTTGGGCATAATTTTTAGATCCCGCAATGCAATAAGCTACAAATGCGAATTGGACAGTTGATACTTTTAACATTGCTTGTAGCTGTTGTATCATCCTATAAAATTGTGCGTTGTGCGTGTGCGGTTCAGAAAAAATAGAGTGCATTGCCTGTGGTAGTTAGACTGACTGAGGCCACTGAGGCCAACTGTTTTCACTAGATTGGGAAAGCAAAGGTCGTTCTGCTTAGATTAAACTTTGTATCACACCAGACATTTTTGTTCCTGGGGAGTAATATTCTTTATTCTCTAAGCGAGTGCACGTTAATAGAGTATTCTGTCCGAAGATGATCTACCGCATAGATTGAAATATTGCCCTTTATATTGCATTAAAAAAAGACTTAGCAAGCCAAGTGTTGAGTCCAGTTTAAAAATATTTCAGTCAAGCGTCAAATTTTTTTTGGCTCACTGATGCTATCGAATATCGATAGTGCTGATTTCAAATATGACAGTGAAAATTTTTTGAGCAAATAAACTGAGCCGGTGAGCTGGTTAGAAATGTTTTAACTAAGCTGCGTTTCCAAAACTGGCTCTAACAATATCAACAGATATTCTGGAAATCATGTATAGTTTAAAAAACATCGAAATCAGTTTTTCTGAGCATTAATATTACCAATATAATTTATAAAACCTAAATTTAAAAAAAGCTTTGATAGTTATTAAAAAAACACGTTTCCTCTCACATCGGCCACTCGCCCTCGGCGGCTAACCTGATAGATAAATGTGCCTAAAAGTTTTTCCTTGAGCTAATTGAAACTTGCTAAAAATTATAAAACTTTTTGAAGGTCTCAAATATTTGTCAAGTAATGCTATTTAATTATTTATAGTAATTTCATAATCCCACAGAAAACCATGATCAGTTTATTTAAAATTTAAAATTAGTGCTCCAACATGCAGCTAGGAAATATCACCGCAAAATTTCATTCCAATAGGTTCATCAGTTTGATCTTTAGCGTGTTGACAAGCTTAATTTTAATGATAAGGAGGAGCAGCTCCATAAGCCCAGGGTCGGGCACACACAGTAAATCAAAAATTGCACTGCAAAATAAATGTGTTAACATTTAATAGTTCATAAACAAACGGGAATTTTAAATGTAGCAATACACCGTATCAACAAACCAAAGTATAGATTGTAGCCTAGCATTTTTCTCACTAAAACTAAAAACTATGACCATCGTGTGCAAGAACAGGGTACTCTTCCAATATGATGCCTACCACCCTACCGTTTATACAATATGATGCCTACCAAATGTACCATACCTACCATATGCCTACCATAAAAAAATGATATATACAGTTTGATACCTACCTTTATGTCTCATGTCTTCATCTCTAAGATTGCGTCAAGTTGAATAGAAGTATTTATAATGGTCATTTTTTGTAATGAATTTTTCTTTCTTTTGCAGTACACCGTCACACTCTACTCCGTCTAATACTTTACCACATTTAGACGATTCTAAAGTTTGCAAAATGCCAGTAGTTAAATAGTTGACACAAGTTTGATCGTCCTTTAAAACCTTCTCATAAAATTCGAAATAGGTCATTTCACAACGCAAAGCCATGGCTACACTGTACCAGCCTTAAAAAAGCACTGACTTAAACAAAAAACTTAAACTACTGAACAAACAAAATCAACAAAATAACTGACTAACCTCATTTGCATAATGCAACAAAAATACAAAGATAAAAAAAATGACTAACACAACTAACTAACCTCATTTGCATTGCATTAGTGCATAATAAAACTAAATATACATGCACGGTAGGACCATATTTATGGTAGGCATCATACTGTATAATCTGACTGTCCCTAAAAATATGGTAGACTCAAGTAGGCCTTGGTAGGCATCATATTGGAAGAGTACCAAGAACAGGACCTGTTTTGACTTTATTTAGTTGCATTGCATGCATTTCTCATCATATAGTATAGTTGTTGTTCACGCAAACATACATTTGGTTGGCTAAGTAGTCACATCATATAGGAACAAGAAATAGATTGGAATGAAATGGAATTGGCTTTCCCATTGCCACCTGAGACTTTGGTGCGATGCTTTCACCCAAAAGAAATAGGCTCCACTTTTTCAAATTTCTCCTTGTCTAGCTTGGTGAGCATGGCTGCACTCATGTTGTGAAGGGAGAAGAAACTTTCTTTATCTTTTCCTTTTGTTTTACACATTTTGATCGGCCTGCGAAAAGTTTATTGGCCCTACACCCACAACACTATACAACCATATGAATAATGACTTTTTTACTCTCATCGTTAAGTAAGCAAGTTATGAAAATTGCAGTCGAGTGAAAAGAGTGCACTTTTTATCCAAACTTAATATAAAAGAATGAGGGAAAATCATTGTACAGAATATTTTGCTCACTCTCGTAAACACCTATGCACAACAAAAGTGTACTGTATCCCATTATAAACGGTCCCACAACTTATTATTATTATTATTATAATTGATGGTGGCAATTTGTCAGCCCTACGTTTTCAATTTAATCCAACGGAACTATGTGATGTTGATTGTATGCAAGAATTGTACCCATTCATGTGAATACTTGAGTAGTATAGCATACATCTAAATATGTAAATTTGAAAAATGCAGTGTTTTCTTCCCTCGTAGTAGTTGTGAAAATGTAGATGAAAAAATCCTTGAGCATTAACTTATTTATCTGTCAGCCATTAATCGTATTCTTGTGAAATATTTTCTACATATTTAGTCTGTCTTCCTACTTGCTTTTATGCTCACCAAATGAATCAATAAATCAAGCTACTAGTTTTCTCCAACTCTTCTCTATGTATACATACTATGTGTCAAGTGATTGCCGGAAAAGAATCACACAAACTAGCCCTGGATGAGAAAAAAAAAATCTCAACTACTTGCTAAGGGACACAATTATGAAAGGCTCAGCTCTTTTCATATATCTCCTTGATTTATTGTTTTCAACGACATATTTGAATGCATGTAATAACAATGTTTGCTGATAATACATCATCACAGGAATCATAGTCCTCTTCTTGCATATGTCCTTATCCTGTTAACCAGCAGTCGAAGTGAGTGACTGAACAAACTGAGAACTCACAATTGGCAAATATGGGGAGCACCAGCAAAGTAATAAAAAAAATCCATCCAGTCACATTATTTTTGTTTGTTTTTCCCATCTCATCACTTGCTTATTTTCTTAGAAAGAGTATAATCCAATTCCTCGGTTGACGTACAATCTCCCAATTTTTGTGTGCCTTTTTCTCCCGTCAAGCTAGAAATAAGCCTGATATTCGTCGTGCAAATTTATAGAGTACATTTACCCTTCACTTTCTCTATTTAGACGTGTGTAGGAAGTTAGTTGCAGTGAGTGGGAAAGTTCACCTTTTCCATACACAGTTGTCACAGAGATGCACATTCGTATGGAGCTACAGGGAATTCTACGCACATGTGACAATACAGTGCACAGGAATTTGTGCACTCTCTACTGTATGTGTACCAATGTGCCCGGTATTTGTTGTCTCAAAAATCACTGTCTGTATACTACATGTACTAATAGGCTTGAGCTTGAGCACTTGTTCACACGTGCAACATTGGATTTAAAAAAAACTTTTGTTAAGATGTCCGGTTTCGCTTCTATGCATGCTATCACGATTAGAATGTTTTGCTAAGCGAATTACAAAAATTGAATTGTGTTAGGTTTCCCGATAAAAAAACAGTTTGGAATGAAGAACAGAAAAATCCAGGCACCGTGAAATTATTAAATTGCTGTAGCAATAGTTAGATTGAGATTGAGTTTACAAAATCAATTTTTCGTTTTTTCTAAAACTTTGAAAATTGAGGGGTATGTTTATAGGTTTTTCTATTCTATCAAGAATTAGCTGTGATTTAAAAAGTATAATTGAGAGCGTAGAGTGCACGTTAACAGAAACTATTTTTGGACAGGGCGGAGAAATTCTTAAGAATTAAATTGGTGACACTTGTAATCCTCCGTTACCCTGACTGTACGACGCCACAGTATGGTTCATTATTATTTTCATTAGGATGTAAATCTCCTAAGGGAATAAATGGGTTTATTTGATCCGTTGTCTTATGTCATCTTACTTACTACAGGACCTTTGTCAGCCTTTCGGAGTGAGAGCCAAATTAATGCAACGAAAATTAGTGGTGTCTAATTTTATTAGCTTTCCTTCCTCATCAAAAATTACAGCTTGTTGTTCACAAAAACATGGGGGAACAATTGTTTTCTTAACAAGTGTGAAATTCCCACACCAGATCCTCTTTTATTCGGAATGCATTATATCATCTCTGTACACTAATGTTGTGGGAGTAGTATTTCTAGTGGCTTTTTGAACATCTTCATTTTTTGACTGTGGTATGACAATATTTATTTGGTTCAGAACATCCATCATTGTTTTTCTTACGCAAAAAGAACGACATATGTCAAGAACTGGTTTTTTATACCATTAGTCAGTAAAAAATATACTTTTATTCCACTCCAAAATAGCCATTAGTTATCCTTTGAACATTTATTGAAGTCTTTTGTCGTTATGTCTTTAGTATACAATGTGTGAGGTTACGCTCACCAGCATTGTTAGACACAAGCAATGGCTCACACTCATACCACATGGTATCCATACAAGCTTGAGTCGCAATAGTTGTTGTCATAGGGATGTATTAGTGCTGGCAACCATTGCCAATAGATGGCACCAGTGAGAGCTAGCTACGGGTATAAAAGGCCCAGCTAAGCTGAAATTTTCATCAGTTGTTGTTTCCCGAGCACACGATCCACAGCTCTCTCTGAAATTGGTTAAGCCTCAAACTAGAGATTGGAGTTAGTGTTATTTATTTCGCATGTTGCATTACGCATATTCGTTAACATCTGACATTAGCTTCGGGGAACGCGGGAGTTCGGCTAATACATATGGCTCAAGCAGCATAATATATCTTGGCCTAGTATTATTGCTTTTCCTTGCAAATGGTGTCTTCAATTCTTTACTGTAAATGCTATAAATGGATCAGTCAGTCGTCCGTAAAATTCTAAAAGTACTAAATTTTATTTTCTCAAGTTTATAAACTCAGTCAGTACAGTGTGCATCATCATTAGTTAAATTTACAAAAATATCCATGTTGTTTTATCTGAGCAACTAACTAACTAACTGACTAAAATCTAATTGATATGTATTGGTTAGGTAATCCAGTGAAACGAGAAAGCAATGTCCCCTTGCACAGAGCTAACAGAGCTTTCCTTTCTTCCCATCATGTCGCGTACTTTGGGTTTAGTTAAACGTTGCTTACAGTTGCTTTTGCACACCCTATGATATGTTATATGTACCAGCTATGAATATTGAATGTCAGTATATTGACATACTGACTTGGACCGCGGAATGTCTTATTCAAAGGCAATGCACGTTTGGTTCTTGATTCTTGCAATTGATTTTCAAGATGGTGCTTGGTGAATAGACTATAACTCTTTATGGAGCTTACCATACATTTTTCAAGTTGATAAATTTTTAAATTCTTTTCTATTTCAATAACCAATAACAATGTACATGTTGCATAATTACTTAATGCGTGTGCATAAGTGAATGTGGACTCTAATATTTCGATCACGTTGTGGGATGTGTGCGGTACATTTTTGGAAGTTTTGGTTACTCCTTGCCTGGAAAATAAAATTGGCTTGTTTCATTATTATTCAGTCTTGAGGTAACATTCTATTTAATCTTATTAGTTTGTTGAGTTTTTTTAAATAGAACCTATCAAATTCTTTAACAATTTTACTTATATTACCTTGTTCCATATTTTCAACAAAAAAGGCCAGTAATGATCCCATTATTGTTCCACCGTCAGTTCAAAGTGCCAACAATAAAACTCAATGGGGTTGTCCCATTGTTTTGAGATGAGCAAACGAGATGATTCCCATATCTAACAAAGTAAAAGGTTCCCCTTCATTACTTTTGTACTGGAAAGAGGTGAGCTGAGCCCACCCACTGTTTCCGCACGTAACAAGATAAGTAAGTAAATTTCACAATGAACACCAAAAGGTATAATAGGACCCATACTTGCATGCACATTTATTCACTGTGGTAGTACACACACATACACCCAATGAGTAGATATCATTAAGAATTCATGCAGGTAATCATTCTCTTGTTGGCTCCAACTCACGTTCCATATCCTTCCCTTCCTATTATTTCTCATTCCACTTCTTTTTACCGTGACACGCTTTGCTATCCCTTAGTCATTTACTGCTCCTATTGGATGGAGAAATACATTCATTTGATCCAACGATTGGATGGTTTGCCAAATTCGTAAAAGCATACCACTAAAATATCCTAGGTAGAGAATATGAAGCTGACGTAACCAATGCAAGACGCTTTAACAAAACAAATTCCATCTCACAATGCAATAAATTCAATACTGATTAAAAACGAGTAAAGTAACAACCCAGATTTCTAGAATACATTCATGGCTGTAAAAAAGTATCTTCTTCCGATGAATGTATATTTAGTCAGTACAACCCTATCTTTAAACTAATTGAGAGAACTTCCAGCTAAATCAAGTTCATAAAATATATCTCTTATGGCGTTAAACTATACGGTACCACTTACTTTCTTTTTGGCATTAAAGTATCTCCCACCTACATTCATTGAAGGTACAAACTAAACATACATCTATACAATTTATCCTCTATAATTTCGAGTTCCCATCGTAGTTTGTTAGTTAGTTGTATTTAGCTAACTTATTAACACCTTTGGATTTGGAACAAATTTGTTGTACAGTGTTGCACATGTACTAGTGAAGATTCGCAAATACAATCCCTATCTGCAAAATGCCTTGCTAACTACATTCTACTATAGCTTTACTACTTTACTTACTACCCAGGAAGGGGGAAGCTGTTCTTGGGGCAAAGAAGAAAGTTGGCCACTGAGTGAGTAAGCTGGTGGTGCAACTAAATGAGATACAGCTGTGTGTAAGCCTAACTTGAACTAGGGAAGGAGAAGTTCGGTGGTGGTGGTAGCTCTAGCTTCAGCTACACATTGTGGGCCTTCCCACGTTCCCTTTCCATTTGAAACCATGTGCATAGAAGACTTGGCTCACTCTTTCCTCGTCTGACTGACTGTGTGAGCTTTGTTCTCTGTCGGTTGCAACTTGCCACTACAAATTGGTGTGTGCCACCATCAGAAGCTCCACTGCTTCATCCCAGGCATTAGTGCTCGTATCACAAAACATGTGTAAATCACTCACTCAGAAGACTTACACAGACCAAAGCACGTTTCGTTTCCTTGCCACGTACAATAACTTGAGTGAGTCGAGTTAGTAGCCAAGCTAGTGTTGGACCAATAGGTCAAAATTTTGACAATTTCGGAACTAGGGTAATGAAATGTCCCCTGGGTTCGTTTCAGCTTGAACAACGGGTTTTTTGAGCAATGCTTTGAAGGGGTGGTTGTGAACTATATATAGAGTGCAATGCCAGAATACATTGTGGGTTGATTTGGTAGTGTAGACAGAAAAATTAAGTGGAAAAATACATTTGAATTTAGTGCGTGGGGAAACCAGCAAGTAAAAGTACATTTAGAGCTGAATTTGGGGAACAAAATGAGACAGTTATTTTGAGACATCTTTGGTGACGGGGCTGCTGTAAATAACAAAGTACTTAAAACCGCATGTTTTCTCCCTTGTGCAACATGAACATGTGGACGAGAATATTCATGCCTTGAAATCTAACCTGACACGCATTCACTTCTTTTGTAATTCACTAGGTTCATAAATATAGATTGAAAGTCCATTAAGTGTGTGAGGAGATAGAAAGTTAGAGAGGTAGCGGGGAGAAAAAAAAAGTGGGGAAAACTAAGTTTTTCTTTCCTACTGTCCCCTCTGTTGAATTGAACATTGATTTCCCGTTTATTTTTTGTGGATAAGTTTTCAAGTAGTGAGTGAGTGAGAGAATCACCTGAACCGTTCCAGTGAAAACATTATACATTGACAGTCCATCCAAGAGGAAAAATAAAATTGTATCAACTTGACTGCACACTCGAACCGTGTAAATATACTCTTTTCTCCAGCTTGTAAATACTGTTTCAATGAATGTACTCAATCCGTGTACCTCTTGGGTCTCCCGTGATGACAAGTGGTTTTTTTCCCAAAACCATATCAATAACAAATTACGGACCGCGGGAACTGTAGCTAAAACTGTAGACTGTCGTGTTCCATTCATTATTAAACCAGTGAAAAACTAGTAAATTAATTGTTTTACTTACTTACTTACTCTGGGCCACGTCTGTTCTGTACTGTGAGTGAACGAAAGGACTATGGTGCATAATTTAACTATTTTGGTGGAAATGGAAGCCCTAGTGTCAGTAACCATCATCCCACCCTGTGCAAAAATGCTGGAAACCAGTTAAACATACAAATTTCAACAAAGTGGCCTGAAAGCCTCTTAAGCGCTCAGCCCAACTACTACTACCAATTGGGCTTGTAATATTGAAAAGATAGTTTCTAACGATTCCCAATTTTGCAGCTCACAAAAAGTAAATGTTTAAACTTTATTCAATTTTTCTTTCACTTTATAGACAGACAACTGGTGTAGTGTACTGTAAGGCTAATGTATAGAGAGAAAGTGCTAAAAGATAAACACAATTGGGGAAGAAAAAAAGGTTAAACTTTTTACAAGTCAATACATTATATACATTCAAAGAGAAGACAAAGATACAGGCCTAGTATTATTTGTATCTTTGCATTCAAAAGTAGACGTTGGCAAAAATAATATTCATGAATGCATATGTACAAAGGTGAATTTAAAAGTGACAAGAAAGAAAAACTATGCATGCATGTAAATCAACTCGAGTCAAGTTCAAACGGTGTGTTAGATTATAAAAGAAAGCTATAGTCTGGGCTCAAATTATTCCATATTATTCAGTCATCACGCATTGTTATAGATTTTTCTCTCAAAGTGTTGAACTTGTGCTCTTTTTATTATTGTCATACTTTTGTGTGAGATGCTTCCTTTTCCGCTTTTTTTTTCTCTTCTCGGATAAAAAAAAAGAATGCCAAAACAAATATAAATAGTTGGCAACTGTTGCCACAATATAACCTTTATACAGGGAAGACTGTCTTGAGTGAAAGCTCTCTCTTTGCCACTCACTCAGTCAGTCAGTCGAGTTCATGGATATTCTTGAATGAAGAAGACAAAGTAATGGGAAAAGTTTCTTTTTTCTTCCATTCCCCATGTGTTTTAGCATCATCACTTGATACACACAGAATAAGTGGTGATTCGGCTACATCTTACTTGTTTCAATTCTCAGTGTGTATTTGTTGTTTCCATAAGGTAGTTTACGCATTGAATAGTAAGTTGCTGGGTTAGTTAGTTAGTAGGTTGCTACAGAAATTCAGATTGAGCAAAAGAAAGATTTTAGGTGTGCGAAAAAGTGAGAATATTAAATTCTGTGTGATAGTGACCAGTGTTGTGTTTATTCAAATTTCAGGAGGATTGGATCCATTTCTATACCGGTACTATTATACTCTTTCTCTCTCTCTTTGGGGTGTAAAATAGAGGACGCCAAAGTATACGGGACGAAAAAAAGTGGGCGCACTTTAACTTTTAGAGGCAAAAAAGTATGGGCAGCATTGCCAAGCTTATGATGATGGGATCAGATTGGCAAAGTCAACTATATTTGCTTTTTCTACTTCTACTCCACTCACACAAAGGTATGTTTTTGTGTTGCTGATCTTTTTAGTTTGTGTAGAACTAATATATATTATGACTCGTAATTTGCACAATTAAGATTGATTGTATTGTAATTGGCATGGCCGCTATTAAGTTTAGTTAGCGTTTATATGCTGCAAAGTTTAAGTAACTTAAGTATTTAATTAAGTTAACTGATTATAAAATCAGAAACTTTCTCCGTTTAGGGATGGTACTATACATAAAAGCAGTGTTTAGGTAGAACAGGTCCATATTTTCCTGAGTTATTCAACAAGACGTATCAGTTTTGTTCTCCCAGAGTTTGAAAAAAGCATTAAGATGCACCGATAGCTTTTAAGAGCATCTATGAATGGTTGTAATGCTGATTTCATACTCTTTGCATGAAAAAATGAAGTGTATCATTTACAAGAGTAGTAGCGCCTTTGCACAAAAAAAACGCAGGCACAACTTATGGAACTGATCTTGTAAGACATGGTACGTAACATGAGATTAGAAAAGGGAAGTAAAGAGATGAAATCTAGCTTTTAATGATGTTCTCCATGCACGGGGAACCAAGCGGTTCATGAAATCATCCTAATATAGTGTAATGTAAATGTAAATTTTTAACTAATCCCTGAAGATTCGAATAAAATTGCTTCCAATCCCACTGACTTGACTTTTACACAATACCTTTCACTCGAGTACCATCTTCCTATCTTGTAGGCTGAAGACACTCTTGGGAAGGAGGCCGGCAAACACAAAGAACTAATAATAACTGCCAGCTATTGCATTATAGTATTACACTTTTTGTACGATTTGTTTAATCGAACCACTCTTGAATGTAACATTATACACAGCAAGTCTATTAAGCTAGTACAAAAATTCCCATTTCTCCTTATTTTCATCCTACGGGCTTCAATGTCATGGACTGTTTTAGAAATTTAAGCCGACTGACTGTGAGCCAGTAACGTAAAAACATTCAAAAGATAACGCAAATCACGTTTTAGCATTAACTTTTACAAACTTGTATCTCTCTTCTTGTATCTATCTTAAGTCTGATAATTTCTACCTAACTAACTAACCCAGTTGCAAAGTCTTTTAAATTTATAAAAAATGAAGTAAAAATACTATGCAGAGATAGAGTTCATGTAGATTTTAGTAGGTTTTCTTTAATTAATTCCTAGTAGTAACTTGTAGGACCCCGCTACTTGGGGCCGTGGTCCAAAACTTAGCATGAGAAAATGGCACAAGAATGATGATGCCAAGGGTTGGTTCGTGATGACCAAGGTGATAGTGGTAAGTAAGAATGGTAATAGCATGGGACTCATCCCCTCATCATCATGATTATAATCTTACTAATGATCATTGCCGGTTGTCTCCATTATGCCATTACTATTACTACGCCCATTACTATGCAGTAGAACGGACACGGCATTCTGTGAGCTAACTAACTAACTAACTATTTATCTGTACGTAACAATAGTTGAGATTCTTCATATCCGCCCTGTACATTAGTGTATAAACACAAAATCCATGGGAAATTATTTAATTCGTATATGTTTGTACTCATAGGTAGTTAGTTGGCTTCAGTTTGTAAAAATACATTATCGAGTTAATTTTGCCGTAAGAGTACCTAAGTGAGTGGGATATGAGAAACATTTATCAGAGTCGATGTAGCTAGTTTATAACAAAGTTGAAAACACTGACTGTAGGCCATATAGGGAGCAAGGGATTGGTGTAATAATTGGAAGAAAACAGAAAGTGATGGCAAGTCAAGTGAAACAAAGTAAATTTTCTCTTAATAGAGCATTTCTCCTGAGACGCAATTAAAGGAGAAAGGGCACTACTTCTACTACTACTACGGACGGAGTGGTAGTAAAGGGCTTTCAGAACTCGCCTATTTACTTCACATTAGTTTAAGGTTTACATTCCGTTTTTGGAGTTTGTCTCATTCCTTGGCGTCATCTTTGTGTTCCACGTGTGTGCACTGTACACAATACAGGCTGGCTTTGGAGCCAACTTTTAGTTAGTCCATCGTACACTATTCAACAATATCGTTAATGCAATTATGACTGCTTATGCTTGAACGGACATGCTGAGAGTGCTCAAATGTGCGAGTAAATAGAGATGCTGAGTGAGAGTTGTTGTCTCCTTCGAAATGGAGACCCATTTTAGATGCAACGAGAGTGCTACACTGTGTACAATACTAACTATACGTAAGTACTGCTGGCAAGTTGAATGAGTGTTTAAAGAACTCACAGTTAGTCGGTTAACGGGACCAAGCAAGGATAAGTGAGTGTTATGAAGCTTGCTACAAACTGTGAGCAATTATGATATTACATATGGAGGTGTTGAACTGCCCATGCTTTTTTCCAACTGGTTTTGTACAGGCTTTTATTGTGATTGGGGTTGATAGGAGAAAAGATGCATCTGGTTTGGACAACTATGGCTTAAGTGGATTATTAATGGTTACAGGATTAGTGAAGAGAAATGATAAAATTTTGGGCTACGTTTTACCGGCCCTTATGGATATTAATGACTCTAGCGATTCCTGTGGGCAATCATTTACTTTGCTCATTCATGTGAGACTTAATAAAGTTTTTAACAGGTAATGTTTCCGTGTACAAGACCAAGTCGAAGCACGGCATTCTTGCTTGAACATCAAAAGGAACATTTAGAGCGTTTCTAATCTGCTCATTACCGAGCATACTTGGTTGCGTTCCACTGTTTGTAGACAAATACAAGGAAATTGATTCAGGCAGAAAGTTAACTAATTGAGTTCCCTAAGTAAATAACCATTTAAATATGAATTTATACATGACTGCGTAAGCGAACCTGGCTTGTTCGACTTTCAGTGTGCCAAGTGAACAAATTAAACTTTGTGTCATAATTAGCTTTCTGAGTGAACCAATCTAGCAGCGTTGTGCCTTAGATTCAAGTCTTGTTATCCAGCTTTGAGGTTTGGCTATGTAATTTAGCTGTATGGTGGTGTAGTTAGTTACTAATTTGATTCATTTGATTCTGGGTGTCCGGTTTGTACAATTTGGACTATTAGAGTTGCAGATTCTCACTAGGAGCCAGCTTAATGGAAATGTGGGCATTTTTAACGTTTGCGGTGAAATGAATTTGATAAATGGCATTTCAGCACCGCGACGCCAAAACAGGGTTACCGTAAATCTGGTAATATAATACCTGATGCTATATTATTTTGTGGATTTCCCTGGCGGAGTAGTCATAATAATGTAGCTCATGAAAAATCAACCATAGTAAATTTCTTCCAAAGAGACCTCTTATTTTAGGTCAAAAATCTTTCCACCCAGTCGTTTCATGCTTATAGAGATATGTTTTCGATTAACTTATAATTTAGGCTAGAGCTTTATTATTTCATAGATCTCATACCCTGGAGAACAGGATGAAATCATGATTTAGGCTGGAGTTTTAATTGCAGATTTACGGTACTTATAATTATTCATGCACATTTTGCTCTGCATTTTTCAGTACCACAGGATTTTGATATATTTAATTTTGATAATGATGACTTTTCGGTCATGGTATAAACCTCTGGGTTCTTAATGGCACTACAAAAGGCAAATAGAATTTCCGATAAAATTTTATGACTGTTTTGTTACAAGAGAAAATAGGTTGGGCAACCACCTAGACCTGTGCAATAAAGCTACCAATTCAATTTTGAATGTACGGAATGGCTTTCTTTCTTGGATATCCCATAACTACTCACACATCTGGCTCCGAAAGGTAAAAGTAACGACCTGGGCCCAATTGCATGAGAGTAATAAATGATGCGTTAAAGTTGTGGGGACAGGTAAAAATGAGATCATTTCCCCCAAAGTCTTAATAACTTGAAACTACTAGGAGAAACAATTAATAAACTCCAATTATGAGTCTCCAAGTACAGATATAAAAGTGGATTTGCGAGTGGAACAATAAATGGCCCACTAATTTCATCGTTAACTCTCTCAAATATCCACAAAAATAACAAACTAAATGGCCATGAAATGCGAAACTGTCCCCTACATTAGTTAGTGTGCGTGCAAGCGGCACAAGTTATTGAAAACACAACCTTCATAACATAAGCCTTTCGCGAAATCATATGTGTACTTTACGAGTTCCATGTTCAAAAACTCTTTCGTCTATAAATTAATATTTCATTACCACTGTTAATAACTTAACTACACTACAGTATTCTTCAATGACCATCTATATATTCCCATAGATAGTATTCCGTTATTCCGACTTAATATAGACAATCCAACATGTTCAATCCGGCAATGTTTACTACTACTGTTAGATTCGAAATAAAAATTCAATTTTAAATTGCAACACTCTCCACTAGCTGAGTAAGAGCTCTCCAGCATCAAACACAAAAAAACTGACTCAGAACATAGACCATGACAATAGTGTAGTCTTCATGTATTTTCTATCCTTGCCGTTCCTTGTATATGTATTTCGTCTTGAACCTCTTTATAGAAGGGTTGATTGTTCCGTTTCGCTTGAATAAAGATTTGAGGACAAGCACTCAAAACAAGTATAAGTGGGCATGTATTTGCTCAAGAGGGAAAGAAAACAAAGACTGCCAAACTTGTACATACTATAGTAAGGCATCCAACCTGCTATCTTCTTACTGGCTTCTTTTTTCCACTTTCTAGTCTAGCTAACTATCTATGCACATAGACAGTTCATTGATTCACTCAAATGAACAACCGGATGAAGCTGCCAACACACTTCCTTGTATCTCTTTCCCCCGAGCTTCGTGTTTGCTTTCCAATTTGTCCGTCATCCTGCGAATTGTACCAGTAAATCACTGAATGCCTACGATCCTAATAATTTCTTTTAATCAATTAATGCAGGCCAAAATATTGATAAACTATTGCATTGAAAAATTCCCAAAAAATCCCAGAAAAGTTGCGATCTGTCCTTTTTAATTATCCTTAATATCCCCTGCATTCTGTATATATTCACCTTTCAGCGTCAATTACACTACTTTTTCTTGTAGAACATTATTCAAAACTGGATGAAATTATTATAACATCCATAAGTTATGAAAGTGCGTACACATTCCTGGAGAAGGCAAGATCCACTGCACCGAAAATACGACCGTCAGTCAGTGAGTACCTGGAGGGAAAAGAAGAAAGGGGGAACTTTATTCCGCCAACTTATATTATTATTATCATTATCGAGCATATTTACTGCTTCTGTGGGTTTTCTTTGTAAGCTTGCAAAAATGGTAGGAGATATAGGATTTTTTCACCCTGAGGAAGGAACCATAACACATAAAGACAGAAAAGTCGGAAGATGAATATCTTGTGTGAACTTTTGTGTACCTTTTGTGCATGCACTGCTGAATGGGTGATGCAAATGGAGACTCACAGTTAGCAGTAGCCACTGTACCATACACAGTAGTGGAGTGAGTGAGTGACTCAAGAAAATAATGTAAGAGGAGGAAAACAAATGTGTTACAAATAGGAAGCATGTTGGATGCCTCTTCTGTTGGGCAGTGGGAGCAACCATGAGAAGGAAAAGAAGTAACAGTTTGTCTATTAAACTTTGGAATTAAGGATATCCAGCATCATAGTTATTGTCTCCGTTATTGCATCCCTGAGGAGTTGCATCCTATCTGCCTGTGTTTAGTTAGTGAGTAGTGTGGACGGACAAACCAGTTTTATATAACACAATCAGCAATGTAGGAATACGTAGATTACTTTGTAGTATAAGTAACTATGTATGTAATGCTAGCAGGGACCATTGTTTTGCCTGCCTTTTTCGCATTACGCTTGCAAATGGAGTTTGTCTACTGTTGAAGACTTGTCTTTATAGCGTTCCCTAATAATCTCTTGTGATATCTTTTGATGTTTCCCTTTTACTCTCTGTGTTGTTGTGAAAATCTGATGCTACACGGATTTTCTCCACTGTCCCGCATTTTAACGAAGACAGCAGCTGACTCGGAACGTTTTTCGGGGTCCTGGGTTAGATGTTGGTGTGTCCATGTGGAAAATGCTGTGTCTGTAATCATTACTATCAAATTTAGTTGGTGACCTGAGCACAAAAAATTGTGTGTGAGATCATAGGAACTAATCATATGGGCAATTCGGGTTCTTAGATTTTCAAGACTTTTAGTTAGTGCTCTTCCTCGTTGAGATACATACAGGGGAAAACAAGTGAAAGCAAGGTCAAAAAAAGTAACTAACTTGTGATACTTTCTCAGTTTAAGGCTGTATATAAACAATTGGTCTTTTGTATTTGGTTTTACTAAATTGGATTGTAGCAACTGAACGGGATTAATGAGTTTTGTACAAATGCAAAAGGACACTGTGGAACGATGGTAATTTGTAGAAACTATAGTAGTATAGTAGCATCTTTTGGAATCCATGTTTGCACTTTTGGGCTTCACTACTACATTCATATTGCTTTCTTTAGAATCATTGGTGTGGACAAACCTACAATACAGTGTTCATCCCCTTTTCTATACTCTCCACACATGTAACCATTTGTATTCAGTGCACAGAAAGGCCGAACCTTTAGATTAAAGATCCAGAAAATTGCCTCCGTTAGCAACAGTTATCAATCAAACTTTACTGACACCAAAATTCATTACGTGTATAACTAACTGTAAGTGTGACAAGTTCATTTTTCGAGTCCAAGTATTTTTTCTACTCAATTCTAGTCTACTGTCTTTTTGTAGTTTTTTCATATACAAGAATGACAACTCTATTATTTTCGGGACTCAACAACTACTGTAAATTGCAAGAAGATGGATGACTATAGTTTCTGTCATATACGAATGTAATGTTAACTACCATTATATATTATTTAAAAATCGGGCAAAAAATGTTACCTGTATCCACGAAACTAAACTGACTGAGTAACTTGAATTCGGGGTATTTTGTCCTTTTCTGTACGCATATACATAATAGAGTACTACGTTTCATTATCCTATCTTTTCATGAAACTGTTATAAAAACGTTTTTTCTTCTTGAAAATACTTGTAAGTGTGATTATGTGGAGCCACAAATAAGACTGATCTGGTCCTCCTGTTTCATAATACACACCATGTGTAAAATTTGGTTAGCTGTAGGAACTCTAGTCATCCGTGCAGGTACAGTCGTGAATTCCTTTGAGGCTCAAAGTCTGCGACATTTCTCTCCAATCGAATGGGCCAAACAATTCAGTATTAGCCAAACCACATACCACAGTTTTTGTAACTACAACAGTATGGATGTGACCAGTTAGTTTCGCTGTATACAATTCCGTAAGATTGGGATACATTGTGTACTATGTACATAGTGAATACTCTAGTTGTAGCTTGCTAGTTGTAGAGAGTGAGCTCCCATCATGTCACCATTTGTAGCTAGTTAGTTGTGAGAGCCATGGTTGCGCTGTCTTGGCTACAGAATTCATTACAAGTCATCAGTCACATAGAAAGTGACAATCCCAATCTCAAAACTAGTGTCCAACCGCATGGGAATTTTGTGACATGGAATCAGACAATAAGAATGATGTCAGAGTCTATGGTTGGCCAACTTTAGGTCTAAAACTTTTGTGTGTCTACAAAATTGGATGAATAAATGTAGCAGACTCCATTATTTTGTTTGGTTCATTTATGTAATACTTTAATTTTCTGTAAAAAACGGTTTCCATATTTTTGGAATCGTGAGTTTACAAATCTACGGTTAGTAGATAGTTAGTTTTGAAGGTATAGTGAGAGCTTGCATATTTTTACTACATAGTAAGCGGATATTAAAGGGATGTGGGATTAGAGGAGAAAAAATTACTTGTTATTAAGCTCCAAGTAATAAGGAACATTTCGTTCCCTTGTTTTGACAGTTTCTTTCTCTCCTGCTGTGCAAAAAATAATAAACACGGAATTGCCAGCTACTAAGATCACCTCATTTGTATGCAGATGAGCATAAAGTTGGACTATTTAATTAAAATTTGACACAAGACTTGTGCTTGTCAAGCTGCGAGAGGGTGAAAGGTTTTTCCATTTTCCGTAGCTCCAGATCACAGCCAACTGGCTAAACAGTGGAGAAAGGGCGACTGCACTCCGTATACTACTAATGGTGGCTTATTATGGTGTCTGCCACTCGCAATGCATAACGTGTATAAACCATCCCCATGCTGCTGTATAATGTGTGAGTCTCACTCACTCCGGGCTAAAATATGGGAACAGCTTTGAAACCTTAATCCACTGTAATCTCTGCCTACATTATATTAGCAACTAACTAACCAAGGCTCAAAAGGATTTACAAACTATTTGTAAACTGCACATCAATGCTAATTATGTAAATAATGGAGAGGATTTCAGGTTGAGGCATAAATTAAACATTTTTTGCTCCACCAAGAAAAAGGTGCATTCACTAGGTACACACTGCATGTAAAAATGTATGGCTTGTTCGATATACTATGTTCGCTAAAAGAAAGAGGGAAGGAAAAAAGTGACTTTTTTTCTTTCCCGTATCGTACGCGACCTTTTCATGCACTTTTCTTTCATCATAATAATGTACGTTGCTCCCACTCACGGACTACACACTTTATATGAGACGGTGTACAACTATGGCTCAACTTTTTTCTCTAATGGTAAAAGTCAAGAGAATTTGGATCGTGTACCCACTCATTGACTTTGCCCTCGCACTAAAGTGCATTCGCTGTGGTCAAAATTGACTCAATTCAATTAAGTTGTGTATCGCTCCTGGTACTTCACTAGTGCACCACTACAAGTTTTACCAACCTACGGAAAGCTCCAAACTGTTTTTCTTTCTTTCTTTTTTTCCTCTACTCAGGATAGATAGATAGACCGTAATAGCCACTTGGATATCGCGTCAGCTTGAACAGTCACACTTGTACAAAAAGCTCTTCAAACAACCTCGTCTACATGTACATATTATCTCCAAATTCAATACAAAATGTATAATATTCGATCATTGACTCTAACATACATGCATTGCATAGCATGTAAAAAATCAAACAGATGACACAAAAATTGAAATGTTCCTTTGAATGGACATCAATTTCTAACTAACTAGCTAGCTAATGCAATTAAATGCTTTTAAAAGGGTAAAATACATGTTTTCCCTGTTTTTAGAAACCGTTTAAGACCCATGCATTGTAATCAAAGATGAATTAATGCTATAGCTAATGTGCTCAACACAAGGAAAAAGAGTCACCGGGAAATTAAATTTGTGTCAGTTACTGGAACTTTGTAGATGAAACAGATGCTCAACTAATTCACCCATATCTACTTTATACAGAGCTGACAAAACAAACAGGCCAAAGTTGAGGTTCCTGCAACAAAACAGTACACATTACATTTTCGAGTTAGACAGTCTAACAAGCTAACTATCTAACCAACGAACCGGGCAGGATGATGATTGGACCAACTTTTGGTAATCATATAGGGAGGACCAGGTGCATGTATAGCCCTCATCTCTAATTCTCTGGTTCGATATGTGATTCGGGAAAAACTATTAAAACTCATAAACACGATCGGCTTTAAGTGTGTGTGTGTGGTGTTCATACATGTCGTGTGTTTATTGTTTGGCTTATGCAAACTTTTAGTGGAGAAACCACAAGTGTTTGGAAACCGTGTTGGTAAAATTTGCGCATTTCACACCCGTGAAGTGAAATTGTTTCCCATTTTCGGTGTAGTCTAGTTTTAGTTACTTAGTTAGTTAGTTAGTTAGCGTTATGTACAATATCGAGGTGTGGAAAGACAAGTGGTTGAATTAGCGCATAAGTAATTGGAACGAGTCTTTTACGAGCTGAGAGAAAATTTGGTGAGCACTAGGAACAGTAACTAGTATACACAATGTGAAAGAGAAAGTGCGTGCGGTTGTACACAGCTCTAAACAAAGTGAGTGCACGGGCCTTCTCTGTCTGTGGAAACTCACCACCCCAATCATTGCTATTACTATTGTGGATGCACGAGGAATATTAACAAGGAGGCTGTGAGTTACTTTTACTGTTGGTGCTCTTGTACCGCCGTTGCAATTCATATCTACATGCATGGGATGTTTGTGTGTACAGTTAGCTGGTTAGTTAGTTACCACCGGAGTTTGCACTGGTTGGTAGCCGTTGATTTTATATGCTACTGCAGTTCCCCCTAGTTTCCTTTAACACTAATTTGGTGAACAATGATGGAAAGTTTTAATTGCAGAGGTGTAACAATCAATACGGTCTTATCAAGCTTTTCATTAATGCTGACTGAATTAGAAATCTCTAACGAGAATTTTTTCAGGTTTTAAATAACAATTTCATCGCTAACCTTTGCGTGACTATGAAAGGAATTAAATTTCTGTACTGGTTTCCAAAAGTACGCTATGCCAATTGCAATAAGTGTGTCCATAGCTTGAAGAATCAGAATTGTAAATTATCCAAGAAAGATTTTTAAATGGTTAAATATATGTTGAATGGAAATGTTAAAAAGATTCCTCGCAAGAATAATCCAAAAGCATTATGAGGCTGACTGAGATTTTCCTGCTCCACCGAGCACATAAAAGATTCCAATACTTTGCAGAAAGGATAGTCAAGGCTATTAGCAAAGATTTAAAAACTGGTGGGACTAGCAAGGGAAAGACAAATAGCTCATGTCATGGTCTTTAAGGTAAATTAATCAAACATAATTGCTCTCAGAGTTAACGAGCGATAAGGAAAACTTTTGGTCATGTTTGTTTAAATTAGTAGAGCAAATACATTGAAAGGAAAAGAAAAGCACTTTCAGGATTTGCATGTATCTAACGTTAAAGTCCCATTCAACTCTTGGTGTATGCATACTCGCAGTAAAATCAACCACTTTTAGTTGGTTAGAAGTTGCAAATGTCTTTCCTCTTCACTTTGCGTATATAAAACTCCCATGTCTTCGGTGAGCACGTAGGTTGCGCTATTTAGAGTGAAAGTTTGCGTTAAAAAGTTCAAATACATTACAACATTTTCAGCACTTTTGTCATCTTGTGAGCAATTATAAGTAGAAACATTTGTTAATTACCTGCTTTGGAATATGAATTTCCAGAGCCTTCATGTCCAAAAATGTATATCCACTTACCAACGGCATTGCATAAGCTGTCCAATTTTGAAATACGCTTGGGAGTGAAAACTTTTTATGTAACCTAACTTGCCACACAGCCTACGAAACTAAATAACTAACTAGCTCTTAAAGTCTGTGTACTTATCATTAGTTTAAAGTCTGAACCGGAATTATGAAAAACGTCCACTCTTATATGACACGACAAGTCGTGCCATAAAAAATATATGTTTACTCACTTCACTAGCTCAAGTTATACATGCATAAAACTTTTTTTTACTGCCTACATTTTTCAATCTGACTAATTAGACAGTGTAAATTAGAGAACGCCATAAGGATTCCAGTTTTCTTCAGCAGTGAAAGCCAGTGACCTATCGTAGGATCATAGCTAGTTAGTGAGTCAGTTATGCGTACTTTCTGACTACTCCTTGGATTATTAGTGCATACTTCATGAGGAAATGGCAACTTTTGGTACCCAAAATAAAAGTTTCTTTTCATGGGTGAACGACAGAAAAAACAAGCTACTGTTTGTGCTGCCCTGAATTTCAAGTCCAACGCATTTAATAACATTTCCTGAGCTTGATTGAGCACCGACACAGCCAACATTATTCCTATGTCGTTTCCTTATATTTCACATACGTGCATCACACCCATGAAGTTCAGTAATTACTTAAGAGTTCAAGAAACCTGGTTTCCAATGTGGAACATGACATGTGACAATTCCCAATGTATCTTGTGGCGTTTGCTAATTGCTACATAATTTCCCATATTAGTCATATACATTCATACAAGAATAATTCTTGTCAACTCAGTAAAGGTTATATTGTATTTCACCATATTATTATTTGTCACCATTGTAGAGGGAATGCATATTTCTTGCACAGCTTCACCCTAATAATGATACACAGTCAAAGTGTGCAGTCAGTGAGTCTAGCATAGGAAAACGGAGAACGCATATACATTCCGTTTCCATTCAACTTTTCTCATTCCAATTACTTTTACATGAATGAGTGGAGCGAATAATTTCCCAGATGGCAGTGAGTACTTCTTCTTTCGTTTACAGTTGAGAAGACAGGTATTCCTAGCCCAAACATGAGTTCCCAGTGGGACCCATGACATTCTAGCAGAAACTGAAAGTCATGTACTCAAGATAAATATCCTGTATACATTTCTTCATGTGACTGCCTGAGTGAAAGATAAAAACAAAACTGTTCAGTGCTTGAACTACTCTAACCATTGAATTAATTGAGAACCACTAGTATAAATATATATATCAATAAACCTCAGCAAGAGGGTATTACGACGAAGCCGGGTGATAAGGAATTATTTATATTAATATACAAAAAACCAGTAATAATAACTAGGGGTTTTTATCGTTTTGCGGTAGTCTCATCAGCTAGTCTTTCTCTGTTCACCAACTGGTAATCGCAAATGGAATCATCAATCAACATTATTTTGATTTTCGCGCCAACAATAATACTACTACAAGTTATTCCAGTAAACTGATCAGATGACCAAAAAATTACCCTAACATTTCAAATTGAAACAT
>Ga0210040_10002147_pt1 | contig 28307 bp, 14 predicted proteins | sample CryGeyCG12114_NA_FD_185462 | JGI IMG/M metagenome (GOLD analysis project Ga0210040, IMG submission 185462) | Groundwater microbial communities from aquifer - Crystal Geyser CG19_WC_8/21/14_NA (SPAdes) (version 2) | ecosystem: Environmental > Aquatic > Deep subsurface > Groundwater | place: USA... | reverse complement strand
GGACCCTGTTGGTGTGCAATAATGATATATACACGCCTCTTCATTAACCTTTTGTGTGTCGCTGTCTTCACTTTGAAATTTAGCACAACCTCGTCTTCCTCTACCCTTTGTTTGTTCCCTGCAGTATTAATCAGTATCATCATTGTCTACAACTTTTCCTAATGATGGATAGAGCGCATGAATCTGTCAAAAATGGCATACTAGTCAGCTGAATCATAGATTCCACTGTACAGTAGTTATAGTTAGTAACCAAACAAATGCATACATTTGGAGATAAATGTAAACGAGCTGTATACCAAATGTACATTGAAATTGGCACTATGATGACCATTATCAGCATCGTATAGGGTCCCTATTCATCCATAAATTATGTGGAGTGAAAGGCAGTAGTTCCGAACAAATGTAGTAGCATAATAAATTGATATCTTGGTGAAGGAAGCTACAAAATGATAGGTTGTTGGACACAAAAGCACTTTTTCATTCCGCTCAAGGTGGTCCATCATATGATGCAAAATTGCATGCACATCGTTTAATTTCATCATAATGAAACAACTCCCAGATTCACACTCTACAGTATTCATTCAGTCAGTCTTCAGTCAGCAAGTTCACTTCTCTAGTGTTTTGAAACATAATAATGCCTCATCTCTAAATGCATGCATTATGATGTGCTGCATGAATTACATAATCCATGCATCCGTAAATTAATATGTCTTGTGATTGTCCACCCCATTCAGGAGTTGTTTTCATGATTTGAAAAGTTGAGTGTGTGAACTGTACAACTTTTTTATGTAGAAATTAGTTGTTTGTTGAGCTTAGACTGTAGTGCAATTTTCCATGCCCGACACCATGCACATGAATTAAATAGAAATCTGTAAATTCTTCAAACGCTATTATTCACTACTCCATTTGAGGTTTTGTCTGTCATTTCTACGACTTTTGTGTTTACTTACACGTTTGCATTTATTTTGAAGAAATGGGTGGAAACGTCACTCAACGACCTTGGACTCCTACAAAAAGACGAGGACCAATTGCTGCAGAATTTGCGGGCCCAGGACCGGCTTGGGTTGCTCTTCCCAGCATGATAGGTATGTGTCCTTTTTAGAATATTTGGTTGCTTACTTACTCATCTGAAGCTATAAATATAAGAATTCGGGGTATTTTGACAACCCTACAACATTTAAGGATGCATGGGCAAGTTGGGATTTTCATGATATTCATGCTCACTCAAGGTGGCAATGCTAGATTTTTATGTATAATCTGTCCGTCAGAATTTAGTTTGTGATTGTCATTATTGTGAACTATTTGCTGTTTCTCTTTGTCTAATGCAACATCAATGCTGGAATACTTGATCGTATTATATCGTCCATTTGGAACTATTAATCAACTTCTATCCACTTTGACAAATATACTTGCAGGAAAAAAACCATACGTATCTGGAAAAAGTGCATCGCCTTGTTTTACGCTGGGTTATAGGTAAATAACACGATCATCTAATCATAATGCATGCATTATTCATCCTCGTAACCAACCAACCTCGACTTTGATGCATTTGGCTTACTAAAATTTGCCTCCTCAAAAGCAAATTCTCTCTTTTTTATCTCGCCAATCATGCACTACATATATGGAGTTTAAAGCTCCAAAAAAAGTTCGCCTTCGTAATAAATCAGTAATGCATGAAACGACAAATTATTCCTGTCCCACAATAATTCATATTGTGATTCTCCTTGGTCACTATATTAATTCACCCTGCATGAGTGGTTGAATGGATCTCTATAGTTGAACCTAATGTTGATTTTAACTTTACCCAATGGCCAATATAATTTCTTTTTGTTTGTATTGCTATTGTTCTCATCTGTTTAACCATGCAAATAACTCACCTTGGACGGGGTACACTTTTTCATGCCACTCTAGACACAAAGACATGACTGATCATGCAGGACCAGGTCCAGGAACTTATAACGTTGTAGGAATTTATAATGACGGTATGTAACCTCATACTTTTTCAAAAACATTAGTAATATACAAATACATATACAACAATTGAACCCATTCCCTGAAGCTTCAAATCTAGTACATTATGGTAAAAAAATTGGGCTCGCCTATTTTGTATTCACTGAGCAATCCAAAAGAGTTGCACACATACTGATGATACAAGTTATGATAATAATTATGTACATACAATGTATGTTCCCGTCTTTGCTACTAACTGATTTTTAACTATTGAAAGACGCTAACTAGCCATAGATCAAAATAAGTATCAATCTGCGACTGTAATTCAACTATGGGATGAAATTTGCAGGCAAATCTACTTCACCTTCTTCTTCCCTGCATTACCGTCATGCGGAGCCAAAACCTTTTATAACTCCTGCACCCGGCGCTTACCGTCCAGAAAAATGTGAAAAAAAGATTTTGGACAGTTCGCCAAAATATAGTTTCGGCCTGAAAGCCAAATTAGAGCCAAAAAGTAACACTCCAGGTACGATATCACTTCCAATTTCACTCAGACTTTTACATTTAGGATGAGATTTAAATGTTTTCTCTTGTAGCCCCAAATGCTTACAATGTGAACAACACGTTAACTCACTGTGCTGAGGGAACCAAACCCAACTCCCCTTCGTACACAATGTCAGGTCGTGGAAAGGAGTCCTCCGACCCTCGGATTGCTTTCCCAGGGCCCGGAAAATATGACTCGGCCAATTGTGATGTGGTCAAAAAGAAGGCTCCCAGCTACTCCCTCAGTGTGCGGACTCAACTTCCTAGCGATGACACCAAAAAGCCGGGCCCAGGGGCGCATTCCCCCGAAAAAGTAATGACCTTGGAAGAAATATGCACATTTTAAGTATAGCTCACTATATGGCTCTAACGGGAATTTAACCTACCAATTCTCTTGTTTGTTGCTAACATGCGGAACAGGTTCAATTGCAAGTGGCTCCAATCTATAGCTTTGGAATCAAGCATTCCCAATACGTTGCACCCATGAAGAACGGAGGATGGTGATAACGTGGATTTTACTGCTGTGCCCCAAATTAACGAACAATTTTAACTTTCCTTTACAACATTTCATTCATCCCACTCACTCACCACAGTATTCCCAGCTTTAAATCATCCAATGTTAGATAGCTATAGTTAGTATTTACCTCCCATGTAGTTTTTCTTCTGTATGAAGTTATAGCATTTAAGAAACCTGTAGTTGTCGTAGTTTTCTCTAGGTTCACTACCTGTTCTTGTGACCGTGTGTAATGCGGAATTGCAATTCCGGTAGATGTGATTTCATATGGTGCCGAGCCAACTGGTAACTTAAATAAACAGTTAACTTAAACTTAAACATGTAGTTAGTAAGCTAGGGCTTCTTCTGACTAAAAGTAAAAAACGAATTTGTTATCTATAGTTGGACATTGGGCAATCAATCAATTTTCAACTAACTATTATATAACGTACTGCAATTAGGCTTTCAGGACGCGGGCCTTGATAAGCCTAGACAGTCCCTTTAAAGTTTGAATTTTTCCCGAGGCGTGGAATGAAATAAGTCCAAACAGTTCTCGCTTTAGCATGCTTGATTTTGAGACGCCGGAATAAAAAAAGTCCAGACAGTTCTCAGTATGAATGGTGTGGCAAAAAAAGTCAGATTGCAGAACGTTATGTTTTCAAATTTTCTCTGTCGTCAATTGCTGTTTGTTGATGAGATATTTTGGCTTCTTTATTTTTTCAAAAGTCAATAAAATAAAGTTGCAGTAGTGAAAAAAATCGATCCATTTCGTATAGCCCAGCCTACCGAATACGAGAAAGGCATATGTGGAGTAAAATAGCTCAACTTTTATGTGCATCAACTCCATTTCGTGAAGTAGAGTGAAAAATAAGAAGGTGGTTAGCTAATACATTTGTCGTACGTTTTGTATCTAACATAACATACTAACTTAATTGAATTTCAATGTCAAACTTACTCTGAAGCAAAAAAAAAGTATTGTAATGACTAGAATTCCTAGTACGGATTTCATGATCACTCTTTGAGTGCATCAGTTCATATAAAATCAAGTGTCTGCTGATTGTCGGGAATAAGCTAACTCAACTGCCATGCAAGTAACCAGCCATATTATGTGTAGTAAAGCAATATATAAGTTTCAGCAATAAACTGATTGGGCTTTGAAAAGAAAGAATTGAGATTTTTTGTTGTATTCATGTCTCCCGGGATATGCAAAACTGTACACGCAACCCTCTACATGTTATATTTAGCATATTTTCACCGAATAATGCCATAATATAGTAAAACAACCAACGGCAGAGGTTTTCACTTGTCATATTTTTATTCACGAATTAATTACTCTTCTCCATTTCCTTACTATTGCTACAACATAAGCATAACTGCATATATATTGATCTAATTATTGCATTTTGTCTGCAAGTGACACCCGAATTCAGTTCCGAACGTTATCTTTAAAAGAAATATTACATATAGCAAATCATATAGATTCCATCTTTGAAGTGTACATTTAAAAAACGATAAACAAGCTTTACACTTTTTAGTAGATGTTTCCACTACACTACAATAATAAATATGCGTACAACTTAGTTCATATTCAATAGCCTCTTCTAGTCATCATAATTGAGATACTTAAACACTATTGCATAGGAAATTATAAATCTTAAGCAGTCATTTACCTAACACACAAGATAATAAACAAGTAAACTTTTTGGCTATAACTCTTCTCATTTTTTTACACTTGATCGGGGACAGTCTTGAATGTTGTATAGACTTCCAGTCAAAGAATTGACAAGCAGTCTACAGGGCAAGTCGAATCATACGAAGCTCTTGCACTCATCATCATGCATATTAAATACGTATGGAATATTATTAATGATTGCGTCTATTAACTGACGCATATGAACACAAATAAAGCTCACACAGAGTTTTTCCGCCAGACGTTATTAAAACCGTCCAGCAAGAATCAACTATTTTAAATTCAATACAAGGCAAAATAAATCTACTGTATATATATTTATATGTATATAAACTTCCTTCCTGCACAACAAATATAGTTCAAAATATATACTATGTCTACTTACGGTAGTCATTTTTCTAGGGCAGTAATAGTAATGAATGAGACTTGCAACATTTTAGTACATGATAAAAAATGGCTGATTGAAAATTACAAATATATTATACGTATATTTTTGTACCTTTGAACTTTAATTTATCCAAGAATTACAAAAATTGTCTCGACTCGTGAGGACTATTTAATTTACTTTGAGAAAACATGAGCAAAAAATACGTAAGATCCAAATCATTTAAAGTCTTGAGTTTCAGTGTTTTCATATCATCAAAAATACCATCCAAATTCAATAATTACTTACTCGGGATAGATACTCTCCTTAGATAGAGAAGGCAAATAAATATTGTTCCTACTTGCTGTCATCTCCTCTCATATATTGAATTGGCACAATCAACCATTTTGTGCATTTAACAATGACACATGAGATGAGTGACAAATTAATCTAGAATTGTATCAATTTACACAGTAGCATAGTCTATAGCCGTATAGCTGAAAATGTATTTGGATTCCAGCAGATTAAAAACCTTAAGCTAACTTTAGCCAAACTTAAAACAGTTTAGTGTGTGTGTACTTTACATCCTATATACCAATTTTTGCAAGATTTATAGCTTTGTTGTGCAATCATGCTGATTATCATTCTTGGTTTCCTTACATACAACTTATGTCTTAAGGTAAACTTACAGCTGCTGTACAATTTTATTAATGAACACTATGGTGGACCTCAGTTTTTTGGTTGGCAGTCTTACAAGTACGCATTTATGCACTAAAATGTGCATTGAACACAACATTTCTCAACTGAGCCTCTTCAACACAATCAATTTCATCAGACCGCAGTAAATTTCACCGAAGACAAAGATTAAACACTAGTGATATAACAGTAGCATCTCAAATTACGAGTACGTATTAACATGATTTGTACATGGATTGAAATGAAGACAAGATGATTACGTAGATTGGTAAAGTGTTCCTACGAATTTTTCCTCTCAAACAATTGCATTACATAACCAAACAAAAACAGGCTGACAAGATTACAAATTTCACGAAAATCGTACATTCAAAATGCTGGCCACAATTTTAATCTGTGCTCGGGTATTTTCAGTCTTTATTTTTTGTATTGGAGCAACCCCGAATAATGCTCCCAGTGAAAGTGAATTTTCTCTAACCAAAATTAAATTAATATGCATGCAAAGTTGAATACGGACTGACCGTTCTATTCCTGTCTAATTTATACCAACGAGCTAAAATCGTGATTATTTCTTAATAAATTTAGGAAAATGGTAAAAAATGATTGAGGGATCAGTCTTTTCATTTAACTATAGCAAATTACGTGCGTTAATTTTGTATGCAAACCTTTTTTCAGCGCATGCATAGTTTAACCACGAAAAAAATTACTGTCAACATAGCTGAAATTTGGGGAATCTTATACATCAAAACATAAACACAATCAATTTCATAACTTTCCGATCCCACTACTAAACTGATTTTAGCCGTAAACGTAAATACAAAGATGAGAAACGAATATTTCCCTTAGGAATTAATACATCCGTTTATACAGTTTAGCAGAGTGTATATTGATTAAAATATCGTATACAGCAGGTTAATAGGAAAAGTGAATTTTGCATTACCAAATTATTTCAAAGATGCATTATTTATAGCTCTGCTGTGCAATCATGCTGATTATCATTGTTGGTTTCCTTAAAAATAAATTAATGTCTTAAGGTAACCTTAGCTACTATACAAACGAATGAATGAACACGACGGTGTACCTCAGTTTTTGGTTTCCAGTCTTACAAGTAGATACATGCACTACAATGTGCATTGAACACAACAGTTGCAGCTCAACTTTTTGAATACAATAAAGTTATGTATGTCTGTAAGTTTTTGCGGTGAGTCCACAATAAAGTTAAGCAAAACAGACTTTTCACGACATTCTACAGAAGACGATAGATTATATCAATAATTTCTAAAATTACGAAAAGTATTAACATGATCTTTTTCTGTACAAAAGTTGAAAAACAAGACAAACAAGATGATTACGTAGTAACTTTACATACCAAACAACAGGTTTTTCAAACACTGTTTTTTCAGAGCCAAAATCAAAGACAATGGCAAGAAGACAAACTTAGTTTAAAAAAGTATAACAAAATGATGGCTACATTTTTTTACTAAACTCGGTTATTTTCAGTCTTGATTTTTTATATTTTGAACACAAATAAATATTACATTCACCATCCTCTTTTCTTCCCTTACTAAACCTAGAAAAATGGAGCTCTTAACAAACTGACCCCGTTTATCCATGCATAATGAACATATAAACTTGATTTACTCAACAAAAAATAAATTAATTTGCATGCAAACTTTAATACGGACTGACCGTTTTATACCTGCTCTAATGTAATTATGTACCCAGGAAATAAACCCCAAATCATAACTGAGATAAGACATTCTGCAAGTATGATAAAACAATCAGCTCTTTCTCTCGCAGACTTCTGATTGGAGCAGTCTTTACAAATTGAGGAAAATGGGCAAAAAATGTGGTCGGTCTGATTTTATAAAGTTAAATAAATAAACTCAATGAGATATACCACATATTTCTTTTTAGAACTAAAATCTGTGCAGGCACAATATATATGTGGAGGAATCAGTCTTTCAAGTTTCTTGTAGCAGATTACGAACGTACTATGTATTGGTTTTCAGTGCGTGCATACTGAACATGCTTCCAACGCCAAGCACAATTGATAAATGGCACAAACAAAACGTACGGATTATAATTGCTAGAAATATGAACTACATATTTGGGTTTGGTGGGGAACACAGTCTTTTTGAAACAAATTAATAAACACGTATTACCAAAATAGGAATAATGACTTTTCTCCCCTGAATTATATTGTACAATAAGTTTCCTAAATCTCAGTCAGTCTATCGTTTTCCTCGGCTCCAACTCTTACAGTTGGGAATCTAAGGTGGAAAAACAAAAATGGTGCAAATATGCGGCAGTTGGTGACATTTTAGTTTCCCATTTGGATATGGGAAGCATGTGGTTTCATGGGGAAAACAGGGAAGCTAACCCTCAATTCATGGATCAGTATAAATGATAATTCAATTTTATACCTGCTGTGCCATCACAACTTCCGCCTATGTATAGCCGCATTTGTACGAGTTCTATTATGTTATAAACTTTTAAGCAAAGGAAAGGTGATAAAGGCAACTTAACCATTGAATGGAAGGGAACGAAATGACTACATTTATAAAATTTTAAAAGAATCTGCATTTGCCAAATGATCACGTATTTAAGCGGGATAGAAAAATTATTCGGACCAAAACCCAAAATGGATATGGTCAATTTAAGAGGGCATGCAAAGACGACCTTTAAAATGAGGCAGGAAGTCATAATTATATAGTAATAGGAACAGACGAAAATACCAAGGAATCCTAAAATATGCCAATATGCAAAAAAATACTGTAAGTCATGCTTACAGAAGTAGCGAGAGGGATATGTAGCATATATGTCACAATCTAACTTACCTAACCATATATATATATAATCAGTCTAAATACATTGAACTCAACTTGATAGGGCGATAAAAAGAGACCTTGTACACTTAACAAACGAAACTAAACTTATGCTTAGTCAACTAAACTTAATTCAGTGAGAATCTTATTGCAACATCTGCAATTAGTTTTTTAGCCTCCTTATATCATGATATAAACAACTCAGAAAGTAAGGCTAAGAAACGTAGTCATAACTAATTGTAGTATCATAGTAGTACGGGATGTAAATATTTTCACTGAATAAAAATCCTTTGTTTTGGTTTCATCACCATGTACCATAACAACTGACGCCAGGGAAAGCAAAACAGTTACCCAGCATATAGGGAAAACTCCCCTTTTTTGGCCAGTAGTAGTCAATCGGATGCTGATCTCAGCTCTTCAGACTCCGGGTCCCTCTCAAGTGGAGACACACGATTTAGGCTACAGTTTTCAGATCCATTTTCCATTGGCTCGCTGTGTGAGTGCATACCCATATCCATGTCATGTTTGTCATCCAAAAGTGGTGGACTGTGCTCCTGTTTCATACCCGAGCCTGAGCCAGCCGACTCACCATCCATTTTGTCACTACCTTCATCGATATAAGTCCCACTCAAGTTTCCATTGGCAGCCGCTGACACATCTAGGGGTTGATCTTCAGGACTGTAGGCCGATCCGTCATCCGATTTCATATTCGTACCTTGGTAAGGAGACATTGGGAAGCTTCCTTTTCGAAAAGGTCGGTTCGTCGTAATTCCCAGTTTCTTAACCTTGTCGTAGAGAGTCCGAGAAGGCACACCGTATTTGCGAGCAGCTTGTAGGGCACTCATACCAGAACGTACAGCATCGATTGCAGCCATAATGTCATTTCTTGTGTACTGTTTGTAACGTTTCCATTCCGGTTTTTGAGTCGGTACGTATGTTGCCAATCCTATAAATCATAATAAATTATATTCACCGAATTAAAAACCTGCGTCCTTGGACAAACACGAAATCTCATTTTTAATTGCAAATAGCATTCCACACCGTGCTTAGAGTCATCCAAATTGAAAGTTTGATTGTCGTCCTGTCCCTGAATAAAGTTATTCATTAGTTTTCATATTCGTATATTTCTACAGTTATTAGTTTATCTACACAATAAAAATTATAAGACACCATTTTTACATACTTTATCACTGTCAGTTGCACTTCTCATAGAATCTTCCAAGAAATGATCCGGGGAGTCGATCAGCTGCACAAACAAATTAATGCTATCGTTAGATTGAGTTTTCACATCAAAATTAATGGGAAAATAGCGGGAACATTATGAAAGCAAAAATTCTCGTTCTTCAAGTTTCATGTACCTTATCGTTAATCTGACATAACGCAATGGCATTTTCGATTACCTCTGACTTTGCGACAACGTTAAACTTAAAACGAATATCTGCTGTTTATTTTTTAATTTATTCATTAATTTTGCCATTTTGGTAAAAGAATTGATCAAGAGCACGATGGTATACTATCTTTCTTGAAAATGTTAAGTGTTGAACGACCGCAATCAATAAGCTGTACTGTAATTTCATTTCTACTACTAAAAGTAAGTCCGATTTAGAGCAAAAACTGATTTTAAAAAAGTTAGCCAAAAACTTGTAGCTTGTGCAGAAATGATTTTTTAAAGTTCAAGACACTTTATTTGTGGACATTTTAGACACATATGAAAGTAAGCGAAAACATTTTTACCGTGCCCATAACGTTAAGTCAGCCAGCAAGCAAAAAGCGAATAATAAATGCTTTGCTAGTGTGACTATTCCAAATCTCCCTACTCCCTCCCTACCCTATGCTCTGTGAATGGATACAACAAAGTTGGGTTCGCGTATTTATACGGAAACCGTGAAAAACTGCCAATGCCGTTCAGTTCAACCTACTGAAGTCGATAATTTTCTTTTTTCACAAAATGAAGAGTTGTAAATTAATTTCAGAACAAAGCAAATTCAGTGTAAATACATACTTTATCTCCAAGTTCACTGGGTCCGTTCGACAAATATGTCGGTAGAGAGTAATTTATGGATTTTGGTGGATGTTGAGGCAAAGATTGTTGCTGGTTCGGTGGTTCCGGAGTAGTTCCGCCATTCCCTTGAAGAGAAGTGTGACCAAGCACAGTGCGGAGAATGGGTGTATCCTTGTTGGCCCCGATATAACGTTTCTTCTTCAAGGGAACAGGTTCACTTTGAGTAGCATCATAGTTATTATTTCCCAAATGCTTAGGGGATGGAGATAAGGGGACTCTGGTGGCCGAGGACCAGGTTGGAAATGTAACCGAGTTACGCTCGTGCATGCTGTTAGAGTTGTACGAAGTTTCATAAGGGGTAGGTTCAGTCGTATTGTTGAATTTGGCTGGAAGTGAATTTGATTTTGAAAATGAAGGTGTAGATGACCGGAACTCGGTAGTAGCTTGAGGTTGAGTATGGGGAGGATGAGGAGGAGTAGTAGTACCCGACATGTTCTGGTGGTCTTCCACCAATCCTTTGACTTTTAATGTTTCGGCAGCTTTTAAAAGCCCTGCCAGATGATCTTGAGCAACGTTAACTTCCCCTTTGTACATATACTCCAAAATGGCTTTAATCTCAGAAAACTGGATGTCCTTGAGGATGACAATTGGATGCTTGCACTCGTTCTCCATAAAGAGTTGCTGGAAATATGACGAGCATGCAGCCAAAACCATTTTGTGACACTTTATAGAAGTACCATCACAAGCCAAAGTGACGTCTGTGAACGATTCCGTTTGAAACAAATGCTCAAAGACGAGGAGCAAATTTGATCGATGATTGTTCCACCGGAGGCAGTACTGTTGGGTGGAGCCCCCCATATTGGCACTCTGTAAATCGACACATTTAAACCCATGTTACAATTTAAAAAATTAACATTTCAAGATTCCAACACTTTTTTAAATTGACCTTGACCTTTGCAACATTTGAATTTTTTAAAATTTCGACTAAAATATTTGCACGCAAAAAAATTTTAAACCCACTAATTTGTTTTTTAAAACCTAGAGTAACTTTCAAACTACTCATGCGTGATCACTATGCTTGCACTCGGAAAATTCCCCAAATGCAAAAAAAAAAAATGAAGTGCATAATAATGCTATCACAATCCCGACTTTTCCGCTACCAGTATCTTATCTTCTATAACCAAAAAATCACCTCATGCCAAAAAGACATTCATTCATCCTTAATGCAAATCTTTACCTCAAAATTGTTGATGCAAAAACGGTACCTAACCACTAACTAACACTATGCTTGACCTTAACATTGAAAACAGTCAAACTGGCAAAGTAAGCAATTTCGCATTCCAAACTATATTCTTTTAATTGACGTCAATTTTGTTGGCTAGCGAATTCGAATGAAAATGAGCTTACAGTGGAGCCTGGAAGAATAGGAACAAAAATACACTGCACACCAGAACCGGACACAACAAACTGACTGTATAAATAATAGAATAAAATAATTATCTGGATCTTGTTTGTGGAGACGACTTGCTGTGTGAGTTGACTTTTCTGCTACACCACTGCATATGATACTTACAAGGCTACAAGGTGAGTACTGGAACTCTAGCACATCTTTTCCACTGTATAGATTTTGCTAGACGGCATACAAAAGCTAGCCCAGCTTTAGGATCAACTTGGTCTTTACTACTACGTGTACGTACGGTTGTTATCAATAGTGCATGGAATTACAATTTCCACCAAAACGCACTCTCTCCCCATATATATATCCTAGTAACTACTAGCGAATGCTGTGCGTCGTGCATATAATGCAGCAGAAACACTTGCAGCGTAGCCTATTACTATTAGTAACTAACTAACTAACTAACTAAACTAACGAAAACTAGCTTTGCATTATGGCTTTGGCATTATGGCATACATCTTCCTTCCAGGGCGTAGACTATGTATGTGGTGCAGCTCACAACTGTTAGTTAGTTGGTTAGTAACAAAACAGCTATGGGTTGATTTTGTTTGGTACCCTTGAGCAAACTTCTTGCAGGGTGTAGCTAAAAACTGTCAGTAGATGTGCATTGCACATTATATGGAAAAAATGCATTTGCTAGCGACGAGTGGAATACAAGGATCGATTCATAAACCATCTCGTGCACTTTTCCCATAATTTCAACCCCCTCTCCCCTAGCTCTTTGCATTTTCATGGTTTTTGCAGTCATTGCAGTATTTGTGATGGAGTCCTCCTGTGCTCGGCTATACCTATCCATGCCTCCCCTCATGTTAGGGCAGATCATTTATGAATGGCCCCTAACTAACTAACAAGTCTGAATTCATTTTCCCAAAGAGGGTGGTGCACCAACAACCTAAAATATATATTCGGAACTTAAGCTAAGAAAAATCTCTCGCTTTTATATATGTGTACCACAAGGGAAAAATGTCTTAATGTGAGCATAGTATAGTAAGTAAGTACATCATGGAACGTCCTACACAAAAAAAGACTGAGAGGAAAGAAAAGAGTTCTTTTTTCACTAATGCGAAGAAAATGGCTGATGCAACGCCAATGCCATTCCTGTTGCGGCGATGGGGCCGGTTGCAACCCTTGCACAGCACAAGACTTGCATATCGCAAGAATGCATTCTCTCTCTCTCCTTCCTATTCCTTTTCCTACCATTAGTTTCTATATATATAGTTAGTAGTAGTGCGTAAGTTTTTCTATACACTAACACGAACTACTAAACCTACTATCCACTGTGTTCTTCCATTCCTTATTAGTAGTCTGTTACAAGAATATGCTTGCACTCACTGGAATAATACTACTATGGCCTCTTGCTCCAATCTCCGCGTCTCAACCTCTATCACTCTTCTATTCTCCATCTCTGCGCTAGCTTCTTGCCACTTTTTCTTATGCTCATATTGTGCACTTTATAGTGTGTGTGCATTTCCTTCCTACCCTATATATTTATTTCCCTCTCCCTCATGACTGCGAGGAAAAATGCAACATAGTACAATCGGCTAATGTCCCTCCCTCAAGTATGCAATGCAAGATGTATGTGTATACAACATGCTGGAAGATTCCCCCTATTTCTTGATAAACAGAGTACAAGTAAAAAAGAGTGTATACATGATGGAGCCAAAACTGAGAAGCTATTTTTATGCTCCAGCTCAACCATGCTTCCTATTCTTGCAAACATGCAAATTGTTCTTAAGTATGTCACTTCTCTTAAACAGAACGCTAGTTTGTTTTGCTATTAGGTAATTCATGTTTTGTAAATTTTGTATGATATTTCATTGAAAATTTACAAGAAATGAGTTGAAAATTAGTATTATAGACTTTTTGTTGGCTCGTTAAGATGGGCTCAAATGCAAGTAATAATAATATGAATAAAACTAGGAATGCAATATATGTAATCATTTGTTATCAATTTATTGCATGACATGAGAATAGGCTTTAGGTTCTGAGTATTAGCAAGCCATAAAAGATGTGTGGTTTCATATTTCAAGCATTAAATAACAAGCGTATAAGCATCACCTTTTGAATTAAATAAAACAAGTACATGTAGATAGCCCAATCTCACATCTGAAATTCCACTCAAGTAAAATTTAACAACGAAAATGGAATTAAATAATACTCGAGTGAAAAAGCTCTTAGTTGCAAGCAATATTCTATAAGCCCTCAGCTCTTGTAAAAACCATGCATTCTAAATTTTAATTGAAAATGAAATACATGGAAGACTGGAGAAGAATCCAGAAATTTTCTGTCAATCATGGTCTACTTCATTATACACATTTCTCATTCTCATTGCATACAATCACGTTCTGTGCACAATACAAAAAAACTAGCCTCATCAAACTGCATATAGGGAAACAATAATAAAGAATATGTGGGCAGGTGCATGGTTACAATGCGCACAGAATTTTCACATTTACTTACTGACACATTGGCTCACATATGTGGGCTAGCTCCTCTGTACAAACTGTTGTATATAATGCACACAATGTCTAGTATATACATGCATGCACTGCGCTCCTTAAAAATACGGTGATTATTATTATTGTGCGTGCATGTGCGTAGGATGTTAGACGTTGTGGAGGGCTGAGGATAGTTGTTTGGAACCAAAGGGTTGAGCGAGCGAGTAAGCGAAGAAAGAGAAGGGAACATTAGTTGGCGTAGTACAACAAAAAAATTTAAGCATCGAGCAGAATACCTTTCCATTCCATGGAGAGAGGAAAAAAGAAGTAAGAAAACTGGTATGTTGTGTTCAAGGTGAGCTGCAGTAAAATCATTGCGTGCACTTGCATATTTTCTTGACCATACACGTTCCCCCCTTCCTTTATGCTCCTGCATTTTCTCCAACTTTTAGTTACGTCTCTCTGTGTACTATGTGTGTAGGCTTGCTATTGTTAAAATGTTTCCTTGTGTACGTACAGCGTCTCCGTACACACACACTAACATACAGATAAAATGACTGGTAGTAAAAAAATGCAAGGTGGATAGCTGGAATATATATTTATATATATACAGATATATGCGACGGGAAGAAAACAATCCCTGCTTCCATGCTTGGTATTATATGCCCGTAGATTCTTCAATAGATAAGATGAAGTTTTTTTTTCATTCCTGAATGCATACATACATACACGTACACATGCATTATGACCGTATGAGTAATAAACGTTGCACATACTCTGATGTTTTTGTGGTTTCCATGCATCGCGTCCCCTTTTTTAGGGTTCCTTAAGTCAGCAAGTCAACAAACAGCGAGGAGCTAACGTGTTTAATGTATAAAAAATGGTTAGGGTTAACTTTGAACGTCTTAAAACTCATCTATAGGGCTTTAACAAAAGCCCGCTGGCATACTTTTTTTTCGCATAGCATTATTATTGTCTACAACTTTGTGTATTATGTATGTACACTCACTTGAGTACCCCTGCATTTCTTTCCCTTCCATTTTTGTGGACGGGTATAATAATCATCCTGCACCTGTTAAATACTCCTGGACTTTAATAAAAATCTATGAGAAATGGATCATTTTGGTTGACACTGTGGCACTTGTGGTCTCGGAAATTTATGGATTCCATGTTGATTAACATGAGAGTTGTGTAGGAAATGTTTTAATTGATAAATACTGAAATGAATGGAGCAATTGTAGGTTATCATGAGGACAGGTTGTGACCCTGAATTCTGCAGAAAAAAGGAACTCTGTGGAATTACAACTTGTAATCACTAACTGATTCCTTTCAAAAAGATAATTCCTATGGTGTATCAATAAGAATGCATATCCTATGATGGAAGAAGACTAAAGCATATGTGCAGTTGAACGCCGTCTCAGTAAAATGAAGCCATACGTTAAATGCAGTTCGAGTATGACATGAAGCCTTTAGAATGGTCTTGGACGCTTTTTATACACGCACTTGTGTGTGCAAACACACCAACTGTATCATCTTATCGCCTGTACAATTAGTTAGGAAAGCCTACAAATTAATTCTAAGACGAGACGCTGAATCATGCTGTCATATTAAAGGATACCATAAGGAATGAGAGAACCAGTCCCTTATTTGTGCACTTCATTTCAACCCGTGGAACATAAAAAATAATGAGTATGCTAAAATGAGGGATAAAATGCGTGCACTTGGAAATTCAAAGGTACCTTTTATGTAGTGTAGTGGAAAAAATATCTTGTCTGCAGTGCACATCGTATGCATTGAAAACCATAAGTAGAAACCAAAGCTTGATACGGGTTTTATATTACATTTGGAAATGCAAGTTCAAAAATACTAGCAAGTGGTTTAAAAGCTAATCCTTGAACTTAGTTCAAGGATTTAAACTGCAATATGTCCCTTAAATCATCACATATTGGGTAAAATTGCTCGAGTCATATGACTGGAAAAGCCAAAAATTCGTATTTTTACATAAGCTCCTATGATGGTAAAACTAACTTACAGTGTAGTAAGTTACAAGCAACTTTGTTAAACAGTACTGTTATGTTATCCATGAAGGTTAAAATGACATCATAGTTTCCCTTCGTTAGTCTACAGAATTCAGCTCGAAAAAGGCAAACTGCATTATTGTGGATAAAGGGAATTATCTACCGTTTATCCACAATTTAACCTTGATGTGGTAGTGAGCATATTGCAATTGCTTCTAACTTGTGAACTTTATGTCTAACATTCAAAACAAAATCACTAGCGAGCTCTTTTGGTCACGGCTATAGTTACTTGAAGTCATGGGAGACCTTATTTCATCCCCTCTTCTGTAGAGTGAGCGTGAATGCATCATTTGCTGTTCATGAGAATGAAGTTGGCCATCTTTCGAGACGCTGACTGACGTACATTTGGTAAAATACTTAATTCCAGTTTCAAAGCTCACTCTTTTTTATGATTCTTTGCATGCAAATCTTCAAATAAAACTTTTGAAGCTAATTCTGATTAACAAAGTTTCTACTCAACTTACTTAATGTGCTACATCCCTATAAACAATTTTCAGTTGCTCACAGAATACTGAAATGTTTGGTGACAGACACATATGACAAAAAAAATCTAGTTCTAAGGTATTGCTTCACTTATGGTTAATACACTGCCTATTATGAAGGACGTGAAAGTGAAATGCATAAGAAATCCTTCGCCTCAGCCGATGGGTTTCGATAGAGCAATTTACAAGTTTTGTTAACGGTATAAAATATTTGATCTTACTCTATTTGTTTCCAACAACTTGACTACTACACTTAATTTTTGTCAGAAATACAGAAAAAATAGATTGAGTTTGTCTCTAATCGCTAGAATCAGTGAATGCAGAGTCGATTGTAAGGTAGGTTAACTCCAGATTTCTAACAAACTGAATCAGTATGGTACTGCTAGAGCATATTTTTCGGTCTTCGGCTATCAGATATGTTAGAATTGAGGATGAGAAAACACAAAATTCATATTGATGACAGGGATAAAAAAAAAGCCGTGGGCTACGCATATATGCACGTTACATAATCCCATTTCCATTAGTTTGTTTATTTCTCACAACATTCAGTATACATTATGACATTTATTTGGTTGAGTGAGAGAACCTCAGTAGGATTTGGCATTTTTGGTACATCATCTTACATAAAACACAAATATTAATACTTAGCCTTATTGCATAACATAACAATCGCAATACACTCTTTATTAGCAAGTATAAACCAACAACAGATATTCTTATATTAAAAACACGTGCACTCTGGAGCACAAAATTGACACCAGATTACGTACACACTAATCATTGTACAATAAAATGTGTGTTGACTTGAGCTCAATGAAGTCCCAGTTTACCTACTAACTACTAGTACAATCTACATTTCCGGCTCAGCAACCAAACCACATTTTAACATCAGATACCTATCTAACCTCATTTCAGCCCATTTCAACCAGTGCCGATGATGAACGACGTTTATAAACCATAATAATCACAATAAACATGACACATATAGATTCAATCTGAACTGCATTTCTTTCCTATTTAAAACCTAACAGAGTATTGCACACACAACAAGCCATACTGTCAAACTGAACTCACAAAATCCCGTAAAAAATAATGTACTCATTCAAAACTGACAGGCAATAACAAAATTCTCGTTTACATTTCCATAGGCCAGAATAGATACAATGACTAGTTTTCTAACTAACTAATACGCATACAAAACTTTATAGAATTAGCTACAAGTTTTTTTCTGGATGTACACTATATTTCTTAATACTCTAGTTTGTTCACTAACCCAAAACACTCCCATCCACGAACTAATAAATTATTGAACATTTTTGCTTTTTGAACTCGTATAGTGGATTTCTAAAGTCCACCCAGAAAGTCAACTTCACAAGTTACGAATCCTAGGATCATGCACCTTTTAGACCTAACAGCTCACGTAATAATACATAAAATCAGTTCTGCAATAATCATCACCAAGATTCTTCATATAGATGGGACGTTATAAACTATAGGTAGTCAGAATAGGAATGCTGACTTTGAGCTCCATGCTCGTATATTTGTGTTGTATAATTTCTTGTGGTCGTCATGCTGACTTTGAAGGAACAAATAGTGCTTAATGGGAGGCTGGAGGAGGCCAAGGAGAATGGGGATGATCACAACGCGAGTAATAGTACCGATAGATGACCATAATAACGGATGACAATCAGGGATGAGGATGGCTCATGGAAGCATACGAGGTCTCCACAAGTTGGCTTTGTAGTACGTCTCCTTCTGCATGGTGGGGCACTTTTGAATCTGTGGGGAGAAAAATGAATGTGTTTACTTACTGACCAAGATAAGAGCCAAAAATGTGTGTAATAGTGTATAGTTAGCATAGCAGGATATATTAGGATAGACAAAACCAAAGATTTGAAGTAGTATTTAGTAGTAAACCCACACATATACAAACCTGACTAACTATATACGCGTCTGTTATGTGGACTCGGTTAGAGATAGGCAATGAGACCGATTCAGTTTGATGAGATTGTTATTATTTTGAGAAAGTAGAGACCATTGGGAGATAAAAATGCCAATATACATACATGGTTGAGAAGAATGAAGGTAGTAGGGCTGGCTAGTAACAAAGTGGATTCGTGATATATATTTGTGGGGCGACTTTCTTTCTTGAACTACACACGTTTTCCTACTAACCACGTTATCATTGTACATGGAAATACTCTCTTTTGGCAATCTATGGGAGGACGTAGAATTGCGGACTACACTCTGTGTTCGAATAGTGGACTACACTCTGTGTTTGGAAATGGGTGCACTCACTGAACGTTTCCTTAAATACAAGATAGAGATTCAAGTAGGAAATGGTCAAGAATGAGTCCCTAGTGGAATTGGACATAGGAGGAAAAAAGGAATGGCCCCATAAGAATCCCCAATGGATAATGAGAGAGCGTGTGGAGAGAAAGACGTTTCAATTCTATACCTTTTACATTTCTCTCGCTCTTACTAACTGTGTATGTGTCCGGTTTCAAGAATCACAGATCTAAAATATATGAGGGAACCCTTCCATTCTCTGACCACTACACACGTAAACTCAATGGCCATGCTATTGAGGCTAACCTAAAAAGTTGCAAGTTTTATTGTGTCTCTCTCTACTCCTTCTATGTTTTTCGATTAAGGAGAATTTATCTCTTCCAGCTCACTCGGCTCTCTTTCTCTCTCTCCAGTTTCCACTCATGATCTCAAATTGCCAGAGACGAGTGGGAAACCCGTTTTCACCATTTCCCTCGTCCACACGTCTATTCACTTACTACAAAAACATTCACATTATCATCAACACGTTACGTGCGGTGCACACAACACATGTACAATGACAACAACACGGCCACTACCACTCCATACACTGGTCACCATACACCACAATACATGTGTCCTCTGAACTATCATGTCATGAGTCTCATTATACACGAGCCTTGTTTGCTTACATTCCTTCATCTATTAGTCACGTCACATGCAACACAGTAGGGGGCAACCTCACGGGGCTCGCATAAATCCTAAAGTGCAAAAGTTTTCTATGACTTTGCATTTATGCAGAGCAGCATTTTCATTGAATCAATCAGAAACCAGAATTGCTTTGCGAACGTCATCACAAATGTGCAGAAAGGCTATTTCGCTTAATCTTTTAGTGTGTGTTAGTTAAGTAACTTGAAATCGTTTTTCAAACTAACAATTTTATTCTCTATAATGTTCATCAGTGGCAACAGTTGTATGTGACACTGTCCGGAGATGTCCAAGTGATACAATCTATGGAAACGCTAAAAGTCAAGTCTACTTTTAGATTTTGAATCAGAATCGATTCAAACGGCGTCTGCTACCTAAAATTACAATTATTGATTTAAACGTGATCTTACTTTATTTGTGTCAGTTTGATTTTAAAATTCCTTAATATTAAACCTTAATATCAACAGTTTAAACAAAATGGATAGTTTTTGCTTTTTTGGCAAACACAAATTGATTCAAAATTTCAACCTGACAAAACAAATGACTGACCTGGCAAACGGGCAAATCCATTTACAAATTTGCAAGTTTGCAACTTTGAATTTTATGCTACCCCATTCAGGTTGACCCCTAGTGTTTTATCACCACTTGAGCAGTTCTGTGTACCTACTAACCCCTTGAGTGGCTGTTGTGCACAATAAGAGAAAGGAAGCAATCCAATCATTTTGCTAGTAATCAAACAAATGTGAACCTTATGCCAGTAGTACACACATGGACCGTATGATCATTTAGTTGGCCTAGATGAAACTACTACACGTAGTATACGCTACAATGTCAAGTTGAACGAAATGGCTAACAGTTAATGACACGAAATATATCTGACTGACAAAAACGTACTTTGGGTGCGCAACTCAATAGACTCTGGATATCTAATGCCTCACTTTCTCTTGACACTTTGACCTCGTAAAGGAAAAACAGATGAGATGGTGAGATAAAGAGAGTGATGGGAATGTGAAGAAACTGACTGCAAAGAAAGGAAGAACGTAGTCCCGTTCTAATGAAGGATGAAGCCCAAGTTGCCAAAGTGACACAAAGTCATAAAGGGCTTAACAACACGATTGCCATAACTCGAAACTGTTTTAATTAAAAAAGAGTGACAGGTGAGAAAGCAAACGCCACTTTTTGGACTCCTACCTGAGCCATTTGGAAGTTGATGTTTGTTCTAACAGTTCTATGGTGGAGTTGTTGAGTTGGTCTCACATTCATCAAGTGCGTTTTGGGGGACTCGGGCTTGCTCCCTTGTTTTAGTTGACGGAGGGCGTACATCTATACACACAAAGTACAAATGGTTTATTTCACATATAATATTTTCTAATTTTTATCAGCAAATCGTCATTATTTCCCTCCATACCATATGTCTAGAAATGTAGACCGGCTTATTGAGAATGATCCAGGAGACGGTTTCCCAGCAACCAGGATGAGTTGTGGATCCTTCGTATGACATGTAATAATCAGTCTCGGGTAGCATTCCATGTAACGAAATGGGCTTAACGACTGCAGATTGATCTGGAATAAAATTTATTCATTTCCATGTTAGTTATTAATGATATTATAATCAATCACGTGCTGACAACGTGTAATAAAAATTATTGGTAAGTGTGTGTGTAGAATATATAAACTAAAGCCATTCCCTTTCTACATTGTAACAATCAAACGCTATTTATTTTCATACTCACTCAGTCAGAGATTAAACGAAACGAGTATTTGTTTTCCCAAACTATGCACAACATGCTACTTTCAAAATTTCAAATACATGGGATTCAACAACTGCAAGTTACAATTACAACATCCTAGTTCCATATTTCTCATTCAACTCATTAACCTCAAGGATGTAGTAAATAACATGTACTAAATGCAGGGATGACAAGCAAACACACGAGATCACGGTCCATAGTCAGTCAGTATCCTAACCTCCTCTTTAGGAAATCTCATTCTCTTTGAATCCCGGAGAACGAAATCCACCCAGGCATTTGATTGTTGCTGGCAGCAAACCATAGTCATTTTTTTACCGCCACTTGAGAGCTTCTTAGACACATGAGATGGGAATGGGATAACAACACGATATTGGACACAGCTCAAATGTTAGACTTTCAGGCAAGACAAGACAAATAGGAGAGGATCGAAGAAGAATGAAATGGGTGAGCCAATATATGAACTAGCGTTGGCTGCCAAATCTGTAAATGGAGATGACGAGAGCAAAAGCCATGGCTAACAACCAGCACTATAGGAATGGGAGTTAGAAAGCTCCCTTTGGGGAAGACCAAACTTGCTCACTCCAACCAAACCAAACCACCACCACCATGATGGAGCTCGACTTTTGTGCTTTGGCCCAAAAGTCAGTGACTTGTGAAACGGGAAGCAAGTGTTTCGGTCAAGGAACATGAAATGTGGAGTCAGGTCACGTCACCAAAGAAACCACAGAGAAGCGTTTACATCCGCATATTGTTACATTCACATAGATAAACAGTATTCTCTTTCCTGTAGTGTAAACTTTAAAGGGGAAACATGTTCTATACCTATCTACCTACCTCCTCCTGCACATAACTTTTTAATAGATGCAGGCAACACCATTCAATCTTGGTGCATGGTCCAACAAATAGAGCATAATAAAATTCACACAGAAAATCTAGCTCCGGTCCAACATAAAATATTTTTCAACTCCACACCATCTGGAATCCCCCTTTTGATTTTCATAATTTGTCGACTCAATAAACCAATTAGTTGCAAACATAGTTCAACTTTAACGTCGCAACGAAGAGCAGTGAAAATCGTCAAATCGAATCACTGAGTGAGTGCTATTGTGTGCACCCATTGACAGACTGACTAAAGCACTCGCATTATTTCCTCATTGTTTGGAATCCACAAGAATTGTTGCTGTTTCTATTGCACAAAACTTGTCATCTCTGAAATCCAAAGTGACGAGAACCGTGGGATTGATCTTTGGAGCAGCTTTGTGGACGTCAACTTGCTGTACCGACCGAAACGACTATATATGCGGACCACACTCCCTGGCAGCCTAATGATTGTGCACACTTGAATTGAAGAAAACCACGTACGAACCACTTGATTGAAACTACACACAATCTGGAAAACCCCTGTCGCCACTTTGAACATCTCTTGAATGACAATACAATCAAAAAACCGCAAATCCTTAGAGCTCACAACCATCCACTAGCTCATACAATTTCACCTTCCTCAGCTATACCAAGAACTTTACTTACTGACTAGGTGAGGAAAAAAAATCTTTAGCTCACATACAAACTATTTAAAGATACCAGAGGGGACGCGTGCATGTCCTCTCGTTTCACATATTCAATCTTTTATCCTCCCTCTACAGCTGCTTACATTGCAAATGGCATTCAAGTCATCACCGTGCCTTATAGCTCACTCACACACAACCGGTACTACTTTTTCTCTTTTTTAATTCACCACGTCATCCGATCCCACTTGAACATGTTCTTTCACCTACATTCTAACAACTATTATTACTATTATTAAATATCTACTACCTGCTGGCATCCAAATGGAACAATTCCCCTGTAGCGATCTAACGGAGATTTCGGATGGTGAAAAATGAAAACCCTGTTCTCACAATGTGCTTGAGCCCATTTGTTCTATGAAGAAAAAGACGGAATCCAATCCACCCCATCTTTATTTCTTAGGCTTGTACATACGTCCGCCTATCACTGAATGTGGCCACATTAATTTCAAAATGGAATAGATGTGTAAAGTGAGCAGAGATTAATCAGACCGATATCACGGACCGCTTCCTAAATATAGTTAGCTAGCTTGTTGGTTAGTGCGTATATCGAGTCATCGACAAGAGCCCCAGGGCAATGTGAGAGTTCTATCCATGACATGTATGTTAAGCAAATGTATCGGCAGAGCCGCAAGAAGAAAGCACTTTCACTTGTCTTGTATCTTTATGCTGTGAGACAGGCGATGGGATTCCTCGAGCACGGCCATTAGCTAATTACATGAGCCATGAACCGCCTTTGAATCAATGCACCGGTAAAAAGGGACTAAACCCTGGGGAGTTGCTAAAGACTCGAGACATCAATGCCACGATGGTTTGACACTTGCCGAAACTTTACACATGAATAGCATAATGTAAGGGGGCCTGGGATCAAAGGGATTTCGCCTATGAATAATCTATTCCCAGAGATAGTATTGTGTACAGGATGAATTAGGGATAATTAATAGATAACAAGAGTAGCTCGTGTAATCTATAAAAGACAAAGGATTATGTGAATGGCGTGTCTGAATTGGTTAGAATGTATATAAAAATGGGGAGAGAAAGTAATGGAATTAGCTGGGTAATAAACGACCTACAATTTATCATATGATCAAAGACCTGGATTTTGCACCTTGACTTCCAAGACCTGCCCATGGTTGTCAGATTGAATTTTCAATTGAATTTGCAAACGGTTCCCAGAAAACTCACTAACTAACTAACTACTACAGATGTAATGGCGAGAAAAACCTGTGTAGCACATTCATCTGGACAGCCACATTTTTCCTGGGCTCTCACTTACTCAACTCAAACATTTTAGCGTTACATTTAGTTAGTCGGCCAGGGCAAACCGTAGTACAAACAGAAAGGAATAGCTTGTCTCTATCAATCATAATTTGTTGTCATTTGGTTGAACGCTTGAGTCTTTGAAAAGAGCGGAGCTACTAAAGCCGTTAAGATATAGACTAATGTATGTATTTGCATTATAACATCTCTTGAGGAAATTCATTTTCGGGGTGTTTTCAATGTTTTCAACTTTCTTCTCTCAATGCCCAAATAATGCTGACTCCTCATTCAAGTGTTGTGCTCTAAACTCAAAGAGGATCTACTAGGTACCTACTTCCAGCACTCCTGTAGCCCCGCAAACAGTATGTTATAACAGTGTGTAGAGGAACAGATAGGGTGAGCGAGCACTGTATACTGCCAATGAAGCTTTCAAAAGAAGATACCTAACCGTCTAAATTATTGTTATTGTAGTAAGTAAGTAAGTACGTAACTCGTTTTCTTCGTCTACTTGTTCCTCTTTGCAAACTTTGCACTTCCGTATTAAATCAAAATGTGAGCATTGAATCTATAACGCTCCCTTAGAATAGAAACTCGTTTTCTCACTCAATCTTACTACACATGGAGGGAAAGCGGCTGAACGAGAAAAAAAGTAGAAATCCAGCATTCTTCTCAAATCTTTTCCCTTATCCTTTAAAAGTATATGTAGGAACTATAAACTAGCTAACTAACTAGCTAAAGTAACTTCTTAACAACTTCTTATGGATGTGTAGTCAGTCTTGGGTTTCAAGTATATCATCTTCTTTTGTTATTTATAAGTTCCTCACAAAAAAATGGCATGGAGGGGTTTTCTCGCAGGAGATTGCATAATACAACCGCTGTAGTTTCCTTTACTGATTGTATGCGTATATTATTTCATTTGTCACTGGTAGAAAAGAGTAGGCTCAAAGATATATGAGAGATGCATATGTAAACTTTACATTTACTAGCGTCAAAAGAAAATGCAAAACTTTGTTTGTTTCTTTTAAGGAAGTTAATAAGAAGTGTATGAGATATACAAGTTTTTTTTAGATACATTGTATATTTCTCTCCCTAGTTTTAACTTTTTTAGCCAAATATAATGGAGCTACCCGATAGTATATTGAATTACGAACACAACTATAGTTTTCCACCCCGTGATGATTTATTTCATCTGTTTGTTACAAATATTAGCCATCAGATTCTGTCCCTAGAATTCTCAATCTCATTATGGAGCTGTACTCACAAAGAGTGACAACTGTAATCAAAGAGACTACAATCCAAGTGAAATAATCCTAATGCTTTGCACAACAAGCACTCATACGGAAACTTGCAATTCGCTTCATACAAATATAATATTGTCATCCTTATGCTTTAATGTAGTCAATCAGCTCGAGTTTTCAGAATGTTGTCACAGTCAGTTCAATTTTCAGTGGCAAATATTTCCATTCTTCCATAAACTTGTATGTATGTTACAATTGGCCAAGTGAGTGAAACTAACTAAGGATAAGAGCTTATTTGTCGTCATCTTAACTCACAGCAGGTGCTCATTTGAATTTCACAGCAGTAAGCTAAACATATGCATGTCCCCATGCTGCGACTTTTCCTCCCAACAAAAACTTTAACTTCCCCTCTTTGGAATGCAGAAGGAACATGGGGAACATATTTTTACATTTCTCACTTTCACCACTATAAATTTGTTCACTCACTGTTGCACTCGGCTAGCTTTAGAAAACAGAGGAGAACAATAGGAATTGTAAAATCAAGCATTAGCATTGTCTCTTACACAATTCATAAAGAGAATCAGTTTCAATTAGCAGTGTATTATATGAGCTCGTCCATGAATGGCACTGGAATAGTCCCCATATGGCAGTCTATCATTTTCGTATGGGAAGTGTGAAACAAGGTAGTTGAGTTGACAAAGAACATGAAAGTCTACTTGAGGCAGTCAAATCATATGCACTGTGGAGTGTGTACAACTCGAGATAGAGTGAAATGTTGATTTGACAAGAATGGGGAAAGTGTCCATAATATTAATGTATTTAATGAGCTAGCTCCATATTATAGTAGGAGTAAATAGATAAGCTTTTGTCTTGCTGTTAATGTGATTAGTAAATGAGATTTGGCCGTTTATAAAAACGACCGATTCATGGTGAGAAATTCAAATCATGCATGACTAGCATTACATAGAAGTCCCTATGACAAATAGTAAAGGAAACTCAGCCCACTCAACTAGTCATTGACAAAATAAATCGAATACAAGTACTGGAAAAAGTAATTTTGGCCAATTGATTTGAATTTCCCCGTTTACATCACCTGGGATCACAAAAATGGGGCGACGGACAATGTCGAGGTCTTTGTTAATTTAATGAAAAACCCTACTTTGAATTGTAATAGCTCTCGTATTAACCAACTGACCAACTGATTTAAAAAATCTTCAGTTAAATGTTTAGAGCACAAAATTTTTCATTTTCACACCTTGTAAACATCGATCAAATGGTTAAGATGTGAGACGTTTTCCGCATGTGCCATGTAGTGTGAAATAAGAAAAAAAAAGTATTATGAGCTCTCGAGTCTTGTGAGTATGCGGCGTTGTGACGACACGGATATTGCAATGATAATCGAACATCCAGAGTGAATATAGTTTATTCGAGTGCGAAACAATATTATCAGATGGTGGTTCGATCGATTTCCATTAAATATTTACCAAAATTCGGTGGATAGAAAAATTTTTGAAAAACATATTTTGAACTAGCAACCCAATCTAGGGCATAGCTGGCACCACTGAATATAAAGTGCGTGTGTAGTTAATTTCAGAGTAATTCGACTTGATCACCGCATTTGGTATGGAAAGTGCTATGACGGAATCAATGGGAGAGTAATCCTTATTTCACCTCAAATTAAAGAAATAACCCAACCATATAGACATGATTAAATGAAAATCAATGAATAAGTTATTCTCTCCTATACATACGCAACCCCTAGCTATAATACTTGCAACCGCTTGAGTCACAAAACCAGGATTCACCCAAAGGGTAATAATGACGAACTTGCGGTTAGAGTCCATTACTTGGAAGCCAGTTGATAGGGCTTAATGTGCTAATAAAAGTACGAAAGTCAGTTTCATGTGAGCGATATATATGCTACTACGGGTACTACACAAAGTGGAGTCTTCTCTTAAAAGTAATCGGCCACACCTAAGATGGGAAAACTAATAGTTTCAGTGATGAAATCTAGATTATGAACATAATAATAGGGTGCCACATCGCCACTAATGATTCTAAAGGAGGGAAGAAAAAGCATGAACGTGTGAAGAAATTTGGGGCCCTGCCCTTAATTAAAACCATTGTTACTTTTACAATGAGCATTCACTAGTTGTAAATATGGGTTATGATAACAGAAACAGTAATAATACATTTACACCTACAAACTACAAACCACGGTGGTGGAGTATTCCGTCAAACTTCCACTATGAATTGTCTGCGTATCATCAAGCTATTGAATATGTATATTTAATTGGCATCGCAAACTACTTATTGTCAGTAAGACTATAGTTGTAGTACTTAGTTGATTGTAGCTAGTTAAGGATAAATAATACTAGCAAATATGCCGGGCTTCGCCCGGCAATTTGCTAACGTACGGTGCACGCAGGTTTGAGTTACGTCCGTGAAAAAGTTTCAAAATACTACTACAAAATAGTCTCACTATATATTTTGTCTTCAC